>Ga0207975_100089_pt1 | contig 84775 bp, 74 predicted proteins | sample LakWasMe91_HOW11_2_FD_183913 | JGI IMG/M metagenome (GOLD analysis project Ga0207975, IMG submission 183913) | Freshwater sediment methanotrophic microbial communities from Lake Washington under simulated oxygen tension - Sediment Metagenome... | ecosystem: Environmental > Aquatic > Freshwater >...
AATGAACTTCCGAACCGCATAGTTTTGTCGTCGACACTAGCTCGTGATGCGTCATCCGAGACAATGGAGCCAACTGATGATGTCAAGCTAGCGTTAGCGAATTTGAATAGGCTGGGGTGTATTGGTCTAGGAGCAACGTGGGACGGAAATCAAATTTTCCGAGAAGTTTTTCAGACAATATTGGGGAAAAAATTTATTGAGGTGTGCACGCTCTAGTTTCCGCGGGAGGCAGGGTCAGCGCGCACAGCGGCAGCCCAGCGGCAGGGTCAGTGCCGACATTCGGACATGAACTCTTCGGAGCTACATTTCTTCAGAGATTCCAAACACGGAGGAGTCTGTATCCGAATGTCGGCTCTGACCCCGGCTCTGCTGTGTACTGGATTTTCGGCGCCGTGTTGGCACTGGCCGGCTACGGCGTAGTCGAGTTGAATGCGCCGGTCGCGCTGGGCGCGTTCGCCGGTACGGTGATCGAGGCCGTGTTCGCCGGTCTGCTGCTGGCTGGCGCACGACGCGAAGCCGGCATGCAGTCCGCCTCGGCCTGAGCATGTGCCAAATCGTCGCCGAACAGACGGCATTGGATCGGCGCCGACGGAGAGCCGTTAGGTCCGCGCCCTAGCACTATACTTCACTTGAGTCTACCATCGGCCAAAAGCAGATCATCAACCGACTTTCTCTAGGCGGGCACATCGTATGACACTGGAAACTGTATCGAACATCTGTTGCACTTGGTATTTGAGAACGCCCTATGCCAGCTCGCCATATTTCGCCTCCCGACTTCGAACTTTTTGAACGGTTTTTGGGCATTTAGAGATTGACCCTCGGTGGTGCGAATGCGTATAAAGAAGACAAGCACGGATAATCTCCTCAGGATGGCGGCCGAGCAAGGAACGATCGCTACAATCGACCGAACTTGGCAGTTCTTCGACCGGGCAGATGGCGATAAAGTGCTAATGCCAAGCCCCGCTCTTGGCATTCAGTTATTCCGTGGGCAGACCAAGCGACACACGCCATGTTTTCCTTCGATCGCACGCAACATCGAACACATTTCCCCTCAGATATTTCAAATGCCGCGCGGCGCTTGTGCCTCGCTCATTGCGAATATAATACGTCTTTATTGGTTCTGCGCTTACTTGGACAGCCATCCCGTCTTTAGCGAATGGTCGAAGGAGCAAGGAGCGGTCGTGCAGAAGACAAAAGTCGAATTGGCCCAGCACTATGGCGTTCCTTCGTCGATAATCGACCTGACGGAATCGCTTGAAGTGGCGTTGTTCTTTGCAACGCACGACTTTATAGATGGAGTGCCCCGAGCACGGACTGAGGGTACAGGCATTCTCTACAAGGTCGAGTTGCCGACAAAGCATTTTGAGCCTGAATGGCGGTTCAGATCAATGGCGATTGGCCCGTTTGAGCGACCGTTTCGCCAACTTGCATGGTCGTGCGAATTGACAGTAGGCGAGTGCTTCGAATGTTGTCCAGACGTGGTTGCATGGGAATTTGATCATGATGTTGGCTTTGCAGCAGAGATAAGAGCGCGAGCCGAAGCAATGGGGATCTTGTTGCCGCCAGATCCGATGGAAGCTGTGGTTGAGCGCGTCAAGGCCTCAGTGCAATTTCCCTTGTCGCTTGTGCGATGTGTGATTGCGAATTTGATAGAAGACCAAGCTGGCCTACCAAACGAGTCCGAGGAAAGCATCTTTGCCATGCTTCAAGAAGCGGGGTTTTCATTCGCAGAATCGATGCCTGATCTAATTCCGCCATTACTTAGAGGGAGTCTGGTTGATACCTGGGAGACGGAACGAGAACACTGGAGGGCCGTCCTTCGCGCTGGTTTTCGAATTCGCTGCACAAAGCCGATGTGATAACCTCGATAAGGGAATTTCCTTTGCGGGGAATCTCCGACCTCAAGTAAAGAGGTGATTCAATACGATTAGCGAGTGCGTCCGCTTTGGGGCGATAGCGGCCAGTCAAAAGAAAACTTGAATGGCCGCTAACGCCGTGCTGCTGACATTCGCGGCCAGTCGTCCATCGGCACCTGGCGCCCTAACGCAGCCGTTCCTCGGCAGAAAGAACGATCAATAAGCGTCAACCGCGTCGGGCCGCTTCGATCGCAGCGATGTCGATTTTTCCCATCTGCATCATCGCCTCGAACGCACGCTTGGCCGCCGCTCGATCAGGATCGGCGATCGCTGCAGTCAGGGCGCGAGGCGTGATCTGCCACGACAGGCCCCACTTGTCCTTGCACCAGCCGCACGCGCTTTCCTGGCCGCCGTTGCTGACAATCGCGTTCCACAAGCGGTCGGTTTCGGCCTGGTCGTCGGTCGCAACCTGGAACGAGAAAGCCTCGGTGTGCTTGAACGCGGGGCCACCGTTGAGGCCGATACAAGGGACGCCCATCACGGTGAACTCGACCATCAAGACATCGCCCTGCTTGCCTGCGGGATAGTCGCCCGGCGCGAGATGAACCGTTCCCACCGCGCTGTCCGGAAACGTCTCGGCGTAGAACTGCGCGGCTTCTGCTGCGGTACCGTTGAACCAGAGACAAATCGTGTTCTTGCTAACCATTTTAGTTCTCCAATGGATGACAAAGAATAGCTTAAACGATGAAGAATGCCCGATTTCTTGAGCAATTGGCGTTCCTTAGGGCTGTGCAACCGCGATCAATACTATGTCCGCGCGTAACCTGCTTCGCGTTGGCTGCGTACGGCCAGCACAAACACGACACCAATTTCTTCCACATACTGATACAAGGCCAAGAAACCGAGCGCCTTTCGCCCGATTACCAGTTCACGCTTACCGCTCGACACCGGCCGGCCAATGAGCGGGTTGTACGCAAGAACATCAATCGCCTGCACGATTTCCGTGATGCGCGCCGCCGTATCGGCGACCTGATGTTGCTCCTGATATTCAAAGATGCGATCAAAGTCGTCCAGAACCTCTGGCGCCATCTCGACACGCGCCATGTCATGCCCGCTTTTTCTTCGCGACCGGACGTGTTATCTGCTTTCCCGCCAGGCGCGCTTCCAGGTAGTGGCGCATCTCGCTCCAGGGTATCGTTTTCCCTGATTGCACGACCTTGGCGAATCGAGCATTGGCCTCCGCATCGAAATCGGCACGCTGTTCTTCGAGCTCCGCCTTTTCCGCTATGGCTTCAAGAATGAAACTGTGGGTTGTCTTGCCTGCGCGTTCGGCTGCGCTTGTGATACGCGCTTTCAAGTCTTCGGGCAAGCGAATCGTTGTCGTTGTTGCCATTGTGACCTCCGTCTACATGCTTGAATGTAGCACACCTGTGCTATGCGCGTGTCTGGACATCCACAGAGGCGAGGTGGTCGGACAGATGGCATGCCCACACCCAACAATCGAATACTGGCAGAGGCGATGCCTGGCCCCCTCAATCGCTTCGAGGTCGGGCCAGCCGCTTTCCGCGGACCGAACGTCTCTACGCCAGGGTCTTGATCAGTGAAAGCAAGGCGGCATGGTCGAGTGGCTTGTTCAGGAAGGCGGTCGCGCCTTGGCGCAGGGCCCAGATCCGGTCGGAGTCCATGTCCTTACTGGTGAGCAAGATAACCGGGATGTGCCAGGTCGTTTCATCGTTGGTGATGGCGCGGGTGGCCTGGAAACCGTTCAAGCCGGGCATCACGATGTCCATGATGATCAGGTCCGGCAATTCGCTTTTTGCCTTCGCGATCGCTTCTATCCCATCGTTGGCCATGATCACGCTGTGCCCCTCCTGGGTCAGGAGTGCGTTCAGGACCAGGCGCTGCGAGAGCGAATCGTCGACTACAAGTATTTTTTGACTAGCCATGTCGGGTGGGTTCAAGTTGCTGGTGATGGGGAAGGCAGTTGCTCATCCGCTGTCTTTTCTTCGGGAAGATAGCGCCAGTAAAAGGCGTGCGGCTGCAAGGCGAATTCTTGTTGAAGCTCTTTGCAGATCATGTGTTCGGCCAGGTACAGCGCCTTGAGGTTCGTTGTACGGCTCAGCGTCACATACACACGCAAGGTCTTGGTCTGGGATGAATTGTGCAGTTCCATATCGGTGACGTCGATTTCCATCCCCCGAAGTTTTTTCTTTATGAATCTTGCCACATCTCTTCTGACCGTTTTGAAAAGCTCAGGACTGAGCACTTTGGCGTGCGGCATGAATAAAGCCCAATAAAATTAACGAACAACCAAGAAATGCACGTCTCGGCGCGCTTCTGACAGTAGATATTATTTGTTTCAGTTCGTCAACCCGTTGCCCGTAACAGGTGCGAAATAGCACTGCAGGCACTGCCCCGGTACGTCAACAGCGATCCGTTGACTCTCCTCGTCATTGATGTTAATTTATTTCAAATTGTTAACTTTATTTGAATTTTATTTCAAGGGGTAACCATGGCAATCGTAAATGTGGCGAGCAAATTCAGTTTTCTCTCCAATCAGGATTGGGACTGGGTGGTTACCAAGTCGAGCGCGACCGAGATCATTGTCCAGAATGCCTTGTACCAGCAATCGTTCCAGGGCAATTTTACCGCTTCGAGCGCCGGCGTGATCTCCGGCACCGCCACCGGATCGAGCTTCTACATCAACGGCGCCCTGGTTTATTCGGTAAGCGGCATGACGGCCGATGCCACCCGCTTGCAAACGTTTGTCGAAACCGCGAACGATACGCAGGAAACGTATGCGTTCGTCTTCGCGGGGGACGACACATTCAATGGCAGCGCCGACGGCGATGCACTGCTCGGCTATGCTGGTAACGACATCTTGAACGGTGCTGGCGGCGATGATATCCTGATCGGCGGGACCGGCAACGACAGCGTCAATGGCGGAGCGGGAACCGACTTGGCGCGTTTCGAAGGCGCGCGCGCCAACTACACCATTACCAATAACGCGGGAAGCGTGAGCGTTGCCGACAAGACCGGCGTGACCGGCACCGACACCCTTACGTCCATCGAGCGCATGGTGTTTGCCGACAGCGCCCTCGCATTCGATGGCGCAGGCAACGGCGGCCAGGCATACCGGGTGTACCAGGCTGCATTCAACCGTACCCCGGACGCGGGCGGCGTCGGCTTCTGGATGGGTGCGATGGACAAGGGAACCTCGCTCAAGGACGTGGCCGCTGGTTTTGTCGCATCGGCCGAATTCAAGACCGTGTATGGGACCGCGCCGTCCAATTCTCAGCTGGTTGCCAAGTTTTACGAGAACGTCCTGCACCGCCCGGCCGAGCAGGCTGGCTTCGATTTCTGGGTCGGCGCGCTGAACAACGGCGCAGCGGTGTCCGATGTACTCAGTTCTATCAGCGAGAGCAACGAAAACGTGACTGCACTCGCCACCGTCATCGCCGCCGGCTTCGTCTATACGCCATACTGACCGACCCGCGCTGCCGGCTCCGCCCCGCAGCGTCCTGCCCTCTTCCCACGTTGCGCCAGCCTGTTTTGCGCTGTTTTCGGGCGCGGGAAAGCGTGCAATTCCCGAACTGATCCCTTGCCAATAAAGCTTGCAGTCTCAGCTAAAACGCGTAATAATGCAAATAAGAATCATTCGCGTTGATGGCAAGGCTTTCATGGCCAGCCTCTCCACACTGTTTTCTCATTTACCGAATAGCCAGCCACGACTCTGTTTGAGGTTCCAGCCAGCCACCGTTTTCCTATATAACAGGGAGTACCATGGCACTCAAAAAGACCAAACTGGCGCTGCTGGTCGCGCTGGCAATTCAACAATTATCCCATCCCGCATTGGCTCAGACGGCCGCACCGGAAACACCGGCTAGCGCCCTGCCCGAGGTGATCATCACAAGCAGCCGCGAACTGCCGCCGACGTACAATGCCCCAACCGCGGTCAGCGCCACCAAGATCGAGGCGCCGCTGCGCGATATTCCGCAGACCGTCAACGTGGTGCCGCTCAGCCTGCTGCGCGACCAGGGCGTGCGCTCGATGCAGGATGTGATGAAGGCGGTGCCGGGGATCGGCATGTCGACCGGCGACGGCCAGCGCGACCAGGTGACGATCCGCGGTTTTTCGGCCATTTCCGACCAGTTCGTCGACGGCATGCGCGACGATGCGCTGTATTACCGCGACCTGTCCAACATCGAGCAGGTGGAAGTGATCAAGGGACCGGCATCGGTGCTGTACGGGCGCGGCTCGTCCGGCGGGCTGATCAACCGCATCAGCAAGAAACCGGGCATCGACAAGACCGAAGTGAGCGCCCAGGTCGGCAGCTGGAACCAGCGCCGCGGCGAGTTCGACCTTGCACGCAACGTCAGCGACAGCGGTGTCGCGTTTCGCGTGACCGGGGCCGTGGAACGCGCCGACAGCTATCGCAACCAGCAATTCCTGGACCGCGAAGCCTTCGCGCCCTCCTTGTCGGTCAAGCTCGGCGCCAACACCAAGCTGCTGGTCCAGGGCGAATACCTCGACGACCGCCGGGTCACCGACTTCGGCATTCCCTCCTATCGCGGCTTGCCGGTCGACGTCCCGGCCGGCACCTATTACGGCGCCGCCAATGCCAGGGACTTCGACTATTCGCACGCACGCGTGACCGCAATCGGTTTCACGCTGGATCATCGCTTCAACGACGCATGGTCGGTGCGCAATGCCTTCCGCAACTACAACTATTCGCTCGATCGCAACAACACCCTGGTCGGTTCGGTCAACGAAACCGCGAAAACGGCTTCCCTAACCCGGGGCAATGTAAAACGCGAGGAAGACGGCTATTTCAACCAGACCGAGCTGGTTCAGAAGGCGACGCTGGCCGGCATGCGGCATCAGTTCCTGTACGGGATCGAGGTCGGCAAGCAGAACAAGGACCAGGTGGTGCGCAATCAGGCCAATGCCGCTACCGTGTCGCTGTTCAATCCAGTGTCGCCGGTGGTGCCGTTCACGGCCCTCGCGGCGCCCTCCGGCGACAATCTCGGCATCATGACGGTGGCCAGCGCCTACGTGCAAGACCTGGTCACGCTGTCGGCGCAGTGGAAGGCACTGGCTGGGGTACGCTTTGACAATTTCAAGCAAGAGACCAGGGACCGCCGGGCCGGACAACCGAACCTGGACCGTACCGACCGCGCCTGGAGCCCGCGCGCCGGCCTGGTCTACCAGCCGACACAGGACACGTCTTATTACGCGTCGTTCAGCAAGTCGTTCCAGCCTTCCGGCGAAGCCTTCCCGATCGCGGCGAGCAATGCCCAGATTGAACCTGAAGAAACCACAAACAAGGAGATCGGCGCCAAGCTCGACCTTTTCGAGGGCCGGGCGTCCGCCACGGCATCGCTGTTCCAGCTCGAGCGCACCAATATCAAGACCAGCGACCCGGCTACCAATCGCCTGGTCCCGATCGGCGTTCAGCGCACCAATGGCCTCGAACTGACCTTCAGCGGCGACCTGTCGCACGGCTGGAAGGTGTGGTCCGGCTATTCCTGGCTCGATGCGCGCTTCACCTCGTCGATCGCCAAGGACGACGGCCAGTTCGTCCAGGGCAAACGCCCGACCCTGACCCCGGTCCACAGCGCCAACCTGTGGGTCACCAAGGCATTGGGGCATGGCTTCGGTGCGGGAGCGGGGCTCAATTATGTGGGCGACCGGTTTGCAAACCCGGGCAATACGGTGACCTTGCCGAGCTACGTCACGGCTGACGCCATGGCGTACTACCGGGTGGGCAGCGTCGAGCTGCAATTGAACGTGATGAACCTGTTCGACCGCAGCTACACCGTGGCCGGACACGGCAGCAGCAAGAACCTGAACCAGCCCGGGGCGCCGCGTTCGGCCCAGCTGACCGCGCGCTACAACTTCTAAGGAAGGATGGCGGCGAGGCGCGGCAGCGCCGCCAGTGCGTTGTCCAGCGTGGCCGTCCTCACCTGCTGAGGCGTCAGGCCACGCAGCCCGGCCAGCGCGGCGCCGATCGCGGGCAACTGCTCGGGGCTGTTGCGCGCCGAATGAAGCCAGGCCGGCGCGATGTCCGGTGCGTCGGTTTCGAGCACGATCGATGCGAGCGGCAAGCCGGCCGCCAGGCGCCGGATCTGGAGCGCGCGCGAAAACGTCATGGCGCCGCCGAAGCCGAGCCGGAACCCCTGGTCGATATACATCTGCGCTTGCTGGAAGCTGCCGTTGAAGGCGTGCGCGATGCCGCCCGCCGGGCGGATCTGGCGCACGTGCTTGAGCACCTGGTCCTGCGCGCGGCGCACGTGCAGCAGCACCGGCAGGTCGAAGTCGCGCGCAATGCGCAGCTGTTCACGCAGGAAGTAGTCCTGCTTTTCGCGCATCGCGCTCTCGCACAGCATGGGAATGAAGAAATCGAGCCCGATCTCGCCGATGGCGAGAAAGCGCGGATCCGTCATGGCCGCCTCCACCGCGCCGCGCAAGGCGGCCAGGTCGTCCTCGTGCGCGCGTGGCACGCAGATCGGATGGATCCCAAGCGCGTAGCTGGCGTTGTGCGCGTCGGCCGCCAATTGCGCGACCGTCGCGAAATTGGCGCGGTCCACCGCCGGAACCACGATCATCGACACGCCCGCCTCCGCGGCCCGGCGCGCCACCCCCAGCGACTCGGCGCCGAATTCGTGGGCGTCCAGGTGGCAGTGGGTGTCGATCCACATGTTCAGGCCTCGGCTGGCTGCAGTCCGTGTTCGGTCAGGCGCAGCACGCGGTCGCAGCGGCGCGCCAGTTCGATATCGTGGGTGACGATGACGAATGCCGTGCCCAGGGTCTTGGACAGCTCGAGCATCAGGTCGAAGATCTGCTGGGCGGTGGCACGGTCGAGGTTGCCGGTCGGCTCGTCGGCCAGCACGCAGGACGGCCCGGTGACCAGGGCGCGCGCCAGCGCCACGCGCTGGCGCTCGCCGCCCGACAGTTCGCCCGGGACGTGGGTCACGCGCCTGGCCAAGCCGACCCGCTCGAGGATGGCCTGGGCCTGCGCGGTCGCGGCGGAGCGCTTTTCGCGCCGGATCATGAGCGGCATGGCGACGTTGTCGAGCGCCGAGAACTCGGGCAGCAGATGGTGGAACTGGTAGACGAAGCCGAGCGCCGCGTTGCGCAGCTCGCCGCGCCGGGTCTCGGACAGGCTGGCGAAATCCTCGCCCAGCAGGCTGACCGCGCCGGTGGTCGGCGTATCGAGCCCGCCCAGCAGGTGCAGCAGGGTCGACTTGCCGGAGCCGGAGGCGCCCACGATGGCGACCCGCTCGCCGCGATAAATGCTGAAGTCGATGTTGTTCAGTACCTGGACCGAATACGAGCCCTGGGTGAAGGTCTTGCCCAGGCCGAGGCAGGACAGGACCGGCGTGGCGGACAGATCACTCATAGCGCAGCGCCTCCGCAGGTTTCACGCGCGAAGCCGACCAGCTCGGATAGAGCGTGGCCAGGAAGGCCAGCACCACGGCCAGGCCGCCGATGCGCGACACGTCCCCCCAGCGCAGGTCGGACGGCACGGAACTGATCAGGTAAATATCCTTCGACAAGAACTGCACTCCCAGCAAATGTTCAATAAACGGCACGATCACGTCAACGTTGAGCGCGACCAGCACGCCCGCGCCCACCCCGAGCGCCGTGCCCATGATGCCCACCAGTGCACCCTGGATCATGAAGATCTTCATGATCGACAGCGGCGACGCGCCCAGCGTGCGCAGGATGGCGATGTCGGCCTGCTTGTCGGTCACGCTCATCACCAGGGTCGACACCAGGTTGAAGGCGGCCACCGCGATGATCAGGGTGAGAATGATGAACATCATCTTCTTTTCGGTCTGCACCGCCGCGAACCAGTTGGCGTTGAGCTTGGACCAGTCGCGCACCATCAAGTCGCCCGGCATGCTTTTCTTGAGCTCGGCGGCCACCTGCGGTGCGCGGTGCATGTCGGCGATGCGCAGGCGCAGCCCCGAGGGCGCCTCGAGGCGCTCCATTTTCTCGGCGTCGTCCAGGTGCACGAAGGCCAGCGCCGAATCGAATTCATAGTGGCCGGCCTCGAAAATGCCCACCACCGTAAACGAGCGCATGCGCGGCAGCACCCCGGCCGGCGTGGTCTGGGCCTGCGCCAGCGCCATCGTGATTTTCTCGCCCAGCGTGACATTCAGGGCGCGCGCCAGCGCGTAGCCGATCACGATATTGAAGGAACCCGGCGTGAGCTGCTCGAAGCTGCCCAGCTTGACCTGGGACGCCACGTCCGACACCTTGTGCTCTTCGGATGGCAGCACGCCGCGGATCACCGACGGACGCATCACACCGTCGCGCAGCAGCATGCCCTGCGTTTCCACGAACGGCGCCGCGCCCTTGACTTCGGGGTTCTTGAAAGCGTCCCGCACCGACGCCTGCCAGTTCGGCATGCCGCCCCCGCTCGCGTCGAACACCTCGATATGGGCCAGCACCGACAGCATGCGGTCGGTGACCTCTTTCTGGAAACCGTTCATGACCGACAGCACGATGATCAGCGCCGCCACGCCGAGCGCGATGCCGGCGACCGAAATGAGCGAAATAAACGAAATAAAACTGTTGCGGCCACTGCGCCGGCCCGCGCGCGTATAGCGCAGGCCAACCAGCCATTCATACGGCAGCTTGTGGATGATACTCATGGGCTCCAAAGGTCGATCAGGTGTGAGCCCGAAGTGTGCCACACAAACCTCATCCGTGACAGGTCTGGCAACAATTGAATCGTGCGGCAGACGATCCGGCAGGGGCGCGCGCGCGTCATGGCGCCGGCGCCGCGGTTACAAATTTCATTGAACTCCCTGCCCCGCCTGCAAATCGAACACCATCGGCAGCATGTTTCACTCTTCAGGCCCGCGAGAAATCGCATTCAAGACAGGAGAAACAACATGGCATTCAGCTTATTTGATTCCAAGGGTGTCGATGTCGACAGCCAGCGCTTCACCTGGCGCGACATGGTGCAAAAACCGATCAGCAAACTCGACGACGATGCATTTACGCGCGTGCGCATCATCCTCATGAACGGGCTCGAAGTCGAAGCCCTGCGCTTCGGCCACATGGCGGCGCGCTGCAACGGCGCACTGCGCCTGCCGCTGGCCAAGGTCAGGCGCAGCGAGCAGCACCAGGCAACCATGGTGAACTGGCTGCTGGGGGCCGACCATTCCCCGCTCGAGACCACCATCGCGTACGAGCAGGTCGCCATCGAGGTGACCGCGGCCATCGCCCAGCGCGAGCCGGACCCCTACCTGGCCCAGGTGTACCGCTTCGGCCTGCTTGAAGACTTCGACCACCTGTACCGCTACGCCGCCCTGCTCGACCGCCTCGAGGGCAAGGACGCCAACAATATCCTGCAAAGCTACACCGACATCCTGCCCGGGCGCCCAACCATGGAACATCACCGCGCGCCCGAAAACGACCTGCGCAACCCATACGACTGCACCAAGGCCGACCTCATGACCAAGCTGCACGCGCTCACCATCGTGGCCGGCGAGGCCCAGACCCACAACTACTACATGAATATCGGGCCGCTGTTTTCCGATTCGCTGGCACGCCAGCTGTACGCCGAAATCGCCTCCATCGAAGAGCAGCACGTGACCCAGTATTCGTCCATGCTCGACCCGTCCGAAACCTGGCTCGAGCAATGGGTGCTGCATGAGGCCACCGAATGCTACAACTACTACAGCTGCCTGGAACAGGAAACAAACCACCACGTCAAGCAGATCTGGGAACGCTTCCTCGACTACGAGCTGGGGCATTTCAACCTCGCCTGCGAGATGTTCAAGCAATACGACAAGCGCGATCCGGCCGAAATCATCACCGCCGACTTTGCCGCTCCGCTCGAATTTCGCAGTCAGCGCGACTTCGTGCGCAAGGTGCTCGTCAACGAGGTCAACCTGCGCACCATGGGCACCCAGTTCGTGCCGCTCGACCAGGAAAGCGAGCTGTCGCGCCAGTACCGCGACAACCTCAACGCCGAGGGCTCGCCCAGCGAGTCGGTCGCATCCGGCTACATCTGGACCCCCGGCACCGAACTCAAGCGCATGGGCGCCACCGCACGCGGCGTCGTGACCCATTAACCGACTTGTCCATTTCCCAAGGAGGCACTATGACTCAGGCAGAACACGTAGGCATGAACCGCACCGGCATTCAGATGTCGCCCGTCGACAGCAAGGCCATGCAGGATATCGACCCGTCCCTGAAGGGCGAAAGCGGCGACGAATCGGCGCTCGCCGAGATGCGCAACGACTATATCGCCAACGCCGACGCGTTCGGTTCGATACCGCTGCCCGGCAGCGTCACCGGCGCCGTCAACATGGGCGTGCAGATGCTCAAGGGCGACAGCCCGCAGATCCTGCTCGACAAGCTGGGCGAGCGCCTTGCCTTCGAGCGCACCGGAACCCGGCTCTACGACGCGCTCATCACGAAATGCGAGGTGATGCTCGACGGCGACATCAGCATGACGATCGAGGACCTCGAGCATATCCGCGCCGACGAAGCGCGCCATTTCCTGCTGGTGGCCGACGCCATCGAGTCGCTCGGGGGCGATCCGACCGCGCAAACCCCAAGCGCCGACCTGGCCGGTGTGGAGTCGATGGGGCTGGTGCAGGTACTCAACGACGCGCGCACCAGCATTGCGCAGTCGCTGCATGCGATCGTCACCGCTGAACTGAGCGACAAGGCCGGCTGGGAAACCCTGGTCGCCCTGGCGGACGAACATGGCCTGACCGACATGGTGAACGACTTCACCAACGCCCTCAACGAGGAGCGCGAGCACCTCGCGCTGGTGCAGACCTGGTACGAGGAATCGATCGGCCTGACCTATGGCGACGTGGACCTGGAGGCGGGCACCTCGACCCAGCCGGGACAAATTTCGCCGTAAGCAGTCCGGCGTATGCCGCTCAGCCAACCCAGGGCGGCATTCCAATCCACGCTGCATGGCGGAGCCCACCGTCTCCCGATGTCAGCCGGATTGAATCCGTCTGCCTCGGCCTGTTATCAGCTTTCCACGAGAACAGGTACATTCTTGACGTCTCCATCTACCTGCCGCATAAATGATATCACTTTCTGCTAGCATGGCCGGCAGAAAGTGATATCATTGTCCTATGAAATCCAAACACGGCAAGACCCTGCAAGCCGTATTCTTTAAGCCAACCAGGCCAAACATTCTATTTTCTGATCTTGAGGCTTTGGTCGTGGCGGTTGGCGGTGAAGTCAGAGAAGGCGAAGGTTCCCGTGTGGTGTTTGAGATTAACGGCAAGCGCCTCTACCCCCACCGTCCACATCCAGGCAAGGAGGCAAAGCGCTACCAGGTTGAAGAACTACGCGAATTACTGGAGACACAAGGAATCACGCCATGACACTCAATACCATGAGCTATGAAGGCTATACGGCACGCATTGACTTCGACGCAGAAGACAATATTTTTTTCGGTCGAGTCCTGGGCGTCAACGATACGATCAGTTTCCATGGCGAAACGGTTGCTGAATTGACCTCCGATTTTCATAACGCCATCAAGCATTACTTAGCCGACTGCAAAAAAACCGGCCGACAACCCGATAAGCCGGCGTCCGGCAAGTTGATGCTGCGCGTTCGCCCGGAGGTTCACGCTGCTGTTGCAATAAAGGCTGAAGCGTCCGGGAAAAGCTTGAATCAATGGGCCGCCGAAGTGCTGGAAGAAGCCACACGGGCATGACCCATTCAATCATTATCCGATCCCATTACGTCTAGCATCACCTCGGATGTCTTACAATGCGGCATGACTCAGATTACGCTTGTCCTGCCGTTTGCCCTGCCCCCTCCGGAAATTGCCCGCGACCTGGTGCGCGCCCTGCAAGCGCCCGCCCTGTCCGCCCTTATTTCGCGCACTTCCTCCTGGTCCAGCCTTGCCTTCGACCCCAGTGCGCGCGCCTTGCCGCATGAACTATGGCTGGCGCGCGCGCTCGGTCTGCCCACGGACGGCATGCTCCCTTTTGCCGCGGCGGCCATGCGCGGCTACGGGCTCGACCCGCTTGACGGCACCTGGTTTATCGTCAACCCTGCCCACATCGAAATCGCACGCAGCCACTTGCTGATGAACGATATGCGCCACCTGCAGTTGTCGGATTCCCATTCGCGCATCCTGTTCGACGCGGCCAAGCCCTATTTCGACGAGGCCGGCAAGACGCTGCTGTACGCCGACGCCCACACCTGGTTCATGCGGGCCGACGACTGGGCCAGCCTGGATACCGCCTCGCCGGACTGCGCGACCGGACTGAACCTGACCGACTGGCTGCCGGCCGGGGACGCCGCGTTTGCCTACCGCAAGCTCCAGAACGACGTGCAGATGGCCTGGTACGAACACCCCGCCAATGTCGAGCGTGAAGCGAGCGGCTTGGCCGCGATCAATTCCTTCTGGCCCTGGGGTGCGGCATCGGCCCGGGACATCCCGCCGCAACCGCCCGCGCTGGCCACCATCGACGCACCTGCATGGCTGTCGGCACTGGCGCGCCGGTCGGCAACCAGCTTTACTCAATTCATCGAAGCGGCCAGGGAGGCGCCCCTGCTCTACTGCGGCAGCGTGAGCGAAGCGGCGATCGCATCGGACTGGTCGGGCTGGCTGATGCAGATGCAGCGCCTCGAGGCCGAGCTGTTCGCGCCGCTGCTCGCAGCGCTCGCCGAAGGCAATGCCGGACAAGTGCGGCTGGTACTGAGCCGGCGCGACGCGCAGGCCGAATTCACGACAACCAGGATGGCGCAGCGCAAGTTCTGGTGCAGCCACTCCTTGAACAGACTGCTTCCATGACCCGCATTACCACCCGTCCCTGCTCGTTTCGCACCTCTGAAATGCTGCGCCAGGGAGGCATCCATCCGGTGCTGGCCCGTCTGTACGCCTCGCGCGGGCTGTCCGACCCGCGCGAACTGTCGAGTGAACTGAAGGCCCTGATCGCACCGGGCGGCCTGCTGCACATCGACGTGGCGGCGGCGTTCCTGGCCGACGCCATCGCTGCCGGCAAGAAGATGGTCATCGTGGCCGACTACGACTGCGACGGCGCGACCGCATGCGCCACCGCGCTGCGCGGTCTGCGCGCGATGGGCGCGACGGTGGACTTCATCGTGCCGAACCGTTTCGAATACGGCTACGGCCTGACGCCTGAAATCGTCGAGCTGACCGCGCGCCTGAAGTCGCCCGACATCATCATCACGGTCGATAACGGCATCGCCAGCATCGACGGCGTGCTCGAAGCGAAGCGGCGCGGCATCGAAGTGGTCGTGACCGACCACCACCTGCCGGCCGAGACGCTGCCGCAGGCGCGCGTGATCGTAAACCCGAACCAGCCCGAGTGCGGCTTTCCGAGCAAGCACCTGGCCGGCGTGGGCGTGGTGTTCTACGTGCTGCTCGCGCTGCGCGCCGAACTGCGCCGGCGCGGTGTATTCGACGCCCAAACCCAGCCCAAGCTCGACCACCTGCTCGACCTGGTCGCGCTGGGCACCGTGGCCGATGTGGTGCGGCTCGATTCGAACAACCGCATCCTGGTCGCACAGGGCCTCAAGCGCATGCGCGCCGGCCGCATGCACCCGGGCGTGGCCGCGCTGTTTCGCGTGGCCGGACGCGAGGCCCGCAGCGCTTCGCCGTTCGACCTGGGCTTTGCGCTTGGCCCGCGCCTGAACGCGGCCGGACGGCTGGACGATATGTCGCTCGGTATCGAATGCCTGGTCACCGACGACGAAGGGCGGGCCTGGGCGATTGCGCAGCAGCTCAACGAAATCAACCTGAAGCGGCGCGAAATCGAGGCCGAAATGCAGGATGCGGCGCTGCTCCATCTCGATGCCTTCGAGCCGGCCAACAGCAGCACCATCAGCGTGTTCGACGCGTCCTGGCACCAGGGTGTGATCGGGATTGTCGCCTCGCGCCTGAAAGAGAAATTCTTCCGTCCCACGATCACCTTCGCGCCGGGCGCGGAAGGCTGGCTCAAGGGCTCGGGGCGCTCGATTCCCGGCTTTCACCTGCGCGATGCGCTCGACCTGGTGTCGAAACGCGCGCCCAGCCTGATCGACAAGTTCGGCGGCCATGCGATGGCTGCCGGCCTGACCATCCGCGCCGACGCCTTCGATGCGTTTTGCGAGGCGTTCGAGGCGGTCGGCCGCGCGTGGCTGAGCGCGCACCAGCTCGAGCGCGTGATCGAAACCGACGGGCCGCTCGAAGACGCCTACTACACCACCCAGTTCATCGAACTGATGGACGGCCAGGTGTGGGGCCAGGGCTTTGCGCCGCCGCTGTTTTGCGACGAATTTCGCGTGGTCAGCCAGCGCATCCTCAAGGAACGCCACCTCAAGCTGCTACTCGAGCGCAACGGCCAGCGTTACGACGCGATCTGGTTCGGGCACACCGCGGCGGTGGGCGAACGCGCGCGCGTCGCGTTCCGGCTCGACGCGAACGAATACAATGGCGTGACACGCGTGCAGTTGATGGTGGAGCACGCCGAACCGGCGTGAAGCCTCAAGGCGCCGCTTTCTTGCAATCGCACACATCCGTGCCGCGGTCGAACACGACACGCCATGTGCCAGGCGCCTCCAGGCGCCAGATCGAACTGAAGCGCGCGATCAGCTTGCCGCTCGGGTTATACACCGGGCCGGAGCTGATGGCCAGCGTGCCGGAGTCGAGCACTTCGACTTCCTCGGGCTCCCACGAAAACGGGGCCGCGCTCTTGTCGTAAAACGGTTTCCACGCCTTGGCGATGGCGTCCTTGCCGCGCAGCCGGGCCGGCCCCGAAAAAAACACCGCCTCCTCCGATACAAAACTGGTGAACCCGGCATGGTCGCGCGCCTTCATGGTCGCGGCAAATGCACGCTCGGTGTCGGTGACCTGCTGCTTGAGCTCGGCATTGGTGAGGGGCGCGGCAAGCGCGCCGAACGCAAACAGGCCGATCCATAGGGCTGCAACCGCATTCTTGAGACGCCCCATCGCAATTCCTTTCAGTGAGTAAACGACCGGAAACCTGCCGCCGGCATTCTGACACGGCAATATCGAAATGCAAACACCCGCTTGCACAACCAACGAAAACGGAGTATAAATAATCCATTACTGGAGCCATCATGAACCTAGCCTACGCCTACCCAAAAAGCCGCTTCGAACCGGCCGTGCTGGTCGACCTGAACGCCAGGGCCGAACGCGAGCGGCTGTCCAAGTCCGCCCTCAAGGGCTTTTTCAAGCTGGCGGCGGCATGGCAACTGCGTGACGACGACGCGCGCGAACTGCTCGGCGGGCTGTCCTCGTCCACCTTCTACGAGTGGAAGAAGAACCCCGACCGGGTGCTCGAAGTGGACCGCATCACGCGCATTTCCTACCTGCTCGGCATCTACAAGGCGCTGCACATCCTGTACGGCGACAAGCTGGCCGACGAATGGATCGGGCTGCCCAACAAGAACCCGGTATTCGGCGGGCGCACGCCGCTGTCGCAAATGCTGGCCGGCGGGCTGCTGGCCATGCAGACCGTGCGCAAACTGCTCGACGCGCGCCGCGGGGGCCTCTGATCTTGGCTGTCGTACCAAAGCTGACCGCGCTGCGCCAGTTCGACACCTGCCGCCTGATCCCTTCGCGCTTTGCCGACGTCGAGGATTCGGTGCTGGCCCCGCTGGCCGGGAACGACGACATGCTGCGCGACCTGTTCGACCTCGATAACGCCACCAACGAGCGCCTGCGCGGCGAATACGGCGGCCTGCCCGGCATCGGGGTCGACGAGCTGGTGTTCGGCGTTCCCAATTTCCGCATCATCAACGCCGCTTTCACCTATGCGCGCCCGGAAGGCAGCCGCTTCAACGACAGCGAGCGCGGCGCCTGGTATTGCGCATTCGAGCCGGCCACCGCGCTGGCCGAGATCATCTTCCATAAAACCGTGGAATACCAGGAAATCGAGCGTTTCGACGACAGCGTCACCTACCAGGCGATGCTGGCCGATTTCACCAGCACCTTCCACGATCTGCGCGCGGCGCGCGCCTTCGCCAAATGCCTCGACCCGCACAGCTACATCCTGTCGCAGGAGCTCGCTGCTCGCCTGCTCGAAGCCGGTTCGATGGGCCTCATTTTCCCGAGTGTGCGGCGCCCGGGCGGCACCAACCTTGCCTGCTTTCGGCCCGCGCTGGTGGGCAATGTGCGCAAAGGCCAGGCCTATCGGTTAACATGGGCGGGTTCGCCGGATCCCGCCGTCGAACCCCTTTGACCCTTTTTCGATTCAACATGAAGACCAAGCCTGAAAACGATACCGACCTGCGCATGAAGATCAACCGCGAAACGGCGCGCCTGCCGTGGGCCGAACTGGAGCGCCATTTCGCCCAGGGCTCGGTGGTGTTCGTGAGCGCCGAGCTGGACCTGATCGATGTGGCGGTGCGCATTTCGCATGACGACAAGGACAGCATCACGCGCTGGATGCAAGATGGCAAGATCGCGAAAGCGTCCGACGCCCAGGCCCAGGCCTGGGCGGCAGCGGACGCCTCGCTGTGGACCTCGGTGGTCAGTCCCTTCGTGCTGGTGCAGCCCGACAAATCGGCGCTGCACTGATCCGGCTTCACTGCGACAGGTCGATCCCGTACAGCGCCTGGCCTTTGCCCAGGCCATCGTCCGCGCGACGCATTGACACATTGTGCAACTGCGCCTGCCGCGCCAGTTCGATCATGCCGGGCGCCGAATGAAATACGACCGGGCCCGCGGTGGCGAGCCTGGTGAAGCGCCAGCTGCGCGCCGCGCCGTGCTGCCGGGCCGTCAGCTTCCTGGCCGCCTTGACGTACGCAATCAGGACGTCGCGGTTGGTGTCCGGCGAGGCAAGCACCGTCTTGCTGCCATCGAGCCCCGGGAAGTTGCCCCCGCCGCTGGCGCGGTAGTTATTGGTCGCGACCAGGAATTGCTGCGCCGGGTCCACCGGCTTGCCGCGAAAGGCCAGGTTCCTGATGCGCCGGCCCGGGGCCTGCGTCAGGTCGATCTCGTAACCGACTTCGCTCGACGTGAGCGCATCGAAGTTATAACCCGGGAAGCTGGCATTGACCAATTCCTGCGCGCGCGTGTCGGCCGGGTCGATCGTATTGAACCTGCCCGCCGCCGTTTCCAGCCACGCCTTCAGCCCGGCCCCGTCGACCTTGACCGCATACAGCGTGTTCGGATACAGGTACAGGTCTGCCGCGTTGTTAAGCGCGAGGCTGCCCGCCGGGACATCGGTGAAGTCGCGGGCGCCGGCCGCGCCGCTCTTGAACGGCGCCGACATCGACAGCACCGGAAGCGCCGCGTACTGCGGCAGGTTGGCCTGCACGTACTTGCGCACATAATCGGCCTGGGCCTGGTTCACCACCGCGATGGCAGAAATATCGCCCACGTCGGCGAAGTAGGTGGACATGCGAAATTCGGTCTCGCCCAGCGGCGTTTTGACGTAGCCGATGGTCTGCTCATGCTCGGGCGCGACCAGCGCGGCCAGCGCCGGATCGGGTGCACTGGCCGATTTGTCGGCCAGTTCGGTGCTGCGCGCCTCCACCGTGGTCTTGTCCTTGTCCACCACCCAGCGCTTGCCGTCGAACCTCAGGTGCAGGCCGATCACGCCGAGGTGCTTGCCCCACAGGCTGGCCATCACGGTCGGCACGCCGTGGACCAGGCCCCTGGCCTTGTCGACGCCCGGCAGGTTAAATTGCGGCACCGTGCTGGCCGCGTTCGGGAAGGTCTGGTGCGAGTGCCCGATCAGCATGGCGTCGATTCCGGGCACCTTGGCGAGATGGAAATTACCGTTTTCCATGGTCGGGGAATACGCACTGTCATCGAGGCCGCCGTGCGAGATCGCCACCACCAGGTCCGCCCCTTGCGCGCGCATCTCGGGGATGAACTTGAGCGCCGTCTCGCGCACGCCCTTGGTGTAGAGCTTCCCTTCGAGCCAGCGCTTGTCCCATGACAGGATGGTCGGCGGTGCGAACCCGATGATGCCCACCTTGAGCGTCGCGCTGACCGGCTTGCCGTTCGCATCGAGCGCGCTGATTTTCTTGTCGATGATCCGGTACGGCGCAAACAGCGTGCGTCCGCTCTTGACGCTGTAGACATTGGCCAGCACCTGCGGGAAAGCCGGCCCCGCGCAGCGCGGCATGGCCGGATCGACGCCGTCGACCTCGAAGCGGTTGCCGGTCACCTGGCTCAGGTAGGCCAGGCCGTAGTTGAATTCGTGGTTGCCGATACCGCCGCCCTCGAAGCCGAGCAGGTTCATGGCCTTGTAGATGGCCAGCGTCTGCCCGCACGGCAGCGGATCGGCCAGCGCCTGGTAATCGGCCAGCGCGGTGCCCTGGATGGTGTCGCCGTTATCGAGCAGCAGCGTGTTCGGGAACTGCCTGCGCGCCTGCGCGATCAGGCCCGCGGTGCGTTCCAGCCCGAACGACGGGTCGGGCGCCAGCTTGAAGTAATCGTAACTGAGCACGTTCGAGTGCAGGTCGGTTGTCTCAAGCAGGGCCAGGGTCGCGCTCGCGCCCACGGGTACGCCGCCCTGCGGCGCGAGCGCGCAGCCTCCGATGACGACAGCAAGCAGCGAGATGCCAAATTGATAACGCATGGACGGGCCCCTGATGAGAACAATCGACAGCATCATACGGCAGCGCCGCCGGCCATATCAAGCGCCCCTGCATGCCAGGGTCCGGCCGGGGGCCGCGCTGGGGTATAATCGAAGGTTCGATTCAACCCATTCAAGAAGACCGGAACGCCATGGAAGCCGAACGCATCAACGCCCTCTCCGCCCTGCTCAACGACCTGACCGGTCGCGAAGCCGAACTTCGGAGGTATCTTTGACTTCGATAAAAAGTCAGAGAAGCTCGAACAAGTCAATGAAGAACTAGAGGATCCGACCGTCTGGAACGATCCGAAACGCGCCCAGGATCTCGGCAAGGAGAAGAAGGCGCTGGAAGGGGTCGTCCATACCCTGCAGAAGGCCGACGCCGACCTGAAGGACGCGCACGACCTGTTCGAGATGGCCCGCGAGGAAAACGACGACGACACGCTCGAAGCGGTCATCGCCGACGCCGACGCGATCCGCCTGGTCATCGAGGCCATGGAATTTCGCCGCATGTTCGGCAACCCGATGGACCAGAATAACTGCTTCATCGACATCCAGGCCGGCGCCGGCGGCACCGAAGCGCAGGACTGGGCCTCGATGCTGCTGCGCCAGTACCTGCGCTACTGCGAACGCAAGGGCTTCAAGGTCGAAATCCTCGAACAGTCCGACGGCGAGGTGGCCGGCATCAAGACCGCCACGCTCAAGGTCGAGGGCGAGTACGCCTACGGCCACCTGCGCACCGAGACCGGTGTGCACCGCCTGGTGCGCAAATCGCCGTTCGACTCGGCCAACGGACGCCACACCTCGTTTACCAGCCTGTTCGTCTATCCGGAGGTCGACGACTCGATCGAGATCGACATCAACCCTGCCGATATCCGCGTCGATACCTATCGCGCATCCGGCGCCGGCGGCCAGCACATCAACAAGACCGATTCCGCGGTGCGCATGACGCACGCCCCGAGCGGCATCGTGGTGCAGTGCCAGAACGACCGCAGCCAGCACCGCAACCGCGCCGAGGCCATGGAAATGCTCAAGTCGCGCCTGTACGAGCACGAAATGCGCAAGCGCATGAGCGAGCAGCAAAAGCTGGAAGACTCCAAGACCGACGTGGGCTGGGGCCACCAGATCCGTTCCTATGTGCTCGACCAGTCGCGCATCAAGGATCTGCGCACCAATTTCGAAACGGGTAACACCAAGGGCGTGCTGGACGGCGACCTGGACGACTTCATTTCGGCCTCGCTCAAGCAAGGCGTGTAACACGATGGCACAGAACAAACGCGCCTTCATTTTCGACATGGACGGCACCATCGTCGACAACATGGCCTTCCACAGCAAGTCCTGGATGACGTTTTTCAAGCGCCGCGGCAAGGACATCGATGCCGAGGAGTTTTTCCTGCGCACCGCCGGGCGCCAGGGCAAGGAGATCATGCGCGCCTACCTGGGCGATGATTTGCCCGACGCCGAGAACCTTGAGCTCAACCTCGAAAAAGAATCGGTCTACCGCGAACTGTACGAGCCGCACCGCAAGACCGTGGCCGGCTTCGACGACCTGATCGCGCAGGCAAAGCTGCGCGGCGTGGCGCTGGCGGTGGCCACCGCCGCACCCAACGCGAACATCGAATTCACGCTCGACGGCCTCGATTTGCGCCGTCATTTCGACGCCGTCGTCGGCGCCGCCGATGTCGCGCGCGGCAAGCCGAATCCTGACGTATTCCTGCTCGCGGCCGAGCGCTGCGGCGCCGCGCCCGAGAACTGCATCGTGTTCGAAGACGCGCCGCTGGGCGTGGAAGCGGCACGCCGCGCCGGCATGCGCGCGGTGGTGCTGACGACCACCCTGCCCGCCGCCGCGTTCGCCGAATTCGACAACGTCATCCACATCGCCAGCGATTTTTCCGAGCTGACGATCGACGAGCTGTTTGCCGCCTGATAAAACCACTTCATACCTACCCGATACCTACCATGACAACGGACACCCAGGAACACGCCGCAGCACCGGCTGACGAAAACAAGATCATTGCTGAGCGCCGCGCCAAGCTGGCCGCGCTGCGCAAAAAAGGCGTCGCATTCCCGAACGACTTTCGTCCGGAGCACAAGGCGGCCGACCTGCACGCGCAATTCGCAGGCATGAACCGCGAGCAGCTCGAAGCCGAAGAAGTCCACGTGGTACTGGCCGGGCGCATGATGCTCAAGCGCGAGGCGGGCAAGAAGGCTGCGTTCGCGACCTTGCAGGATGCATCGGGCGTGCGCGCCGATGGCCGCATCCAGATCTACGTCACGCTCGACAAGACCGGCGAAGCGGCCATGGAAGCGCTGCACCACTACGATCTGGGCGACATCCTGGGCGTCGAGGGCACGCTGTTCAAGACCAAGACCGACGAACTGACCGTGAAGGTCACACAGCTGCGCCTGATCACCAAGTCGCTGCGCCCGCTGCCCGACAAGTTCCACGGCCTGGCCGACCAGGAGACCAAGTACCGCCAGCGCTACGTCGACCTGATCATGAACGAAGAGACGCGCCGCACCTTCAAGGCGCGCACCGCGGCCATGTCGTCGATCCGCCATTTCATGGAAAAGCACGAGTTCATGGAAGTCGAGACGCCGATGCTGCACACCATCCCGGGCGGCGCGGCGGCCAAGCCTTTCATCACCCACCACAACGCGCTCGACATGCAGATGTTCCTGCGCATCGCACCGGAGCTGTACCTCAAGCGCCTGGTGGTGGGCGGCTTCGAACGCGTGTTCGAGGTAAACCGCAACTTCCGCAACGAAGGCGTCTCGCCGCGCCACAATCCTGAATTCACGATGATGGAATTCTATGCCGCTTACGTCGATTACAAGTGGCTGATGGATTTCACCGAGGCGATCATTCGCCAGGCGGCGCTCGACGCGCACGGCACCGCGGTGCTGACCTATGGCGGGCGCGAGCTGGACTTGTCCAAGCCCTTCCACCGCCTGACGATCGTGGGTGCGATCAACAAGTATGCGCCGCAGTACACCAACGAGCAGCTGTACGACGCCGAATTCATCACGACCGAACTGCTCAAGTTCGGTGTCAAGCCGTTCGCCAACGCCGGCCTGGGCGCGCTGCAACTGGCGCTGTTCGAAGAGACCGCGGAAGCGCAGCTGTGGGAGCCGACCTATATCGTGGACTACCCGGTGGAAGTGTCGCCGCTGGCGCGCGAATCCGATACCGTGCGCGGCATCACCGAGCGCTTCGAGCTGTTCATCGTGGGCCGCGAAATCGCGAATGGTTTCTCGGAGCTTAACGACGCCGAAGACCAGTCCGCGCGCTTTCTGGCGCAAGTGGCGGCCAAGGACGCGGGCGACGAAGAGGCGATGTACTATGACGCCGACTACATCCGTGCGCTCGAGTACGGCATGCCGCCGGCCGGCGGTTGCGGCATCGGCATCGACCGCCTGATGATGCTGATCACCGATTCGCCGAACATCCGCGACGTGATCCTGTTCCCGCACCTGCGCCGCGAAGAGTAAACGGCATGTTCCGGGGGAGCCGCTCCCCCGGTTCAGTATCCGTAGCGGCTGAGCAGATGGACCGCACCTTGTCAAGCGCCGCACATTGCCTGCGCCTGACTGGCATCAACTATGCATTGGTCTTATTGAATGACCCGGTAGCAGGGAATATAGGCCTTGCCGGGCAGCTTCATGCGGCTTTGCGCCACGAACGAGGCCAGCAGCGCGTCCATCGGTCCCGTGATGGCCGCGTCCCCGTGGATCTCGAAGTGACCGTACTGCTCGATCGCGCGGATGCCCTCGTCCTTCACGTTACCCGCCACCACACCCGAAAAGGCGCGCCGCAGGTTCGCCGCCAGCAGGTGCACTTCCTGGTTCTTGTGCAGGCTCAGGTTGCGCATGTTTTCGTGGGTCGGCTTGAACGGGCGCTGGAATTCCTCGTCGATCTTGAGCAGCCAGTTGAAATAGTAGGCGTCGCTGCGCGACTTGCGGAATTCGCGCACCTGGCGGATCCCGGTGAGCATCTCCTGCGCCACCAGTTCCGGATTGTCGACGATGATCTTGTAGCGCATCTGCGCGCGCTCGCCGAGCGTCTCGCCGATGAAGTGATGGATCTGTTCGAAGTATTCCTTCGAGCTGGCGGGACCTGTGAACACGAGCGGGAACGGCATATCCGCGTTATCCGGATGCAGCAGGATCCCGAGGATGTACAGGATTTCCTCGGCGGTGCCGGCGCCGCCCGGGAACACGATGATGCCGTGCCCGGTGCGCACGAACGCCTCGAGGCGCTTTTCGATGTCGGGCATGATCACCAGGTCGTTGACGATCGGGTTCGGCGATTCGGCGGCGATGATGCCCGGCTCAGAAATACCGAGATAACGCCCGCCCGAGAGGCGCTGCTTGGCGTGCCCGATGGTGGCGCCCTTCATTGGCCCCTTCATCGCGCCCGGACCGCATCCGGTACAGATGTCGAGATCGCGCAATCCCATCTGGTAGCCGACTTCCTTCGAGTAGTTGTACTCGAGGCGATTGATCGAATGACCGCCCCAGCATACGACCAGGTTCGGGTTGCGTTGCGGCTGCAGCACGTCCGCATTGCGCAGGATGTGAAATACCGAATCGGTGATGCCGTCGGTACGGGTCATGTCGAACTTCGGATTGTCGGTCACCTCGTTGCTCACAAAGACGATATCGCGCAGCACCGAGAACAGGTGCTCGTGGATCCCCTTGATCATCTTGCCGTCGACGAAAGCGATCGCCGGCGCGCCCTTGATGTCGAGCTTGATGCCGCGCTCGCGCTGCACGATGCTGATGTCGAACGACTTGTAACGCTCGAGCAGCTCCTTGCCGTCGTCGATCGAACTGCCGCAGTTCAGCACCGCCAGCGCGCAACTTCGGAAAACCTGGTACAGGCCACCCTGGGAGGTGTCGAGCAGCTTATTAACTTCCGCTTTCGACAGAACCTCCATCCGGCCTTCGGGCGAAATAAGGGTATCGACAACGTCGTGGTCCATGATGCAAATTCCTTTTCAGATTTCGGTGTAACTAACAAGCCTGCAATGCCAATATACGACAACTCGTGCCCGCGTGGGGCACAGTTTTCCATTCATGGCGCGCGATCAAATACCACACCCGGCAAAAATTCGCAGAAGATGGGCGAATTACATTAAAATGCGCCCATTGGAATTTCAATATCGCCCCAAGCAGCAAACCCGCCGCGCGGGTAGTTGAAGCCTTCCATATGATTTATTCATTCATAACTATATTCAGGAGAAACCGCATGAGCGGTGCCGCTAACATACCAACGCAGGAAGTTGTAATTCCGGAGTTCAAGCAGATCTTGGGACATCCAGGTCCGCTATGGATGTTGTTCATGACCGAATTCTGGGAGCGCTTCGCCTTCTACGGCATTCGCTGGGCACTGGTGCTCTATATCGTGGCCCAATTCTACGGCGGCGATGCGGTCGGCCAGCAGGACGCCAACCTGACATATGGCTCTTATCTCGCGCTGGTGTATGCCGGCGCCATCTTCGGCGGTTATGTCGCGGACCGCGTCATCGGCTACCAGCGCTCGATCCTGGTGGGCGCGGCCTTCATGGCCGCCGGCCTGTTCGCCATCACCCTGCCCGATCCCGACCTGTTCAAGCTTGGCCTGGCCACCATCATCGTCGGTAACGGCCTGTTCAAACCGAACATCTCGACCATGGTCGGCAAGCTGTACAGCCTGAACGACACGCGGCGCGACAGCGGCTTCACCATCTTCTACATGGGGATCAACGCGGGCGCCTTCCTGGCCCCGATCTTCACCCAGATCCTGGCGCAAAAAGTATTCAACACCGGCGACACCCCGGCTTACAAGGTGGTCTTCTTCGCGGCCGGCGTCGGCATGCTGATCAGCCTCGTATGGTTCGCAATCGGGCGCAAGATGCTCAAGGGGATCGGCGCTCCGCCTGCCAATGCGCAGAGCCGTATGCGAATCGTGTACGTGACCATCGGCGCCCTGTTCGTCATCCCGGTGATGTACTTCCTGCTCAAGGCCGGCGCCGCAAAGCTGCAAGGCGTACTGACCGTGCTGTTCATCCTGCTGGCCATCATGCTCATGCTCGAAGGTATCCGCGAAGGCAAGGTCGCGCGCGACAAGACCATCGCGATGATGATCATCTTCGCCTTCAATATTCTGTTCTGGATGTTCTTCGAACAGGCCGGCAGCTCGTTCACCTTCCTGGCCGATAATATCGTCGACCGCAACCTCGGTGGCTTCGTGTTCCCGACCGCCTGGTTCCAGAGCGTCAATTCGATTGCGATCATCGTGTTCGCACCGATCATCGCCTACGTCTGGGTCATGCTTGGCCGGCGCAACGTGAACCCTTCGATCCCGCGCAAATTCGGCCTGGGACTGATCGGCAACGCACTCGCGTTCGGCCTGCTGATGTATGCCCTCTCCAGCCTGGTCGACAACTCCGGCAAGATCCCGTTCTGGACCCTGTTCATGGTCTACGTGGTCCAATCCGTCGGTGAACTGTGCCTGTCGCCGATCGGCCTGTCGATGGTGACCAAGCTCGCGCCGACCCGCCTGGTGGGCCTGGGCATGGGCGGCTGGTTCCTCTCGACCGGCATCGGCAACAACCTGTCGGGCATATTCGCCAGCCACGTGAGCGGCGAATCGGGCCTGTCGGTGGCCTCCGCGCTGGACGGCTACACCTTCGGCTTCTATTCGCTGCTGGGCGCAGGCATCGTGCTGTTCCTGATCGCGCCGTTGATCCAGAAGCTGATGCACGGCGTGAAGTAATCCTTCCCGTTCCAATGAAAACGGCGGCCCGCGGGCCGCCGTTTTCATGTCTTGGCGCCGTCCTGCACGCCCTGCTCCAGGATGCGCCGCATATCGGTCATTTCCGCCACCAGCCAGGCACGGAAGCGCTGCACCTTGGGCATGCTCTCCTTCCTGCTGTTGACGAGGAAGCGGTAGCCGCGGCCAAAGTCCGGGCTGCGGCAGTTAATCTGGCGCAGGGAACCTTTCAGGATATCCTGGAAGGCGATCCCGTAGGCCACCAGCGCGATGCCCTGCCCGGCCACCGCGGCCTGCGCCAGCACCCCCCAATGGCTGAAGCCGCGCGAGAAATCGTACTTGCCCTTGAGCGCCTTGTTCACCTTGAGCAGCTGCAGCCACGATTCGGTCGAGGTTTCGTACAGCAGCGGAAATTTGGGCAGGTCGGCCAGCGTCAGTTCGGCCTGTCCGGGCATCAGCAAGTCCGGGCTGTAGACCGCGATCAGGCGTTCGCGAAACAGCAGCGCCGGGTCGCCATCGCTCACCGGGCCGTAACGCACCGCGACGTCGATGCTGTCGTCTTCAAGGTTGACCTGCGCATCGTTCGAATCGAGCTTGATGTCGAGCTCCGGGTACAGCTTGGTGAAACGGTGCATGCGCGGCACCAGCCACTTGATCGCGAACGAGTGGGTGGTCGAGATGCGCAGGATGGCCTCTTCGTCGCCGCGCTGCAGGGCGCCGACCTTGGCGCGCAGCTCACCGAGCATGCGTCCCACCGAAATGCCAAGTTCCTGGCCCTTCAAGGTCAAGGTGACGTGGCGCGGATGCCGGATGAACAGCGCAAAACCGAGCATTTCTTCAAGCTGCTTGACCTGCTGGCTGACCGCCGCCGGCGTCTTGTGCAGCTCCTGGGCGGCCAGCTTGAAACTGCCCCAACGGGCTGCGCAGTCGAAGTCGATCAGGCCCGAGAGGCTTCGCAATTGCCTCATTGTGTCCCCATGAATAAGTTTTTCTTGCTCATACCGTGAATATTTCTCGCTTGATGATTTTGGACACGAAGTAGAAAATATACGATATTCGACAAGGAAACACCATGCGCAAGAATATATTGGTTATTGGCGGCACCCGCTATTTCGGCAAACTGTTGGTCCAACGCCTGCTCAGCGCAGGCCATCAGGTCACCATTGCCACGCGCGGGCTGGCGCCGGACCGGTTCGGTGCGCGCATCGGGCGCATCCGGGTCGACCGGCGCGACCAGGACGCCATGCTGGCAGCCTTCGCCGACGCCGCCCCCTACGACATCGTGTATGACCAGATGTGCTACAACCCGCTCGATGCCGCGATTGCGGTCAAGGTCTTCGCGGGCAAGGTTAAACGCTACGTGATGGCTTCCTCGATCGAGGTTTACCGCGGCCAGCTGGGCCAGCAGGACGACCCTTTTGCCGAAACCGACATCAACGTGCTGGCCCAGCCGATCGACACGCACTACCCGTGGCATGACGCGGCCCTGGCCACCAGGAGCTATGTGGCGGGAAAACTGCAGGCCGAAGCCTACCTGTACCGCGATGGATCGCTGCCGCTGGTGACGGTGCGTATCGGGCACGTGCTGGGAGGGCCGGAGGATTTCACCGGGCGCCTTGCGTACTATGTCGAGCTGGTGCGCCAGCATGCGCCGCTGCGCTATTCGAACGCATCGGCCGCCAGTTCCTTCCTCAATCCGCAGGCAATCAGCGATTTCCTGGTGTGGGTCGGGGCGCAGGACTTCCACGGGCCGATCAACGCGGCCTGCGACGGCGCGCTGTCGGCATTCGACATTTATCATCAGGCCGCAATCGCGCTCGATGCGCCGGCCAGCGCGCTGCCGGTGACGAGCCTGACGCGTGCGGGCGAACTGAGTCCTTTCGACTACCCGTTCCCGTTCAGGCTCGACACCACCCGCGCCAGCGGGCTTGGCTACCGTTTCGGCCACAGCGACGACTGGATCGAGAACCTGATCCGCCAGCACGACCTGGCGTTCGTTTAAGTCTCAGGCCTTCTTTTCGCGCGCAATCGAGTACAGCAGCACCACCAGCACCGCATACGGCAGCAACGACAGCAGGTCGGAACTGGCGCCGGCGAAGAACGGGTTGAACGCCTTCGCCCAGGTCGCCATCTTCGTGTCGAAATCGGTCAGCACGCCCGAGGTGATGGCGATGACGATGCCGGCCAGCGCACCGCCCGCGATATAGCCCGAAGCGAGCAGCACGCCCGAACTGCGGTCGCCCGCCGCCTGCTGCTGCTCCGGCGTCAGGCTGGCGTTTTGCGCCAGTTTGCTGTTGCGCCGATCGACCAGCCAGCGCACGAAGCCGCCAACGGCGATCGGCGCGGTCGACACCAGCGGCAAATACACCCCCACCGAAAACGCGAGCGAGGCGATGCCGGCCATTTCGAGGACGACCGAAATCATCACGCCGAACAGCACCAGCGTCCATGGCAGTTGCCGGTCCAGGATTCCCTTGATAATGTAGGACATCAGCACCGCCTTCGGCGCGTCGTACTTCTTCACTTCCGATCCGTCCGGGCGCTTGTTGTGGGTGCCGTTGATGCCCGGGTCGACCAGGTAGGCCAGGCTGCCATCGTCGGCGACCAGGTATTTGCCGGCCGGCCCGCCCACCGTATCGGTCTTCTGCCACACCTTGTAGGTCTTGTTGTCGGTCGCCGCCTGCGGCCCCTGCAACCGGGCTGTCGCGCCCAGGGTCGCCGGATCGACCTTCACGCCCGGCGCCACTTGCGCCGCCGGCACATACACCGTGCTCGCGTCATTGAGCTTGAGCAGGATCGGCCCCAGGATCAGCGCCGACGCCAGCGCGCCGCACAGGATCGCGTACTGCTGCAGGCGCGGGGTGGCGCCCACCAGGAAACCTGTCTTGAGGTCCTGCGAGGTGGTGCCGGCGTTGCTGGCGGCGATGCACACGATGGCGCCGACCGACAAGGCGGTGACGTAATACTGGCCGCCGGTCCACCCCATGAACAGGAAAATCAGGCAGGTAAACAGAAGCGTGGCCACCGCCATGCCGGAGATCGGGTTCGAGGAGGAGCCGACTTCGCCGGTCAGGCGCGAGGAAACGGTGGAAAACAGGAAGCCGAACACCAGGATCAGCAGCGCGCCGAGGATATTCATGTGCAGCGGGGTTGCCATGGTGATGACCGCGATGATCGCCAGGCAGCCGATCACCACCCACTTGAGCGGGATATCCTGGTCGGTGCGCAGCGATGCGTCGCCAGCGCTGCCCTTGCCGATGCCGGCCAGCCCGCCTTTGAGTCCGTTCCAGATGGTCGGCATCGCGCGCGCCAGGCTGATCAGCCCGCCCGTCGCCACCGCACCGGCCCCGATATACAGCACGTAGGCGCTGCGGATGTCGTCCGGGCTCATGTCCCTGATCAGCATGGTGCCGGGCGAGACCGGCACGCTCAGCTGGTCGCCGAAAAACTTGATCATCGGGATCAACAGCAGATACGACAGCACGCCGCCGGCGGCCATGATCGCGGCGATGCGCGGCCCGATGATGTAACCGACGCCGAGCAGCTCGGGCGACAGTTCGGCGCCCACCGAACCGGCCTTAAGCGGCGCGCCGAACTCGAAGTTGGCGGTGTCCTTCCAGAGCTTGAACGAGAGGTTGGCCACCTTGTACAGCAGGCCCAGGCCGAAGCCGCCGAAAATGATGGCGGCGCGCCGTGCGGCGTCGCGCGCCGCGGCCGAACCGGGTGCGCGGCTCTCGCCGGCCGCCTCGCGCGAGGTTTCGGTGGCCGCCGCCTTGAGCACTTCGGCGCAGGCGGTGCCTTCCGGGTACTTGAGCTCCTTGTGCTGGTCCACGATCATCGCGCGGCGCATCGGGATCATCATCAGGATGCCGAGCAGGCCGCCCAGCACGCCAACGAGCATGACGCGCGAGATCTCCAGGTCGAAGCCGAGGATCATAATCGCCGGCATCGTCACCCCGAGCCCGAACGCGATCGACTCGCCGGCCGAGCCGGCGGTCTGCGTGATACTGTTTTCGAGGATCGTGGAATCGCGCCCGCCGGCCTTCTTGGCCAGTCCGAACAGCGTGATTGCGATCACCGCCACCGGAATCGACGCGCTCACCGTCAGTCCCACCTTGAGCACCAGGTACAGGGACGATGCGCCGAACACCATGCCGAGCACGACGCCCATGACGAGCGCGCGCAAGGTCATTTCGGGAAGCTGCGCCGAGGCCGGAATGTAGGGCTTCACCGCGGCCGCTGTCGGATCGTATGGCATCGCTGTTTCCTTATGACGGGGATGTATTGACGCCCGGCACCAGCAGCCTGTCGGACTTGAAGAATCGAAGCGAAAATTCGGCTGACCGAGGACAGATTTTGTCGATTTTGCAGGTCAATAGTCATTCTATTGACCAAAAAAGCGGCGAAATATGGACCGGTCAGGCGGATTTGCAGCCGATTTCCTTCAAGTCCGACAGGCTGCCAGGCAGCCGGACTGCGCAGGCGAGACTATCGCACAAGCCCGGCACGATTGAAAGCGATTCACGGAACGCGTCGGCAATAGCGCAAAGTGCGGCTTATAATGCCCGCTCTGCGGCCTCTGCTTGGGGCCAGACACATGGAAAGAGCTCTTTGATAACATCCGGCAAGTCTTCAGGCAAGCGCCGCAGGCGCGAGCGCGGCATCTTCATCCTGGCCGCGCTCGCCCTGCTGCTGGCAGCGGCCCTGCTGGCGGCGCTCGCGGCAGTCGGCTACTACTTCATTGGCGTTGCACCGAACGTGCCGGCGCTCGACGCCGTCACCGATTACCAGCCCAAGATCCCGCTGCGCATCTACACCGCCGACCATGTCCTGATCGGCGAATTCGGCGAGGAGCACCGCGACTTCATCCCGATCGGGCAGATGCCCGACATGATGAAAAAAGCCGTGCTGGCGATCGAGGACAAACGTTTTTACGAGCATGGCGGCATCGACTGGATCCGCGCAATGGGCGCGGCCAGGTCGAACCTGCGCGGCGGATTTCGCGAAGGCGCCTCCACCATCACCATGCAGGTGGCGCGCAATTTCTTCCTGAGCCGCGAAAAACTGGTGGCGCGCAAGCTCAACGAAATCGCGCTCGCCTACAAGATCGAGGCGGCGCTGTCGAAAGACCAGATCCTCGAGCTGTACATGAACCAGATCTACCTTGGCCAGCGCTCGTTTGGCTTCGGCAGCGCGGCCAGGACCTATTTCGGCAAGCCTTTGAGCACGCTGTCGGTGGCCGAAATGGCGATGCTGGCCGGCCTGCCGCAAAATCCGGCGCGCCATAACCCGGCGGTCAATCCGAAGCGCGCAAGGCAACGCCAGCAAGTGGTGCTCAAGAGCCTGCGCAGCCTGGACTACATCAGCGAAGCCCAATACCGGCAGGCCCTGCGCGAGCCGCTGCGCGTGAAGACGCGCGGCCTCGAATTCGACACGCACGCCGAATACGTGGCCGAACTGGCGCGCCAGGAAGTGTTTGCCCGTTTCAAGGAAGACGCGTACACCAAGGGCATCGTCGTCACCACCACCATCATGAAGGCCGACCAGGACGCGGCCTACGAATCGGTGCGCCGCAATGTGCTCGACTACGACCAGCGCCACGGCTATCGCGGCCCGGAAGCGTTCATCGACCTGCCTGCCGACCCCGAGGCGCGCGAGGACGCCATCGACGAGGCGCTGCGCAAGCGTCCTTCGGTCGACCGCCTGCTGGCAGTGGTCGTCACGGCTGTCTCGCCGGCGCGGGTGCGGGTCGAAACCGTCGACGGCGACGCGATCGACATCAGCGGCGACGGCCTCAAGTTCCCGGCGCGCGCGCTCTCGCCCAACGCCAAGGCGCAATTCAAGCTGCGCCCGGGCGCGGTGGTGCGCATTGCCCGGGACGGCAAGAAGGCCTGGGCCATCACCCAGGTGCCGCAGGTGGCGGCCGCATTCGTCTCGCTCGACGCGTCCAGCGGCGCCTACCGGGCGCTGGTCGGCGGCTTCGACTACAACATGCAAAAATTCAACCATGTCACCCAGGCCTGGCGCCAGCCGGGGTCTGCCATCAAGCCCTTCGTCTACTCGGCCTCGCTCGAGAAAGGCTATTCGCCGGCGACCCTGATCCTCGACCGGCCGCTTGACCTGCCCGGCGAGAATGCGGGCGCGACCTGGTCGCCGCAAAACGACGACGGCGTGTTCGACGGCCCGATCACGATGCGCTTCGCCCTGGCCCACTCCAAGAACGTGGCCTCGGTACGGCTGCTGCGCGCCATGTCGGTGCCGTACGCGCACGACTACCTCGGCAAATTCGGCTTCGACCTTGCCCGGCATCCGAAAAACCTCACCCTCGCGCTGGGCACGGGCGCGGTCACGCCGCTCCAGATGGCCGGCGCCTACGCGGTGTTCGCCAACGGCGGCTACCAGTTACAGCCCTACCTGATCGCCAGGATCGAGGACGCGCGCGGCACGGTCATTGCGCAGGCTCCGAAGCCGGCGGCCGACCGGGAAAGCACGCGCGTGCTTGACCCGCGCAACGCCTTCGTGGTCGACAGCATGCTGCGCGACGTGGCGCGCTATGGCACCGGCGCGGCGGCGACCCAGAAACTGGGCCGTTCCGACATCGCCGGCAAGACCGGCACCACCAGCGACGCCATCGACGGCTGGTTTGCCGGCTACGGCAGCGACGTGGTCGCTGTCGCGTGGATGGGTTACGACGAACCGCGCTCGCTGGGCGGGCGCGAATTCGGCGCCACGCTGGCGATGCCGATCTGGATCGACTACATGCGCGTGGCCCTGGCCAAGCGGGCGCAGCTCGAGCGCGCGGCGCCGCAAGGCGTCACCTTCGACAACGGCGACTGGATCTATGGTGAATACGCCGGCACCACCGAATTTCGCAGCATCGACGTCGAGCCCGGGCTTGATGCGACGCCGCCCTGGCCCCCGGCCGAAAACTAGCGGGCGTGCGGTTGCGCCAACCGTGCGATTGAGCGCGCGGTTCAATGCTACACTTGTTGCAATTTGAACATTACTTTCAATGCTTCCAGTGTATGCCGACATTCCGACTCAGCTTCAGGATAGTAGCGCCGGTGGTCCTTGTCACGGCCCTGGCCGCCGGCCTGGCGGTGCACTTCAACCTCAGCGCGCTGGAACGCACGCTGGTCGACATCGAGCAATCGCGCCTGCGCTTCACGCTCGATGAGCTGCGCACCACGCTCGCCGCCCCGGGCCAGGGGCAGGGCGCGCTCGACTTCACGGCCAGGCGCGACCCCGACATCGCATCGATCAGCGTGATCGATGGCGCCGGCGCAGCGCTGCTCCATACCGGCGCAGCGCTGCCCGCGCCCCCTGCCCGCCTCCATCAGGAGCTCTTCGCACGCGACGCCGGCTTCATCACGGCGCGCACCGCGCTTGCCGACGGCGCCGGTGAGCTGGTGATTCGCTACTCGCTGCGCCGGCACGCCGCGCTCGTCGCAAGCGCCGCGCGCCGCCTGACGCTGGTGGCGCTGGCGGCGGTCCTGGCCTGCGCCGCCTGCTTCGTGTTCGCCATCGAAGCGCTCGCGCGGCGCATGGATGCAACCCTCGGTGCGCTCGACATGGCGCTCGGCGAGCTGCGCCCCGGCGCCGCAGGCAGGGGCCAGGAGGCGGCGCTGGCCGGACAGGTCAGGCTCACCTCGAAGAGCGCGCTGTACGAGGTGACCGACGCGCGCCAGGCGCTGGCGTCCGAGGACGTATTCCGATGAAGCCGCCCCCCCCGCACCAGTTGCTCCTGTTCACCTGGCCGGTGCGGCGCCTGCTGCTGTTCGCGCTGGCCGTGATCGTGCTCGCGCAGCTGGCAATTTCCGCCTTCGCATGGCAGCTTGCCGGCACCGATCTCGCCCCCGAGCTGCAACGCAAGGCGCAGCTGGCGGCCGCTTCGCAGTCGCGCATCTTGACCCGCGCGGTGGCGCGCGGCGTACCGTTCGAGCGGCTCGAAGGGGTGGCCGAATCGTTCGACGACATGCTCAGCGAGAACCAGGATATCGCCTACGTGCTGCTCAAGGCGGTCGACGGCAAGGTGCTGTACCGCAGCGGCGCCGGCACCGAAGTGATCGAACCGGAGCGTTTCCTCGACAGTTCGGCCGCGATCGTGCATCGCTACGTCGAATACGGCGCCGTGCATGTCGGCGTGGACCGGCGCTTCATCGCGTCGCGCATGGAGCAGCCGCACGCCGACCTTGGCGTACTGGCGCTGGCCAGCCTGCTGATCGCGTTCGAGATCTTGCTGTTGCTGGTCACGCTGCATTGCTCGGCCCCGCTGCGCCAGATCGTCGAGCTCATGACGCGCATGGCGGCGGGCGACTTCAGCCGGCGCGCGGCAGCACCGGCCCAGCCGCTGGCCGCGGACCTGAACCGCATCGAAGCGCGCATCAACCATGCGTACCGCGACGTGGCCCGGCTCGCCGCCGATCCGGGCCGGCGCGCATTGGCCGCGCCGGTCCTGCAACGGCTGCGCGCGACCTACCGCTTCGCCGAAGCCGGCGGCGCGCGCGAACTGGCGCTCGAACGATCGGCCATCGTGCGCATATTGACATTCCTGTTCATGGGCGCGGAGATGCTGTCGCGCCCCATCCTGCCGCTGTATGCGGGCGAGCTGGCGGCGCCGGGCCTGAGCCTGGCAGGTCCGATGCACGCGGCGCTGCCGCTGTCGGCCTTCCTGCTCGGCGTGGCGCTGTCGATGCCGTTCGCCGCGCGCTGGTCGGAACAGGCAGGAGCGCGCTGGAGCTACCTGGCGGGCGCCCTGGCGAGCGCCGCCGGGCTGGCCTTTTGCGCGCTGGCGCCCGCCTATTTCGCGCTGCTGCTGGGGCGCGCGCTGACCGGCGCCGGCTACGCGCTGATGTTGACGGCGTGCCAGGGACAGGCAGCCGATCCGGGCGAGCGCAGCACGGACATCAAGGGCATGGCGATGTTCGTGGGGGCGATCATGGCGGCCGAAGCCTGCGCCCCCGCACTTGGCGGCCTGCTGGCCGAGCGCTTCGGCTATCGCTCGCTGTTCGGGGCCGGCGCCTGCGTGGCGCTCGCGGCGGCGGCGCTGGCGGCGCTGCTGCTGAGCACGCGCGCCTGCGATCCCGCCAACGCCCCGTCCGCGCGCCTGCGCCTGGCCGACCTGCGCCGCCATCACCGTTTCCTGACGCTGTCGCTGCTGGCCGGCGTGCCTGCCCGCTTTCTGTACAGCGCCGTGTTGATGCTGCTGGTTCCGCTCATGCTGAGCGAACTGGTGCACGGTGGCGCCGCCATCGGGCGCCACATGATGCTCTACGGACTGGTGGGCATCGTGCTCGCGCCGCTGTGCGCGCACCTGGCCGCGCGCCTGGACAGAGCGGCCCCGCTGATCGCGGTGGGAGGCATGCTGACCGGCGCCGGCCTGCTGCCGCTGATGCACGGCGCCACTGGCGAGCTGGCCATGTTCGCCATCGTGGCGCTCGGGGTGGGCCAGTCGCTGAGCATTCCGGCATGGGTGGCGTGGGATGCGGTGACGCAGGAGGCGCAGATCCCCGCGCTGCTGCGCACGGTGCGCCTGCTCGAATGGCTTGGGGCGGCGGCCGGCCCGCTGGTCGCCGGCGCGCTCATCGCCGCCTACGGCTTGCCGCGCACGGCGCTGGTGCTGGCCGTGTGCGCGCTGGCGGCCTCGCTGCTGTTCCTGTACGCGAACTGGCATATATCTCGTAGAATGGGTGCCTACACGCCGTAATCAGGAATACGATGGCTTTTCAGATCGAGCACAAACTGGTGATCGGGGTCGCTTCGAGCGCCCTGTTCGACCTGACCGCCTCGCACCAGGTCTACCTGGACAGCGGTCCCGAGGAATATCGCACATATCAGGAACAGCACCTCGACGTGATCCTCGGCAAAGGGGTCGCCTTTCCCTTTATCCGCCGCTTCCTGAACATCAACCGCTGTTTTCCGCGTCAAAACCCGGTGGAAGTGGTGCTGTTCTCGCGTAACTCGCCCGAGACCGGGCTGCGCGTGATGCGCTCGATCGCCCATTACGGCCTCGATATTTCGCGCGCTGCCTTCATCACCGGCAAATCGCCCTATACCTACCTGCCGGCCTTTAACGCCTCGCTGTTCCTGAGCGCCAACGAAGAGGATGTGCACAGCGCGATCGCCGCCAACTTTCCCGCCGGCCTGGTGCTGCCGTCCAGGATCGACGACGACGATGACGACGCCGAACTGCGCGTCGCCTTCGACTTCGACGGCGTGATCGCCGACGATGAATCGGAAACGATCTTCAAGAAAAACAACGACATCGACGAATTCCACGCCCACGAGACGCTGCACATGGCGACCCCGCACCGGCCGGGGCCGCTGGCCGACATGTTCCAGAAGCTGGCCATGATGCAGCGCATGGAAGAGCGCGCGCAGCGGCGCGACAGCACTTACAAGAAGATTTTGCGCATTGCGATCATTACCGCGCGCAACGCGCCCTCGCACGAGCGCGTCGTCACCACCCTCAAGAGCTGGGGCGTGTCGGCCAACGAAACGTTTTTCCTGGGCGGCATGAACAAGGCGCGCGTGCTGTCGGTGTTCAAACCGCATATTTTCTTCGACGACCAGCTGACCCACCTGAAGGCATCGCCCGGCGGCACCATTCCCATGGTGCATGTCCCGTTCGGGATCGCCAACCGCCCCCCCGGATAGGGGCGCCGGCGGGCGCGCGCTGGTCGGTTCGACTATAATGACGCTCACACCATACCGCCCACCGTTGCGCCGCCTGCATGCCTTTCGATTTAAAGAAAACACTCCCGAAAACCGGTACCCGATTCGCGCTTCCGACCCTGTACGGCTCATCGGACGCTTACGCGCTGGCGCTGGCCGCGCTCGAACTCAAATCGCACAAGCGCATGCTGGCGGTGATGGTGGCCAACGCCAGCGACGGGCAGCGCCTGCTCGATGAGATTCCCTGGTTTGCCGGCGACAAGCTGTCCTGCCACCTGCTGCCGGACTGGGAAACGCTGCCCTACGACGCATTTTCGCCGCACCAGGACCTCGTTTCCGAGCGCCTTGCGACCCTGCACGAAATCGGGCACGGCCAGTGCGATGTCCTGATCGTGCCGGCCACCACCGCGCTGGTGCGGCTGGCGCCGCCGTCGTTCCTGGCCGCCTACACCTTCTTCTTCAAGCAAGGCGAAAAGCTCGACGAGGCAAAGCTCAAGGCGCAGCTCACGCTGGCCGGCTACACCCATGTCACGCAGGTCATGTCGCCGGGCGAATACTCGGTGCGCGGCGGCCTGCTCGACCTGTTCCCGATGGGGTCCGCGCTGCCGTACCGGCTCGACCTGTTCGGTGACGAGATCGAGACCATCCGCACCTTCGACGCCGACACCCAGCGCTCGCTGTATCCGGTGCGCGAAGTGCGCCTGCTGCCGGGCCGCGAATTCCCGATGGACGAGGCGGCCCGCACCACCTTCCGCAGCCGCTGGCGCGAGCGCTTCGAGGGCGATCCCTCGCGCTCGGTGGTGTACAAGGACATCAGCAGCGGCATCGCCTCGGCCGGCATCGAATACTACCTGCCGCTGTTCTTCGAACAGACCGCAACCCTGTTCGACTACCTGCCGCCAGAGGCCAGCCTGGCGCTGGTGGGCGACATCGACGCCGCCATCAAGCGCTTCTGGATCGACACCGAATCGCGCTACCGCTTCCTCAAGGCCGACCGCGAACGCCCGATCCTGGCGCCCGACGAACTGTTCCTCTCCGACGAAAATTTCTTCACGCTGGCCAAGCCGTACGGGCGTTGGGCGATCTCGAAAGACGCCGAGTCGCAGGCCTCGGAGCTGTCGGCCCCGATCCCGAACGTTGCCGTCAACCGCCACCAGGACGACCCGCTGGCCAACCTGCGCGCCTTCGTGCTTGCCTGCGCCACGCAGCAGCGGCGCGTGATGATCTGCGCCGATTCGAACGGGCGCCGCGAGACGCTGCAGCAGTACTTCAGCGAATATGACCTGGCAATGACGCCGGTCGAGGGCTTCGAAGGCTTCCGCCAGTGCGACGCACGCCTCGCGCTCGGCGTGGCGCCGCTGCAGGCCGGCTTCGAACTGTTCGCCGCCGGCGACGGCGACCTGGTGTTCATCACCGAGACCGAGCTGTATGCCGGTTCCGGCCGGCGCGCCGGCACGAAGAAGCAGGAAGGCGTGACCCAGGTCGAATCGATGGTGCGCGACCTGTCCGAGCTCAAGATCGGCGACCCGGTGGTGCACATCAACCACGGCATCGGACGCTACATGGGCCTGGCCAGCATGGACCTGGGCGAAGGCGAAACCGAATTTTTGCATCTCGAATACGCCAAGGACACCAAGCTGTACGTGCCGGTGTCGCAGCTGCATGTGATCTCGCGCTATTCGGGCGCCTCGCCGGAAGACGCGCCGCTGCACGCGCTCGGCTCGGGGCAGTGGGAAAAGGCCAAGCGCAAGGCGGCCGAACAGGTGCGCGACACCGCCGCCGAACTGCTTAACCTGTATGCGCGGCGCGCGCTGCGCCAGGGCCACGCGTTCGAGTATTCGGCGCACGACTACCAGAACTTCGCCGACAGCTTCGGCTTCGAGGAAACGCCCGACCAGCTCGAGGCGATCAACAACGTGATCAAGGACATGACCTCGGGCAAACCGATGGACCGGCTGGTGTGCGGCGACGTCGGCTTCGGCAAGACCGAGGTGGCGCTGCGCGCGGCCTTCATCGCCGTCATGGGCGGCAAGCAGGTGGCCATTCTCGCGCCGACCACGCTGCTGGCCGAACAGCACGCCCAGACCTTCGCCGACCGCTTCGCCGACTGGCCGGTGCGCATCGCCGAGCTGTCGCGCTTTCGCACCGGCAAAGAGATCACCAGCGCGATCAAGGGCATGGCCGAGGGCACGCTCGACATCGTGATCGGCACCCACAAGCTGCTCTCGCCGGACGTCAAGTTCACGCGCCTTGGGCTGGTCATCATCGACGAGGAACACCGCTTCGGGGTGCGCCAGAAGGAAGCGCTCAAGGCGCTGCGCGCCGAAGTGGACGTGCTGACCCTGACCGCCACCCCGATCCCGCGCACGCTCGGCATGGCGCTCGAAGGCCTGCGCGACTTCTCGATCATTGCGACCGCGCCGCAAAAGCGCCTCGCCATCAAGACCTTCGTGCGCAGCGAGGACAGTTCGGTGATCCGCGAGGCCTGCCTGCGCGAACTCAAGCGCGGCGGCCAGATCTACTTCCTGCACAACGAGGTCGAAACCATCCAGAACCGCATGGCGATGCTCACCGAGCTGCTGCCGGAGGCGCGCATCGGCGTCGCGCACGGCCAGATGCACGAACGCGACCTTGAAAAAGTCATGCGCGACTTCGTGGCGCAGCGCTTCAACGTGCTGCTGTGCACCACCATCATCGAAACCGGCATCGACGTGCCGACCGCGAACACCATCATCATGCACCGCGCCGACAAGTTCGGCCTGGCCCAGCTGCACCAGCTGCGCGGGCGGGTCGGACGCTCGCACCACCAGGCCTACGCCTACCTGATGGTCAACGACGTGAACGGCCTGTCCAAGCAGGCCCAGCGCCGCCTCGACGCGATCCAGCAGATGGAAGAACTGGGCAGCGGCTTTTTCCTGGCCATGCACGACCTGGAAATCCGCGGCGCCGGCGAAGTGCTGGGCGAGAACCAGTCCGGCGAGATGCTCGAGATCGGGTTCCAGCTGTATTCGGACATGCTCAGCGAAGCGGTGCGCTCGCTCAAGGCCGGCAAGGAGCCGGACCTGGCCGCGCCGCTGTCGAGCACCACCGAAATCAACCTGCACGTACCGGCCCTGCTGCCGGCCGACTTCTGCGGCGACGTGCATGAACGCCTGTCGATCTACAAGCGGCTGGCCAACTGCGCCGCCCAGGACAACATCGACGACATGCAGGAAGAGCTGATCGACCGTTTCGGAAAGCTGCCCGATCCGGTCAAGGCCCTGATCGAAACACACCGCCTGCGGGTGGTTGCCAAGACGGTCGGCATCGTCAAGATCGACGCCCACGGCGAGGCGGCCAGCCTGCAGTTCATGGTCAATCCGCCGATCGACTCGATGCGCATCATCGCCCTGATCCAGAAGAACCGCCATATCAAGCTGGCCGGCCAGGACAAGCTCAGGATCACCGCCAACATGCCGGACCTGGCGGCGCGCGTATCGCAAGTCAAGCAAACGATTAAACAACTGTTAGCCTAGAAACGATCAATACCATGACCATCAACCTGGTTCTGCAGGGCCCCCACGCGCGCCTTGACATCCTCGACCATATTGCGGCACTGGCCGCCCCGGCGCGCATGGTGCGGCTGGGCGAACACGCGCTGCGCTGCGAGGGCGTCGCAGCCTCGGCCGAACAGCGCCAGGCGGTGGCGCGGGCCGCGCTTGCGGCCCAGGTCGACGCCACCTTCATCGAGGCCGGGCGCACGCTGTCCGACTTCAAGCTGGTCGCGATGGACATGGATTCGACCCTCATCACGATCGAGTGCATCGACGAAATCGCCGACATGCAGGGGCTCAAGGCGCAGGTGGCCGCCATCACCGAGGCCGCCATGCGCGGCGAACTCGATTTCGCGGAAAGCCTCACGCAGCGCGTGGCGCTGCTCGAAGGACTCGATGCCTCGGCCCTGCAACGCGTGTATGACGAGCGGCTTGCCATCTCGATGGGCGGGCAAGCGATGCTGGCGGGCGTCAGGGCGGCCGGCCTCAAGACCTTGCTGGTGTCGGGCGGCTTCACCTTCTTCACCGAGCGCCTGCAGGCGCGCCTCGGACTGGACTATGTGCACGCCAATGCACTCGACATCGCCGGCGGCAAGCTGACCGGGCGGGTGCTCGGGGGCATCGTCGATGCCGAGGAAAAAATGCGCACGGTGCAACGCGTTTGCCGCGACATCGGCACCGGCACCGAGCGCGCCATCGTGATCGGCGATGGCGCCAACGACCTGAAAATGATGGGTATCGCGGGCCTGTCGGTGGCGTTTCGCGCCAAGCCCGTGGTACGTGACCAGGCCAGCATCGCGCTCAATTTCAGTGGCCTTGACGGCCTCCTGAACATCCTCGCCTGAGCTGTTTGCTGGCAACTGTAACAAGGTGTAATTGGCTGCCGGAGCAGGCAAAAACTTCTTATAGTATGTCGGTCGGATGCTGGAGAATTGCCATGAAAAGCCTGATTGTCATCACCTCGCTGGCCGTGCTGGGCGGCTGCGCCGTCGCCCCTTCCGGCCCGGCCTATTACGCAGGCGCCGTGCCGCTCGATCGCTCCCAGTGGCACGTCGTATCGGTGACCCCGGTGCCGCCCGGAACCGGGGCGCGCATTGCCGCCTCGTCCGGCAACGGCGCCGCGGTCGAATATTCGTCCGCTCCGGTCGTGTCCCAGCCGCTCTACCTTGCGCAACCTGTCTATGTGCAGCCGCCGCTCTACCAGCCGCAGCCGTCCTATTATTATCCCCCGGTGTCGATCGGGCTCGATTTCGTGTTCGGACGCCACTGGCATGGCGGCCACCGGGGCGGTGGCCGACGCCACTGGGATGGCCACAGGCACCGCTAGCGCCCTTCATTATTATTTCATTATCGGGTGGATCAAGAATCTCGTGCCGCGCGCGATTTTATGTTCCAAATAACAATAGTTATTGACACATAAAGTATTCCCGCTGCTAGAATGGTCCGATTCATTTGACAACCATTCGTAATATGGCAACCGGCCCGATCACGACGACGATTTCAGTAAATCAATTATGCGTTGGCCTGTATGTACATTTGGACGTGGGCTGGCTCGATCATTCGTTTGTCCGCAATAACTTTAAAATAAAAAACGAAGCCCAGATCGATACGATCAAACGAATGGGCTTCAAGACCGTGCGCGCAGAACCGCGCCGCAGCGATTGCCGCCCGCTGCCCCTCGTCACCGATGACACGCCGATCGGGGCCGTGCTCGAACCGAGCGCCGAGGAACTGGAGATAATCAATGCCAAGAAAGCGCGCATTGCCAGAATTATGGAAGAGCGCGCGGCAATTGCAAAATGCGAGAAGGAATTTGTTAAGGCGGCCAATACGCTGAAGAATATCTCACGCAATCTGTTTTCGCGGCCGCAGGATGCGCGCCAGGACGCGGATCAGTTAATACAGCAGATGCTCGAATCGCTCATGGCGGACAAGAACATCGCGATCCATCTCATGAACGACAAGATCGCCGGCGAGGAAGCGTATTTCCATTCGCTTAACGTCGCGGTATTGGCCATGATGCTGGGCAAGGAATTGTCACTGCCCCCGGAGGATATCAAACTGCTGGGAATCGGCGGCCTGTTCCATGACATCGGCAAGATAGAAATTCCCGACCGCATCGTCAATAAAACCTTCCCGCTGAGCCGCCCCGAACAGAATCTGCTGCAACAGCATTGCCAGTATGGCAAATCGATCGGCGAGACCGTCGGGCTGCCGGCAGCGGCGATCGAGATCATCCTGCAGCACCACGAACATGCGGACGGCAGCGGTTATCCGGGCCGGCTGCCGCTGGCGCGCATTTCGCGCCTGGCGCGCATCGTGTGCATCGTCAATACCTACGACAATCATTGCAACCGGCCGAATCCGTCCGATTCGCTCAGCCCGTACGAAGCGCTGTGCCATATGTTCGCGGTTCAGGGCAAGTATTTCGATCCGGCGCCGCTCAATGTCTTTATTCGCTGCATGGGGGTGTACCCGCCCGGCACGGTCGTAAAACTCTCCGATGGCACGCTGGGCATGGTGATATCGATCAATTCCGGCAAGCCCTTGCGTCCCGTGCTCGTGATCTACGATCCCAATGTGCCGAAAAACGAGGCCATCCTGCTCGACCTGAGCGTTGAACTCGAGCTCGAGGTCAGCGCCAGCCTCAAGCCCAAGCAGTTGCCGCCGGAAGTGTACGATTACCTCAGTCCGCGCAAGCGCATCAGTTACTTCAGCGACACACCCAAGCCGGCCTCCAGCAAGGCATGAGCTCGTCGCACCGGCGGCTCGCACATGCCGCCGCGCAACGGAACGCCATCTCCACCCGGCCCCGCCATACAATAGGCGAATCACCAACGACAAGTGAGGCGAGGATGCCATGAGCGAACCTGTACATATCGTCTGTCCGCACTGCGACGCGGTCAACCGCCTGGTGCGCGAGCGGCTCGAGGACCAGCCCGTTTGCGGCAAGTGCGCGCGCGCCCTGTTCGTGGCCAAGCCGTTCGAGGTCGACAGCCAGCACTTTACCAGGCACATCAGCCGTAACGACATCCCGGTGCTGGTCGATTTCTGGGCTTCATGGTGCGGCCCCTGCCAGATGATGGCGCCCGCCTACAACGAAGCGGCGCAGCGGCTCGAGCCGAACGTACGCCTGCTCAAGGTCAACACCGAGAATGCACAGGACCTGGCCGCGCGCTACAATATCCGCAGCATTCCCACCATGGCGATGTTCCGCAACGGGCGCGAGGTGGCGCGCCAGGCCGGGGCCATGGATACCGGGAGCATCGTCGCATGGGCGCAGGCCCAGGCGCGTGCGGGCGGCAGCTAGTTTAATAGGGGAAAATCATCATGACACAACAACTGATCCTCGATAACCGTCTCGAGGACGCCAAGCAATTTGCGCGCATCGTGTACGTGATTCACGCCCTGACGTTTTTCTTTTCGCTCGGACTGCTCTCGTTCGTGCCGCTCATCGTCAACTACGTGAAACGGCCCGAGACCGAGGGCACCATCGTGCACAGCCACCATACCTGGATGATCCGTTCGTTCTGGATCTACATCGTGTGCCTGGGCATTGCGCTGCTGCTGTTCCTGACGATCGTCGGCATTCCCCTGGCCTGGCTGCTTGGCGTCGGGGCCTGGATCTGGAAGGCCTACCGCCTGATCAAGGGCTTTATCGAGCTTAACAATAACCGCGCGATGCCCGTGTAAGACGGGCCGGCAAGCTCACAGGACCGCGAACGCGCGCCCGAGATCGGCAATCAGGTCGGCCGGGTCTTCCAGGCCGATATTGAAACGCACCAGCACGCCGGCGTCCTGCCAGTTCTTGCGCATGCCCTGGATCCGGTACGGCATCGCCAGGCTGTTCGCGCCACCCCAGCTGTAGCCGATCCCGAACAGCTCGAGCTGGTCCACGAAGCGGTCGGTCTGCTGTTCGCTGTAGCGCGCGTCGAACAGTACCGAGAACAGGCCGCCCGCGCCGCTGAAGTCGCGTTTCCAGATGGCGTGACCGGGACAATCCTCGAACGCCGGATGCAGCACCTTGCTGATTTCGGCGCGGCTCTTGAGCCAGGCCGCCACCTTGCGTGCGCCCGCGTCGTGCGCGTCGAAGCGCAGCTTCATGCTCGGCAGGCCGCGCATCACGAGGAAGGCGTCGTCCGCGCTCACGCCCATTCCGAGCCGCATGTGCGCCAGCGCCAGGCGCTCGTTGAGGGCGCGATCGCGCGTGATCAGCGCGCCCATCAGCACATCCGAGCCGCCCGACTGGTACTTGGTGAGCGCCTGCATCACGATGTCGACGCCGAGCTCGAAGCCGCGCAGCGCCAGGCCCGCCGACCAGGTATTGTCGAGTGCGACCAGCACCCCCTTCTCATGGGCGGCCTTGCAGATCGCAGGCAGGTCCGGCACCTCCATCGAGACCGAACCGGGCGCCTCGGTCCAGATCAGTTTCGTGTTCGGCAGGATGAGCTCGGCAATTCCGGCCCCGGCCAGCGGGTCGTAGTAGCGCGCGCTGATGCCGAAATCGCGGGTGAGCCAGTTGCCAAGTTCGCGGTTCGGGTTGTAGACGTTATCGGGCAGGAGCACGTCGTCGCCGCTCTTGAGCAGCGCGAAGTCGACCATCGCGATGGCAGCCAGTCCGCTGGGCGCCAGCAGGCAGAAGTTGCCATCCTCGATTTCGGCCAGCCGCGCCTCCAGCGTGAAGGTGGTCGGGGTGCCGTGCAGTCCGTAGGTATAGGCGTTCTTGTCCTTCCACTGGCCCGAGCGCATCGACGCCACATCCTTGAACAGGACGGTCGAGGCATGGTGGATCGCGGCCGGGAGCGCCGCAAAGCCTTGCGGCGGCGTATAAGCGCTGTGGATCAGGGTGGTCTGTAGGGATTTTTTGTTCATTCGCGGCTCACAAGCGTGGGCCGGATATCACCGGCGCCACGTGACATATCGATTCAGGCGACCGACGCCCACAGGTCGTGCGCATCGGCGGCGGTGACGGTGACGTCGGCGAACTCGCCCACGACCAGCTTCTTGCCGGGCACCAGCGAGCGCTTGATATGCACCACACCGTCGATTTCGGGCGCGTCGGCGGGCGAGCGGCCCAGCGCTTCGGTGCGGCCGGCTTCATCGACCAGCACGCGGATCGTCGTGCCGACCTTGGCCTGCAGGCGCTTGGCCGAAATCTCTTCCTGCAGCAGCATCACGCGCGCGCGGCGTTCCTCGCGCACTTCTTCCGGCACCGGGTTGGCCAGCAGGTTGGCCGTGGCGCCCTCCACCGGCGAGTAGGCGAAACAGCCGAGGCGATCGATCTGGGCTTCCTTGAGGAACTCGAGCAGGTACTCGAATTCAGCCTCGGTCTCGCCGGGAAAGCCCGCGATGAAGGTCGAGCGGATGGTCAGGTCCGGATTCATGGCGCGCCATGCCTGGATGCGTTCGATGTTCTTCTCGCCGCTGGCCGGGCGCTTCATGCGCTTGAGCACCTCGGGATGAGCGTGCTGCAGCGGCACGTCCAGGTAAGGCAGCACCGAACCGCCGGTCATCATCGGGATGATCTGGTCGACATGCGGATACGGGTAGACGTAGTGCAGGCGCACCCAGGCGCCGTAGTGCGCGGCCAGCTGGCCGAGCGCCTCGACCAGTTGCGTCATATGGGTCTTGACGGGCCGGCCGTTCCAGAAGCCGGAGCGGAACTTGACGTCCACGCCGTAGGCGCTGGTGTCCTGCGAGATGACCAGCAGTTCCTTGACGCCGGCCTTGAACAGGTTTTCGGCCTCGAGCATCAGGTCCGCGATCGGGCGCGATACCAGGTCGCCGCGCATCGACGGGATGATGCAGAAGCTGCAACGGTGGTTGCAGCCTTCGGAAATCTTCAGGTAGGCGTAGTGCTTGGGGGTAAGCTTGATGCCGTGCGCCGGCACCAGGTCGAAGAACGGCTCGTGCGGCTTGGGCAGGTGCAGGTGGACCGAATCCATCACTTCGGCCAGCGCATGGGGGCCGGTCACGGACAATACTTTCGGATGCACCTTCATGATGATGTCGTCGCCGGCCGCGTCTTTCTTGGCGCCCAGGCAGCCGGTCACGATGACCTTGCCGTTTTCCGCCAGCGCCTCGCCGATGGCGTCGAGCGACTCCTGCACCGCCGCGTCGATGAAACCGCAGGTGTTGACGATGACGAGATCGGCGCCATCGTAAGACTTGGCCGTTTCATAGCCTTCCGCGCGCAGCTGGGTGAGGATCTGTTCGGAATCGACCAGCGCCTTGGGGCAGCCGAGCGACACGAAGCCGACCTTGGGAGCGGCGCCAGGAGTGGCAGGTGGAGTGGGGATACGGCGAAGTTCGGACATAGGGGGCGAGGAAAAGGCAGCGTAATCCTCTATTGTACCGCGCCAAGGAAAAAAACCGCGGCCAGGTCCCGAATCCTGAAATCGGATGACGCAAAAAATCGGGGACAGACCCCGATTTCCCATTGTGGAGAAATCGGGGTCTGTCCCCGATTCTTCCAATGTTTGGGAAATCGGGGTCTGTCCCCGATTTTTTGGCCTTATTTCTTGTCCAGCGGCGGGAACGGAAAGGCGCCGAAGATGTTCTTGCTCTGGCTTTGCATTTGTTCCTGCATCTGCACGAACAGGTTCTTGCTCTGGTCGATGTAGTTGTTCATCATGCCTTGCATCATCGGACCTTGCACGTTCATGAACTGGGTCCACATCTCGGGACTGAACGGCTTGCCTTCGAAGGGGCCGCTTGCGCCGTTGGTGAACTTGTCCTGGATGTCGGTGAAGGCCTGGACATTCTTTTCCAGGTAGGAACCCATCATGCCCTGCATCGCGTGCCCGTAGTAACGGATGATCTGCGACAGCACGCCGCTCGTAAACATCGGCGCGCCGTTCGCTTCCTCTTCGAGGATGATCTGGAGCAGGATGCTGCGGGTCAGGTCTTCGTTCGTCTTGGCATCGACGACAGTGAATTCGTCAGCCTCGAGCACCAGCTGCTTTACGTCCGTCAGCGTGATGTACGAACTGGTCTGGGTGTCGTACAGGCGACGGTTGGGATATTTCTTGATCAGGCGCTCAGTACTCTTTTTTGCACTACTCATCTCAAGTTTCCACATATTGCGCCGCAGCGCATTTTGAATGATTACGAAAAAAGCGAAATGTCGGTCCGCCCCTGGCTAGCCTATTTTTTGCATTATAGGATGGATGCACCGAAAAATACCACGTTGCGCGCCCACGCGCACCCTTTTATTGCATTGCAACGGGACTTGTGCGCAGGGCAAGCGATATTGCCTTGGCGTATCAGGCGGGCATCGCGGTCGGAAGTTGCTTAGTCAGCACGTACCTTGACATATCGTCCAGGTGCCGGCTCGATCGGTTTGTAGCGTGCGTTGCCAAGCTTGGCGCGTGGCTTGACCTGCTTGCCGCCATGATCGGCCAGGAAACCGGCCCATTCGGACCACCAGCTGCCCGGATGCTCGGTCGCGCCGCTGAACCATTGCTCGGCGCTTGGCACCTTGCTTGACCTGCCCTTGGGCGCGTAGGTCCAGTAGCTGCGCTTTTTCTTCGATGCCGGATTGATCACGCCGGCGATATGGCCCGAGGCGCCCAGCACGAAACGGTTGTTCTTCGGCTTCTTCGGGTTCAACAGGCCCATCGAGGCGTAGGCCGCGCTCCAGGGCACGATGTGGTCTTCCTTCGATCCGTAGATGAACACGGGCGCGTCGATGGCGCCCAGGTCGACCGGGACGCCGCAGACGGTCAGCTTGCCAGGGTCCTTGAGCTTGTTTTCCAGGTAGGTGTTGCGCAGGTACCAGCAGAACATCGGGCCTGGCAGGTTGGTGCTGTCGGCATTCCAGTACAGCAGGTCGAAGGCGGGTGGCTCCTTGCCTTTCAGGTAGTTCGACTGGACGTAGTTCCACACCAGGTCGTTCGGGCGCAGGGCCGAGAAGGTCGTTGCCAGGTCGCGTCCCGGCATCAGGCCGCCGGCGCTGAGCGCGCGCTCGCGCATGGCGACCTGGGTTTCGTCGACGAACACGTCGAGCACGCCATTGTCGGTAAAGTCGAGCAAGGCGGTCAGCAGCGTCAGGCTGGCGGCCGGCTGTTCGCCGCGCGCGGCAAGCACGGCCAGCGCGGTGGCGACGATGGTGCCGCCGACGCAAAAGCCGAAGGCGTTGACCTTGTCGCTGCCGGCAATGTCGCGCACGACTTCCAGCGCCTTGATCGCGCCCTGCTCCACATAGTCGTCCCACGTGGTGCCGCCCAGCGACTGGTCCGGATTGCGCCACGACATCAGGAACACATTGTTGCCTTGTTCGACGGCGTAACGCACCAGCGAATTTTCCGGCTGCAGGTCGAGGATGTAGAACTTGTTAATGCAAGGCGGCACGATCAGCAGCGGGACCTGGTGCACGCTGGCGCTGGCCGGGGCATACTGGATCAGCTGGAACAGTTCGTTCTCGAACACCACCTGGCCGGGCGCCGTGGCCACGTTGCGGCCCACTTCGAACGCCGATTCGTCCGACATCGAGATGCGTCCCTTTTGCATGTCGCCCAGCATATTGGCCAGGCCCTTGCTCAGGCTTTCGCCCTTGGTCTCGATCACCTGCTGCTGCGCTTCCGGATTGGTCGCGAGGAAATTGGCGGGCGACAGCGCGTCGACCATCTGCTGCACCGCGAAACAGATTTTCTGGCGCTCGCGCGGCGCCGCATCGACCGCTTCGGCCAGCGCCATGAGGAACTGGGCGTTGAGCAGGTATGATGCTGCACTGTAGGCCGATATCGGGTTGGCTTGCCATTCGGGAGCCGAAAAACGGCGGTCGTTCAGCGCCGGCGTCTTGGACGCGAGAAAATCCTGCCACAAGGCGGCGCTTTTTTGCAGGTAGTCGGCCTTGATCGTCTCGAGCTTTGCCGGATCGATGCCGGCGCCGGCATCCTTGAGTACCTTGGCCAACGGGTTGGCCTCGGGCGCGGTCATGGTGAACCAGTTTTGCCATGCCGAAGGATTGGCGAACTGCGCCATCCAGGCGGAAGCCATTGCGTGGGGATCGGGCATATTCATGTGTGCGTCCATTGTTTAAAAGTAAGTGCCTAAATCAAGGAATTCGTATGTTGATCGTCGCCATTGCATGGATTTACGTGGTGGGCCTGATGGCGCTCACCGAATCCGGTGTCCTGCTCGGAATTATGACTTTTTTCGGCTATTGTGTGTTGCCGTTATCGCTACTTTTTTATGTGGGCGGCTCGGGCCGGCGGCGCCGCCGGAATGCAGCGCGCGCTGCGGCGCAAGGCGGCGCGGCGAGCGCCGTCCCCATTGACGACGGCGCGCCTTCTCGCAGTATTGAGTAAGCCGGGCTCGATTACTTGAGCCAGATCAAGCTCGCTTGGCGGCCGGTCACGCCATCGCGCCGGTAGGAGTAGAAAAGCGCGCGTTCGCTCGCGGTGCAGTGGGTGCCGCCGGCCACGCTGGCGATCCCGGCGCGCGCAAGAAACACGCGCGCCAGCGCGTACATGTCGGCAAGATATTTTCCCGGACGCCCTTCGAAAGGTGCGAATGCGGCGCGCAGCCGTTCGGCCTCGGCGCCGTTGCGCGCGGCAGCCCTGAACGCGTCCAGCACGTCGGCTCCCACTTCGAACAGCGCCGGACCGATCGCCGGCCCCAGCCACGCGCTGATCTCGCCCGCGCCGGCCGCGCGCATGGCGCTCGCCGTTGCGCCGAGCACACCGGCGGCCAAGCCGCGCCAGCCGGCGTGCGCCGCGCCCACCACCTTGCCCTGCATGTCGGCGAACAGCACCGGCAGGCAATCGGCGGTCAGCACTGCGCACACCAAGCCGGGCGCGCTGGCGATGCTGGCGTCGGCCACCAGCACCGGAGCGCCTGGCTGCACCGCGGCGGCATCGGCCACGGCCACGCCGTGTACCTGGGAAATCCAGGCCGGGCGGCCCGGCAACAGTTGCTGCAGGCGCGTGCGGTTGGCCTGCACCACGGCCGCATCGTCGCCCACGTGCAGGCCGAGATTGAGTCCGCCCGCGCCGCTTCCGTCGTCATACGGGGCGGCACTCGTTCCGCCGCGGCGGGTAGTGGCCAGCGCGCCGACGTTGGCGGGCGCGTCCGGCCAGGCCGGAATGATGAGATCGGCCTGGCGCAGCATCAGAGCTGTTCGGGCTCGGCAATGCCGGCCCGCCCGATCAGTTCGGCGAAGTCAGGCGCCAGCGGCACGATCCATTCGCACTGCCCGCCGCTGGCCGGATGCACCAGTCCCAGGCGGCGCGCCTGCAGCGCCTGGCGCGGGAACACCGGCGTCAGGTGCTGCTTGCCATACACCGCGTCGCCCACCAGCGCAAAGCCGATCGAGAGCATGTGCACGCGGATCTGGTGGGTGCGCCCGGTTTCAAGCTGGCACTGCACCAGGCTGACCGGGCGCCGGTCCAGCATGCCGCTGTCGAGGCGCTGGAAATGGGTGATGGCGGGCTTGGCCGACATGCTGGTCGAGACCGCCATCTTGACGCGGTCCTTCGGATGGCGCCCCATCGGCGCATCGATGGTGCCGCTTGGCTTGGGCGTACCCCACACCAGGGCGAAGTATTCGCGCTTGACGCTGCGCGCCTGCAACTGGCGCACCAGGTCGGTCTGCGCTGCCAGCGTCTTGCCGATGACCATCAAGCCACTGGTGTCCTTGTCGAGCCGGTGCACGATGCCGGCGCGCGGCACGCCGGCCAGTTGCGGGCAGTGGTGCAGCAGGCCGTTGAGCAGCGTGCCGGACCAGTTGCCCGCGCCCGGATGCACCACCAGTCCGGCCGGCTTGTTGATCACGATGATGTGTTCGTCCTCGTGCACGATCGCAAGCGCCATCGGCTCGGGCGTGTAGGCCGCGTCCTCGGGTGCGCTTTGCGGCAAAATAACGACCGTTTCGTCGCCATATGCAGTATCCTTGCCGCGCGCCGGCTTGCCGTCGACCAGCACGTGGCCGGCGTCGAACCACAGCTGCAGGCGGCTGCGCGAAAATTGCGGAACCAGGCCGGCGATGACCTTGTCGAGGCGCTGTCCGCAGGCATCCGCGCTCAGTTCGAGCGTGATCGGGGACAGGTCGGTGCCGGCCTCGGGCGGTGCGAGGTGTTCGTCGATCTCGTCGTCGAAGTCAGGGTCAAATGGTAAATCCGCCGGATTCGGCGTTACAGTTAATATCACAGCAGTCCCATCGGCTATAATCAGCCTTTCGTTGAATCTCGGTTAATACTCTCTTGCAAAAAGTCATGCAAAAAAAATTATCGCTAGTTGTTGCTACGTGTGTTCTGCTAGGTTTGTCGGCTTGCAGCTTTTTGCCCGAACAAGTCGACGAGACCAAAAATTGGCCGGTGACGAAATTATACGCCGAGGCGCGCGACGAAATGGCCGGCGGCCACTACGACGCGGCGATCAAGCTGTTCCAGAAGCTGGAGGCGAACTACCCGTTCGGCAACTATGCCGCGCAGGCGCAGATGGAAATTGCGTATGCCTATTACAAGACGCAAGACCAGGCCGAGGCGCTGGCCGCGGTGGAGCGCTTCATCAAGCTGCATCCGAACCATCCCAACGTCGACTACATGTACTACCTGCGCGGCCTGGTCAACTTTAACGACCAGATGGGCTTCCTGAGCTTCCTGTACACCCAGGACCCGACCGAGCGCGATCCGAAAGCGACGCGCGAAGCGTTCGCCGCCTTCAAGGCGCTGGTCGACAAGTTCCCTGACAGCATCTATGCGCAAGACGCGATCGCGCGCCTGAATTACCTGATCAATGCCATGGCCCAGTACGAAGTACACGTGGCCAAGTATTACTACCGGCGCGGCGCCTACCTGGCCGCGGTCAACCGCGCCCAAGGCGCCGTGGCCGACTACCGCGACGCCCCTGCCATCGAAGAAGCGCTGTACCTGATGGTGCGCAGCTACGACAAGCTGGGCATGCTCGACCTGCGCGACGACGCCCAGCGCGTGTTCGTCAAGAGCTTCCCGAACAGCAAGTTCCTCAATCCGGAAGCGGCCAAGGGCGCCGAGTGGTGGAAGTTCTGGGCCAAGGCCAAGTAAGTCAAGCCTCCAGCTTGCGGCGGAACACCCAGGCCGCAGCGTCCGATTCGCGCTGGTCGAAGGCGTAGCCGTCGACCTTGAAGGCCTTGAGCTTGACCGGATCGGTGATCCCCTTGACCGCCGCGTAGCGCGCCATCATCCCGCGCGCCCGCTTGGCGAAAAAGGAAATGATCTTGTATTTGCCGTTCTTCCAGTCCTGGAACACGGGTGTGATCACTGGCACCGTGAGCAGCTTGGGCTTGACCGACTTGAAGTATTCTTCCGAGGCAAGGTTGACCAGTGCCTTGGCATGGTTCGCTTCGATGCTCTCGTTGAGCGCGGCGGTCACGCTCTCGCCCCAGAAGCCGTACAGGTCCTTGCCGTGCGGGTTGGCCAGGCGGGTGCCCATTTCAAGCCGGTGCGGCTCGATCAGGTCAAGCGGGCGCAGCACGCCGTACAGGCCGGACAGGATCCGTATGCTCGCTTGCGCGTAATCGAGCTGGGCCGGCTTGAGCGTGCGCGCGCCAAATCCTGTATAAACGTCGCCATTGAAGGCCATGACGGCCTGGCGCGCGTCCTGCGCACTCGCGCTCCAGCTCGCATAACGGGCCACGTTGAGCGCCGAGAGCGCATCGGAAATGCCCATCAGGGTGCCGATCTCGGCCGGCGAGTAGCCGCGCAGGATGTCGATCAGTTCGATCGAGCGCCCGAGAAAAGCGGGCATGCTGTGTTGCTTGGTGGTGGAAGGCGTTTCAAGGTCGAGCGTTTTGGCAGGCGACAGGACAATCAGCATAGTTGGATTTCAATCAGCATCAAACAAGTAAAATTTCCCACATGATACCTGCTCCCGCAAAACGCATCGTCATCGACACCAATGTCTGCCTCGACCTGTTCGTGTTCCACGATCCGCGCTGGGCCGCCTTGCTGGCTGCGCTCGAAAGCGGCGCGGTGGAGGCGATCACGCGCGCCGACTGCCGCGCCGAATACCTGGTGGTGCTGCACTATCCGCACCTGCCGCTGGACGCGGCCAGCCGTCCGGCCTCGGCCGCACGCTTCGATGCGCTCATCAAGGTGGTGGCGCCCGACGCCAGCCCGGTGCGCCTGCCCGTGTGCAGCGACAAGGACGACCAGAAGTTCCTGGAACTGGCGCGCGACGCCGGCGCCGATATCCTGATCACCAAGGACAAGGCGCTGCTCAAGCTGGCACGCAAGACGGTGCAGGCCGGGCTGTTTCGCATCATGCTGCCCGAGGCCTGGGTCGGGCTGATAAAATAGCCACTCAACCATCCTGTGCCGCGCTCATGACCAACCGTACCACGCCTGCCCTCGTCACCAAACTGCCCGCCGTCGGCACCACCGTCTTCACCCGCATGTCGGCGCTGGCAAGCGAATCGGGCGCGGTCAACCTGGGCCAGGGTTTCCCCGATTTCGAATGCGAACCCGAGCTGGTCGAGATGGTCGGCAAGGCCATGCGCGCCGGTCACAACCAGTATCCGATGATGGCCGGCGTGGCGCCGCTGCGCGAGGCCATCGCCGCCAAGATCGACAAGCTCTACGGCCACCAGTACAACCCGGCCAGCGAGATCACCGTCACCGCCGGCGCCACCCAGGCCTTGACCACGGCGATCCTGTGCTGCGTGCATCCGGGCGACGAGGTGATCGTGATCGAACCGGCCTACGACAGCTACCTGCCGGCGATCGCACTGGCCGGCGGCATGCCGGTATGCGTGGCGATGCAGGTCGGCGAGCTTGGCTACAGCGTGCCCTGGGACCAGGTGGCGGCGGCCGTGTCGGCCCGTACCCGCCTGATCATCGTCAACTCGCCGCACAACCCGACCGGCTCGGTGCTGCGCCGGGCCGACCTGGACGCGCTGGCCGACATCGTGCGCGACACCGGCATCCTGATCCTGTCGGACGAGGTCTACGAACACATGGTGTACGACGGCGCGCGCCACGAGTCGCTGTGCCGCTACCCTGAGCTGGCCGCGCGCGCGTTCGTGGTCTCGAGTTTCGGCAAGACCTACCATGTGACGGGCTGGAAGGTCGGCTACGTGGCCGCGCCGGCCGCGCTGAGCGCAGAATTTCGCAAGGTGCACCAGTACAATGTGTTTACTGTCAACACGCCGATGCAGCATGGCATCGCCAGCTACATGGCCGATCCGGCCCCCTATCTGGCGCTGCCGGCGTTCTACCAGCGCAAGCGCGACCTGTTTCGCGCCGGCCTGGCGAATACCCGCTTTACCCTGTTGCCGGCCGACGGAACTTATTTTCAATGCGTCAAATATGACGCGATTTCGCCTATACTGGAAGCCGATTTCGCCCAATGGCTGACCTGCGAAATCAAGGTTGCCGCGATTCCCGTATCGGCCTTCTACAGCCACGGCACGGAATCGGGCATTGTGCGTTTTTGCTTCGCAAAAAAGGACGAGACGCTGCGGCTCGCGCTCGAGCGCCTGGCGCAGCTCTAGATTGGCCGCATACAGGCGCGGCGGCAGGACATCAACCATGGCAATCAAGCGAATCACGCTGTCAGACCTCGCATTCGGCCAGCCGCTGCGCTGGGACATCTTCGGCGCCGATGCGGCCCCGCTGCTGCAAAAAGGCGAGCTGCTCACGCCCAGCCCGCAACTGGACGGCTGGCTGGCCGACGGCCTGTACGCCGACGCCGAGGCGCACGCCCCGCTGCCGGTGCTGCGCAGCCTTAACCGGATCGCCGAACACCTCGAGCGCCTGATCGCCGCGCTGCCCGAGCTGTTGGCCGCCGAAACCGAACTGCGCCACAACGCGCACGAACTGCTCGCCGCCGTCGAACGCGATGCCGACATCGCGCTGGCCAGCATTTTCCTCAATCAGGTGGCCGCTTCCTTCGGCGTGCGCCACAGCATCGAAACGGCGATCGTGACCGCCGTGATCGGGCGCGCCCTTGGAAGGCCGCCTTCCGAGCTGCTCAGCCTGACGGCTGCCGCGCTCACCATGAACGTGGCCATGCTCAATTACACCGAGAGTTTCCGCTCGCGCGAGAGCGCCTTGTCGGGCGAGGAGCGCGCGATCATGCGGCGCCACCCCGGCGAAGCGGTGCAGATGCTGATCGCGGCCGGGGTGAGCGACCAGGAATGGCTCGACTGCGTCCTGCTGCACCATGAGCATGAGGACGGCAGCGGTTACCCGGACGGAAAACAGGGCGCCGAGGTGTCCCAGAACGCCAAGCTGATCGCGATGGCCGACCGCTATTGCGCCTTCGTGGCGGCGCGCAATTACCGGTGCTCGCTGTTGCCCGATGTGGCCTTGAACATGCTGTGCGCGCAGAGCAAATATCCGATCGATGCGGTGCTGGCCTGGCAGTTTTCGGAGCAGCTGGGCGCTTATCCGCCCGGCACCTTCGTGCGTCTTGACAGCGGCGCGGTGGCGGTGGTGACGCACCGGGCCGGCGAGCACGGCGTGCTGGCGCTGCATGTGCTCAAAGATGCCGACGGCAAGCCGCTGGCCTCGCCCCAGCCGCGCCACAGCGGCGAGGCCGGCTGCGCGATCGAGGCCGCGCTGCACGAAGACGAGGCCGCGGTGCGCTTTAGCATGCAGCGCGTCTGGGGCGAACTGGCCAGCCTGTAAGGCGGTCCTAGCGCGCGTGGGAGGCGAGGAAGGCGGGCATGGCGGCGACCCGGTCGGCGTTGATCTTCTGCACCATCGGGCGCTCGCCCATCTGCTTCAGGTACTGCGCGACGGGCAGGCCGGCCAGCACGTCCTCGCCGTAGATCTTCTTGGTGGCCGACGATATCAGCGGCAGGTGCGCGATCGCGGCGCAGTCGGCCATGGTGAACTGCTCCCCACCCACAAACGGTGCGAACCTGGCCAGCGCGGCAAACGCCGGCACATTCTTGGCCAGCAGCTTGCGCACGCGCGCCTTGACCTCGTCGGTCACGCTGCCGCCAAAGAAGGCCTCGCCGTATAGCTCGCGCGCCACCAGCTCGAGGTGCAACTCCAGGAAGGTGGTCAGTTCATGTATGCGCGCGGCGGCGAACGGGTCGGCCGGCAGCAGCGCCGGCTGCGGGTGGCACGCTTCGATATAGTTCACCAGCACCTGCGACTCGGTCAGGATGCCGTGTTCGGTCTCGAGGAAGGGAATTTTCCCCAGCGGCGACCTGGCCAGCAACTCGGGCGACTGCCCGGGCGCCACTTCGGATTCCTTGAATGCGACGCCCTTCTCGAGCAGTGCCAGCTTGACCTTGTTGTAATAGTTGCTTACCGAGAAACCGCACAATGTCAACATGAATGGACTTTCCTTAAGGTTAGTGCGCAAGCTGTTGCAGCTTGCGCTCGACGAATGTTTTTAACTCGGGCGACAGGGTGCCCGATTCCTTGGCCTGCTGGAAGGCGGCAAGCGCCTCGGCGTACCGTTTTTCAAGCTGCAAAGAAATTCCCAGCCCCAGCAGCGAGACGCCATTGCCCGGGTCGCTGCGCAGGGCGGCCTGGTACTGCTCGATCGCCTCGCGCTGGCGCTGTTCGCGCTGCAGCGCCCCGGCCAGGAAAGCATGATACTGCGCGTTCCCGGCCGCGTAAGGCAAGGTGCGCATCAGGGTGTCGATGCCGGAGCTGCCGCGCTCGATCTGCAGGCGTGCCAGCAGCATCGCCATCGACGGCTGGCGCGGCTCGAGCGTCAGGCTCAGCTGCAACTGGCGCATCGCCTCGTCGTGGCGGCGGCTTTCGATCAGCAATCCGATCAGGGTCTGGCGCGCCGCGTCGTGGCGCGGGTCCGCCTGCAGCGCCTGCTGCAGCGCGCCGATCGCCTCGCCGTTCCTGGCCTCCTTCAAGGCCGCCAGTGCGCGCCGGTACTCGCTTTCGGCGCGCTGCTGGGCTGACATCTCGCGTCCCTCAGGCACGGGCGCCGGCGCCGTCTTGGCGGCCGGGGCGCTCGTTTTCGGCGCCGGCCTGGCGCTTGCCGCCTGCGCGGCGCGCTTGGGGAGCTCGCTTTGCGCCGCGCTCCCGGGCTGCGGCGGGCTCGCCTTTTTCTCGATGACGGGCGCAGGCGGGAGCGCGGCCCGGGCAGGCGCCTGTGCTTGTGCCTGCACGGTGGCGGCCGGCAGTTCAGGCGGCGGCGCCACCATCTTGACCGCACGCGGCTGCAGTACCGGCGTCGCCGGCACGGGCGCAGGCGGCGCCGGGCGCTTCAGGTAGTACCAGCCGAGCACGCTGGCCGCGGCCACGATCACCAGCACGCTGGCGCCGATGACCCAGGTGCGCAAGGAACCGAGGCGTTCCTCGAACGGCACCGACCTGACCTCCATTTGCGGCACAGCGGCAGGCTCGCCCGAGCCGCGCGCATCGAGGTCCTGCAGCATCTTGTTAATCAGGCTCATGTGCGTAACGCCCAGGTCAGTCCGCTGGCCGCGGCCAGCACCAGCGCCGCCGCCAGCCACGGCCACGCGCTCGGCTTTTCCTTGACCGTGTCGGCGGCCGCGTCGGCGACATGGCGCCGCGTCACCTGATGCTTGCCCTGGCCATAGCTGAGCATGAGCGCCTTGTGCGCCAGGATGTTCACCAGCCGCGGAACACCGCCGCTGGCCGAGTACAGGCGCCTGATCGCGGCCGGCGTGAACAGGCGTGCGCCCTTGAAGCCGGCGATGCGCAGGCGGTGCGCAATGTAATACTCGAGGTCGTCGCGCTTGAGCGGGCCCAGGTGATACTGGAAGGTGATGCGCTGGGCCAGCTGGCGGATCGAGGTGAGCTGGAGGTTGGTGTTCAGTTCCGGCTGGCCGAACAGGACGATCTGCAGCAGCTTGCGTTTTTGCGTTTCCAGGTTGGTGAGCAGGCGCAGCGCTTCCAGGCTTTCCACCGGAATCGCCTGCGCTTCGTCGAGGCACAGCACCACCTTCTTGTTTTGCACCGCCAGCGAAATGAGCCGGTGCGTGATCGCCTTGAGCAAGTGGTGCTGATCCACATCCTTTTCCAGCGTGATCTCAAGCTCGTCGGCCAGCGCCAGCATCAGGGTGCGCGGCTCCAGATAGGGATTCGGAATGTAGGCGGTGACGAATTGCGGTCCCACCGATGCCATGAACTTGCGGCACAGCAGTGTCTTGCCGGTACCGACCTCGCCGGTGATCTTGATGAAGCCCTCGCCATTCTTGGCTGCCACCAGCAGCGTGTTGAGCGCCTCCTGCGCATGCGGGCAGTTGAAGAAAAAGCTGGTGTCCGGCGTAATGCTGAAAGGAACTTCACGCAAGCCGAAATGGGTCTTGTACATGCTTATTTACGCTCCGTCACGCTCGGGTCGAGGTTCTTGAAACGCCTGCCGCTATCGAGCATATCCTCGTTCCAGCTGCTGGCCCCTTCCACGATGGTCGGCTTGATCAGGACCACCAGTTCACGCTTCTGGTTGACCTGTCCCTTGTTGCCGAACAGGTTGCCCAGCACGGGCAGCCGGTGCGCGCCCGGCAGGCCGCTGCTGTCGGCGGTCGAGGACTGGCGCATCAGGCCGCCGATGGCCACCACCTGGCCGTCCTGGCCGCGCACCATGCTGTCCATCTCCGAGGTGGCCGAGGCCGCCATCGGCAGGCTGAGCGAGCCGGCGCTGCCCAGGTTGATGTCCTTGCTGACGGTGGAAACCTGGCTCACCGAAGGATGCACATGCAAGATGATGTTGCCGCGGTCGTCGATCTGGGGCGTCACGTCGAGCACCACGCCGGAAAAGAAGGGCTGCAAGGTCACGCTCGGGCTCACCGTGTTGTTGCCGGTGGCGCTGGTATTGGTGGTGGTGCTCACGCCCGTCACGAAGAACTCGTCGGTGCCGATCTTGAGCACCGCCTTCTGGTTGTTCATGGTTGCGATGCGCGGACTCGACAGCACGTGCACGGTGCCTTGCGATTCGAGGAAGGAAATCAGGAGCGCGAAATTGCTGGTCTGGAAAGCCATGCCGAACAGCGAGCCGGCGCCGCCCGCATTGGCAAGCGACAAGCCGCTGCTCGCCACCAGCCCGGCTGCGGTGCTGAGCGCGCTCGGCTGTCCGCCGCCAGAGGGCAGCGGCGCCAGCGAGCCGCCCGGCCCCACCAGCCCGGTCGAGCTGCGGTTCTGGTGCCCGGCGCCGCGGAAGATGGCCCAGTTAATGCCGCTCTGGAAGCTGTCGTTCAGTTCCACCTCGAGGATCTTGGCCTCCAGGATCACCTGGCGGTCCACCGACAGCTGGGTTGCCTTGAGATACATGTCGACATTGCGCAGTTCCTCTGGCATGGCGCGGATCACGACCACGCCCGACTGCGGGCTGATGACGACGCTGCGCCCGCCTTCCTTGCCGACGATGGCCTCGACGGCCGCCTTGAGCTCGGCCCAGAAATCGCTGCTGGAGGTGGTCGTGACGTTCGAACTCTCGCTCTGGGCGCCGCCCCCCGGGCGTTGCTGATTGTTCTGGTTGTTGCCGTTGCCCTGGTTTTGGTTATTCTGGTTGTTGCCGTTATTGCCCGCGCTGCTCACCGAGGTGGACGACACGCGCAGGTTCGAGCTGCCCTTGCGGCTGCCGGTCAGGTAGTTGATCTGGAACATGCGGGTTTGCATGCTCAGCGGTTTGATGTAGATCCGGGTGCCCTCGATCCGGTAGTCGTAACCATACAGCTCGCGCACCGCGTCGAGCGCCTCGATCATCGTCACGTCCTTCAGGTGCGCGGTGATGGCGCCGCTCACTTCCGGGTGGACCAGCATGTTGTAGCGCGTTCCGGCCACCAGCGAATTGAAGAACTGCTGCGCCGCCACGTTGTTGAAGGAGACATTGAAACGTTCTTCCAGCGCCTGGCGCGACTTCGGAAGTTGTTCGGCCAGCGCCGCCACCGGCGGCAGCAGCGCATTGGCGACGGCCGCATCGGGCACCGGGGCCGCCGGCTTGGCCCCGGCCTGCGCCATCTGGACGTTGATCGCCTCGTAGGTGGCGCGCGACGGCGCGGTGTTGCATCCGCTTACGGCGGCAACGCTGGCCAGGATCGCTGTCAAGAATAGTTTGTGCATGCTCTGTCTGTCTCTGTTGTTATGGGCGGCGCAGCACGCCGCCGGGAGCTGCCTTCGGTTCGGCCGCCGGGTACAGCCGCAACACCTGCAGTTGCCTGCCCCGACGCAATACTACTTCCGTCTCCGTAATCTTGATCAGCACGGCGTCGCGAAATTTCTCACCCAGGCGCAGCGCCTGTCCGTCGATCACCGCGACCTTGCGCCCGCCATCGCGCACCGATATGAGTACCGATTGTAACTGCGGCTCGCCGGGCTCGGCAGGGGTAGCGCTCACGCCCGGCACTGCCGGGGCCAGCACAGCAGGCGGGCGGGTCGGGTCGGCCAGCGCTTGCGCGCGAAGCGGTGCGCCAGTGCAGACGGCAAGCAGCAGCAACAAGGCGCGCGCGGCCGGCGCCATCACAGCTTGATCCATTTCTTGTCGAGGCTGAGGGTATACAGGCTCAGCGTCAGGCGCGCGACCGGATACTCCTCGACTTCAAGCACCGCCTTGCCCCAGAACAGCTGGGTCGGCATCGATTCGAGCGCCGCCATGAAGTCGATCATGTCCAGGTAGCTGCCGCGCATGCCCAGTTCCACGCCGTGGCGGTACAGCAGCCCACCGGGCTTGGCCGCCGGCACGCCAGGCTTGGCCGAAGGCGGCACAGGCGCGGCCTCGGCAGGCGCGCCGCCGGCGCTGTCGAGATCGCCGGACGGCAGCGTCTTCAGCGAGACCAGGCGCAGGCGTCCGTTGGCCCGCAAGATCGTCTCCAGCAAGGGCGCCATCTTGTCGGGCGCGACCAGCCCCTCCTGCACCGCGCGCAGCTTGGCGCCGAAGGCCTCGGCTTCAGCGCTCAAGGCGGCGAGCCGGAGCCGATTGGGGGCATCGGGGTCGGCCGAATAGGCCTGCAGCGTCGTGCCGATCTCGGCATCGATGCCAGCGATATTGTTGCGCTGCTGGTTCAACAAGGCCCGCAGCTTTCCCTGCTGTGCATACAGGGGATTGAGCGTGGTCCAGAACACCAGGAACACAATCACTGCGGCGGCGGACACGAACACGATGGCGCGCTCGCGCAAGCTGAGCGCGTCGATTCGGGTGCGCATTGTCAGCAAGGGCCCCTTCATTTGCCAAGACCTTGCGCCGCTGGCGCCGCTGCCACTGCCGCACTCGACTGCAACGCGAACTCGACATAGGTGCCCCCTTCGCCTGCGGCTGCGCCGTTTTTTTGGGCCTGCGGCTGCGCCTGCCTGATCTGCAAGCTGTCGAAAGTCTTGCCCTTCATGACCGGTTCGGCCGTAAGGCGGCCAATGAAGCCGGGCACCAGCGCCGCTTGCAGCGCCCTGCCCTGCACCCCGATGTCGGCGCCGGCCCCGACGATCGACAAGCCGGTCAGCCACAGGCCGCCCGCGCTCTGGCGTGCGAACGCCCTGAAGTATTCGGAATAGCCTTCGGTATTGCCGAACTGGCCGCGTTGCAGCACAGCCGCCACTTCGTTGAGGCCCTTCAGTTCGGCCTCGGCTGCGGCAATGCGCGCCTCCAGCTCGCGGCTCTTGCTGCGCGGCAGGAATTCGGCCTTGACGGCGGCCAGCCGGGTTTTCTTGCGCTCCAGTTGCGCCGCCGATGCGTCCACATCGCGTTGCAGCGCGCCGATGCTCTGGCGCGCATACCAGCCCAGCGCCAGTACGCCGATGACCAGCAAGGCCATTGCTTGCAGCATGGCAATGCTGGTGAATATTTTCTTCTGCTTCAGGAAAATCGGGTTGAACAGATTGATTTGCTGACTCAAAGCACCGTCTCCTCATGGCGCAGCGCAGCGCCCAGCGTCAGGAAAAAACGTTGCTGCTGCACCGCGTCGGCCAGCGCCGGGACGCTGCCCAGGTCGAACACATCGGCCAGGTCCAGCGTCTCGACCGGCGTGTAGAGATTGCTCGACAAATATTCGTCAAGGCCGCTGGCGCCGGTGGGCGCGAGGACCAGTTTCGAGACGCTGATGAAGTGGAACTGGCGGTCGAAATGGTCGAGCGAGCGCTGCAGTTCGAGGGTGATCTTGTCGAAGCTGGCGTTTTTCCGTTCAACATCGCTCTCGCGCAACTGGGCCAGCGATACCTCGATCCGGCGCGACAGGTACAGTTCGCCTTGGAAGGTGACGGTGAGCAGCCCGCCGTCCTCGCCGAACGAGAGCATGGCCAGGCCGCGCCCTTGCGGTTCGAGCAGGGCCGAGATGTTGCGTTGAGCCATTTCAGGGATATCGATGACCGACAAGGCGATCTTGGCGCCGGCAAACAGGTTCTGGCGCTTCCCGATCACGCTGTTGCGCGCGGCAACGACGAACATGCTGTGGCTGCGCACCACGGCGGCCTGGTCGACCGGGATGTCGAGCACGTCGATGGTGGCGTCGTCGACATGAAAGTCGAGCATGTCCTTGAGGCGCCAGCGCACCGCCGTCTTGAGTTCCTCCGGCGGCACGTTGGGCGCCTCGAGCGCCAGCATCTGGTATTCGCCGCCGCCGAGAAGGGTGGAACAGCGGTGTTTATTGGCGTGCAATTCCTTGCCGAGGGCTTCCAGAACGCTCTCGTTGCCGGGATAAAACGCGGTGAGCGCGACCGCCGGTTTATCCGACGACGCACGTTTCATACTGGCGGCGGCGATCCCGTCGCCTAGAAAAGCAATCGTCAGCCAGCCCTCGTTTTTTCTCGCTTTTTTGAAGAAACGCATGCCCAGGATCACAATGGTTTAGCGATGTCGTGAAGATCGCGCGGTAATTGCTTGATTATATTCAATTTTCCGCCGGCATTGATACCATTTTATGCCTCGCGTTTGAAATGCTGGCTTTTCCCCACAATCGTGCCGGCATCAGTACATTTCGCGAATGAAAATCACGGGACCTGCCTTGTAGACACCGAACGTCTGGGTGCCCTTTCCCGGCAGGTACCGGTCGAGCGGACCTGGTTCGGCCGAACCGGGGAAGGTACTGAGGATCACGCTTCCCTTGCGCAGCGGGGCGTTCGATGGCTTACTCAAACGAAACGTTCCCGCGCTAAGACCGTTGCGCATGCTGGCTCCGCCCATGACCGTGGTCGCGATGCTGGCCCCCTTGCCTGCTGCCAGGGTGAACTGGCCTGGCTCAAGCGGGCTGCAGTTGTCATCGCTGCTGGCGGCGAAGCGCCCGTCGGCCCAGTACTGGGCGCGCAACGATACCGGCAGGTTCAGTAGTTCCGAGCCGTAGGCATTGGCGATGGCCAGTCTGCCATGGCGCACCGCGGTCTCGGCCACGGTCAGATGGTCGGCAACGGTGTCGAGGTCGGCGTCAAGGTCGAAGCCGGCCGCTTTCACGCCATCGCTGTCCTGTGGCGCGACCCCGATGGCCAGCGTGGAGACGGCGCCGGTCTCGCCAGGCGCCCCGCCGTACGGCCCGTCGGCGGCGTCGGCGCGCTCGAGCACGAGTGCGGCCTTCAACGGTGCCGCACCCAGCGCCCATGCCGGGGCCGCCGGTGGGCCGGCCATGGCAACCCGTGCGCCGGCGGCGCGCGCTATGTCGGCGCGCCCGGCGCCGCTGCACACGAACCTGGTGTGAAAGGGAGCGCTGATGTCGAACGCAGCCTGGCACAGCGATGCTCCGGCCTCGATGGTGCCGAGCATGCGCAGTCCGATGCTGTTGGCGCCGCCGGTTGCCAGCCAGTCAGTCGTGCTGAGCTTGGCGAACGCGCCCTGGTAGTTCTGGGTCAGGGCGCCGGCCGCGTTGAGCGCATTCATGTTAAAGCTGAGCTCGAACGGCTCGCCCATGTAGGTAAAGCTGGAGGCGGACGCGCCGCTGCAGCCGGCCAGCTCGCGCCGATTGATCACGTTCGCGCCATCGGCGCCGAAGTGGTGCGGCACGAAGCGCCCGATATTGGCGCTGACGGCGCCGGTCACGTTGCCCGCGCCGAGATAGTCGCCGTCGGCCACGCTCGGCGTGAGCTTGATGATGCCCACCTCGCTCCAGCTGAAGGCGTTCCCGGTCGCCATGCCGGCGCTGAACGGTTCGAACGCGCCGTCCAGCGCCGGCACGTTGAGCATGTCGGGAAAGCTGGCGCTATCGACGACGACCGCCAATGCGACCCCCTCCTTGTCGACGCCGGCGCTGACCACTTCCCTGCCGTAGTTGGGGGTGGCGCCGCCCGCGCTGTTGGTGGCCTTGACGGTGATGCTGAACTGTTCGCCGGCGCGCGCGAACAGCGGCCCGCTGGCCGAGGCGGCAGCCGGATTGGGCGTGGCGCCTTGCGCGATGGCGCTCAGCTCGAAACCGTAGGGCCTGACCACGAACGAATTCGACGAGCCTGTCAAGTTCGCTCCGTTGACACTCTTGCGCGCATGCAGCGTCACTTTGCCGACGTCGAGATAATTCAATGCGAACGGCGCGTTCCCGTTCGCGTCGAAGTCCAGGTTGACCGCCGCATAACTGGACAGTACGCCATTATTATTGGCCGCGACCGGGGTCGAGGATCCATTGACAATGCTCAGCAGGTTTCCGCTCGAACAAGTGTCCGGGTTGTTGCACTGGTAGGCAAAATCGACCGCCTGGGTGCCCGCCAAGGCTGCCTCGCAGGCCTGGGCCTGGGGCGAACCGCTCGCACTTTTCACCGCTCGCAACACATAGGTTGGCGAGACAACCCCAGCCACCTGATTGGCCACGTTGATCGCCGCGCCGCCGGCGCTGGCCGCGACGATCAATCCGGCGTTGTGGAAGGTCGACGTGCAGCTGTCGCTCACCGAGCAGCTCGCGCCATCGGGACAGCAGCGGCGCGCGTTGGCGGCGCTGGCCTGCTCGCCGGACAGGGTCACCGCGACAGTGGCGCCCTCGCCTGCGCCCGGATAGCTCAGGGTGGTGATGGCCGTGCCGTTGGCCCCGAAGGTGACGCTGCCGGAACCGAGGCTGGCGCCGCCGGCCGGTATGCTGAGGGTGGCCTGGGTGCCGCTCACGCCCGCATAGGCGTTCGTGCAGGGGCTGCTGGCGTCGCCGCAGGCGGTCACGATCACATTGCTTGGCATGCAATTGATGCTGCTGCTGGGCAGGGACAGCTCGTAATGGTCGAGCGTGGCGCAGGCATGACTGGCCGACATCAGTTGCCCGATCTCGGTCGCGCTCAGCACCCCCGGATAAACATACACTTCGTCCATGTCGCCGTTGGCCGAATTGTCGCTGCCCTGCCAAGGCACCACGCTGCTCGAGCGGTTGTCGCCGAAGTACAGGTTGACGAAGGCGTTGGGCGCGGACGGCCAGGCCCCGGTGGTGGTGTGGCTCACCGCGTTGGCCCCGCTGGCCGGCACCGACTGCACCGCGTCGACATACACGCGCATCGCGGTCAGCCCGGTTCCGGCGGCCACCGACCAGGTCACGGCAATGTGATGCCAGCTGCCGGCGGCATGCGCAAAGTCCGGGGTCAACGCGAGCGGCGTGACATTGCCCGAGTCGGTCAGGGAGAACTGCAGCGCGCCGCTGCCGGTGCGCACCAGGTGAAAGGCGTAATTGCCAACGGCGTCGCCGGTAGCGTCGAACAGCATGCGGTTGGTGCCGTCATTCCATTTCGTGTTGCCCTTGTACCAGAACGCAATCGTGCCGCTCATCCCCAGGTCCTGCGGCTTGACAGGCACGCTCACCGCATCCTGGTTCTGCAGGTTGTTGTTGCTCGGGATGCGCGCCACGCGGCAACCGGCGACGCTGTTGGTCGACACGGCCGTGTTGGCGCCGCCGATGCGAACCCCGTTGCGGTTGCTGCCCGAGCCATCCTTGACCTCGCCGGCTGTCCCATTCCAGCTGACCTCGTCCATCTTGTACCAGGCATACAGCGTGCTCGCCGCAATCGTGTAGCTGTCGCTGGCCGTATTGTTGGCGGTATTGCTTTCGGAGCCGCCCGAATTGACCGTCGCGCTGTTGACGATGGTGCCGGCCGCGTTGCCGGCCACGGCAACGGTAATGACCAGCGGCGCGGCCGACGCGCCAGCGGCAAGCGTGCCGGCCCGGCTGCAGCTGACGACCTGGCCCGAGGCCGAACAGGTCCATCCGCTCCCGCCTGCCGTTACGTAAGTCAGGCCGGTGGGCAAGGTATCGGTGAGCGTGACCGGCCCTGTTTCGGCGGCCTGTCCGACGTTGCTCACTGTCAGCGTGTAGCTGACGCTTTGCCCGGGCACCAGGGTGCCGTTGCGCGTCATGCCCAGCGCCAGGTCGGGCTCCACCACGGTATTGGTCGCCGTCGCCGAACTGTTGCTGCTGTTGTTGTCGAAGGCGGTGCCGCTCACCGTGGCAGTGTTGCTGATGATGCCGCTCGCATTCGCGCTCAAGGTGGCGTTGAGCGTGAGCGCGCTGGCGGTGGCGTTATTGGCCAGCGGGCTGCTGTTGGTGCATGTCACCGTCTGCCCAGTCGCAACGCAACTCCAGCCGGTGCCGGCCGCCGAGACCAACGTCATGCTCGCCGGCAAGGTGTCCGTGACCGTGACCGGACCCGGCTCGGCGTTCGGTCCGTTGTTCTTGACGCTCATCGTATAACTGATGTTTGCGCCCTTGGTAAAGCTCGATGCCGACACCTTGGTGATCGACAGGTCCGCCACCGGCACGTTCGGCACGGCGACCACCTCGGCGCTGAGCAGTACCAGGTCCTGGCCGGATGCGTACACGGTCGAGGCGCTGGTCTGGCCGGCCTGTATCAGGGGCGCGCCGATCGTATAGCGGTCGAAGTCGACCCCGTAGGAATTGTTGTCGCCATTGACATTGCTGACGGAATTGAACTGGTTGCCGGTCGGGTTGCTCGCGTCGGTCAGCTCGGCGCCGTTGAAGGAAAGCGTTTCGCCGCCGCCGGACAGGGTCGCGTCGCCTTCCCAGGTGATGTGCGCGATGCGCCCGGTCGCCGTTCCCAGCGGGGTCGGGATCTTGAAATTGCTCAGGTTGAGCGTTACCGAGCTGTACTGCATCGGCTGGAAACCTTCATAGACATTCAGGACCCGGAACGGCTCGCTGCTGCTTGAGTAAATCGCCAGCAAGGACCAGCCGCCCATGACGCCCTCCACCGCGCAGTAAGGCGCCCCCTTGTTCACCGTCAGGCCCGACAGCGAATAGGTGCCGTTGCGCTTGGCGACGACGGATGCGGTGACGTCGACGGCGGCCGCGAAATAGTCGTACCCGGTCGATGAGGACACCCACTGGCGCGTGGCAGTGCGCGCCACGCCTTCGAACGTGACGTTATTGTCGGGCGTGCTGCTCGAGCCGGCCCAGTACAGGTAGGCGGCCAGCACGGTGGCGTTGGACGGGATCCCTGACAGGGCAGCGCTCAGCTTGCTATTGGCCCCGGCCACCGCGCATGGATCGGAGGAATTGGGCTTGGTGCGGATGGTCTTTTGGGTGCCGACGAAATTGATGTTGCCGGCAAAACTTTTATACAGCGCGATCGGGGTGTCGGCCAGGGCGTTGGCGCACGCGAGCCAGGCGGCCAGGCCCATGACGATGATCGTGCTCCAGCGGCTGACAATGTTCAAAGCGCCCATCCGTTCAATGTTTTTTCCATCTGTGTCTAAAATTGCACCTGCACCTGGCGTTGCACGTAGTCGCCACCGGCCGGAGCCGGGTTCGGACAGCCGCCCGGTCCGGCTTCGCTGCAGGCGGTGGCGGTGATCTGCCAGCGCTCGAGCGCCGATGAATAGCTCAGGCTGAAAGTGCCGGCGGCGCTCGCGGCCGTGCTCAGTGTGACAGAGGTCGGGAACACCGCAACCACCCGGGCGCCTGGCGCGATGCCGGTCCCGGCCACCCGCATGCCTTCGACCAGGACGCTGGTGTCGGCGATGCCGGTCACATCCGCGGAACCGAGCTGCAAGATGCCGCTCACGCTTCCGGGCGACGCACCCGGGCCGCTGGCCGGAGTGGCGGTCGCCACGCACGCGACGGTGACGCTAAATTCGGCCAGGGTGGTGGCCGTGGCCGGCATCGCGAGCTGGGTCGACGGCTGGCACGCATTGAGGCGTAACTGCTGGAACAGGCCCCACTCGATGCCGGCGCGCGCTGCCTGATAGGCGCGCGCGCCGCGCTCGTCCATCGAGGAACCGGCCTGCTGGCGCGTGAGCAGCCCGACCATGGCCACGCCCAGGGCCGACAGCACCACCACCAGGAAGATCGCGGTGACCAGGCTGACGCCGCGCTGCCTGCGCGCCGCCACCGCACTGCATGTCGCGCGCCTGCTCATGGGGTGTTGTCCACGTGAACCTGCTGCGACAGCGTCACCACTTCCGTGGTGCCGGGCATTTGCAGCGTCAGCGTCAGGCCGACCAGGGCGCTGCGCGTGTTGGCCAGTCCGTAGACCGGCTGGGTGTAGTCGAAGGTGCAGCCCACCACGTTTTTGGTGACGATGGCGCTGCTCAGCGCGGGGCCGGCCGGCGGGTCGGGCTGGAGCTGCGCGATCGGATAGTTCGAGTAGCGCACCAGCTGACCCGTGCCTCCCGCACCGGGTGTGCACACGTAGCTGACCGGGCTTGAAATGACCTGGAACCGGCTGCTTGGAGAGGCAAGCGCTGGAGCCTGGGCGGCAAACGGATTGCTCGCGAGCGTGATCTGCTGGCCGCTCACGCCGGCGATCGCGGCGCGGTTGCACGCGCCGCTGCAATCGTAGGCATCGCCCGGGACCATGCCCTCGCCCAGGTTGTAGACCACGAGCGAATAACCAGCCAGGATTTGCTGGCGGCCGGCAGGCATGGCGCCGATCACGTCGAACGTGAGATCGGCCGGATCGGTAAAACTGAGAAAGTCGCCCGCCGCCGGATCGTCGGCGGCCCAGTAGCGTCCACCCGTGACCATGGGCAGGAACTCGAGGGCGTGCGCGCTCGCATCGACCCGCACGCTGTTGGGCAGGGCCAGCCGGATGTCGCGCGCCATGCGGCGCAGCGCCAGGTCGGCGGCGTCGGTGAGCAGCGCGCGGTTGGTGCTGTCAACATATGCTTGCACGGGCGACTTGAGAAAGACGGCGACCATCGCGGCCAGGATGCCCGTGATAACCATCACCACGATCATCTCGACTAGCGTAAAGCCGCCCTGCATCTGACTAGTTCGGCGCATAACGGACCCGATACCCTTCCAGTACGACGCTGTCGCCGCTGCCGTAAAAAACCTCGACCCTGATGCGCAGTACGTCCGCGTCAGCCGGTGCCGGGCCCGAACCGATGCCGCCCAGCGGCTCGGGAACGATGGTCAAGGTGGCCCGGTACCCGCCAGCGCGGACCGCATCGAGGGTGACCGGGGCCAGGTTCGCGTCGGCCAGCACGCCGGCGGCCTTGAAGGACTCCTGCGCGACATTGTATTGTGAGACGTAATCGTTCACATTGTCGAAGGGCCGCGTCTTGCCCGGCGGGGCGCCGACATCGTCCGGCGGGCCCGAGCAGCCGGCCGCGCCCATGAACGCGCCGGACGCATTCTCGGCCCGCGCATCGTCCGGGTCGCAATACGTCAGGCGCGCCAGCTCGACCTCTTCGAGCAAGCTTTCGGCAATCGACAGGGCTTGCTTGCGGGCGAGCGGGTCGGCGCTGAACCTGCTGCCAAGGCTAAACACCTGCAACACGCCGATCACGGCGATGCTGACGATGACGATGAACGCGATCAGCTCCACCAATGAGAGGCCGCGCTGGCGCGCGCGGGCGCGCTTAAAACACATAGCCGGTTTCGGCCGCGATGGTGATATTGGCCGTGACGCCGGAGGCCGTCACCGGCAACACCAAGCCGGTAAAAGTGGAGTTCACGCCGTCGAGCGGGTCGCTGGTAGCGAACGGTTTGCCGAGCGCGTCGAAATAGAAGGCGGCTGGCGCTACGCCGAAGGCGACACCGGCGGGTACGCCTTCGCAGGCCCAGCTGGCCGCGCCTGCGCAGTTGGCCAGGGTGGCAGCCGAGCCGCTGTTGGCACCGCCCGCGGCGAGGACGCGCTCGGCAGGCAGGCACGCAGGGGAACTGGCGAAACACAGCGAGATGGCGCCCGCGCTCAGGTTCACATAGACTGGCCGGTTCTGGGCGATCGCCACTTTTTGCGCGTAGCGCAGCATCGACCCGGCCTCACGCGTGAAGGCGTCCGCATCGAAGGTATTGCGGTCGAAATAGCGCGCGCCGGCGATGACGCCGAGAATGCCGATCACGACCATGACGACGATCAGTTCGACCAGCGTGAAGCCGCGCTGGCGCGCGCTGGCAGCGGCGCCGCGCAAGGTACAGACGTGAAAATGGCCGGGCACGCGCTTCAATTCCTGAAGATCGCTTCCGGCCACGGCACTACAACATCGCCTTGTCGATTAATCGCACGCGGTCGCAGCCGGGATCGCGCTGTAGGTCGGCGCCGTGTTGATGGCGGTCGGTGCCGAATACTTGACATAGCAGGTCAGGCCAGTCGGGGTGCCGGCGACACTCTTTGGAATCACGAGGATCTCGTTGACGAGCGCCGAAGTATTATTTGGACCATTGGCAGCCGGACCGACAATGATCTCGTATTCGTCGCTCAGGCCTGCGGCTTGCGCAAAACCGGCATCGCCGATCGGGTAGCCCGTGACGGCGCTCGTCGTATAGGTGACGGTTGCGCCTTCAACGGTCAAGGTGGTCAGCGCGGTACCGGTCGAATTGGCGAGGAATTTTCCGCGCGCCATTGCTGCCGCGCCCTTCATCGATCCAACTGCCGCTTGCAAGCTGGCGCGGCGGGCATCGCCGCCCAGGTTGGCGAACCTCGGCAGCGCGGTGGCTGCCAAAATACCCAGGATAACGATCACGACGATCAGCTCGATCAGTGTGAAGCCGGCCTGCGCGTTCTTGCCGTTGGTATTGAATTTGTTCATTGAAATCTCCAGATCTTATAAAAGGTGTCGCAGTGCCAGAAGCTGGCAACTTACTGATTTACGGCAGCCATCTCTATTTCTTGATCCAAGACAACCGCGCTAACACTGCGAGCAAATCCTGACACCGTCGTCGCGTTCGGGAACAAGTTGCGCAATTTTACATTGAATTTCAGCAATTTAGATTGCTTTCCCCCCGCTAGTTTTCTCGAATTTGGCAAATACACCAAGGTTCGGTCCTGACGGTCAAAATACCAGTTTCCATCAGGAATCTTTTGTGTGTCTGGAGCATAATATTCCCCGGCGTAATTTGCCGGCGCTTCGACCAGCCAGCTCATCGGATTTTCCTCGGCCAGTCTTTCCATCTGGTCGTAGCGGTGAGCAATAAAAAGCGCTGCAGCCTTGAGTTGCAAGGCGCTGCGCAGGCTAGCGACCAATCGTTGGACACGCGCAATCTCAACTTGCTCTTGATAAAAAACAACGCGACTGAGCAGGATCGCGGACAGCGAGCCGATCAGCGCGACGGCCACCGCCAGTTCGAAAAAAGTAAAACCAGACATCTTTCCCACTCGCCCTGCTCCGTTGTTTTTATGCGAAACGGATCGCCTCATCATTTGTGCAGCGCCACTTTGCCGAGATCCCAGATGGGCAGGAAGATACCGAGTGCCAGCACCAATACCATCGCGGCCAGGAAAGTGATCAGGATCGGTTCGATCTGGCTCGACAGCGTCTTGAGCTCGTAGTCGACTTCCCTTTCGTACATTTGCGCAATCTCGTCCATCAGGTCGTCGAGCGATCCGGATTCCTCCCCCACGGCGATCATCTGCAGCACGATGGGCGTGAATACGCCGGCGGTGATGGACGTGCGCAGGATGCTTTCGCCGCGTTCGACACCATCGCGCATCTGCTCGATGCGCGCCGAGAGGTAGGCGTTGTCGACCGTCTGCGACACCACCGTCAGGGCCTGCACGATCGGCACCCCGCTCTTGCTGGCCAGCGCAAAGCTGCGCGCAAAGCGCGCCATGGTCGCCTTCAGGATGATCTTGCCGGCGATCGGAATCTTCAGCTTGTTCTTGTCCCAGGTATAGCGCCCTTGCGCGGTGCCGATCCACGTCTTCACCGCGGAAACGCCAGCGATGGCGCCGACCAGCAGTACCGGCCAGGAATCGACCATGAAGTTGGAACTGGCGATCAGCATGCGCGTCATCAAGGGCAGTTCCGCATGAAAGCTGGCGAACACCTTGACGAACTGCGGGATCACGAAGATGTTGACGATCGTGATGGCGATCACCATGGCGATCACCACGAAGCTCGGATAGCGCACCGCGGTCTTGACGCGCGCGCGCATGTCGCGGTCGAACTCGAGGTGGTCGAACAGGCGAAGGAACACCTCTTCGAGCCGGCCCGTCATCTCGCCCACCCTGACCATGGACAGGTAAAAATTATTGAACACCTGCGGGTGGCGCCGCATCGCCGCCGACAGCTCGCGTCCCGCGTCGAGCGACTCGCGCAGGTCCTTGATCACGCGCCCGAACGCCTTGCTGATGGCCGACTCCTGCAGCCCTGCCAGGCCGCGCATGATCGGCACGCCCGACTTGAGCAGGGTATAGATCTGGCGGCTGAACAACTGCACGTCCATCGAGGTCACCGGCCTTTCGGTCAGCTTGTCCCAGAACGACTGGGCCGAGCCGGCGCCGCCCGGACCGCGGCTGGTCTGCGCGATCTCGATCGGGGTGACCCCGGTGCTGAACAACTGGTCGGCGACGGCGCCGCTGTCGGGCGCTTCCAGCACTCCCTGCATCAGTTCGCCGCGTGAGTTGCGGCCCTTGTAGGCAAAAAACGGCACCTTAATCCTCTAGCTGGTTACTGATACGCATGGCCTCGGACACCGTGGTGCGCCCCGCCACCACCAGCGCGACCGCATGCCGGCGCAGGGTCTGCCCCGCCATTTCGGCGTACGCGGCCTTCAGGAAATGGGCCGGGTCGGGGTGGTTGGCCGCATCCACCACGGCCGACGTCATCTCCAGCAGTTCGTACACCCCGGTGCGCCCGCGGTAGCCCATGCCGTTGCAGTGCGAGCAGCCCTTGCCGTGCAAATAACGCGGCGCGTCGACCTTGTCGCGCAGTTCGGCGCGCAGCCATTCGTGCTCGGTGGGGGTGAGCTGGTACGGGGCGCTGCAGCTTTCGCAAATCACGCGCACCAGGCGCTGCGCCAGCACCGCCTGCAAGGAGCTGGCCACCATGTAGCGCGGCACGCCCATGTCCATCAGGCGCAGCGGCGTGCTGGCGGCATCGTTGGTGTGCAGGGTCGAGAGCACGAGGTGGCCCGTCATCGCCGCGCGCAAACCGATCTGCGCGGTTTCCTGGTCGCGCATCTCGCCCACCAGCACGATGTCCGGGTCCTGCCGCAGCGCCGAGCGCAGCACGCGCGCGAACGAGAGATCGATCTTGTCGTTGACCTGCACCTGGTTGATGCCGGGCAGGCGGTACTCGACCGGGTCCTCGACCGTGATCAGCTTCTTGCCGACCGAATTGAGCTCGGCCAGGGCGCTGTACAAAGTGGTTGTCTTGCCGCTGCCGGTCGGCCCGGTCACCAGCACCAGGCCGTTCGGGCGCTGCACGATCTTGCGGAATTTTTCGACCAGGCGCGCCGGCATGCCGATCGCATCGAGGCGCAAGGTGGTGCCGCCCTGGTTCAGCAGGCGCATCACGACCGACTCGCCGTACTGGGTCGGCATGGTCGAGATACGCACGTCGATGCGCTGCTGCTTGACCTTGATCGCGAAGCGGCCGTCCTGCGGCAGGCGCTTTTCCGAAATGTCGAGATCCGACATGAGCTTCAGGCGCAGCGCCAGCGGCGTGGCGATCTTGATGTCGGCCTCGGTCTGCAGGTGCAGCACGCCGTCGATGCGGAACCGGATTTGCAGGCGCGCTTCCTGCGGCTCTATGTGGATGTCCGAGGCGCGCACCTGGGTCGCGTCGTCGAACACCGACTGCAGCAGCTTGACGATCGGCGCTTCTTCCAGGCTGGGGTTGAGCGCCATCGCGCCGAAGTCGACGAAGCTGTCGCCCATGTCCTGCTCGAGTTCGCGCGCGAAATCGGTGATCTCTTCGGTGCGGCGGTAGATCCGGTCGATCGCATGCAGCACTTCGGTTTCGTTGACGACCGCCAGTTCAATATTGTTCTTGACCAGGCGCGCGATCTCGTCGTACGCGAACAGGTCGGTCGGGTCCGAGATCCCCACCAGCAGGCCGGCCGCGCGCCGTTCCAGCACCAGCGCGCGAAAACGCCGCGCCTGGGTTTCCGGCAGCAGGCGCACGATCTCGGGACTGATGTTGTAGAACTTGAGGTTGATGAAAGGGATGTCGAGCTGCTTGGCGAGCGCGCCGGAAATCTGTTCTTCCGTGACGAAACCGTTTTCGATGAACACGCGCCCCAGCTTGCGCCCGGTGCGTTTCTGGTCGGCCAAGGCCAGTGTCAGTTGCTCCTCGGAAAGCAATTTCTGCTGAACTAGAATCTCGCCGAGCCTGACTTTTTCTGGCCTTGCCATGAACTTCCCTTGAATTGTTATTTCCGCGGGGACATTCTATTCCAGAAATACATCATTTTTTGCATTCACCAGGATTTTTGTGTGCCGATTTGTCGCTTGCGTGCCATTCCGACATTGTGAAATGCGGCGTGATTGCGCTACAGTCGCTTCAGTCCGTCAACATGCAACTGTTTAACATGAGCATCCCTGCCCTGCGCTTTCACAAGGTCGTCAAACGCTATCGCTCGGCACCCGTGCTGCAGGAGCTTGAGCTGGAAGTGCGCGCGGGCGAATTTTTCGCCCTCACCGGGGTGAACGGCGCCGGCAAGACCAGCCTGATCAAATGCCTGTTCGACTTCATCGCGCTCGACGCCGGCAGCATCGAGATCCACGGCCTGCAGCACCGCCTGCCGGCGGCACGCGCCCCGCTGGCCTTCCTGCCGGAACGCTTCATGCCGCCTTACTACCTGAGCGGCCAGGATTTCCTTGACTACATGCTCAAGCTGGATGGCGTGGCGCCCGACCCGAACGCCGTCGCCGCGCAGCTGGCCGCACTCGAATTCGATGGCGCCGCGCTCGGCGCTCCCGTGCGCACTCTTTCAAAGGGCATGACGCAAAAGCTGGGCCTGGCGGCGTGTTTGCTGTCGCGAAAAAACACCCTGGTGCTCGACGAGCCGATGAGCGGACTCGACCCGAAGGCGCGGGCGCTCTTCAAGACCGAGCTCGGGCGTGTGCGGCAGCGTGAGGGCACGCTGTTTTTCAGCACGCACGCGCTGGCCGACGTCGAGGAAATCTGCGACCGCATGGCCATCTTGCACCAGGGCCGGCTGCGCTTTGTCGGCACGCCCGCCGAATGCCGCACAAGCTACGGTGCGCACAACCTTGAACAGGCCTTCATCAATTGCATCGGTTAACTAGCATGCCTGGCATCATCCGCGCAGCCGCAACGCCGGCTCCGCATCACCCCCACACCACCTTGCCGCACCGCACGTTTGGCCAGTGCGCCGCGGCAAAAGAATTTCGCGTAAGCTTTTCTGCAGGTCATTAATTTAGCTGTGGAATTCCTATCGCATCACCTTGCATGACAAGCGCGGAAAACATTTGATGAAGACAATCGCTGTTCCCCTGGCCCCCCTGGTGTGCTGCGCGCTGTTGGCCGGATGCGCCAGCCCCAGCATGCCAGGTTCGCCGTCGCACGTGAGCGAAGCGGCGCGCGCGCCCGGCACCATTCCGGAGCCGGTGCGCCAGAGCCCGGTATTGAGTGCGCCCAAGGCCTCGCCCAAGCAGGAAACCTACAGCGTCACGGTGCACAAGGTGCCGGTGCAGTCGCTCCTGTTCGCACTGGCGCGCGACGCCGGGCTGAATGTGGACATCCATCCCGGCATCGAAGGCACGGTGACCTTGAACGCACTCGACCAGACCCTGCCGCAACTGCTCAAGCGCATTTCCAGGCAGGTCGACATGCGTTACGAGATCGACGGCGGTACCTTGCTCGTTTTGCCCGACACCCAGGTGTGGCGTAATTACAAGATCGATTACGTGAACATGGCGCGCAGCACCAGCAGCAGCGTCAATATCGCGACCCAGATTTCCACCACCGGCGGCGGAGGCTCGTCGGCGGCCGCGCCAGCGGCGCCAGGCACGAGCGCGGGCAGCCCGGGCGGGAATTCGGGCAACAACAATTCGACCACCTCGGTGACCAACCGCTCCGAGAATAACTTCTGGGCCAGCCTGGAACGCAATATTCGCGACATGCTGCGCGACACCACCCTGAACGACCCGCTGACCGCGATCTCCTCGGCCGTGCCGGCGCCGGTCCAGGCCGCCCCGGCAGCGGCAGCCGCACCGGGCCAGGCGCTCGGCGTACCGGCGGCGCAGGCCATGGCCGCGCCCGGCCCCACCCCGGCCCAGGCCCTGCCGGGCCAGCCGCCCGACAATGTGCTGGCCGCCTTCGGCGCGCCCAAGCCCAGCGGGCTCGGGTCGGTCATCATCAATTCCGAAGGCGGGCTGCTGGCGGTGCGCGCCACCGGCCGCCAGCACGAGAAAATCCAGGCCTTCCTCGACCTGCTGATGGGCAGCGCCAAGCGTCAGGTGCTGATCGAGGCCACCATCATCGAAGTGCGCCTGTCCGATCAGTATCAGCAGGGCATCAACTGGTCGCGCGTGAAAGGCGCGCTGTCGATGGAACAAAAGCAGATCGGCACGGCAACGCTGAGCTCCGGCGTGACGGTCGGCACCACCCCGGGCGTGTTTGCGATCAACTACCTGAATCCGAATTCGGTGCTGGGCAATATTTCGACGGCCATCCAGCTGCTCGAGTCCTTCGGCAAGGTCAAGGTCCTGTCGAGTCCGAAAATTAGCGTACTCAACAACCAGACCGCAATGCTCAAGGTGGTCGACAACAACGTTTTCTTCACCATCAAGGTGACCCCGGCCGTGATCGGCCCCAACGGCTCGATCGCCACGCCCGCCACCTACGAGTCGAAACTGGAAACGGTGCCGGTCGGCTTCGTGATGAGCGTGACGCCGCAGATTTCGGAGAACGACGAGGTGACCATCAACGTGCGCCCCACCATCACGCGCATCGTCGGCTACGTGCAGGACCCCAACCCGGCGCTGGCCGCCGGCAATGTAGTCAGCCGCGTACCGGTGATCCAGGCGCGCGAGGTCGAATCGATCCTGAAAGTGTTCAGCGGCGAAATTTCGGTGCTGGGCGGGCTGATGCAAGATTCGGTCGACAATGCCAAGGATGCCGTTCCCGGCGTCGGCAAGTTACCGATCCTGGGCGATCTATTTTCGTACCGCAATGAAACGGCAAGCAAGACCGAGCTCGTGATCTTCATGCGCCCCGTGGTGGTCAAGGACGCCAGCATCAATGGCGACTTCAGGAATTTCCGCTACCTGATGCCGCAAGATGCGGTTCCCCAACACGGCGCGGGCGAACCATGAGCCTGTTGATGCAGGCCCTCAAGAAGGCCGAGCGCGCCAAGCAGGCCGCGCGCCACGACGAGGAACTGGCCAAGCCGTCCGAGGCGTTCGACGACCTGCTGGCGCCGCAGCCGCCGGCGGCCACGACGCTGAGCCTGTCGCCGCTGGACGAGGCCAGCGAGCCGCCCACGCCCGATCCTGCGCCGGCGCCAGCAAGCGATGCGGCATTCGACGCGCCCGGCCTCGATTTTGCACCGGACCCGGCGCCGCCGCCCGCAGCGCCGCAGCCGGCGCAGGCAACGCCACGCGTCAGGCGCGCCCAAGCAGGACGCGCCCCGCTCGACCCGCGCGTGATGCGCATTGCCTTGCTGGGCACGCTGGCCGCAGTCGTACTGGGCGCGTTCTCGTACATCTACTGGGATGCGATGTACGGCAGCGGCTCGTCGAAAGACCTGCCGATGGTGCCGATGCCGGGCCAGAATGCCGCCTCGGTCACGGCTCCCGCGCCGCTGGTACTGCTCGCGCCGCCCGCCGCCGAGGTGGCCGTGACGGCGCCGCCTGCCGCTGCGCCGGCGCCAGCCGGCATCCCGGCACCGATCGCCGCACCCGCGCCGCCGCCTGCCGGACGCGTGACGAGCGCGGCGCCGCCGCCTGCCGGCGGGCCAAGGTCCGAGCGTTTTGGCGGCGGCGCGCCCCCGGGGTCGCCGCCGCCCCAGGAATTGCAGGCTCCCTCGGGACCGCCGCCGGAACCACAGGCCCCGTCGGGACCGCCGCAACTGGCGCCGGCGCCCTCCGTCCCGCAAGCGGCGCAAGTGAGCGCCGCGGCGCCGCCGGAACCTGCGCCTGCCGCCGCGCCTGACAGCGCAGCGATCCGGGTCGCGCGCAGCGTCACGCCCTCGCAGGTCGATCCTGCCCTGCAAAGCGGCTTCCAGCAATTTAACGCCGGCAATGTCGAAGGCGCGCGCCACAGTTATGGCGAGGTGCTGGCGCGCGACGCGAACAACCGCGACGCCCTGCTCGGCATGGCCGCCATCGCGCAAAAGCAAAGCCAGTTCGAGCAGGCACAGTTGACCTACCAGCGCCTGCTCGAGCTCGACCCGAACGATGCCGACGCCATCGCCGGACTATCCAGCGTACGCCCGGCCGATCCCGGCCAGACCGAAAGCCGCCTGCGCCACGCGTTGCAGCGCACCCCCGACGCAGCCCCTGTCCTGTTCACGCTCGGTAACCTGTATGCGCAACAACGGCGCTGGGCCGAAGCGCAGCAGGCTTACTTTCGCGCCTACACGGCAGCGCCCGGCAACGCCGACTACGCGTTCAACCTGGCCGTCGGGCTCGATCGCATGAACCAGGGCAAGCTGGCACTGACCTACTACCAGCGCGCGCTCGCGCTCGCGCACAACGGCATCGGCAATTTCAACCAGGACGCGGTGCGTACGCGCATCGCCGAACTGGGCGGGCAATAAACGCGCATCGGCACCAGGCACCTCATGGCAGAACAAGCAAAACTCCCCCTCGGCAAGCTGCTGATCCAGAAAGGAGTCATCAGCGAAGACCAGCTGCGCATCGCGCTGATCGAGCAAAAGCGCGGCAACGAGCCGCTCGGCAAGCTGCTGATCACGCTCGGCTTCGTGACCGAGGCCACGGTGCGCGAAGCGCTGTCGGAAAACCTGAACCAGCAAAGCGCGGACCTGACCAGCCTGGTCGTGGACGCGATTGCGCTCAAGCTCATTCCCAAGGAAGTGGCCAAGCGCTACCGCGTGTTCCCGATCGTCTATGAGCGCCACAGCGACAACCTGATCCTGGCGATGGCCCACACCAGCAACATCGTCGCGCTCGACCAGATCAGCGCGATGCTGGTCAAGGGCATCACGATCACCCCGATGCTGGTGGGCGAATCGGACATTGCGCGCGCGATCGACCAGTACTACGGCTTCGAGCTGTCGATCGACGGCATCCTGCTCGAAATCGAGACCGGCGAAGTGAGCGCCGGCAGCATGGCCTCGACCTCGGAGGAATACAGCCAGCCGATGGTGCGCCTGATGGATGCGCTGCTGGCCGACGCGGTGCAGAACGGGGCTTCCGACATCCACTTCGAGCCCGAGCAGAGCTTCCTGCGCATCCGTTACCGCGTCGACGGTATCCTGCGCCAGATCCGCAGCCTGCACAAATCGTACTGGCCGGCGATGGCGGTGCGCCTGAAGGTGATGAGCAACATGAACATCGCCGAGGCCCGCGCGCCGCAGGACGGGCGCATCTCGATCAAGTTCTCGGGCCGCCAGATCGACTTCCGGGCCTCGGCCCAGCCCACCTCGCACGGCGAAAATTTCGTGCTGCGCGTGCTGGACCGGCAGAAAGGCATCGTGCCGCTCGAAGGGCTGGGACTGGCCGAGGCCGAACTCGGCCTGCTCAAGCTGATGATCGCGCGCCCCGACGGCGTGATCCTGGTGACCGGGCCAACCGGCAGCGGCAAGACCACCACCTTGTATTCGATCCTGAACCACATCAACACCGAGAGCGTGAACATCATGACGCTCGAAGACCCGGTCGAATACCCGATGAACATGATCCGCCAGACCTCGATCAACGAGTCGGCCAAGATGGGCTTCGCGGACGGGATCCGCTCGATGATGCGGCAGGACCCCGACATTATCCTGGTGGGCGAGATCCGCGACAAGGAGACCGCCGAGATGGCGTTTTCGGCCGCGATGACGGGCCACCAGGTGTACTCGACCCTGCACACCAACTCGGCCATCGGTTCGGTGGCGCGCCTGCTCGACATCGGCATCCTGCCCGATATCATGGCCGGCAACATCATCGGCATCGTGGCGCAGCGCCTGGTGCGCCGGCTCTGCCCGCACTGCAAGCAAAGCGCGCTGGCCGACGCGATCGAACGGCGCCTGCTGGGGCTGGCCGAGGACGCTGCGCCCGCCGTCATCTGCCGCCCGGCCGGCTGCGACGCCTGCGCCCATCACGGCTACAAGGGCCGCATGGCGATCATGGAACTGCTCAAGGTCACGGCCGGGCTCGACGAGCTGATCGCGCGCCGCGCCTCCTCGCGCGAGCTCAGGAACGCCGCGCTTGCGGCCGGCTATCGCACCCTGGCCGACGACGGCATGCGGCGCGTGCTCGAAGGCGCCACTTCGCTGGCCGAAGTGGCGCGCGTGCTCGACCTGACCGACAGGCTGGCCTGATGGCACAGTACGCCTACCGCGCGATGGACCCCGGCGGGCGCATTGTGCCCGGCACCATGGACGCGACCAACAGTTCCGACCTCGAACTGCGCCTGCACCGCATGGAGCTCGACCTGATCGACTTCCGGCCCGCCGGCCAGCGCGCGCTCGCGTTCGGCAAGCGCGTGATCAAGCGCCAGGATCTGATCAATTTCTGCTTCCACATGGAGCAGATGACGGCCGCCGGCGTGCCCATCCTGGAAGGACTGGGCGACCTGCGCGACAGCACCGAGCATCCGCGCTTTCGCGAGATTATCACCGACCTGATCGAAACCATCGAGGGCGGCCTGCCGCTGTCGGGCGCGCTGGCCCATTATCCCGAAGTGTTCGACACGACCTTCACCAGCCTGATCACGGCCGGTGAAAGCAGCGGCAAGGTCGACCAGGTGTTCAAGAACCTGTCGGAGAGCCTCAAGTGGCAGGACGAACTGGCCGCGCAGACCAAGAAGATCCTGATCTATCCGGTCGTGGTCGGGGTCGTGGTGCTGGCGGTGACGTTCTTCCTGATGATCTTCCTGGTGCCGCAACTGACCTCGTTCATCCGCAACATGGGCGGCGAACTGCCGTTCCACACGCGCGCCCTGATCGTGGTGTCAAACATCTTCATCGATTTCTGGTACCTGATCCTGGCGCTGCCGGTGCTGGTTTTTTTCGGCGCGCGCCTGTGGCTCAGGCACAGCGAAGCGGCGCGCTATCGTTTCGATGCGGCCAAGCTGCGCCTGTTGCTGGTGGGGCCGGTGCTGCACAAGATCACGCTGGCGCGCTTTACCACCTTCTTCGGGCTCATGTACGGCTCGGGCATCACGATCCTCGAATGCATCCGCCTGTCCGAGGGCATCGTCAACAACCGCGCCATCGGCGCCGGCCTGCGCCGCGCCGCCCAGTTCATCTCCGAGGGCCAGAGCGTGACGATGGCGTTTCACAACACCGGAATCTTCCCGCCGCTGGTGATCCGCATGCTCAAGGTCGGGGAAGCGACCGGCTCGCTCGAGGCGGCGCTGCGCAACGTCAGCTATTTCTATAACCGGGAAGTGAAGGAGACGATCGAGAAGGTGCAGGCCATGATCGAGCCGACCATGACCGTCATCCTGGGCCTGCTTCTCGGGTGGATCATGCTGTCCGTGCTGGGACCGATCTACGACACCATCAGCAACATCCATACCTGAGGGCCGGCAGTGCTGCGCAAACAACTTTATTATCTGACCAATGACCAGCTGTGCGCCTACCAGTGGCGCGCCGGCAAGCTGTCCGGCGGGCAGGCATTCGGCGCCGACCGCGCCGGCATGGACGCGTTCGCGCTCTACCTGGCCCAGCACCGGGAGACCCCGGTCTATATCGTGGCCGACCTGGTCGAAGAGGATTTCCAGCGCCACCTGCTGCCGCACGCGAGCGGGCGCGCCGGGCGCGAACTGCTGGCGCGCCGCATGAGCCAGGTGCACCGCGACACGCCCTACCGCAATGCCGTCATCCAGGGCCGCGCGAGCGACGGCCGACGCGACGACCGCGTCCTGTTTTCGGCGCTCACCAATCCCGCCCTGGTCGACGCCTGGCTCGCGCTGCTCGAACAACACCAGGTGCCGCTTGCGGCGCTGTATTCGGCCACCTTGCTCTCGGGCGTACTGGTGAAAAAGCTAGCGCTGGCCCAGCCGCACCTGCTGCTGGTGACAGAGCAATCGGGTGGACTGCGCCAAAGTTATTTCCAGGACCGCCAGCTGGCCTTTAGCCGCCTGACCGCGCGCGCACCCGGTCAGGACGCGGCCGCGGCAGCGGCCATCGTCGCCGAACTTGCCAAGACCAGGCAGTTCCTGAGCAGCACCCGGCTGCTGGCGCGCGGCGAGCTGCTGCAGGTCGCCGTGCTGGCCCGGGCCGAACGCATCGACGCGCTCGGCGCGCTGTGCGAGGACGGCCCTGAACTGGCCTGGCATTTCATCGACATGGAGAGCGCGGCGGCCCGCCTCGCCATCCGCGATGTGCCGCAACTGTCCGACCGGCTGCTCCTGACGACGATCGGCAAGCACGCGCCGCCCAGCCATTACAAGCTGGAACGACAGGGCCGCTTCTATCCGATCTGGCAGATCCGCATGGGCCTGAAAACGGCCAGTGCGGCGGTACTGGCCATCTCCTCGGTATGGATGGCGGCCAATGTCTGGGGCATGGTCCAGGCCGCCGAAGAGCGGGGCCGCCTGCGCGCCGAAACGGACAAGCTGGCACAGCGCTATCAGGCGGCGATCGCGCATCTGCCCCCGAGCGTGGCCAAGCCGGCCAACATGAAGGCCGCGGTGCAGATCGAACAAGTCCTGAGCCGCCAGGGTCCGATGCCAGGTCCGCTGGTGGCCATCCTCAGCGGCGCGCTCGACCAGGTGCCGCAGGTAAAGCTGAACCTGCTCGAATGGCAGGTCGAGCAGCCGGCCGACCCGGGCGCAACGCCCCAGTCGCGCATGAACCTGGTCGCCGGCGCCAGCACGCCGCAGGTAGGGTCGCGCGCGCTCGGAATTCCGCTGCGTCCGCCGCAGACCTTGCTGATCGAGGCCGACCTCGCTCTCGATCAGGGCAACTATCGCACCGCGTTCGCCACCATGAACCAGCTGGTCGCCCTGCTGGCCGCAAACCGCGCCCTGCAGGTCGAGGTCGTCACGCCGCCGCTCGACGTGCGCCCCAGCGTGAGACTGGCCGGCAAGGCCGGCGCCGGCGCTGCGGACAACCGCGCCAGCTTCACCCTCAGACTGGTCTGGACCCCTTGACGTCCTCCCCGACCTAAAGAACGGGGATTCCTACAGCTAGCGTCGCACGTCCGCGACGGAGAATGTTTAACGCAGCATTGAGATCACGATCATGTACCGCACCGCAATCACAGCAGCACCACTCTCTTATTCCAAGGTCTGCGATACCTTTCGGCCGCGAGTCGGGCAACGTGC
>Ga0207975_100091_pt1 | contig 83786 bp, 70 predicted proteins | sample LakWasMe91_HOW11_2_FD_183913 | JGI IMG/M metagenome (GOLD analysis project Ga0207975, IMG submission 183913) | Freshwater sediment methanotrophic microbial communities from Lake Washington under simulated oxygen tension - Sediment Metagenome... | ecosystem: Environmental > Aquatic > Freshwater >...
GTTCGAGTCCAACCAGCCCTACCAGTCTCACACGGGGGATTAGCTCAGCTGGGAGAGCACCTGCTTTGCAAGCAGGGGGTCGTCGGTTCGATCCCGTCATCCTCCACCAAAAGTTCAAACGTAAGCATGGATGCTTAGGTTTGATCTTTTAGAGATCATTGCTGTTTGTTCTTTAACAATCTGGAAGAAGTAAAGTTTTTATCGAATCACCGACAGGTGGTTCGATGGGTAGTGATTGTATTATCAACAAACATGACTTCAGCATCGAAAGATCCTGGAGTCTGGCAACGCTGTACTCTTATCTCTGTAACGTCTTTCGCTTAGTCGGCGAGAGGCTAACGTTATAGGGACAAGCGAATAAGTGCATATGGTGGATGCCTTGGCGATTACAGGCGATGAAGGACGTAGTAGCTTGCGATAAGCTGCGGGGAGCGAGCAAACACGCTTTGATCCGCAGATTTCCGAATGGGGAAACCCGGCCTTTTAGGTCATTGCATACTGAATACATAGGTATGCAAAGCGAACGCGGCGAACTGAAACATCTAAGTAGCTGCAGGAAAATAAATCAACCGAGATTCCCAAAGTAGTGGCGAGCGAAATGGGATGAGCCTGCATGATTTAGCATGACGCATAGTGGAACGCTCTGGAAATGGCGGCCATAGAGGGTGATAGCCCCTTACACGAAATGCGATGTGTGGAACTAAGTATGCGACAAGTAGGGCGGGACACGAGAAATCCTGTCTGAACATGGGGGGACCATCCTCCAAGGCTAAATACTCGTAATCGACCGATAGTGAACCAGTACCGTGAGGGAAAGGCGAAAAGAACCCCGGAAGGGGAGTGAAATAGATCCTGAAACCGTGTGCATACAAACAGTAGGAGCGGACTTGTTCCGTGACTGCGTACCTTTTGTATAATGGGTCAGCGACTTACATTCAGTGGCAAGGTTAACCATATAGGGAAGCCGTAGAGAAATCGAGTCCGAATAGGGCGACAGTCGCTGGGTGTAGACCCGAAACCAAGTGATCTACTCATGGCCAGGATGAAGGTGCGGTAACACGCCCTGGAGGTCCGAACCCACTAATGTTGAAAAATTAGGGGATGAGCTGTGGGTAGGGGTGAAAGGCTAAACAAACTTGGAAATAGCTGGTTCTCTCCGAAAACTATTTAGGTAGTGCCTCAAGTATCACCATCGGGGGTAGAGCACTGTTATGGCTAGGGGGTCATTGCGACTTACCAAACCATTGCAAACTCCGAATACCGATGAGTGCGAGCTTGGGAGACAGACGTCGGGTGCTAACGTCCGGCGTCAAGAGGGAAACAACCCAGACCGCCAGCTAAGGTCCCAAAGATTGGCTAAGTGGAAAACGAAGTGGGAAGGCTAAAACAGTCAGGATGTTGGCTTAGAAGCAGCCATCATTTAAAGAAAGCGTAATAGCTCACTGATCGAGTCGTCCTGCGCGGAAGATGTAACGGGGCTAAGCCAGTCACCGAAGCTGCGGATATCTAGCAATAGATATGGTAGGAGAGCGTTCTGTAAGCCTGCGAAGGTGTCTTGTAAAGGATGCTGGAGGTATCAGAAGTGCGAATGCTGACATGAGTAGCGATAATGGGGGTGAAAAGCCCCCACGCCGTAAGCCCAAGGTTTCCTGTTCAACGTTCATCGGAGCAGGGTGAGTCGGCCCCTAAGGCGAGGCAGAGATGCGTAGCTGATGGGAAGCAGGTTAATATTCCTGCACCGTCGTATGATGCGATGGGGGGACGGATCGCGGAAGGTTGTCCAACTGTTGGAATAGTTGGTTCCTAATTCATAGAAGGCGCTTAGGCAAATCCGGGCGCAGGATTCAAGGGATTGGGACGAGCGGCCTTGTGCTGCGAAGCAATCGGAAGTGGTTCCAAGAAAAGCCTCTAAGCTTCAGTCATACGAGACCGTACCGCAAACCGACACAGGTGGGCGAGATGAGTATTCTAAGGCGCTTGAGAGAACTCGGGAGAAGGAACTCGGCAAATTGGTACCGTAACTTCGGGAAAAGGTACGCCCCGGTAGCTTGGCTGGTTTACTCCAGTAGGGCGAAAGGGTTGCAATAAACTGGTGGCTGCGACTGTTTAATAAAAACACAGCACTCTGCAAACACGAAAGTGGACGTATAGGGTGTGACGCCTGCCCGGTGCTGGAAGATTAAATGATGGGGTGCAAGCTCTTGATTGAAGTCCCAGTAAACGGCGGCCGTAACTATAACGGTCCTAAGGTAGCGAAATTCCTTGTCGGGTAAGTTCCGACCTGCACGAATGGCGTAACGATGGCCACACTGTCTCCTCCCGAGACTCAGCGAAGTTGAAATGTTTGTGATGATGCAATCTACCCGCGGCTAGACGGAAAGACCCCATGAACCTTTACTGTAGCTTTGCATTGGACTTTGAACCAATCTGTGTAGGATAGGTGGGAGGCTTTGAAGCGGTGACGCCAGTCATCGTGGAGCCAACCTTGAAATACCACCCTGGTTTGTTTGAGGTTCTAACCTTGGTCCGTTATCCGGATCGGGGACAGTGCATGGTAGGCAGTTTGACTGGGGCGGTCTCCTCCTAAAGTGTAACGGAGGAGTTCGAAGGTACGCTAGATACGGTCGGACATCGTGTTGATAGTGCAATGGCATAAGCGTGCTTAACTGCGAGACTGACAAGTCGAGCAGGTACGAAAGTAGGACATAGTGATCCGGTGGTTCTGTATGGAAGGGCCATCGCTCAACGGATAAAAGGTACTCTGGGGATAACAGGCTGATTCCTCCCAAGAGTTCATATCGACGGGGGAGTTTGGCACCTCGATGTCGGCTCATCACATCCTGGGGCTGTAGCCGGTCCCAAGGGTATGGCTGTTCGCCATTTAAAGTGGTACGTGAGCTGGGTTTAAAACGTCGTGAGACAGTTTGGTCCCTATCTGCCGTGGGCGTTGGAAATTTGAAGGGGGCTGCTCCTAGTACGAGAGGACCGGAGTGGACGAACCTCTGGTGTACCGGTTGTCACGCCAGTGGCATTGCCGGGTAGCTAAGTTCGGAAGAGATAACCGCTGAAAGCATCTAAGCGGGAAACTTGCCTTGAGATGAGATTTCCCGGAGCCTTGAGCTCCTTGAAGGGTCGTTCGAGACCAGGACGTTGATAGGTCAGGTGTGGAAGTGCAGTAATGCATTAAGCTAACTGATACTAATTGCCCGTACGGCTTGTCCCTATAACCTTAGCAGGTGCAGAGATAAGAATACACGTTGCTGTTTGTTGTAATATAATTGCTCCCAACAATTTGCGGGACAGAACTTCAGTTCTGTCCTCAACAAATTAAAGACAATACTTCTTCCAGATTCAAAGCGCTGTTGCCCAATAGGGAACAGTTGCTTGTACAAGTTATGCCTGATGACCATAGCAAGTCGGTACCACCCCTTCCCATCCCGAACAGGACCGTGAAACGACTTTGCGCCGATGATAGTGCTGCAACCAGTGTGAAAGTAGGTTATCGTCAGGCTAGTTATATGAAAAAACCCCGACAGATTCGTCTGTTGGGGTTTTTTTTCGTCCCGGATTCGCTAGCGGCGTTCATGCACCACTACTGACAAGTGCCGCCAGCAGCGGCTTCGCGGCATCTGCAATCTTCTCCAGGCTCTGCTCGCGCAACCAGCCTGCATCAATGCTCGTTTGGGAGTCCAGGCCTGCCCATCGCAACAGGGCCGAACATGCCGAGGGTGTGTCGAACATCCCGTGAAGATAGCTGCCGAGGATCTGGTCGTCGCCAGAGCGCGCGCCTTCCGGCCGCCCCGCGATCCAGAACGCTGGCTTGGCCAGGCCGGCGCCGCTCGACCTGCCCATGTGTATTTCATACCCGCTCACGCTGGCATCGGCGAAATCGCATCGCCCCTTTACTTGCGCCAGCCGTTTTTCGCGCGTCAGTTCGGTGTCGATGTCGAGCAGGTCCAATCCGGCCGATACTCCGGGCGCGCCTTCCACTCCGTCCGGGTCGGCCACGCCGCGCCCCAGCATCTGGTAGCCGCCGCAAATGCCGATCACCTTACCGCCATAGCGCAAATGCCGGGCGAGATATGCGTCCCAGCCCTGCCCGATGAGCCAGGCCAGATCGGCGCGCGTGTGTTTGCTGCCCGGGAGGATCACCAGGTCGCCCGGGGGTATGGCTTCGCCGGGGCGGGCGAATTGCAGGTCGACGTCCGGGTGGGCGCGCAGCGCGTCAAAGTCGGTATGGTTGCTCATGTGCGGCAGCTGCGGCACGACCACCTTGAACCTGCCGCGTGCTGCCTGTGTTGTTTCGACCGCATCCTCGGCATCGAGGTACAGGCCCGGCAGGTAGGGCAGCACGGCCAGCACCGGCTTTCCGGTCTGCCGTTCGAGCCACTCCAGCCCAGGTTCGAGCAGGGAAATGTCGCCCCGAAAGCGGTTGATGACGAACCCGATCACGCGCTGGCGTTCGCCGGGCGAAAGGCAGGCGAGGGTGCCGACGATGTGCGCGAAGACGCCACCGCGATCGATGTCGGCGACCAGCACCACAGGACAATCGACGGCCTCGGCGAAGCCCATGTTGGCGATGTCGCGTTCGCGCAGGTTGATCTCAGCGGGACTGCCCGCGCCCTCGACGATGATGACGTCATACTGCTGCTGCAGTCGTGTGTACGATTCGAGCACCGCCTGCATCGCGACCGTCTTGTACTGCTGATAGTCGCGCGCGTTCATCTCGGCGCGCACCTTGCCGTGGATGATGACCTGGGCTCCGGTGTTACTCGATGGTTTTAGCAAGACCGGGTTCATATCCGTGTGCGGCTCAAGGCCCGCGGCCAGCGCCTGCAGTGCCTGCGCGCGTCCGATCTCGCCGCCGTCCGTAGTGACCGCGCTGTTCAATGCCATGTTCTGTGGCTTGAAGGGCGCCACCCGCACGCCTTCGTTTTTCAGCAAGCGGCATAGTGCCGCCACCACGGTGCTCTTGCCTGCATCGGAGGTGGTTCCCTGTACCATCAGCGTTGGAAATGGGAAGCTCATGCCGCCTGCTGCTCCTGCCAGCGCGCCACCATGTCGCTCACCTGGCGCATCCCGTGGGTGATGACGGACGGGCCGGGCGAGAGGATGTCGGGGGATTTGATTTCGAAGACCATGTTGTTTTGCAGCGCCGGAATGGTGTCCCAGCCTGCGCGCAGGCGCAGCGAATCGGGCTGAAACTTCTTGCCGCACCACGAGCCGATGATGATGTCCGGCGCGCGCCGCACCACGTCCATCGGATCGGCGATGATGCGTTCCTTGGCGCTGTGGTATCCGGACAGTTCGGGGAACGCATCGACGCCGCCGGCAATGCCGATCGCTTCCGCGGCCCAGCCAATACCGCTCATTAACGGCTCGTTCCATTCCTCGAAATAAATGACGGGTCGTCGCGTCCACTGCGCGGCCCGCGTGCGTACCCAGTCGACCTGCGCCTGCAGCTGTGCCACCAGCTGGCTGCCCGCTTCCTCGCACTGGACCATCGAGGCCAGCACCGCGACCATGCGCAGGATGCCGTCGATGCTGCGCTGGTTGAACAGGTGGACTTCGACCCCGGCATGGGCCAGGTCGCGGCAGATGTCGGCCTGCAGATTGCAAAATCCGATCGCAAGATCGGGCTTGACGGCCAGGATGCGCTCGATGCGCGACGAAGAGAAACCGCTGATCTTCGGCTTTTCCTCGCGCGCGCGCGGCGGGCGTACCGTGAAGCCGGAGATGCCGGCGATGAATTGCTCCGCTCCCAGTGCGTACAGGGTTTCGGCCGACTCGGTCGAGAGGCAGGCAATGCGTTGGTAGTGGCTCATGATGGGTCCTTTCTATGTTGGCGTGCCAGTTCAAGTTTTTCGCACAGGACAGCGGTGCCTTCGATCATGCGCGGACCGGAGCGGTTGAGCAGGTTGCCGTCGATGCGAAACAGGTTGTCGCGCCGAACCGCGGCCATGCTGCCGAACGGCTTCCACAGGTTGACGCCACCGTCGGTCTCACTGCGCTCCGCGGTGCTGATAATCGCTTCCGGATCCTGCTCCAGTACCGCCTCGATACTGACCACCGGCGCCGTCACTTTCATCTTCCCGAAAATGTTTTCGCCGCCGCACAAGCGTACTGCATCGCTGACAATGTGGGCGCCGTTGAGCGTGTAAAGCGGCTTGTCCCACACCTGATAAAACATGCGTACCGGCGCGCGGTTCGCATAGCGGCCGGCCAGCTGCGCCAGGCTTTGCCGCAAGGCCGCCGCCGCGCCATTCGCCACGTTCTCTGTGCCCATCAGTTTGCCGAGCCGGCCCAGGCTGCCGGGAATGTCGTCCAGCTTGCGCGGCTCGCTATGGAACATGGGAATGCCGAGGGCGCGCAGCTGTTCCATCTGGCGTCCGGAGCTGCCGTGCCTCCAGACCACGATCAGGTCGGGCCGCATCGCGATGACGCGCTCCATGTCGATCTGCTGGTTGCTGCCAATGTGAGGCAGGCGTTTGGCGGCCTCCGGGAAATCGCTGTAGCTGACGGTGCCAATGATGTGCTGGCCGCCGCCCGCGGCGAACAGCATTTCGGTCACATGTGGCGCCATTGCGATGATGCGCCGCGCCGGTTTTTGCAGCGTAACCGGATTGCCGTCGTCGTCGCGCACGGTAATGGCGGCGCCAGCGTCGAACGCCAGGATGCAGGCCAGGGAGGCGATCGCGGTTTTCATTGACGTGTCCATTCATCCAACGCAAAAGCCAGACGCTGCCATCCCTTTTCGTCCGGCGGCAGGCCAAGCCGGATGCCGCTTGCTGGGCCGCTGAACAGGCGCACCCAGATACCGCGTTCGGCCATATGGCGCCAACATGCTTCGCTTCGCGGTTCCGGCCACCACTGGTACAGCGCGGTACCGCCGGCCTCGATACCGTGGCTGGCAAGCAGCCGGTGAAGGCGCGCACCGTCGCCGGCCAGGCGCTTGCGCATGTGCGCCTGCCATTGCCGGTCGCGTAGCGCCGCGCACGCGATCTGCTGCGCGGGGCCGCTCACGGCCCACGGTCCGAGCGTGTCGGCGAGGGCGGCGAGCAGTTGCGCGTGGGCTGCGACAAAGCCGACACGTACGCCCGCAAGCCCGAAGAATTTTCCGATCGATCGCAATACGATCAGGCCCGGCCGGCTGCTCCATGGCGCAACGCTGGAATGCGGACTCATGTCGGCGAACGCTTCGTCGACAACCATTGCGCCGCCGCGAGCGGCCAACCGGTTCGACCAATCGAGCAGCCGCGCCGGAGGTACGGATTCACCCGTGGGATTGTTCGGGTTACACACAACCATCACGTCGCAGTCGCCAACGGCCGCTTCGAGATCGGCGAATGGAACCTCCCGCAGCGTGTGACCGTGCTGCGACCAATGGTGGGCATGTTCGGCATACGATGGCGCGGCGACCACGACGCGTGAAGGGGCGCGTAACCGTGGCAGCGCCTGAATCGCAGCCTGGGTGCCGGCCACGGCCAGCACCAGCGGGGCGCCATAGTAATCGGCAGCCGCTTCGGCCAGTGCGGGATCGACTTCCGGCAAGCGGTGCCATGCGTTGCCGGCCAATTCTGGCGCGGGGTACCAATGCGGATTGAGGCCGGTCGAAAGATCGAGCCAGTCGGCGCAGCCGCGCGAAAATCGCGCAGCGGCTGCGCGCAGGTTGCCGCCGTGTTCAAGCATGCCGCGCTCCCCAGATATACACAGTTGCGGCAACAATGCCGAGCGCTGCGACCCATACCACGGTGCTCGCGACGACCAGATTCCATGCGCGCACGATGTCGTCTCTTGCGGCAGCGCGTCCGTGCCCGAGCGCCGGCCGCTGTTCGGCAACGCCGTCATACGACGCGCTGCCGCCCAGCGCAATGCCAAGCGCGCCGGCACCACTGGCCATGACCGGACCGGCATTCGGGCTGGGCCAATGGGGTGCCTGCTCGCGCCAGCAAGTCCAGGCCAGGCGCCGGTCATCGGCCAGCACGACATACGACAGCGCGGTCAGGCGCGCCGGGATGAAGTTGAGCAGGTCGTCGATGCGCGCGGCGGGGCATCCGAACGCAAGAAAGCGCGTGCTGCGGTAGCCCCACATCGCGTCAAGCGTATTGGCGAGCCTGAACAGCAGTGCCCCGGGGCCGCCGGCGACGGCGAACCAGAACAGGGTGCCGAAGACGGCGTCGTTGCCGTTTTCGAGAAGCGATTCGGTGCTTGCCTTGGCCAGATCCGACTCGCCCGCATGTTCGGTATCGCGGCTGACGATGCGCGCGGCCAGCAGGCGCGCCTGTGGCAGGTCGCCCTGCCCGAGCGCGCACGCGATCGGCAGGTTGTGTTCGCGCAGGCTGCGCAAGCCAAGGCAAAAATACAGGAGTGCGGCGTGCGGCAGCAGGGCGCCGGCGCTCAACCACGCACCCAGGGCGAGCACCGGCAAGACCGCCAGCATCCACGCGAATGCGCCGCGCCAGCGCCGGGCCCGGCCGCGATTCAGACGCCGCTCCAGCGCATCGGCCAGCCGGCCGAAGCCGACCAGCGGATGCCAGCGCCGTGCCTCGCCAAGCAGCAGGTCGAGCGCCACGCCGGCGGTCAGCAACAGTGCCATCGCCGGCAGCGTCAATCCGGTCAGCATGCCTGGCCCTTCAGCATCAGGGGCAGGCCGGCGGCAACCAGCACGGCGCGTTCGCAAAGCGCGGCGAGCTCCTGGTTCAGGCGCCCGGCTTCATCGGCGAAGCGGCGCGACACGGCTCCGAACGGCACGATTCCCATCCCCACTTCATTCGATACCAGCACGATGTCGCCGCCGGGATGGGCGAGCACATGCAGCAGGCTTGCGCGCTCGCGCTCGAAGCGGGCGGGCAGCGCGATGACGCCAATATCGGGGTACCCGGCCGAGTCGCAAAAAATCAGGTTCGACAACCACAGCGTCAGGCAGTCGACCAGTACCAGCCGTTGCGGCGCGCTCCAGCGCTGCAGCTGCGCCGCCAGCGCCAGCGGCTCCTCGACCGTGATCCAGTGCGGGGGGCGGCGGCTTCGATGGTGGGCGATCCGCCCGGCCATCTCGTCGTCTCCGGCGCTTGCCGTTGCGATGTAGACGATCTCGCGTCCGGACGCGAGCGCGAGCCTTTCCGCATACGCGCTTTTGCCGGAACGCGCGCCACCGATGACCAGTGTGCTGGTCATGCCGCCCCCCTTGAAAACATGGCCGCAACCGCTGCCGGGCAGGAGGGAAAATAGGCGTGGAAGTAGGATGCGGTGAGCGAGCCGATGCGGTAGAGCGCCTCGCCCGCATGCCCGGATGGGTGCTTTACCGTATGCGCGGCGGGCGTCAGCGCGGTATCGAGACTCGAATAGTGAAATGCGTGGCCGCGCAGTATGCCGTGCCGCGTGTCGAGGCCTTGCGACCCGAGGCCCACGAGCCGCTCCTGGTGTGCGACCCGCCCTCGCAGCAGTCCGGCCATCGGCCATTCCTTGCCGGCCTGGTCGGCCAGCGAATCGGCCAACGCCATCATGCCGCCGCATTCGGCGACGATCGGCATTCCTTTCTCGTGCGCGGCGCGGATCGAAGCGCGCCATTGCGCGGACCCGGACAGCGCCGCGGCATGCAGCTCGGGATAACCGCCCGGCAGATAGACCGCGTCGGCGCACGCCGGCACAGGTTCGTCGGCAAGGGGCGAAAACATGGCGAGCTCGGCGCCCAGCTCGCGCAGTGTGTCCAGATTGGCGGGATAAAGGAACGCAAACGCCGCGTCGCGCGCAACCGCAACGGTTGTGCCGGCAAGCAGGCGTTCGATCGGTTCGGCCGGCGCGCCAAGGTCGATGCGGGTGGTGCGCAGGCTCTCCCATGCCGCGTCGTCGAAGGTGAGCTGTTGCGCAAGTTGGTCGAGCAGTTCTTGCACGTCGTCGATCTCGGCGGGCAGCACCAGTCCGAGGTGCCGCTCCGGCAGCGACCTGGCCTGGCGTGGCAAGCTCGCAAACAGCGCAATCCCGCGCAGGGAGGCGGCGACCATCGCGCGATGCCCGGGGCTGGCGATGCGGTTCGCGATTACCCCGCCCATCTCCACCGGCCCGTAGTCGCGCAATCCCTGCACCAGCGCGCCCGCAGTCTGCGCCATTGCGCTGGCGTCGATCACGGCCATCACAGGTATCCCGAACTCGCGCGCGAGGTCGGCCGAGGACGGGACGCCGTCGTACAGGCCCATTACCCCTTCGATCAGGATCACATCGCACTGCGCCGCGGCCTGCGCAAGCGCTCGCCTGCACTGCTCAAGGCCGACCATCCACAGGTCGAGCGAGCCGACCGGCGCACCGCTGGCGCGTTCGAGCAGCATCGGGTCGATGAAATCCGGCCCGCACTTGAAAACGCGCACGCGCAAACCGCGCCTGACCAAGCTGCGCGCCAGCGCTGCCGTGACAGTCGTCTTGCCCTGGTTCGAGGCCAGGGCCGACACCATCAGCACCCGCACATCGGCGTGGCTCGCCGTTACCATTCGGTCCCCGCCTGGGCTGCAATGCCCGCCTTGAACGCGTGCTTGACCATGGCCATCTCGGTGACCGTGTCTGCAATGGCGATCAGTTCTTCCGGCGCGCCGCGGCCGGTGATGACGACATGCTGCATGTCTGGCCGGTCGAGCAAGTCGGCAATCACGGTATCGAGCTCAAGATAGCGGTACTTCAAGGCGATGTTCAGCTCGTCGAACAGGATGAGCCCGATGGACGGGTCGGACAGGAACACCTTGGCCAGCTTCCAGGCGTGCTGCGCCTTGCGCACGTCGCGCTCGCGGTCTTGTGTCTCCCATGTGTAGCCTTCGCCCATTGCGTGAAAGCTCACTTCATCCGGAAAGCGGCGCAGGAACTTCTCCTCGCCGGTCGACATGGCGCCCTTGATGAACTGGACAACCGCCACTTTCATGCCATGTCCCATCGCGCGCACCACCATTCCGAAACCGCTTGAGCTCTTGCCCTTGCCGTTGCCGGTGTTGACGATGATGATGCCGATCTCCTTTTGCGCCGCGCCGATTTTCTGGTCGATGATGGCCTTCTTGCGCGCCATGCGGATGCGGTGGCGCTCGTTCAGTCCTGCTGTTTGTTCGCTGGTGCCGCTCATGCGAAATGCTCCCTCATGGTAAATATCGTGTGCGTCTTTACTTTGTGCCGTAGCGCAGGCCGGCAAACACCTGCGAGCCGGCCGTGGCATAGTTGCGGGCCAGTTCGTACTGCTTGTCGGTCGCGTTATTCCAGTGCAAAAATACCGACCAGTCGGGCGCGAAGCGGTAGGAGGCGGACAGCGTGAGCAGGCCGTAGCCGCCGAGCATATTGCGGTTCGCGGCATCGTCGTAGCGTTTGCCGGAAAGCTGCAGGGCGGCGCCCGCGTCGAGCGCGCCGGCTCGGTAGTCAACGGCGAATGCGGCGTGGCGCCGCGCGCGCCGCGCCAGCGCCTTGCCGCTGGTATCGTCGCGCGGATCTTGCACATCGAACGAGCTGCGCAGGTTCAGGTCGCCCCAGCGCACGCTGGCGGCGAGCGACAGGCCGAGGAGGGTCGCGCGGTTTACGTTATAGGCGCAGCCCGAGGGATGGGTGTCGATTTCGACCGGACAGCGCGTACTGGTGATCAGCAGGTCCCTGATCCGGTTGCGGAAGTAGACCGCGCTTGCCTGCACCTTGCCGTCGTCGAAATGCAGGCCGGCTTCCACGTTCCTGCCGTGCTCCGGTTTGTTGCTGGCCACTCCGTAACCCGGAAAATAAAGTTCATTGAAGGTCGGCGCGCGGAAACTGGTGCCGGCGCTGGCATCGACGCGCAACGCGGGTGCGATGCGGTAGCCATAGGCGAGCGCGCCGGTTGCCGTGGAGCCGTACTGCGAACTGCCGTCGTTGCGTGCGCTGGCGGCGGCGATGTGGCTCCCGCGTCTGAGCGAGTACGATGCGGCCAGCGAATCGGTGCTGCGGCCGGTCGTGAGTGCCGGCGTCGAACTCGATACCACATCTTCATCGCGGCGCTCGAGCACTACCTGCAGCAGGTCGCGGCCGACTGCAATGTCGTTTTGCCAGCTGAAGGACCGCTGCCTGGTCTGGATCCGGCTTTTTCCGCTGAGCGATGCGCTGCTGTCGGTAGCCGACTTGTCGTCGGCCTGCGCCGCCTGCAGCCGCATGCGCCAGGCAGCACTGATGCGGTGGGCCGAAAACAGCGCAGTGGTGCCCACGTCCTGGAGCGTGCGTGCGTCGTAGCGCGAGGCGCCGGCGTCATATTGGGCGTCCAGCCGGCTGTGCAGGAACAGCAGGCCCAGTTCATGTCCCTGCGCCGGCGTGAACACCAGTTGGCCACTGGTGCTGTCCCTGTTGTAGCCGTCGTTGTCCGGGTTGTACGAGAAATTGCCCGGTTTGGTTGCGGAAAAGCCGCGCTCGCGTTCGCGTGCGCCGAACAGCGCATAACTGACGCTGTGTGGCCCGCCGCTGGCGCCAGCGACGCCAAGTTCGGCCCGCCGCGCGGCATTGCTGCCGGCGCCTGCGGCGGCACTCACGCGCGGCGCGCCCGTTCCCCGTTTTGTGAAAAGCTGGACCACGCCGCCGATCGCGTCGGCGCCGTACGTGGTGGCGAGCGGGCCATAGACGATTTCGATGCGATCGATGTTGGCCAATGGAAGGGCGGACCAGTTGGCCGCGCCAGTGGTCGACGAACCGATGCGCACGCCGTCGACCAGCACCACGTTCTGCTTGCTGTCGGCGCCGCGAATGAACACCGACGATGATGTACCCGGCCCGCCGTTGCGCGCCACTTCGATTGCGCGCTGCTTTTGCAGCAGATCGACGACAGAGCCGGCGCCGGAGCGTGCGATGTCGTCGGCCGAGACGATGAGATGGTCGCTCAGGATCTCGCTGGCCGTTTGCGGCGAACGAGTTGCGGTCACGAGGACCGAGGCATGGACAGATTCGAGGGGGGGCTGGGCCGCGGCTGTGGACCATGTGGTGGCAAGCGCAAGCGCCGGCAGCGCCGCGCGGCGTGGAACAGAAAAGGGCATGACGGGTCTTCAGTTAGCAAGCAACCGGCCCACATCCCGTAGGCCAGATTGAACAGAAGCGCTTGCAACGTCGATGCGGATCGGATGACGGGCAGATGCGAAGGCCCGGCCGTATCGCGAACATCCCCGTTGCGCACACTTCCACCTGCTTTGGCCGGTATCCGGGCTGGCAAGTATGGCCATCTCACCTTCCCATGCAAAAAGCACAGTGGTCGTTGGAGGAGGCTCGTCACTTTGCAGTGACACTTGCTTACCGTTGCGGGGGCAGCACACGTTGGCCTGGTAAGGCATCGTGTTTCCCGTTTAACTGCACACATGGACATGTGTGCGGGCACCAAAACAGGATCAATTATACGTCGTCACGGCCCAATCTGGTCAAAACGTCATTCGCCGGCCAGCACCACGATCTCGCCGTAGCCGATCCGGTGCGGCTTTCGCGCGGCCTCGCGCGCCATCTCCAGCGGCGCCGCGCCGCCCCAGCAAGCGGCCAGCAAGCGCATGGTGCCGGCATGGCAAACCACGATCGCGGCCTCGGGCGCGCTGCGAACCAGATCTTTGTGAAAGTCGTGCACCCGCAGCGCCATGTCGAATACGCACTCGCCGCCGCCGGGACGGTAGTGCGCGACGTCGGCGGCCCAGGCGTCAATCTCGGAGCGCGCGATGTCATCCCACCTGCGCATCTCCCATGCGCCGAAATCGAGTTCGGCCAGGCGCGTATCGAAGCTGAGCGAGGCGCAGGGAAGCTGCCGCGCAAGCTGTGCGCAGCGCTGCAGCGGGCTGGAAAAAAGCACGCTGTCGCGCGGCAGGCTTGCGCGCAGGCCAGGCAGCATGCGTTGGTGCTCGGCCGGATCGACCGGAAGGTCGGTGCGGCCGTAGCAAACGCCGGGTGCGGCCAAGGGCGCACAGTGACGCACCAGGTACAGGCGCATGCTCAACCCCAGGCGCCCGGCTGCACACTCGCCAGCACGGACAGGTAAAGCGCAAGCTCGCTCACTTGCTGCACCGCGCCCAGGCAGTCGCCGGTATAACCGCCAATGCGGCGCACGAATGTTGCGCCCAGCCAGAGCGTGACGCCGGTCGAGGCCAGCACGCCGGCGCCGATGCCGGACCAGGGCAGGTAGCCGTTCACGCCAAGGAAAATGGCGGGCAGGGCGGCGCACACGGCGGCAATGGCGAATTCGCGCGTGGTCATTTCCTGGGCCAGCGGTTTGGCCTTGCCTTCGTCGCGCGCATATTGCAGCACCCGGATCAGTGCGGTCGAGGCAAGCCGCGAGAGCGGGTGGGCCAGCAACAGCGCCGCCACCGCGGTGGGCGGCGCCAGCATCGACAGCGTGGCGCACTTGAGCGCGAGAAGCAGGCCGATGCCGACCGCGCCATAACTGCCGATGCGCGAATCCTTCATGATCTCCATGACGCGCTCGCGGCTCAAGCCGCCGCCGAAGCCGTCGCAGGTGTCGGCAAAACCGTCTTCGTGGAACGCGCCGGTCAGGTAGACGCCGGCCGCGGTGGACAGCAGCACCGCCACCGGCTGCGGCCACAGCCAGGCCGCAGCCGCATACACCGTGCCGGCGACGGCCGCGACCACCAGCCCGACCAGCGGGAAATAGCGCGAGGCGTGATGCAGCCATTCGGTTTCGAAACCGACCCAGCGCGGAATCGGTATCCGCGTGAAAAATTGCAGCGCGATGAAAAAGAGGCGGCACTGGTGAACGCAGCCGGCGGCAAGCGAGTTCATGCACTCTCCCCTACGCCGACTTCTCGCTGACCTGCGCCGAGCCGAAGGTCGCCATCGTGCACAGGAAATTGACGGCGGCGTGCAGCAGCGGCATCGCCAATGCGCAGCCGGTACCTTCACCCAGGCGCAAGTCCAGGTTCAGCAACGCCTTCGCGCCGAGGTGCTCGAGCATGCGTTGGTGTCCGTTTTCGTCCGAGCAGTGCGAGAAGACGCAGTAGTCGAGGATCGCCGGTTGCAGGCGCGCCGCGACCAGCAGCGCGCTGGTGACGATGAAGCCGTCGATCAGCAGCACCATGCGCCGTTCGGCTGCCTTCAGCATGGCCCCGGCCATCATTGCGATCTCGAAGCCGCCGACCGCGGCCAGGATCTGCAGCGGCTCGGTTGCGTCCGCGTGGCGCCGCAGCGCCGCGTCGATCACCTGCTGCTTGTGCAGGATGCCGTCCTGCGACAGCCCTGTACCCGCGCCCACGCACTGTGCGAGCGGCACGCCGGTCAGCCTGTGCATCAGGGCCGCCGCGGCCGTCGTGTTGCCGATGCCCATCTCGCCAAAGCCGATCACATTGCCTTCGAGCCTGTCGACAATGTCCATTCCGTGCGCGAGGGCGCTCGCGCAGCATGACGCACTCATCGCCGGCTCGCGCGCGAAGTTCGCGGTGCCGTTGCCGAGCTTGCGGTCGAGAAGGCCGGCGCGTTCCCCGAACTCGTGGTTCACGCCGGCGTCCACCACCTGCAACGCGCAGCCGTTCTGGCGTGCGAAGACATTGATCGCCGCGCCCTGCGCCAGGAAGTTCTCGACCATCTGCCAGGTAACGCTTTGCGGAAAGGCCGAAATGCCTTCCGCCACCACGCCATGGTCGCCCGCGAACACAATGATCGCCGGCTGCCTCAGTTCAGGTTCGAGCGTTTGCTGGATCAGGCCGATCTGCGCGGCCAGGGCTTCGAGCACGCCCAGGCTGCCCGGCGGTTTGGTCTTGTTGTCGATCGCATGCTGCAGTTGGCTGGACAGGAGGGGATTGCGGGTGGAACGGATAAGGGGCAGTGGCATGGGGATGGTAAGGGCAATGTTAAATTGATATGAATTTGCCGGCCTAAGATAGCACAGACGACATCATGCAATTCAAACCGCCGGAAAGGCAGGCCCTGCCGCCTGCCCGATCATGGCCAGGCGGATTCAACGCATTCGGCCAGCATGAATCAGGTCCTGGCGCCGCGATGTTCACTTGTCGACGCCTCGTCCAGCACCCATTCGCCGTTCTTCTCGAGCACCACCACGCCATAGTCGGAAGCCGCGCCCGCCGAGCTGACATAGCCCTCGTTGACGTCGGACACGACCAGCCGGGGATCGCGCTTGAACGGGTCGCCAAAGCCGCCGCCGCCCGGCGTTTCGAGCTTGAACACGTCGTGCTCGCCCAAGGGGTAGTCCGAATAGCGCGATGGCAGCACCTTTTCGTCCTTGGTGCCCGGCTTCATGGTCAGCTTGCCGGGCATGCCCGACTGTCCGCCATGGACCCCGAGCGCCGGGTAAATGTGCTTGGTCGAGCGAATGTTGAAGCGCGCCTCGGCCAGGTTCTCATACTCGCGATGGATGCCGAGGCCGCCGCGGAACTGGCCCGGCCCTCCGGAATCCCTGACAAGGTCAAAACGCTTGACCAGGGTCGGGAACTCGCTCTCGATGATCTCGACCGCCGCGATCCGGGAATTGGACTGGTGTGCGCAGGCGCCTGACAGCCCGTCCTTGTTGGGGCGCGCGCCAGTTCCGCCCCCAAAGATCTCGTACTGGACGTAGCCTTTGCCGGCCCGGGTCGAACGCCCGCCAATGACGATCGAACGCGAGCCGCAGCCATCGCCGCGGGCGCGCCCGGGCACCATTTGCGCGAGCGCGTCGAGGGTGGCTTCGACGACCGCGTGCACGGTCGGGTTATAGGTGTTGACCGAGGCCGGGAAACGCGGGTTGAGCACACTGCCTTCACGCAGCGTGGTGTCCGGCACTTTCAGCAGCCCGGAGTTGATGTGCACATGGGGATCGGTCAGGCAGATCAGGCAATACACGATGGAGGCCTGCACCAGTGGCGGGCGGATGTTGGCCGGCCCCTGGGTCTGGTCGGCCGAGCCGCTGTAATCGAAACTGATCCTGTCGCCTTTTTTCTCGACCACGACATGGATGCGCACAGGATTGCCGAGAGTGATACCGTCGTTGTCGAGCGCGCGCTCGGCCTCGAAGCGCCCGTCCGGCCACTGCGCAATGTATTCGCGCAGCGAGGCTTCCGAAACGCGCATGAGCTGGTCGAAGCACAGCAGCACCTGGTCCTGCCCGTACTTGGCGCACAGTTCGGCGATGCGCTGCTCGCCGAGTCGATCCGAACCGAGCTGCCCGCGAATGTCGCCCAGGACCAGTTCCGGCGTGCGCGAGTTGGCGGCAATGATGTACTCGATCTCCGCGTTCACCTGGCCCGCACGCACGTAGCGCAAGGCCGGCAGGTGCAGCCCCTCCGCGAATATTTCCTTGGCCAGCGCGAAGCACGAGCCGGGTACCGGTCCGCCGATGTCGGATTTGTGGGCGATGGTCGCGCAGAACGCGACGTGGCGGCCTTGCGCGAACACCGGCGTGATCACCGCCATGTCGGGCGCATGGGGGCTGCCGCCTTCATAGGGGTGGTTGATCAGGAATGCATCGCCTTCCTGGAAGGTCCCGCGATAGGTGCGCAACAGCGCCGCGGTGCAGGCCGGGAAGGCGCCGACGTGCAGCGGCAGCACCACGTGCTGCGAGACCACCTCGCCTTCGGCGTTCAGCAGCGCGCACGATGCATCTTGCGATTCCCGGATGATGGTCGAATAACCGGTGCGAAACAGCGAGTTCTGCATTTCCTGGACGATCCCGGACAGGCTCGCCTTAATCACCTGAAAGGTCACCGGATCGACGCCCTTTGGCGCCTGCGTGTTGTTCGTCATGTCACGTCTCCTCGGTCACGATAAGGTTCTTCCATGCGTCGACGCGCGCGACCTGCCCGGGAAAAATCACCAGCGTCGTGTCGAGCTGCTCGACGATCGCCGGGCCCTTGATCTCATGTCCGACGTCGAGCCGTTCGCGCTGATACACCTGCGCCTTCATATCGGCCCCGCCAAAGCGCGCACTGCGCGCACCCAGGTGAGCATCCGCCAGCGCTCGGCCCTCGGATATGAAGCGCGGCATGCTGACCTCCGGCACCTGGCCGATGCCCGCCACGCGGTAGGTCACCACTTCGACCTGCTCGCCGGGCGCCGCGTGGCCGAACAGCTGCTTGTGGGTGTCGTCGAACAAGGATCGCACGGTCGCCAGGTCCGGCGTCGACAGCACCCCGGACGGGACCGCGACCGTGATCTCATAGCCCTGGCCCACATAGCGCATGTCCAGGCCCCACTGGTACCTGATCTGGCTCTCGCCGAATCCTTCGTCGAGCAGCTCGCGGCGCGCTTCGCCGGCCAGCGCGGCAAAGTGCCCGCTTGCCTCCTCGCCGCCAAGATCGGCAATGACCTTGAGCCGCGACATCGCATGGTCGTGCTTGACGTCGGCCTGCAGCAGTCCGATCGCCGAATTCACGCCCGGATACAGAGGCACGATCACGCCCTTCATGCCGAGGTCGCGCGCCATCTGCGATGAATGCAGCGGCCCTGCGCCTCCGAACGCGACCAGCATGAAGTCGCGCAGGTCGTAGCCGCGCATCGACGAAACCGCCTTGATCGCCTCTTCCATCTTGACGTTGATGATGCGTACGATGCCTTCGGCCGCCTGCACTGCGCTCATGCCCAGCGGCGTGCCCACCTTGTCCTGCACCGCACGGACCGCGCTGGCGCGATCCAATGCCATGCGTCCGCCCAGGAAATTGGTCTCCGAGAAGTAGCCGAGGGTCATGTTGGCATCGGTGACCGTGGGCAGCTCGCCGCCGCGCCCGTAGCAGGCCGGGCCAGGCAGCGCGCCGGCCGAATCGGGGCCGACCTCGAGCATCCCCTGGCTGGTCACGCGCGCGATGGTCCCGCCGCCGGCCGACACCGTGTTGATGTCCATCATCGGCAACGCGATGACGCGTCCATCGATCGAGACCCGGCTCGCGAACGATGGCTGGGCATCCTTGATCAGCGCCACGTCGCACGAGGTGCCGCCCATGTCGAAGGTGATCAGGTCGCGATAGCCGGTGGCGCGCGCCATGCAAACGCCTGCGGTCATGCCGCCCGCGGGGCCCGACAGCACCGTGGCCACCGCTTTTTTTGCAGTCGATTCGAACGTGGAGGTGCCCCCGTTCGACTGCATGATGTAGCGCTTTTTCGATGTGACCCCGGCGCCTTCGAGGCGGCGCCCAAGGTTGGCGATGTAACGCTCGAGCACCGGCTGCAGGTAAGCGTTGATCACCGTGGTCGACAGGCGGAAGTATTCGCGGATCTGCGGCAGCACTTCGCACGAGAGCGATACCGACACCTCCGGCATCTCATCCTTCAGGATCGCGCGCACGCGCTGTTCGTGCCGTGGGTGGAGAAACGAGAACAACAGGCACACCGCGACCGATTTCACGCCCTTGCGCTTGAGGTGCCGGGCCGCGGCGCGCACGCTTGCCTCATCGAGCGCCGTCAGCACCCGTCCCCGGAAGTCGACGCGCTCCTTCAGCTCGCAGGTCAGGCTCTGCGGCGCGAGCTTGCGCGGCTTCTCGTAGAACATGTTGAAGATGCTGGGGCCGTACGGAATCGCCTGCTCGCCCACTTCGTAGATGCCGCGAAAACCCTCGGTGACGATCAGGCCGGTCAGTGCCCCCTTGCTTTCGAGCAGGGCGTTGGTGCCGACCGTGGTTCCGTGACAAAAATATTCGATGTCGCCCGGCCGCACGCCTTTGTCCAGCAGCGCCTGCACGCCGCCCAGAATGGCTTCGGACGGATCATGCGGCGTCGATGGCAGCTTGTGGATGCTGATCTCGCCACGCTCTTCATCGTAATAGACAACGTCGGTAAAGGTCCCGCCGGTATCGACGGTAATACGAAATTTGCCCATCGCAGAGAGGTCTCCGGTTGAGTTGGTGGAGCGGACAATTGGAACAATCGACGCCGGCGAGCGCGCGTCGGGGCGCCGGCCTTTTTTACGCCTGGCCTACCATCATTGCCGTCACGCCTCCATCGACGAACAGCATGTCGCCGACGACGAAATCGGAATCGTCCGATACCAGGAACAGTACGGCGCGCGCCAGGTCGAGCGGAACCCCCGGTCGTCCACGAAGATTGACCACCAGGCGCTCGGGATTGAATTCGCTTTTGCCTACCGGTGAGCCGATCTTGTTGGGCACCACGCCGTTGACACGGATGTTGTGGGACGCCAGTTGAACCGCCATGGCGCGGGTGAGCGTGGTGACGCCGCCCTTGGCCGCTGCATACGCGATCGCGCGCTTGCGTCCATAAAAACCGGAGGTCGAACCGACGTTGACGATCTTGCCCGCAGTGCCTTGCTCAACCATCTGCATCGCAACGTACTTGCTCAGTAAAAAAGGACCGGTCAGGGTGACTGCGATCACCTTGTCCCACTCATCCTTGGTGATGTCGAGAATATTCTTGTTGTCGGAAATCGCGGCGTTATTCACGAGGATGTCGATTTTCCCCCAACGCTTGACCACGTCCTGCACCAGCTGCTGCATGTCGGCCTCGCTGCCGATATTGGCAACGAATCCCATTGCGTCGCCGCCCGCTTCCTTTATTTGCATCGCAACCTGGTCGCCACGCTCCTTGTCCATGTCGACCACGGCGATCCTTGCTCCTTCGGATGCGAGCAGCCTTGCGGTCTCCTCGCCGATATTGCGGCCTGCGCCGGTAATGATTGCAACCTGTCCGTCGAGCTTCATGTCGTATCCTTTTCGCCGATTCAGCAGTGCGCGAACGGCATCGATTGCCGCTGCCTTGAACGAAATGGATCCGCTGAAAACACAGGTCTCATTGCGTGCTAAAACAGTAGCAACGATTCGACTTGCTGACAATAAGCGGGGGGAAGATATGATTCCACAGCATGGACACCGGGCGCGCCGAGCCGCGACCGGTTTTTTTTTGAAGCGGTTTTTCAAGCGCGCGTAACGGCGCCTGCTTTCACCGTTTCATTCGGGCTCGTTTTGCTTTTCGTACCTGGTGTTGTTCAAGCCGCCAGCCAGCAGGAACACGCCGTTGGCCAGGAAGATCGGATAGATTCCGAAGGCGGCGCCGAGCGAACCGAACACCAGGGGCACCATGATCTGGGTGAACTTGTTGACGCTCACCCGCAGTCCGAGCGCTTCGCCGGCGCGCCCCGGCGGGGAATGGGTATAGGTCAGGATGACCGACAGCGGCTGCCCGCACCCCAGGCTCAGTCCGAGGAAGAATGAAATCATCGCCAGCGTGATCGGATCGTGGAATGCCGGGAATACGAAGAAGCTGATACTGGCCATCAGCAGCGAGCCGGTGAGCACGCGCATCTCGCCGTATTTGCGCGTCATCCAGGGCATCCAGAGCCGTACCACGAATCCGGCCGCCGCTTGCGCGCCGATGATGATCCCGATCATGGAGGCCGACAGGCCGATCGAACGCCCGTAGATCGGCATGTAGAAATTGAAAAGATCGAGCCCGGTCAGGATCACGCCGCTCGTGAGCAGCGTGTTGCGCAGACGCGGAATGACGAGCAGGTCGCGCACGCCGCCACTGTGCGACTTTTCCAGGTTGCTGATCCTGGGCGGAATGAAGCGCGAATAAAACAGCAGGAAGGCGCCCGGAATGACGGTAACGACGGCCAGCGTGAAGTAGCTCACCGAATAGCCCGCACGGTCGACCAGGAAACCGACCAGCAGCGGGCCGGTCATCCCGGAGATGCTCGCGCCCAGGCTGAAGGTGGCAAAATTTCGCGTGCGCGCCTCGCCGTCGCCGAGCGAGCCCACCAGGTTGTGGGTCGTCACGTGGAAAAATATATTCGAGACGCCGACCATCGCGGCCGACACGAACAGCGCCGCCAGCGACGGGAACAGGGCCGGCACCAGCAGGCTGGCGAACATGCCGAACGAGCCGAGTACCAACGGGAGGCGCGCGCCATAGCGGTCCGAGGCCCGGCCCGCATACAGTGCCAGCATCAGGGGGAAAACAGCATAGGTGGACACCAGCATGCCGACCATGAACGGACTGGCATGCAGCTCGATCGCATACAGCGCGACCAGGATCTTGCTTCCCTTTAGCGCGATCTGGTTGAGCATCGCCAGGAACACGGTGATATAAATCGACATGGCGATTCTTTTTACAATTTGAGGTGGTCAACCGAGACACATCGGCTCAAGCGCATTATACCAGTGTCCTTGCATATAGATCGACGTTCTGCATATCAGAATCACCCGATTGACATTTCGTTTTACGCGGATTAGCATAGACCGATCAACAGGAACGGTGTTCCTCATATCAGAACTAGAGACAGCAACCAGGGAGCCATACAAATGCCACATGATAAAGACCGCACCCACTGGCATGAGCCGGTCGGCCACAAGAAGGCCGGCTTCGGCAAGTTCAGCAAGCAGCCCACTCCTTACGACGCTTTCATGGAAGAAGAGGGCATCCCTGTGTTTCGTGATATCGGGATCAGCAAGGTGCAAAACCTGCCGCTGTTCCCATGGAAGCGCATGGGCGGACGCGGTCACTTCATCCAGTTGTACGGTACCGAGGGCAAGTGGGGCTGCTACGTGGTGGAGGTGCCGCCGGCGGGCGCCCTGAACGTCGAAAAGCACATGTACGAAGAGATTTTCCTGGTCGTCGAAGGCCGCGGCACCACCGAGGTCTGGCAGGAAGGCGACACCAAGAAGCACGTGTTCGAATGGCAGGCCGGCTCGATGTTCTCGATCCCGATGAATGCCTTGCACCGCATCGTGAACGGCACCTCCAGCGGCGCGCTGCTGCTGGCCGGCACCACTGCGCCGAACGTGATCAACATGATCAACAACTTCGGGGCGGTGTTTAACAATCCGTTCGTGTTCCACGACCGCTTCAGCGGGGCCGAGGATTTCTTCAAGCCGAAGGACGAGATCGAAGCCGATCCTGTGCGCGGGCTGGCGATGCGGCGCACTAACCTGATTCCGGATGCGATGAATTGCGACCTGCCGCTCGATAACCGGCGCTCGCCCGGCTATCGCCGCATCGAGCCATTCATGACCGATAACTGCTTCTACTTCTGGATCGGCCAGCACGAAAACGGCAGGTATTCGAAGGCGCACGCGCACACCTCGGCGGCGGTCCTGATCTGCCTCAAGGGCAAGGGCTACACCTATACCTGGCCGGAAAAGCTGGGCGAGACTCCCTGGCAGGACGGGCATGGCGACCAGGTCCGGCGCCTGGACTACGAGCCGGTCGGCCTGGTGACCGCGGCCCCGGGCGGCGCGCGCTGGTATCACCAGCACTTCAGCGTCTCGGAAGATCCGTTCCGCCTGACCGCCTGGTTCGGCCCGCACAATCCCGGGCGCGATCCAGGGGCGCCGGGCGAGAAGCACACCGACTACACCGCGATCGATGTGAACGAAGGCGGCACTGCCATTCCTTACTGGATGGAAGATCCTTTCATCCGTAACGAATACAACGCGAAGCTCAGGGACGGCAACGTGACGAACCGGATGGACCCGGACTGGTACCTGCCGCCAAAGGCCTGAGCCAGCTTTTGTTTTCAGACGTGATCGAAGCAAGGAGGGCCTGCATGAGCGACGAAGCCGGCGGCAGAGTATTTTTCAGTCACATCAGGCGCAGCCTTGAGGAAGAGGACGAGATCCGCTTGGTCAGTGTCGGCGTCGATATCGGGTCGTCGACTTCGCACCTGGTTTTTTCGCGCATCGTCCTCGAACGTCTCGACAGCAGGTATATCGTATCGGAACGCGAAGTGCTGTTCGAATCCGAGGTATTACTGACTCCCTACGCGGACGACATGAGCATCGACGCCGCCGCGCTGGGCAGCTTCATCGAGCGCCAGTACGAGCTGGCCAAGATCGAACCGCAGGCAATCGATACCGGCGCGCTGATCCTGACCGGGGTTGCCGTCCGGCGCAGCAATGCGCGCGCGATCGGCGACCTGTTCGCGGCGCAGGCCGGCAAGTTCGTCTCGGTCAGTGCCGGCGACGCGCTGGAGACGACGCTGGCCGCATTCGGCTCGGGCGCGGCTGCGCGTTCGATCCGCGAGTCGGCCCGCATCATGAATATCGATATCGGCGGCGGCACCACCAAGGTCGCCGTCTGCGAGGGCGGCGAGCTGGTCGACCTGACGGCCGCCGATATCGGCGCGCGCATCGTTTCCTTCGATGCCGACGGCAGGGCCCGGCGCATCGAGGCGGCCGGATATCGCTTCGCCCGCGAAGCCGGGGTGCGCCTGGAACTGGGCGCCATACCCGACCCGGCCGATCTGATACGGATGGTGGCGTGCATGGCGCAGCGCCTGTGCGAGGTGGTGCAGCAAAAGTCGCTCGAACATGCATCGGCCGCCTTGCTGCGCCTCGATCCGCTGCGCAACGAGCGCATGCCCGATGTCGTCACCTTTTCAGGCGGCGTCTCGGAATATATCTATGGCGCGCAGACACGCGCCTACGGCGACCTGGGCCCCTTGCTGGCGCGTGCAGTGCTGGAACGGGTGAAGGCCTGGGGGCCGCGCATCGAAAAGCCCGACCAGGGCATTCGCGCCACCGTCGTCGGCGCCTCGCAATACACCATACAGGTGAGCGGCAGCACGATCTTCATCGCCCCGCACGAGATCCTTCCGCTCAAGAACGTGGCCGTCATTACTCCCGACCTGCCGCTCGAGGCGGAAACGCTCGATGCGCGGCAGATCGCGCAAAGCATACGCGCCGCCCTGCGCGGCTTCGACCTGCAGGACGGCGAGCAGGCGGTGGCGCTGTGCTATCGCTGGCAGGGCTCGGCCACCTTCGCGCGGCTCGACGCATTCTGCCGCGGGGCCGCTGCCGGCATGTCGGCTCAGCTGGAGAACAAGCTGCCGCTGATCCTGGTCGGCGACGGCGACATCGGCGGCCTGATCGGCATTCACTGCCAGGAAGAGTGCGGCGTGTCGACGGGCATCGTGTCGATCGACGGCATCACGCTCAAGGCCTTCGATTTCATCGATATCGGCGCGCTGATGGAGACGTCCGGCGCGGTGCCGGTTGTGATCAAGTCGCTGGTATTTCCCACTTCGGCGGCGGTCGGCTGGAGCGCCGAAAAAGCGGCGGCCTGAGATGGCTCCCCTGTCGCCGCCAGGCGCCGGGAGCCAGCCAGGTGCGCGAGCGCACATCGTGCGCCCGCCCGCACTGTATCCCCCGGTCGCGCCTTACGCGAGCGGCATGCTCGACGTCGGCGGCGGCCATCGCATCTACTGGGAGGAGTGCGGCAATCCGCAAGGTACGCCCGCCTTGTTCCTGCACGGCGGCCCGGGCGGCGGCTGCAGTGCAAGCAGCCGGCGCTGGTTCAATCCGCAGGCGTACCGCATCGTGTTGTTCGACCAGCGCGGGTGCGGCCGTTCGCAACCCGTTGCCAGCCTGACCGACAACAGCACCGCGCACCTGCTCGCCGACATGGAAGCGCTGCGCATCGAGCGCGGCATCGAGCGCTGGTTGCTGATGGGAGGCTCGTGGGGCGCGACGCTGGCACTGGCCTATGCCCAGCGCTTTCCGGCGCGGGTACGCGCGCTGGTGTTGCGTGGCGTGTTCACCGGCAGGCGCAGCGAGCTTCGCTGGCTGTACCAAGAGGGCGCTTCACTGTTGTTTCCGGAAGCGTGGGAACAATTCATTGCGCCGATTCCGCAGGCAGAAAGGCACGACCTGGTGGGCGCCTACCATGCGCGCCTGAACTGCGGCGATGCGCAGCTGGAAATGCGCGCGGCCAATGCATGGTGCGCCTGGGAAGACGCGCTCGGCACGCTCGAGCCGAGCGCGCCCGGGTATGGCGAGGGCGAGATCGCGACGCTCGCACTGGCCCGCATCGAGGCCCATTACTTCAAGCACGCCAGCTTCCTTGCCGAGGGCGAGCTGATCGCCAACGCGCATTTGCTGGAGGGGATCGAGGGCGTCATCGTGCAGGGTCGCTATGATGCAATCACGCCGCCGGCAACCGCTTGGGAACTGGCGCGCGCCTGGCCGCAGGCGCTGTTGCAGATCGTGCCCGATGGCGGTCACGCCTCGTCCGAGCCGGGCCTGCTGCGCCGCCTCATCACGGCCACCGACCGTTTCGCCTTTCCCGGCTAAGTGTGAAATTCCTGTATGCGGAACGTCGTTTCATTTTCTTGCGGTTCCGGGAAATTCACCATACAATGGGTTTCGCGCAAAACAATGGGTTCCTTGTCCGGGCCGACAGCAACCGGGACGAAGCGAAAAACACCATAGCGGCCACCCAGGAGGAGACATGAAAAACCTAAGTGCATGCATTACCGGATACCTGAAGCGGGCCGCTGCGCTCACGCTGGCGGCGCTTGTGTGCGCCCAGGCGGTGCACGCCCAAGCGCCTGCACCGGGCAAGAATGACGCGCTGTACATGTACCGTGGCGCCGACCGCGATGCGCGCCTGCTGGAAAAGGCGCGCCAGGAAGGCACCCTCACGCTGTACACCTCGCTGGCATCGAAAGAGTCCATGCCGCTGGCCAAGGCGTTCGAAAAAAAGTACGGCATCAAGGTCGAACTGTGGCGCGCAACGAGCGACAAGGTGGTGCAGCGCGCAGTGACCGAAGGGCAGGCCAGGCGCCATGTATTCGACGTCGTCGAGACCAATGGCCCCGAAGTCGAAATGCTGGCGCGCGAAGACCTGCTGTCCGAATTTCATAGCCCTCACTTTGCCGATTTGCCGCAGGCGGCATTTCCGTCGCATCGTTTGTGGGTGACCGACCGCCTGAATTTCTTCGTTGTCGCCTTCAATACCAACAAGTTCAAACGCGCCGACCTGCCCAAGCATTACGAAGGTTTCCTCGATCCGAAATGGAAGGGCCAGATCGGCATCGAAGCGACCGATGCGGAATGGATGGCAACCATCATCAAGAAGCTGGGCGCCGAGCGCGGCACCAAATTGTTCGAAAAACTGTCCGCCATGCGTCCGGACGTGCGCAAGAGCCATATCCTGCTGGCCGAGATGGTCGGCGCCGGCGAAGTGCCGGTGGCGCTCACGGTCTACAACTCGGAAGTGGAGTCGCTCAAAAGACGCGGCGGACCGATGGACTGGGTTGCGGTCGAACCGGTGGTCGGACGCCCGCAGGGCATCGCACTGGCCAGGAATGCGCCGCACCCCAACGCGGCCCTGCTGTTCGCCGATTACGTGCTCTCGCCGGAAGGCCAGGAATTGTTCAATTCGATGGGCCGCGTGCCGGCCAGCCTGAAAGTGAAAAGCAACTTGAACAATTTTCCTTACACGATGGTCGACCCGGGTACGGTGCTCGACGAAAGTGAAAAATGGGAAGCACTCTGGACCAAGTTGTTTCTGACGAAATAAAGCGTTCGGTCCTGGTCTTACTTTGAAAGTAAAGAAATAACATGGAAACAATGCCTCAAGATTGGATCGGTCTGGTGCTGGTGGTGTTCATACTGGGCATGAAGCACGGAATGGACCCGGATCACCTGGCCACCATTGATGGCATGACGCGCTTTAATGCTGTGCGCCGCCCGCGCCTGTCGCGCTGGTCGGGCTTCCTGTTCTCGCTCGGGCATGGCACGGTCGTGACGCTGGTTGCCGCCATCGTCGCCCTGAGCGCGACCAGGTGGTCGGCCCCGGACTGGCTGGAGGACCTGGGCGCCTGGATCTCGATCGTGTTCCTGCTGGCGCTCGGGGTTGCCAACTTGCGCGAGGTGCTGCGCGCGGCGCCCGACCAGCCGGTGCGTCCGGTCGGCCTGAAAGGGCGCTTCCTGCGCCGTTTCTCCGAAACCAATCATCCGGTCGTGATCGCCGCTGTCGGCGCCGCCTTCGCGCTGTCGTTCGACACCGTCAGCCAGACCGCCCTGTTCGCGCTGACCGCGTCGAACCTGGCCGGCTACCTGTTTTCGATCGGGCTCGGGGTACTGTTTATGGTCGGCATGATGGTGACCGACGGCGTGAACGGCTTGTGGATTGCCCGCCTGCTGCGCCAGACCAACCGGCGCGCCCTGATCGCCTCGCGCGTGATGGGCCTGTCGATTGCGTTCCTCAGCATCGGTATCGCGGCGCTCGGCATGGCGAAGTATTTCGCCCCGGCGGTCTCGGCTGCGCTGCAAGGCGCCAGCCTGCTGCTCGGTGCATCGGTGCTGGCAATCCTGTTGTGCAGTTATTGCCTGGCCCTGCGCTTGTCACGCGGTATTCCTGCACTTTGACTTGAATGAGCGTCTTGGCTTTTGATACACTGCGTTCTGCATAACGGAAAGGTAGCCCCAAAATGGAACGTAAAGTTGGAACGAGCAAGCCAAGCAAGCCGAAGACGAGGCTGTCGTCGGTCGCCAATGCAATCCGTCTCCTGAAAGTATTTTCGGATGACGATTATGAAATTGGTATCAGTGAAATCGGCAAGCGGCTGCTGCTGCCCAAGAGCACTGTGCATCGTCTCGCCAGCACCCTGATCAATGAGGGAATGCTGGAGCAGAATACGGAAACCGGCAAATACCGGCTCGGACTGGTGGTGTTCGAGCTCGGTTCGCTGGTACGGCGCAAGATGGATTTTTCGAGCGAAGCGAAGCCGTTCCTGATGGAGCTGCGCGAAAAGACCGGCGAAACGGTGCACCTGGCGATTCTCGACCAGGCCAGCATCGTCTACATCAACAGCCTGGAAAGCAAGCAGGCGATTCGCATGACGCTCGACGTCGGGATGCGCAAGCCGGCATGCTCGACCGCGGCCGGCAAGGTGATGCTCGCCTACGCGCCGGAAGAGACGGTCAACCGCGTGCTGGGCAGCGGCCTGAAGGAGTTCACCTCCAACTCGATCGTCGATCCGGACGCGTTCCGCCAGGAGCTCGCTGCGATCCGGGCGCGCGGTTATGCGACCGCCGACGAGGAAAACGAACTTGGCGTGCGCGGCCTGGCAGCTCCGGTGCGCGACCATTTCGGCAGCGTGATTGCCGCCACCAGTATTGCCGGACCATCGCAGCGGCTGACCAAGAAGGTGCTGTTGTCGTTCGCACCTGACGTGGTCGCTGCCGCGGACGCCATCTCTTCCCGCCTCGGCTATCGGCCGCACCGGGCAGGACGGCTGCACCGGCTGGCCTGACGCAAGCCCTTGGGGGCAGCGGCTGGTCGCAGGGGATTTTTTCATGCATCGGGCATCGTTCGCCGGATGCGCTAACTTTCTTGGAGACGATCATCGTTGCCTCTTTTAAGATTTCGCTCGCCGGTAGCGAAGACAGTTTCGACTGCCGCGCGGACGACACCATCATGCGCGCCGCCTTGCGGGCCGGCGTCGGCATGCCCTATGAATGCAACGTGGGTTCCTGCGGCACCTGCAAGATCGAGCTGGTCAGCGGCGAGGTCGAGTCGAACTGGGCGGGCGCGCCCGGCTTGAGCGAACGCGACGTGGCGCGCAAGCGCGTGCTGGGATGCCAGTCGCGCCCGAACTCGGACTGCGCTGTCAAGGCGCGCACCTCGCCCCAATACCTGACCCGCGCTCCGCAGCGCTTTGCCGCCACCCTGGCCGAGTGCCGCGAACTGACCCACGACATGCGCGAATTTCGCTTCCGGCTGGCCGAGCCGGTCGAGTTCCTGCCCGGCCAGTACGCCCTGCTGCAGTTTCCCGGGGTAGAGGGCGCGCGCGCCTATTCGATGTCGAACCTGGCCAGCGACGGCGACGGCTGGCATTTCCAGATCAAGCGCACGCCCGGCGGCGCCGGCACCGGCGCCTTGTTCGACCAGGTCAAGCCGGGCGACACCCTGATGCTCGACGGCCCCTACGGCCTGGCCTATCTGCGCACCGACAGCAGGCGCGACATCGTGTGCATCGCGGGCGGCTCCGGGCTGGCCCCGGTGGTCTCGATCGCGCGCGGCGTGGCCGCCGATCCAGCCATGGCCGGGGTCAAGGTGCACCTGTTCTACGGCGGGCGCACGGCGCGCGATATCTGCGGCGAGGACATGCTGCGCGCGCTGCCCGGCTACGGCGAGCGCTTTTTCTTCCACCCGATTATTTCGATGCCCGATGCGGCGGACCCGCAATCATGGTCCGGCCAGACCGGCTTCGTGCATGAGCTGGCGCTGGCGACGATCGGCCCGGCCCTGCCCGAGCACGAGATCTATTTCGCCGGTCCGCCACTGATGGCGCAGGCGGTCCAGAAAATGCTGATGGAGCAAAAAGTGCCAGGCGCACAAATCCATTTCGACGCTTTCTATTAATTCCAAATCGATGCCTACCTTCCGAAAGAACGGGGAAACAATATGTCAAAACTGAGATTGAGCCTGGGTTGCTGGAACTACGACCGCACCCGCAGCCTGCTGGAGGGGCGCGTGCAGCCCGACGGCATCGACCTGAATTACCTCAACATGCCGGTCGAGGAGACGTTTTTCCGGATGCTGCGCAACCGTGAGTTCGACGTGGCCGAAATGTCGCTCTCGTCGTACACGGTCTCGCTGTTCAAGGACAGCCCGTTCATCGCGATCCCGATCTTCCCGTCGCGCTTTTTCCGCCATTCGTGCATCTACGTCAATGCCGACAGCGGCATCAAGGAACCGAAGGACCTGATCGGAAAACGCATCGGCAATCCCGAGTACCAGATGACCGCGCCGGTCTGGATCCGCGGCGTGCTGTCGGACGAATACGCGGTGCCGGTCAACAGCGTGACTTATTACACCGGCGGCGAGGAGGAGCCGGGCCGTCCCGAAAAGCTCAAGCTGGACCTGCCGTCCGATATCCGGGTCGAGCGCATCGGCCCCACCCAGACCCTGGCGGCGATGCTGGCCAGCGGCGAAATCGACGCCTTGTATACAGCGCGCATGCCGTCCACCTTCCACAGCACCAACAAGGTCAAGCGCCTGTTCGAGGACTTCGTGCCGGTCGAACAGGATTACTTCCGCCGCACCGGCATCTTCCCGATCATGCACACGGTCGTGATCCGGCGCGACATCTACGAGAAAAACCGCTGGGTTGCGCAATCGCTGTACAAGGCGTTTTGCGAAGCGCAGCAGGAGACCTATAACGACCTGTACGAGACCGCGGCGCTCAAGGCGATGCTGCCCTGGCTGACCGCGCACGTCGAAGAGGCGCGGCGCGAGATGGGCGACGATTTCTGGCCTTACGGTTACGAAAAGAACCACGCCACCTTGTCGACCTTCCTGCGCTATTCCTTCGAGCAGGGCCTGTCGAAACACCTGCTCACACCCGAGCAGCTATTCGCGCCGGAGACGCTCGAATCATTCAAAATCTGACGGCACGCAAGGCGCGCCGCACTTGAAAGCAATCATGTCAGACACCCCCAACGACAAAAAAACCGGCCATAACCTGAGCGACCATCAATATGGCCAGGACTTCAATCATGTGCACGAGGACGACGACGATCACGACCATGACCACGACGACTTCGATTCGGTCGACGGATCGATCGAAGACAACCCGGTATGGCAGCAGGATCACGTGTCGCTGGTCAGCGTCGGGATCGACATCGGTTCCTCCGGTACCCAGGTCATTTTTTCGCGCATCAAGCTGCGCCGCATGGGTGAAGACCTGTGCAGCCGTTATTTCGTGGTGTCGCGCGAAACCTTGTTCCAGTCGCCAGTGGCGCTCACGCCTTACCAGAGCGAGACCCGGATCGACGAAGCCGCGCTGGGCGCGATCATCGACCAGGCCTACCAGGGCGCAGGGCTGCATCCGGACAATATCGACACCGGCGCCGTGATCCTGACCGGCGAAGCGCTGCGGCGCGACAACGCGCAGGCCATTTCCGCCATCCTGGCAGAGCAGGGCGGCGAGTTCGTGTGCGCCACCGCGGGCCATCACATGGAGTCGATGCTGGCGGCCTACGGTTCGGGCGCGGCGCGCGCCTCGCACGATACCGGCAAGCGCGTGCTCAATATCGATATCGGCGGCGGCACCACCAAGCTGGCGCTGGTCGAAGGCGGCAAGGTCAAGGGCACCGCCGCCGTGCATATCGGCGGGCGCCTGCAGGTGGTCGACGCGGCGCAGAGAATCACCCGCCTCGACCCGGCCGGGCAGCACCTGGCCAGCGCGGCCGGTTTCAACTGGCAGCTGGGCGACGCGGCAACGGTGGGACAGATGGAAGCGGTGGCCGATGCGATGGCCGACGCGCTGATCGCGGCCATCAGCGCCAAGCCGCTGCCGCACGCGGTCGAGCAGCTGTACCTGACCGATCCGCTGAACGACTTCGGCCCGATCGAAGCGGTGATGTTCTCCGGCGGCGTGGCCGAGTATGTCTACGGGCGCGAGACGCGCGATTTCGGCGACATGGGGCGCCTGCTGGGGACGGCATTGCGGCGCAAGATCGACAGCGGCGCGCTGCCGTGGCCGCTGCTGCCGGCCGGCGAGTGCATCCGCGCCACCGCGCTGGGCGCATCCGAGTATTCGATCCAGCTGAGCGGCAACACCACGTATATCTCCAACCCCGGCAAGTTGTTGCCTAAACGTAACTTGCAGGTGCTGCAGCCGGCCTACGACTGCGGCGTCGAGATCGACCCGGCCGAACTGGCCAAGGCCGTCCGCGCCCACTTCAAGGCCTTCGACCTGGTCGAGGGCGAGTCGGAAGTGGCGCTGGCTTTCCGCTGGAAGGGCGCGCCTTCCTACCAGCGCATGCATGCATTCGCAAGCGGCATCGTGCAAGCCATGCAGAGCACGCTGGCACAGAAACTGCCGCTGTACCTGATCCTGGACGGCGACCTGGCCAATACCCTGGGCAATTTGTTGCGCGAAGAAATGGATATCAGCAGCGAAATCCTGGTCATCGATGGTATCGTATTGTGGGATTTCGACTACATCGACCTGGGACGCATCCGCATGCCTTCGCAAACCGTACCTGTGACGGTCAAGTCGCTGGTGTTCAGCCAGGACCCGCGTACGCCCCTGGGCAACGCGCGCAGCGACCTGAAATACCGGCCGCACGTGCAGTCCCACGGACACGGCCACGGTCACGGTCACGGTCACGGTCACGGTCACGGCCATGACCATGATCACGACCATCCGCATCCCCACCCACACGACAAGCCCTGAGCGGGCCTGCCAAGGAGAGAATCGATGCAAGCGAACCCCGACAACAAGCAGATGCTGGTCGATGCGCTCCTGATGCTCGAGCGCGCCGGCATCATCGACTTTAACGGCCACTTCAGTTGCCGGGTGCCTGGCACCGATCTGTTGCTGATTAATTCAGGAAAGTCGGTGCGCAGCGCACTGACTGTTGCCGATATCGTCACCATCGACCTCGATGGCAAGCTGGTCGACGGCGATGCGGTCCCGCCCATGGAGTTCCATATCCATGCACAGATCTACCGCAGCCGGCCCGACGTGAACGCGGTGGTGCACACCCATCCGCTCTGGTCCACCCTGTTCAGCATGGCCGGCCTGCCGGTGCTGCCTGTGATCATGCAGGCAGCCGTGCTGGGGCCGATCCGCCTGTTCGAAAAGACCGCGTCGATCAATACCAGGCCACTGGCCGAGGAGCTGGCCGGCGTGCTGGGGCAGGACCGGGTCGTCATGCTCAAGTCGCATGGGTCGGTGGTCGCGGCCGAAGGCATCGTCGAAGCCTTCGTGCTGGCCGTCTACCTGGAAGAAACCGCGCAGCGCCAGCACATGGCGATGCAGCTGGGCTCTCCCAGCGTGCTCTCGCCCGAGCAGATAACGCTGATCAACGCCAACCTGTGGAAGCCCAATCTGCTGCGCAAGGTGTGGGACTATCACCACGCAAAATTGCATAGATAAAACAAACCCGGCGCACGCACGCGCCGGCGTCCTGCAATACGGGCAAACCACGCTTTTCACCGGGCGCGGCGGGCCTGTTCGCCCGCGACTATGGGTTTCGGGAAAATAAAAGATTGATTGTTGTTGACATCATTGATTGGGGTGGGTAAATTCTACTGTCTTTCCATGCAGACCGATGGTCCGCATATCGGAACGCTACCCAGAAACTAGAACGCCCGCGCAGACGGTCGATCAATATCACGAAGGAGATGCTTCATAATGGAAGCCGTTGCACAAGTACTTGCCAACACCCCGAGCCGAGCGAACAGCTGGCGCAACTTCGATTTCAAGTGGGTCATCATCGGCATCAGCGTGCTGGTGGTCTCCTACCTGGCGCTGATGCCACTCGGCTTCTTGCTGTGGCAAAGTTTCTTCACGCCGCAGACCGCCAGCACGCCGGCTGTCTTCACCTTTGCAAACTACATTGATGCCTACTCCACGGTCGAGACCCTGAAGCTGTTCTTCAGTTCGGTAACGTTCGCGAGCGGCACCGCGCTGTTCGCCTTCGTGGTCGGCACCTCGCTGGCCTGGATGAACGAGCGTACCAACACCCCGCTCAAGTCGCTGTTCTTCGCACTGTCGATCATCCCGCTGATCATCCCCGGGATCCTGTTCACGGTGGCGTGGATCCTGCTGGCCAGTCCGAAGATCGGCATCCTGAACCTGCTGCTGCAAAGCTGGTTCGGCACCGACTATGTCTTCTTCAACATCTACTCGATGTGGGGCATGATCTGGGTCGACGGCCTGCATTACTCGTCGATGGCGTTCCTGATCATGACGGCGGCGTTCCGCTCGATGGATCCTTCGCTCGAAGAGTCGGCCATGATGAGCGGCGCGAGCATCGGCCAGATCGCCTGGCACATCACCCTCAAGCTGACCTGGCCTGCCATTTTCGCGACCTTGCTGATCCTGTTCATCCGTTCGATCGAATCGTTCGAAGTGCCGGCACTGCTTGGCCTGCCGGTCGGCATCCAGGTGTTCACCTCGTCGATCTACCAGGCGATCCACCAGTATCCGAGCAAGATCGGCCTGGCTTCCTCGTACGCCGTCACGCTGCTGGCGATCACCACCGTCGGTATCTACTTCCAGTCCAAGCTCTCCAGCCAGGGCGGCAAGTATTCGACCGTGACCGGCAAGGGCTTCCGCCCACGCCGCATGGACCTGGGCAAATGGCGCTACCTGACCTCCGGCATCTTCATCCTGTATTTCGGCTTGCTGGTGGTGCTGCCGTTCCTGGTGCTGGTCTGGTCCTCGCTGCAAAAGTTCTACAGCGTGCCATCGATGGCTGCCGTGAAGAACCTGACCTTCGACGCCTACACCTTCATCCTGACCTATCCGACGCTGCTGAGCGCGGTCGGCAACAGCCTGTTCCTGGCGGTCGCCTGCGCCACCGTGGTCATGCTGCTGACCTCGGTCATCTGCTGGATCGTGGTCAAGACCAAGCTGCCTGGCCGCTGGATCCTGGACAACCTGGCCTCGCTGCCGATGGTCTTCCCGGGACTGGTGCTCGGTCTTGCGATCATGATCTTTTACCTGAACGTCAATGTCGGCGTGTACGGCACCATGTGGATCATGTTCATCGCCTACGTCACGCGCTTCATGCCGTATGGCCTGCGCTACAACACCACCTCGATGCTGCAGATTCACAAGGAACTGGAAGAATCGGCCGCAATGAGCGGTGCGACCTGGGGCACCAACTTCCGCCGCATCATCCTGCCTCTGCTGAAACCGGGTCTGGTGGCCGGCTGGATCTACATCGTGATCGTCTCGATCCGCGAGCTGTCGACCTCGATCCTGCTGTACAGCCCTGGCACCGAAGTGATCTCGGTCCTGATCTGGGAACTGTGGGAGAACGGGCAGTACGTCGAGCTGTCGGCGCTCGGCGTGATGTTCATCATCGCCCTGTTCCTGCTGGTCATGCTGGCCCAGTTCATCGGCAAGAAATTCGGCGTCAAAGAAGACTGATAAAACACCATCGAGGAGATAAAAATGTTGAATGTTAACGCCCTGCACACCGAATACCCGAACGACAAGGGCGAGACCGTCAAGGCCGCCCAGAACGTCACGTTTGAAGTTCCGGAAGGAAAACTGTTCACCCTGCTGGGACCTAGCGGCTGCGGCAAGACCACCACCTTGCGCTCGATCGCCGGCCTGGAGCGCCCGGTGCGCGGGTCGATCACGGTGGACGGGATCTCGGTCTATTCGTCCGAGAAAAACATCTTCGTCGCGCCCAACAAGCGCAATTTCGGCATGGTGTTCCAGTCGTACGCGATCTGGCCGCACATGAACGTGTTCCAGAACTGCGCCTTCCCGCTCGAAGTGGGGACCAAGAAGTTCGGCAAGAAGGAAATCGAAGAGAAGGTCATGCGCGTGCTGACCGCGGTCGGCCTGGACCAGTACGCCGACCGGGAAGCGACCAAGATGTCGGGCGGCCAGCAGCAGCGCCTGGCGCTGGCGCGCGCCCTGGTCATGGAACCGAAGCTGCTGCTGCTCGACGAGCCGCTGTCGAACCTGGACGCCAAGCTGCGCGAGCGCATGCGTTTCGAATTGAAGCGCATGCAGCGCGAACTGGGCCTGACCACGGTGTACGTGACCCACGACCAGAGCGAGGCGCTGGCGCTGTCGCACGAAATCGCCGTGATGAGCGCAGGCCAGGTGGTGCAGATCGGTACCCCGCGCGAGATCTATGAGCGCCCGCGCAACAAGTTCGTGGCCGACTTCGTGGGCCTGACCAACTTCCTGGACGCGACCGTCGAGTCGGCCGAGGAAGCCGGAACCGACCGCTACCGCGTCAATTCGACCATCGGCCAACTGAGCGTGACGACGATGGAGCAGTTCGGCAAGGGCGCCGCGGTACTGGTGTCGGTGCGCCCTGAAGACATCGAACTGTACGAACAGCGTCCGGACGGTCCGAACGTCATTGCCGGCAAGGTCGACTTCAAGGTCTTCCTGGGCGAATACATGGACTACCAGATCAAGGTCGGCGACCGCCAGGTGCTGGCGCGGGTCCATCCGTCGTTCAAGGCCCTGGTTGGCGAGACCATCTACATGCGCATGAATCCGGAAAAGTGCATCACGATCCAGGACGATACGCAATACCGCGCCGCCGCCTGAGGACCAGGCAGTTTGCGTGACCGGCAGCCGCGCCTGCGCCCGCCGGTCACGGCGTCATAACCAACGATGAGATCATCATGAGATATATGCAACTGCTGCAGGGGTGGCTGGTGGCCGCCGCATGCCTGGCCGCTGTCCCGGCCCTGGCCCAGGTGCCGATGTACGAGGGCGCCGACCGCGCCGCGCGCCTGCTCGAAGGCGCCAGGCGCGAAGGCACGCTGACGATGTATACGTCGATGGCCGAGAAGGATAGCGCGCGCCTGGTCGAGGCATTCGAGAAAAAAACCAACCTGAAAGTCGTGGTCTGGCGTTCGGGCAAGAACAAGGTGCTGCAGCGCGTGATCACCGAAGCGCGCGCGGGACGCAACGAGGTCGATTTCGTGCTCAACCCGGCGCCCGAGATGGAAGCGCTGCACCGCGAAAAGCTGCTGCAGCCGGTGCGCTCGCCGGTGCAGAAGAACCTGATCGCCGCGGCCCTGCCCGCGCACGGCGAATGGGCCGGCATGCGCGTGTATGTCATGGTGCAGCCGTACAACACGCAGCAGGTCAAGCGCGAGGACCTGCCCAAGAGCTACGAAGACCTGCTCAATCCACGCTGGAAAGGCAAGCTCGGCATCGAGGGCAAGTCGCAGGAATGGTTCTACACCCTGATGCAGGCGATGGGCGAGGAAAAAGGCTTGCGCCTGTTCCGCGACCTGGCCAACGGCAACGGGCTGTCGAATCGCCAGGGCAATTCGCTGCTGGCGAACCTGGTGGCGTCGGGCGAAGTGCCGTTTGCGCTGAACGTGTACAGCTACCTGGCCGACCAGAAGCGCGAAGCCGGCGCGCCGCTCGACTACATCGCGCTGACCCCGACCATCGCCTATACCGACGGAGTTGGCATCGTGCGCAGCGCGCCGCACCCGCACGCGGCGACCCTGTTCTACGACTTCATGCTCAGCGACGGGCAGAAGATCGTCGGGCAGCACCATGCGATCACCACCCAGCTCAAGGATGCCGCGGCGCTGAACCGCTTCAAGCCGCTCTACATCGACTCGGGCAAGGTGCTCGACAGCTATGAGCGCTGGACCAAGTTGTACAACGACACCTTGCTGGGGCGCGGTGCAGAGGCAGGCAAGGAGTAACACGTGAACCCTGAACAGAACAAAACGCTTACCCAGACCGGACCGGGCACCCCCATGGGCGAGCTGTTCCGGCGCTACTGGCTGCCGGCCCTGCTGGCCAGCGAGCTGCCCGAACCCGATTGCGCGCCGGTGCGCGTCAAGCTGCTCTCGGAACGCCTGATCGCGTTCCAGGACAGCGACGGCAAGTACGGCCTGGTCGACGAATTCTGCGCCCACCGCGGCGTGTCGCTGTGGTTCGGCCGCAACGAACAATCCGGCCTGCGCTGCCCGTACCACGGCTGGAAGTACGACACCAGCGGCCAGTGCACCGAGGTGCCGTCCGAGCCGCTCGAGAGCGGTTATTGCAAGAAGATCAAGCTGACCTCCTACCCGCTGGTCGAGCGCGGCGGCGTCTTGTGGACCTACATGGGCCCGCCCGAGCTGCAGCCAGAGCTGCCGATGTACGAGTGGGCCACGGTTCCGGCCGGCCACTGCCATATTTCCAAGCGATTACAGCAATGCAATTTCCTGCAGTCGATGGAGGGTGGGCTGGACTCTTTCCATTCGACCTTCCTGCACCGCATGTCGGTCGGCGACGATCCGCTGCTCAAGCGCGATGCGACCAGCGCGGCCCTGCTCAAGGCGGATCCGCATCCGGAATTCGTGCCGCTCGAGTCGCCCGGCGGGCTGTATATCGCCACCCGCCGCAATGCCGGCGAGGACCAGTATTACTGGCGCGTGACGCAGTGGCTGATGCCGTGCTTTAACCTGTTTCCGCCCTACGAGGGCAATCCCTACGGCGCCCACGCCTGGGTTCCGATCGACGACGAGTCGGGCTGGACCTTCAGCATCGATTACCACCCGGACCGCCCGCTCAGCGCGGCCGAAGTGGAGGCGATCGAGGCCGGCAAGGGCATCCACGTGAGCACCATTGCCGGCACCTTCATGCCGGTCGCGAACAAGCAGAACGACTACCTGATGGACCGCGTGGCCCAGCGCGAACGGCGCACCTTCTGCGGCGTGAGCGGGATCGGCGAGCAGGATGCGGCGGTCCAGGAAAGCATGGGACCGATCGAGGACCGCAGCAAGGAAAATCTGGTCGGCACCGACAACGGCATCATCATGACGCGCAATCGCCTGCTCAAGGCCGCCAAGGCAGTGCAGGCGGGCATGGCGCCGCCGGGCGTGGACGCCGCCGCGCAGCGGGTGCGCGCCTTCTCGGCGGTGCTGCCGCGTGCGGCCAAGCTGGCCTCGGCCCCGCAGATGCAGGTCCTCACCGGCGCGCCGGAACAGTCCACCAATAGCAGGGAGACGCAGCAATGAGCATCCAGACTGTAGGCATCATCGGCGCCGGACGCATGGGCATGCCCATCATCGGCCATCTGAAGCGCGCCGGTTTCGAGGTGCTGGTGAGCGAACGCGATGCCGGCCGCCGCGCCGACATCGAAGCGCGCGGGGGCCAGTGGGCCGAGCTGGCCACGCTGGCGGCACGCTCGCAGGCGATCCTGATCTGCGTCGGCTACGACAGCGAGGTGCGCGAGCTGCTGGGCGGGGCGGGCGGTCTGTTCGAGACCGCGCAGCCGGGCGCTATCATCGCGGTGCTGAGCACGATCCAGCCCAAGACCATGGAAGAATTCGCAGCCCAGGGCGAGCCGCGCGGCATCCACGTGATCGACTCGACCATCTGCCGCGGCGGGCGCGCCGCCGACGACGGCACGCTGCTCTCGTTCGTGGCCGGCGACGCCGCCGTGGTCGAACGCATCACGCCGGTGCTCAGGGCCTACTCGTCGGACGTGGTCCACAGCGGCAAAGTGGGCACCGCACAGGTGTCCAAGGCCGCCAACAACCTGATCCTGTGGGCCTGCCTGGTGGCCAGCCACGAGGGCCTGGCGCTGGCCCAGCGCTACGGCGTCGATATCGAGGTCCTGCGCGCGGCCCTGCTCACCAGCAGCGCCACCAACGGGGCGCTCGATGTGTGGGGCCAGCAGTCGATGGCATGGGCCCAGGACGACATGGATATCGTGGCCGGCATGGCGCGCGACTGCGGCATTTCGCTGCCGCAGACGGTGCTGGTGCAGGACATCTGCCGCGAGCTCAAGCCGCGCCGCTACGAACTTGACAAATACGGAGTCTGAGAATGCGTGCATTGATCGTCCTGTTCGCTCTTGCCGGTGTCCTGGCGCACGCCGAGCCGGCGCGCGCCGATGCGGCGGCGATGACGGCGCTGGCCCAGTACGAGGGCGCCGACCGCACTGCGCGCCTGATCGAAGGCGCCAGGCGCGAGGGCGAGGTGGTGCTGTATACCTCGCTCACGGTGGCCGACATGGCGGTGCTCAATCCCGCGTTCGAAAAAAAGTACGGCGTCAAGGTCAAGATGTGGCGTGCCGGCGCCGACAAGATCTTGCAGCGCGCGCTGACCGAGGCCCAGGGCGCCCGCTTCGACGTCGACGTGCTCGAAGCGAGCACTCCGGCGCTCGAGTCGCTGTACCGTGAAAAGCTGCTGGCGCCGGTCAAGTCGCCGCTGCATGCCGATCTGATGGAGGAGGCGGTGCCTGCTCACCGCGGCTGGGTGGGGGCGCGCCTGAATGTGTTCGTGCACGCCTATAACACCGACCTGGTGAAGAAAGAGGACCTGCCGAAGACGTACCAGGACCTGCTCAATCCACGCTGGAAGGGCAAGCTCGGGATCGAATCGGCCGACGAGGACTGGTTCGCCAATGTCGTGAGCGCCCTGGGCGAGGAAAAAGGACTGAAACTGTTCCGCAACATCGTGGCCAGCAACGGCATCTCGGTGCGCAAGGGCCACACCCTCTTGACCAACCTGGTCGCCTCGGGCGAAGTCCCGTTCGCGCTGACGGTCTACAACTTCACCGCCGAGCAGGTACGGCAGAAAGGCGCGCCGCTGGCCTGGTACGTGATGCAGCCTGCGATCGCCCGCGCCAACGGTCTTGGCGTGGCGCGCAATGCACCGCATCCGCATGCCGCCCTGCTGTACTACGACTTCATGATCAGCGACGAGGGGCAGCGCATCCTCGCCAGCCGTGATTTCCTGCCAACGAGCAAGAAATTCGACTCGCCCTTCAAGGACACCAAGCTCAAGCTGGTCAATCCGGGGCAACTGCTCGACGAGGAGGCCAAATGGACCGGCCTGTACAAGGACATCGTCCTGAAGCAACCGAAATAGTATCAACCAGAACGACAGGAGAAGCTAGCATGAGCAGCAGAGAAAACCATTATCACAGCAACAAGAACCGAGTGTTCGTGCGCGACATCGCAGGCCCGTACAACCTGGGCGTCGAACTGAAGCGCCTGCGCGATCAGCCGCGCGTGCGCAAGGCGAAGGAGATCGGCTTCACCGACGGTCCGCAGGCGTTCAGCCGCCACTATGTCGAGCCGAAGGACGGCATCACCCAGACCTTCCACATCCACCTGGAAGAATACGCTCCGGGCGGCAAGTCGCAAAAGCACGGCCACGTCAACGAGGCGGCGTTCTACATCCTCGACGGCGACGGCTACGAAGTACACGACGGCATCCGCTACGACTGGAGCGCGGGCGACATCGCGATCGTCCACAACAACTGCGTGCACCAGCACTTCAACCGCTCCTCGGACAAGCCGGCGCGCGCGCTGGTACTCAAGACCAAGCCGATGTACCTGTTCATGAACATGCTGTTCCAGTACCAGGTCACAGGGCGCGACACCGAGGCGGCACCGGGCGGCGAAGGCTTCCAGGTGCGCGCGGAAGAAGACAATTACAACCACGCGGAGTAAGGCAAGGCCGCGCATTAACAAACAGAAAAGAGGTAGAAATGGCTTGGGGTGAATCGAAAACATGGCTGTCGGGGACCGAACATCAGGATCTGTATCAGCAACTGCTCGACGACGCGAGCGCGGCGCCGGTGCGCAACAGCAAACGCAAGAAGGTCGTGCATCCGAGCGAGATGCCGTGGGAAATGGCGCGCCAGGGCTTGCTCAAGCACCTGCTCAATGAGCAGATGAACACGCGCATGGAGTCGGTCGACGCCTACATGCAGATCATCCCGCCGGGCAGCCGCTCGGGCAAGCACCGCCACCTGGCCGAGGAATGCGTGTACGTGCTCGAAGGGCGCGGCTACGACCTGCACCAGGATTGCGACGTCGAGATCACCGACACCTACCACTGGAAGGTGCAGGACGAGGTCAAGCGTTACGAATGGGAAGCGGGCGACGTGATCTACATCCCGCCCAATACCGTGCACCAGCACTTCAATGCCGACCCGGACCGCCCGGTGCGCCTGATCTCGGCGATCAACCGCATCTACGAAAAGTTCGGCCTGAACGACCTCGAGCAGCTCGAGGACGCGCCCGAGTACACACCGGGCGTCACGCTGACGGCGCAGATGGTGGCCGAATTCATCAACAAGAAAGCCAAATAAGCTGCGCGGCGGCCCGCCACAAGCGGGCCACGGCGAATCACTTCAACATAGCAGGAGAATCAGAATGACAAAAAACGCACTTGTTTCAAACGAACTGGCGAAGAAATTCGAGACTGAGAAAGAAACACCATACACCCGCTTCATCGCGGCCGAAGGCCTTGAGATCATCAGCGCGCACTACGTGCCGGACCTGAAGGCGGTTGACGTGAAGCCTTGGGCGCGCCGCGGCGGCGCCGGCGTCTTCATCAACCACGAAGCATCGCGCACCTCGAACGATTGCTATGTGTGCGAAATCGCGCCGGGCAAGCAGCTCGAGCCGCAGCGCCAGTTGTTCGAAGAGATGATCTATGTCCTGTCCGGGCGCGGTTCGACCGCGGTCTGGAACGACGCCGGCCAGCGCGTGACCTTCGAATGGCAGGCCGGTTCGCTGTTCGCCATTCCGCTCAACGCAATCTGCCAGCACTTCAACGGCTCGGGCAAGGATGCGGCGCGCTTCGTGGCCTCCACCAATGGTCCGTCGGTGATCAACCTGTACGAAGATCCTCAGTTCATCTTCAATACCCAGTTCGATTTCAAGAACCGCTTCTCGGGCGAGCCTGATTATTTCGACAACAAGGGCGAGCAGAAAGGCCTGTTGCTGGACACGAACTTCGTGGCCGATGCGATCAACCTGCCGCTGATCACCGCCAAGGAGCGCGGCGCCGGCGGCGGACACATCCGTTTTAACATGGCCAAGGGCTCGATGAACAGCCACATTTCCCAGTTCCCGGTCAGTACCTACAAGAAGGGCCACCGGCACGGACCCGGCGCACACGTGATCATGATGACGGGCGAAGGCTACAGCCTGATGTGGCCTGAAGGCGAAGAGCCACGCCGCTACGACTGGCACGCCGGTTCCATGATCGTTCCGCCGAACCTGTGGTACCACCAGCACTTCAACACCGGTAACGCGCCGGCGCGCTACCTGGCGTTCAAGCACGAAGTGGTCTCGATCCGCAATGCGCAAGGCGTGCCGAAGGCATGGATCAGCCAGCGCGTGGGCGGCGACCAGATCGATTACGCCGACGAGAGCCCGGTCGTGCGCGACCTGTTCACGACGGCCCTGGCCAAGCAGGGCCTGGAGCCGCGCATGGCGGCCGCGTATGAGTCCGAACTGGCCGATCTGCCACCGAAGCCATAAGGCTGCTGGCGGCACTGCAAAGTTGCCGCCGATGCCAAGCTGCGTGTTCTGGCAACAACGGTTTGGCAAGAAGGGGTCGACACGAGCGAAGATGCGGTAGATACTAAGAAGCACCGATTTTCATATGGACCGGTGTTCCGCATATAAGAACCTCGTCACATGCCAGCCCAACAGTCAAGCAAAGTGGGGCAGCTTGCGACCCGGTAGCTTACTCAAAAACTAGGAGAGAACAATGCATCAGAAACAAAAAACGGTAATGACCCTGGCGATCGCCGCTGCGCTGGCGCTGCCACTGGCTGCGTCTGCACAATCGAGCGTGACGATCTACGGCAAGCTGTATCCGCAGTACGAGCGCTCCAGCCAGTCCGGCGCAACAGCCACCGGCGCAGCGGTCAGCTCGCTCTCCAATGCCGCAGTGTCGACCCCTGACGACGACACGCTGAGCATGGAATCGCCGAATTCGCGTCTCGGCTTTCGCGGTACTGAAAAAATCAGCGGCAACCTGAAAGCAATCTTCCAATTGGAAATGGCAATTGGCGTCGACTCCGGCTCGCTGTCGAACCCGTCGGTCCTGTTCGGCCGCAATACCTTCGTTGGCCTGTCCGGCGATTTCGGTACTGTCAAGCTGGGCAACATGGACACCGTGTACAAGGAACTGGGCGATACCATCGGCTTTTTCGGCGTATCGAGCGGAAACTTCGTTTCGATGAGCAACATCCTGTCGAAGTCGGGCGTCGGCACCAGCTCGTCTTCCAGCTTCCACCTGCGCCGCACCAACAGCATGATCTATGAAACCCCGGAAGTCGCCGGTTTCCAGGGCCTGTTCGATTACTCGCTGGGCGAAGTGCCGGGCGGTGGCGTTTCCAAGGGAAGCGTGATCTCGACCGGCGTGAAATATGAAGCCGGTCCGGTCTACGCAGCGCTGGCGTACGAGGTCCACAACGACCTGTTCGGCGGCTCCAAGAACGTCAAGTCGGCCCTGCGCAACAGCACCAACCCGCTGGCGAGCTCGGACGACCGCGCGCTGCGCCTGACCGCGCTGTACAAGTTCAGCAAGCAAACCAAGGCGGAAGTGAACGTTGCGCGCCTCAAGTATGAGGAAACCGGCGGCGCCGTCGGCAAGTTTGCCGACTACCAGAAGAACACCTGGTCCGTCGCCGCTGAGCACAAGATCGGCGCTGTCACCCTGGCTGCAGCCTACGGCCAGGGCAGCGAGGGTAGCTGCTCGCTGGTTGGCGGCGTTGCATGCAGCACCAATGGTCTCGATGGCAAGATGTTCAGCGTCGGCGCAGCCTACTCGCTGTCCAAGCGCACCATGCTGTACGCGCTGGCTTCGCGCATCAACAACGGCGATTCGGCGCTGTATGAAAACCTGGCCAAGACCGACGTGGCGATGGGCCAGAACATCAGCACCGCGGCGTTCGGCATCAGCCACAGCTTCTAAGCTGTATTGACGGCGGCGGGCGCTGCGCGGGCCCCGCTGCCGGTTTGTTGGTAATGCGGATGTATAGGACAGGAGCGGACCCCTGTTTCAAGTACGGGAATTGGGCGCCGCTCAGGGCGTCCTCCATAAAAATACAAGAACAAGACAGTGATGTGGGCTGCCATTGGCGGGGCCATGGTTCGGTGTGCTTGCCCGAGCGGGCCTCAACCACCGAGGTGCCGGAATCATTGATTCCTGGAAACGGGGCAACGCCGGCACGACTGTTCGAACAGGCGTTAGCAGGAAGACCGAATGACGGCGACATCGCCACCCGGTTCGGCGCGCGCATGCAGGGGCTGTTGCCTTGCAATATCTATCCACTTCGTGATGAAAAGGTTTTAACAATGGCTATCCAATTGACCAAACGTAAGGCAGTCCAGACGCTGCTGCTCGGCTCCATCGCCGGCGCCATGCTGGCATTCGGCGCGAGCGCCGTGGCCCAGCCCAAGGCGGACCCGGCAACGTATACCGGCGCCGACCGCCAGCAGCGCCTGATCGCCGGCGCCAAGGCCGAAGGCGGCGAACTGACCCTGTACACCTCGGCACCGGTCGACGACATGATGGTGCTGACCACCGCGTTCGAAAAGAAATACGGGATCAAGGTCAAGCTGTGGCGCGCCGGCTCCGAGAAGGTGCTGCAGCGTACCGTGACCGAGGGACGCGCCAACCGTTTCGACGTCGACATCATCGAGACCAACGGCCCTGAGCTCGAGTCGCTGCATCGCGAGAAGCTGCTGGTGGCGGTCAAGTCGCCGTACCTGTCCGAGCTGATGGCGCCGGCGATCTTGCCGCACGGCGAATGGGTCGGCACGCGCCTGAACATTTTCACGATGGCCTACAACACCAACCTGGTGAAGAAGGCAGACCTGCCGAAGACCTACCAGGACTTGCTGAACCCGAAGTGGAAAGGCAAGCTCGGCATCGAAGCGGAGGACCTGGACTGGTTCGCCGGCGTCATCGACGAGCTGGGCGAGGCGAAAGGCCTGCAGCTGTTCCGCGACATCGTCGCCACCAACGGCCTGTCGGTGCGCAAGGGCCACACCCTGCTGACCAATCTGGTCGCGTCCGGCGAGGTGCCTTTGTCCCTGACGGTGTACAACTACAAGGCCGAGCAGCTCAAGAACAAGGGCGCGCCGATCCAGTGGTTCGCGATCGCACCAGCGATTGCGCGTCCGAACGGGGTGGCCATGGCACGGCGTGCTCCGCACCCGCACTCGGCCGTACTGTTCTTCGATTTCATGCTGAGCGATGCGCAGCCACTCTTGCTCAAGCGCGACTTCGTACCGACCAGCAAAAAGGTCGAGACCCCGCTCAACAAGATGCCGATCAAGTTCGTCGACGCCAAGGTGGTGCTTGATGAAAATGACAAGTGGACCAAGTTGTACGAAGACATCATTACCAAGCAATCGAAATAACAGCATAAACATAAAGGAAACGCCATGGGCAAGGAATCACACTACAGCAGCACGAAGGACCGCGTCTTCCTGCGTGCTATCGCCGGTCCGTACAACCTGAACGCCGAGCTGGAGCGCCTGCGCGCGATGCCGCGCGTCATCAAGGGGACCGAACTGATGTTTTCGGATGGCCCGCAGTCGTTCAGCAAGCACTTTGTCGAACCGGTCGATGGCCTGACCCAGACCCTGCACGTGCACCTGGAAGAGTATGCGCCGGGCGGACGCACCCAGAAGCATGGCCACGTCAACGAGGCGGCCTTCTACATCCTGGACGGCACCGGCTATGAAATCCACGACGGCGTCCGCTATGACTGGGATGCGGGCGACATCGCGATCGTGCACAACAACTGCGTGCACCAGCACTTCAACAAGGATCCTGTCAAGCCGGCGCGCGCCCTGGTGCTCAAGCCGAAGCCAATGATGATGTTCATGAACCTGCTGTTCCAGCACCAGGTCATCCCGCGTCCGAAAGAGCCGACCGAATTCGGTCCTTACCAGCCGCGCCAGTTCGAAGAGAACTTCAATCACGCCGACTAAGGCCAGACTTCACCACTTCAAAGATAGGAACCACATCATGGCATGGGGCGAATCAACAGCATGGATGACCGGCAGCGAAAACCAGGACCTGTACCAGGACCTGCTCGACGATGCGAGCGCGGCGCCGGTCCGCAACAGCAAGCGCAAGAAGGTGGTGCATCCGAACGAGATGCCGTGGGAAATGTCGCGCCAGGGCTTGCTCAAGCACCTGCTCAACGAGAAGATGAACACGCGCATGGAGTCGGTCGATGCCTACATGCAGATCGTTCCGCCGGGCAGCCGTTCGGGCAAGCACCGCCACCTGGCCGAGGAATGCGTGTACGTGCTCGAAGGGCGCGGCTACGACCTGCACCAGGACTGCGACGTCGAGATTACCGACACCTACCACTGGAAGGTGCAGGACGAAGTCAAGCGCTACGAATGGGAAGCGGGCGACGTGATCTACATCCCGCCCAATACCGTGCACCAGCACTTCAACGCCGACCCGGGCCGCCCGGTGCGCCTGATCTCGGCGATCAACCGCATCTACGAAAAGTTCGGCCTGAACGACCTCGAGCAGCTCGAGGACGCGCCCGAGTACAAGCCGGGCGTGACGCTCACGCCTGAACTGGTGGCGCAGTACCTGAACAAAAAAGCCAAGTAAGACATTGGCGCGCCGGCGGCAGCTGCCCGCCGGCTGTTGCACCCGGCTGCCGGCAGTGCGCGGCACGGCCGGCATCCCACCATACAACCACGCAAGGAATACCATGAAACTGAGCTCCCTCACGCGCCGCGCCAGCTTTGGCCTGGCGGCGTTGGCAATCGCCTTTCCCGCCCTGGCGCAGGACACCTCGCTGCTGACCTACGAAGGCGCCGACCGCAGCGCCAAGCTGGTCGCGGCAGCGCAAAAAGAAGGCGGCCTCACGCTCTACACATCGATCGCGGAGAAAGACATTCAGCCTTTGGTGGGACCATTCGAAAAGAAATATGGCATCAAGGTCAAGGTCTGGCGCGCCGGCAGCGACAAGGTGCTGCAGCGCACCCTGACCGAGTTCGGCGCCAAGCGTTACGACGTGGACGCGATCCATATCAGCGCCCCGGAGATGGAAGTGATGCACGCCGAGAAGGTCCTGGCGCCAGTGCGCAGCCCGGTATTCAAGGAGCTGCTGGCCGGCGCGGTGCCTGCCCATAAGGAATATGCGGCAACCATGCTGACCGTGTTCGTGCACGCCTACAACACCAGCAAGATCAAGAAGGAAGAGCTGCCGAAGACCTTCCAGGACTTGCTCGATCCGAAATGGAAGGGCAAGCTGGGCATCGAAGCGGAAGACTTCGACTGGTTCGCCGCGGTCGTCACCGACATGGGCGAAGCGAAGGGCATGAAGCTGTTTCGCGACATCGTCGCCACCAACGGCATTTCGGTACGCAAGGGCCACTCCCTGCTCAACAACATGGTGAGCGCGGGCGAAGTGCCGCTGGCGCTGACCGTATACAACTACATGCCGGAAGCGGCGCGCAAGAAAGGCGCACCGGTCGACTGGTTCGTGATGGCGCCTGCGGTGGCGCGCGCCAATGGCGTCGGCGTTGCACGCAACGCGACCCATCCGAACGCGGCCCTGCTGTTCCATGACTACATGCTCTCGACCGATGCCCAGAGGATCCTGGCAGGCATGAATTATGTGCCGACCAATACGGGCGTCGAATCGCCGCTGAAGAACCTGAAGATCAAGCTGGTCGACCCTGCCGTCACGCTTTCCCAGATGGACAAGTGGACCAAGGCTTACGACGAGACGGTGGTCAAGGGCAAATAATAGCCCGTACCTTGCCGAGCAGCATACCCATAACACGAGCATGAGGAGACGCCATGAGCAGTGCAGCAATTCCAGTCGATAACCCGCCCGAGAAGTCGTTTCGCGACGTCTGGCTCATTTCCATCGGCCATGCGCTGACGCACTGGTATCCGGCCACGTTCTACCTGCTGCTGCCGCTGATCGGCAAGGAACTCGGCCTGAACTACAGCCAGATCGGCCTGATCATGACGTGCCAGTACATCGCCGGGGCAGTCTCGAACGTTCCCGGCGGGATGCTGGTCGACACCGTCGGCAAGAAGGGCCTGCTGATGGCGGTCTCGCTGTTCTGGGTCGGCTTTCCCTATCTCCTGATGAGTTTCACGCACAGCTACCTGATGCTGCTGCTGTGCGTCTCGATGGTCGGCATCGGCAACAATCTGTGGCATCCGACCGCGATCCCGACCCTGGCCCAGCGTTATCCCGAGCGCAAGGGCCTGGTGCTGTCGCTGCATGGCATGGGCGGCAACGCGGGCGACGCGCTGGCGCCGCTGCTGATCGGCGTGTTGCTCCTGACGTTCACCTGGCGCCAGATCGTTGTGCTCAACGCGATCCCGGGCGCGCTCATGTCGCTGCTGATCCTGATGTACATGGGCACGCTGCGGCTCGGCCGCAAGCAAAAGCAACAACCGAAGGCCGCCGAGTCCGAGGGCATGGCCGTGGCCGAGTATGCCCAGGGTTTTCGTGGCCTGATGCGCAACAAGGTGCTGCTGCTGCTGGCGGTCAGTTCCTCGTTCCGCTCGATGACCCAGACCACGCTGCTGACCTTCCTGCCGGTGTTCCTGGCCTATGAAATGGGTTACTCGGCAGTGGCGGTGGGCTCCTGCATGTTCGTGCTGCAGGCGGCCGGCTTCATCGCCGCGCCGGTGGCCGGACACCTGTCGGACTCGATGGGCCGGCGCCGCATCATCATATCGAGCATGCTCATGACTGCCGTGGTGCTCGTATTCATGGCCTTCGCCGGGCGCTCGCACGCCTTCGTGCTGTTCATCGCCGTGCTGGGATTTTTTCTGTACGCAATCCGTCCGGTGCTGCAGGCCTGGCTGCTCGAGGCCACTCCCAAGAACATGGGCGGCACCAGCATCGGCATGCTGTTCGGGGTGCAGGCGATCGGCTCCTCGATCGGCCCGGTGATCGGCGGCGCGCTGGCCGACGGCTATGGGCTGATGAGCACCTTCTATTTCCTGGCCGGGTCGATCGTGGTCGCGAACCTGTTCATCTTCCTGATCCCGGCGCCGGCGGCAAGCGCCGGCCCGGCCCTCAAAGCCTGATGCTCCGCCTCGTCTCGCGCGCCGCGCTGGCGCTTTCCAGACGCGCCCGATGAGGGGGGAAATGTTTGCCCTGCTGTCGGCTTCATGTTTTGCTGCATCGAACGTCACCGTCATGCGCGGTTCCCGAGGCAAGGACCAGGACAATGGCGCCTTCCTCTCGATCGTGCTCACCACTACGATCGCCTGCACACTATGGGTAGCGCAGAGCCTGCGCTCGGGCTGGACCGAGCTCAACGGCGCCGGCGTGCTGTGGTTCGCCGGCGCCGGCGTGCTCACGATCTTCATCGGCCGGGTGTTCGGCTACGCCGCGATCCAGCATCTGGGCGCGGTGCGCGCCTCGGCCATCAAGCGGCTCAATCCGATGTTTTCGGTCGTGCTCGGGGTTGTGCTGCTGGGCGAGGCGTTCGACTTTGCGATGGTGGTCGGCGTGCTGCTGATCGGCTCCAGCTTTGCCGTGCTGATCCGGGAATCAATGCGCGATGCCGCCGCGCGCAGCGAGGCCGCGGGCGGGGCGTCCTGGCGCGCCGAGCTGACCAATCTGGGGTTTTTCTACGGCCCGGTTTCCGCGCTCGCCTACGCGTTCGGCTACGTTGCTCGAAAGAAAGGGCTGGATCTGGTTCCGGATGCGGCGTTCGGCACCATGCTCGGCTCGCTGGTGGGGGCGCTGGTATTCGTGCTGATGGGAAGGTTCGTGGAGAGTTACCGCACGGCGCTGCGCCAGAGCTTCACCGTGTTCAACCCCTGGCTGCTGGCGGCCGGCCTGCTCTCGTCCGCAGGCCAGTTGTTTTACTTCACCGCCCTGACCGACACCAGCATTTCGCGCGCCGCCATGATCGGTTCGATGGAAGCGATCGTGACCATTTTGCTGACCGTCGCGTTCACGCGCTCGTTCAAGCAGCTTACCGGCCCGGTGCTGCTGGCCGTGGCCTTGGGCGTGGCAGGCACCGTGTTCATCATGGTGCGCGGGTAGGGCACCCGCGCGCCCGTGTAATGGCTAGTCGGCCTTCTTGAGCGGGCAGTCCTGGTGCGCATGGCTGGCCAGCGCCGACTGGCTCGGATCGATGTAGACCTTGCCGTCGACCGTGTGCACCAGGTAGGTGCGCAGCGGGATCATGCAGGGCGGGGTCACCACTTCGCCGGTGCGGATATTGAATGCGCCGTTGTGAAAATCGCATTCGATCACATCGCCCTCGATATATCCCTCGGACAGGGAGCCGGGGCCGTGCGTGCACAGGTCGTCCGTGACGTAGAACTCGCCGTCCAGGTTGAACACGGCCAGGCTCATGCCGTCCTTTTCGACCTTGAGCGCGCCGTTGCTGGACACCTCGGAGCTCGGGCACAGTTCGAGCAGGTTGAGGATATTGAAATCGATTCTTTCTGTCATGGTGTTCACTCCTGCCATTTGATGATATTTGTTATCGGAAATCGGGATTTTGCATGCTCGGGCGGCGCCCGGGATTGACACCGCAACAGTTAAGATGATATCTTAAATTCTGATTTAGGAACAGCGTTCCACATAAAAGAACAAAAAATAATCGTATTTGAAACAATTTTCGATTGATGAACTTCCGAGGGGACTGAAATGACCAGACGCGAACAAAATGAACTGCTGACCCAGACCGGGCCAGGTACTCCGATGGGGGATCTGTTCCGCCGCTATTGGATACCGGCCCTGATGGCCAGCGAATTGCCGGAGGCGGACTGCCCCCCGGTACGCGTCCAGTTGCTGTCCGAGCGCATGATCGCCTTTCGCGACAGCTCCGGCGCGCTTGGCCTGACCGACGAATTCTGCGCCCACCGCGGCGTCTCGCTGTGGTTCGGCCGCAATGAGGAAAACGGCCTGCGCTGCCCGTACCACGGCTGGAAGTACGACGTCACCGGCCAGTGCATCGACGTGCCTTCGGAGCCGGCCGAAAGCGGCTACTGCGGCAAGATCAAGCTCAAGGCGTATCCGCTGGTCGAGCGCGGCGGCATCCTGTGGACCTACATGGGGCCGCCGGAACTGCAGCCTGCGCTGCCCGAATATGAATTTAACATGGTCGGTCCGAAGCGCCGCTTCATCTCCAAGCGCCACCAGGAATGCAACTTCCTGCAAGCGATGGAAGGCGGTATCGATTCGAGCCACGTGTCGTTCCTGCACAGCGGCGCGCTCGAGCGCGATCCCCTGTTCCGCGGCGCCAAGGGCAACAAGTACAACCTGCAGGATTTCCAGGTCAAGTTCGAGGTAGTCGAATCCGAGGGCGGCCTGCTGATCGGCGCGCGCCGCAATGCGGAAGAGGGGAATTACTACTGGCGCATCACGCAGTGGGTGATGCCGTGCTTTACCGCGATCCCGCCGCGCGGCGACCATCCTATCCACGGTCACTTCTGGATTCCCATCGACGACGAATCGTGCTGGTCGTGGAGCTACGACTACCATGCGGGGCGCGACCTGACCGACACCGAGGTGCAGGCCATGACCGACGGCGCCGGCATCCACGTCAAGCTCATTCCCGGCACCTTCATCCCGACCCAGAACAAGGACAACGACTACCTGATGGACCGCGCCGCGCAAAAGGCCGGGATCAGCTACAGCGGCATCGAAGGGATCGCGATCCAGGATTCGTCGCTGCAGGAAAGCATGGGACCGATCGCCGACCGCAGCAAGGAAAACCTGGTATCGACCGACAACGGCATCATCATGGCGCGCCACCGCCTGCGCAAGGCGGCCGAGGCGCTCAAGAAAGGCATCGCGCCTCCGGGGGTCGATCCGGTCACGCACCGGGTGCGTTCGGCTTCGGTCGTGCTGCCGCCTGACGTCGCCTTCAAGGATGCGGCCAAGGAAGCCCTGATTGCCAAGGAAGGCACGCCTTTCACCTCCGTGTAAGGAGCACCGATGGCCATGGCCATGCTCGGGCAGCGCGACAGCGCCGCCCGGGCCCAAGCCCAGGAACGCGTCGCGGCCTGGACCCGCGCGCGTTTCACCTTGCCGCTTGAAGCGGCAATTCTCGTTTCCGAGCTGGCCTGCACGCTGCCAGGCTGCCCGCCGCTCGAAACCGTGGTCGCGTTCTGGACCCTGGACGGGACGCGCCACCATTTCAAGCTGTTCAAGCCGGTGGCGCAGGTGCTGCCGGACGACCTTCCCTACGCATGGCTGATGAAGTCGCTCGCCCGGGAGGGCGGCGACGATTGCTGCTAAGGGCAGCAGCGCAAACTATTTTTATGAAGAGACGAGAACATGATCATTGATCGCCCCCTGAAGACAGCCATCCAGACCCTCGGCCATACCCAGGCCCTCAAGGACGGCAGCGTGCGAGCGCAAGGCTTCGAGTTCGAGTTCGAAGAGGTGTCGCCGATCATCAAGGCGTTCCGGCGCATGGTGCGCGGGACCGAGTTCGACATCAGCGAGATGGCCATTACCACCTACCTGTGCGCGCGCGCGAACGGCAAGCGCTTCACGGCGCTGCCGGTGTTCCTGGTGCGCGCCTTCCACCACGGCGCCATCGTGCACAACACCACGCTCGGGATCCGCAACCCGAAGGACCTGGAAGGCAAGCGCGTCGGTGTCAACCGCGGCTATACCGTGACCACCGGCGTGTGGGCGCGCGCCGTGCTGCAGCACGAGCACGGGGTCGACCTGTCGAAGATCACCTGGGTGCTCTCGGGCGACGAGCACGTGGCCGAATTCAAGGCCCCGGGCAATGTGGTCCCGGTCGAGGAGGGCAAAAAGCTCGAGGACATGCTGGTGGCAGGCGAGATCGCCGCCGCCATCGGCGTCTCGGTCGAGCATCCCGACGTGGCGCCGCTGATCCCGAATGCGGCCGACACCGGTTTTGCCGCGCTCAAGGCAAGCGGCTATTACCCGATCAATCACACCGTGGTGGTCAAGGACGAGCTGCTCGAGGCCTGCCCGGCGCTCGCGCCCGAACTGTTCCGGGTCTTTAGCCAAGCCAAGCGCGCCTACGTCGAGCGGCTCGCCGCCGGCGCCATTGCCGCACCGTCGGCCTCGGACCGGCTGTACAAGCGCGTGATGGACGTCACCGGCGCCGATCCGCTGCCGTACGGGATTGCGCCGAACCGCGCGATGATCGAATCGGTCATGCGCTTCGCCACCGAGCAGGGCATCATCGAACAGCCGTTCGCGCTGGAAGACCTGTTCGCGCGCGGCACCCACGACCTGCTCGGATAACACGAAACGGCGCCAATTTCAGTTACAGTGGGGCGTCCCCCCGGTTCGCCCCTCACCCCCCAATCAAAGAGGAACCCAATGGAATCGACACAATCGGCGGTAACCCTGCCAGCACTGCAGCAGATGAAGGTTGACGGTAAAAAAATCGTCGGCGTGGTGGCCTGGGATTACCAGATGGCCCAGATCGTCGACCGCGCAGGGGTCGAGATCGTGTCGGTCGGCGACACGGTCGGCATCAACCTGTGGGGCCATCCGAACCCGCTCGAGATCACGATGGACGAGATGGTCGTGGTGTGCAAGGCGGTGCGGCGCGGCGTCAAGCGCGCCCTGGTCAGCTGCGACTTTCCTTACGGTCCGCTGCAGGAAGGCACCGCGGCTGCCGTGCGTGCGGCGATCCGGCTGGTCAAGGAAGCCGGCATCGACATGATCAAGCTCGATGGCGCGGCCGACTTCCCCGAGGCGGTCGAGGCGATCGCGCGCGCCGGCATTCCGGTGTTCGCGCAGTTCGGCATCACGCCCCAGACCGCGCTGCAGTACGGCATCCAGTACAGCGCCGCCAACGGCGCCCTGGTGAACGACAAGATGATCGCGCGCATGGTGGAAGAAGCCAAGCGCCTGGAAAGCGCGGGCGCTTCGCTGCTCGACTTCACCAACTCCGGCGCGGTTGCCGGCGCCGCTGTGGTGGAAGCGGTGAAGATCCCGGTGATCGGCGGCTTCGGCGGCGGTCCGTGGCTCGATGGGCGCATGCGCATGGCGCACGCCGCGATCGGCTATGGCGCTGCCGCCATCGATTCGCAGGTCGAGAACTACGCCAACGTGGCCCGCATCGCGCTCGACGCGATCAGCGCCTACGCCGGCGACGTGCGTGCTGCGCGCCAGATCAAGGGCGCAGTTCCTCCCAAACCAGCCCCTTGAGCGGAGTCCGTCATGCCTATCGCCGTCATCGATGGTATCGAAACGCGCTATGAAACGATCGGCTCGGGTCCGCCCCTGCTGATGTTCTCGCCCGGCGGCTTCAACGCCACCGTCGAGATGTGGTCCTCGCTTGGCGTGTATGTGCGCACCAAGCCGCTCGAGCATCTGGCGCGCCATTACACCTGCATCGTGTTCGACCGGCGCGAATGCGGCCGGTCAGGCGGGCGCGTCGAGCGCGTCGGCTGGGCCGATTATGTGGCCCAGGGCAAGGGCTTGCTCGAGCACCTGGGCATCAAGCAGGCCCACCTGATGGGCGGCTGCATGGGTTGCAGCCCGGTGCTCGCGTTCGCAGTGGCCCACCCCGAAGCGACCCTGAGCATGGTGCTGTACTGGCCGGTGGGCGGTGCGCGCTACCGGCTGAACGGCCACCAGCGCTTCGGCGAACACCTGGCCTTCGTGCACCAGAACGGCCTGGAACAAGTGGTGGCGCTGGTCCAGAAAGAGCGTAAGCCTTTCGGCGCCGACCCGCGCGGCGGCCCGTGGGCCTCGGTGCTGGCGCGCGATAGCGCGTTTGCCGAGGCGTTCGTCAAGCAGGACCTCGAACGCTACAAGCTGATCGTGTCGAGCATGGGGCGCACCCTGATCGACCGCGACACTGCGCCCGGGGCCGAACCGGAAGACCTGATGCGCCTGTCGATCCCGGCCCTGGTCGTGCCCGGCAAGGACGGCTCGCACGCCACCTCGGCCGCGCGCTACCTCGAAGAATGCCTGCCGCACGCGGCCTACTGGGACGTGGCGCCCGACGACCAGAGCGAGGACGCGACCGCCGCGCGCCTGCTGTCGTTCCTGGCCGCGTCGTCCTCACCCAAACCTTGAATCTGCCTGCCATGATCATCGATACCCATTGTCATTACACCACCGAGCCCGCGGCGATGCACCTGTTCCGCGACAAGCAGCTGGCCGGGCTGGCCGATCCCGCGCGCAAGCCGAAATCGACCGACCTCGGCATCAGCGACGAGCAGCTGATCCAGAGCGTGCAGCCGCAGCTCAAGCTGCAGCGCGAGCGCGGCAGCGACCTGACCATCTTCTCGCCGCGCGCGGCCGGCATGGCCCACCACATCGGCAACGAAGCAATGAGCCGCGAGTGGGCCAGCGTCAGCAACGACATGATCCATCGCCTGTGCACGCTGCTGCCGAATAACTTCGTCGGCGTCGGCCAGTTGCCGCAGTTTCCCGGCGTCTCGCCCAGGAACTGCATCCCGGAACTCGAGCGCATCGTCAATGAACTCGGTTTCGTCGGGGTCAACCTCAATCCCGATCCCTCGGGCGGCTACTGGACCGATCCGCCGCTGATCGACCGCTACTGGTATCCGATCTACGAGAAGCTGTGCGAACTGGAAGTGCCGGCGATGATCCACGTGACGTCCTGCTGCAATCCCAACTTCCACCACACCGGCGCGCACTACATCAACGCCGATACCACCGCCTTCATGCAGCTGATCCAGGGCGACCTGTTCAAGGATTTCCCGACCCTCAAGTTCGTGATCCCGCACGGCGGCGGGGCGGTGCCTTACCACTGGGGACGCTACCGCGGCCTGAGCCTGAGCATGCAGAAAAAGCAGCTGGTCGACCATGTCATGAACAATGTGTTTTTCGATACCTGCGTGTACCACTTGCCGGGCATCGAACTGCTGACCAAAGTCATTTCGGTCGACAACATCCTGTTCGCTTCGGAAATGCTGGGTGCGGTGCCGGGCGTCGATCCGGAGACCGGCCACAGCTTCGACGATACCAAGCGTTACATCGACCAGGTCGCCGGCCTGAGCGATGAGGCGCGCTACAAGATCTTCGAAGGCAATGCGCGCCTGGTGTACCCGCGCCTGGACGCCTTGCTCAAGAAGCGCGGCCACCCCGCGTTGTAAATACGATACGCCATCCCTCCCGGGGCGCCGGCGCGCGCCCCGCGCAGCCGCCGGCTTGATTCAGATCAAGTCTGCCGGCTTGATCGCAGTCAAGCGCTTTCCCTGCCTTTTGTTCCTTCATGTGGAACGACGTTTCATTATTCGTTGCGGCGTTCCGAAAATGCCCATACAATGCAAATTAGAAATCCATCTTCGCATCTGCATTCCAAGGAGAATCCATGTCCACGCTTCCCCGTCTGAACGGCATCATTCGCGCACTTGAAGCCGGCCAGCACTCGTTTTCGCTGTTCGCACCGTGCGAGGTCGAAACCGCGGTCGAACTGCAAGGCTCCAACTACGACGGTATCGTGTTCGAAGGCGAACACCGCGGCTGGGACATCAAGGCCCTGCGCGACAGCATGCAGTACCTGCTCAACCGTGGCCAGATCGCCAAGGCCGGCCATGCGCCGAGCGTCACCCCGACCGCGCGCATTCCGGCCAACGGCGTCGAAAAAAACCAGTTCCTGGCCAAGCAGGCGCTCGACGTGGGCTGCTACGGCGTGGTGTTCCCCCATATCAGCACGGTCGAGGAAGCCTATAACGCGGTCGCGGCCTGCCGCTATCCGCGCCTGAAGGACAAGCCGCTGTACGAGCCGGCCGGGATCCGCGGCGACGGCCCGATGCAGGCCACGCGCTACTGGGGCGTGACCCAGCAGGAGTACTACGAGCGCGCCGACGTGTGGCCGCTGGCGCCCAAGGGCGAGATTCTCGTGGTGCTGCAGATCGAGGACACCAGCGGGATCGAGAACCTGCCCCAGATCCTCAAGAACGTGCCCGGCATCGGCGCAATCCTGATCGGCGAAGGCGACCTGAGCCAGGAGCTCGGCTACGCGCGCCAGACCGAACACAAGGTGGTGCTGGACGCGATGGCGCAGGTGGTGTCGGTCTGCAAGCAGCACAAGGTGATCGTCGGCCACCCGCACGTGACCGCGGCCAATGCCGAGCGCGTCATTGCCGAAGGCTACCGCTACCTGATGTGCGCGGCGCCGCGCAGCTTCGCCACGCTCGATAGCGCGCGCAAACTGGCCGAGCGCTGATCGCCTTCCAATTTTCGAATAGAACAAATAAAACCTTAAAGGAGTACATCTGTGGAAAAAGTGCTTGCTGCAGTAAAGACCGGTCCGAGCAAGATCGAGATCCGTGAATTTCCGATGCCGGAAGTGCCGGCCGACGGCGCCCTGTTGAAAATGGAAGTGGCCGGCATCTGCGGCACCGACGTCAAGATGTACAAGCAGCCGCTCAAGGGCGGCCCGGTCATCATGGGCCACGAGAACATCGGCTACATCAGCAAGGCCGGCGCCGAATTCACGCGCCGCAAGGGCTTCAAGGAAGGCGACCTGGTGTTCGTCGAGCACTACGTCGGCTGCTTCAAGTGCGAGTGGTGCCACAAGGGCGAATACCGCCATTGCGAGAACACCGACTGGCGCGACAACCCGAACGGAATCCGCTACGGCTACACCTCGTCTGACAAGGCGCCCCACCTGTGGGGCGGTTTCGCGCAGTACGCCTACCTGCCGTGGAATTCGGTGATCCACAAGGTACCGGACGGCGTCACGCCGGAGCTGGCCGGCCTGGTCACCCCGATGGCCAACGGCATCGAATGGTCGCTGTTCGACGGCGGCGTGAAATACGACGACATCGTGCTGATCCAGGGGCCTGGCCAGCAGGGCCTGTCGCAGACCGTGATCTGCAAGCAGGCCGGCGCCAAGTGCATCATCGTCACCGGCACCTCCAAGGACCTGGCGCGCATGGAAGTGGCCAAGCTGCTCGGCGCCGACTTCGTGATCGACGTGCAGAAGGAAGATCCGCTGGCGCGCATCATGGAAATCACGGGCGGGCGCGGGGTTGACGTGGTGCTCGACTGCACCGCCGGCGCCGGCACCTTCCCGATCATGCTGGGCGTGGAAGCGATGAAGCGCAAGGGCGGCACGATGGTGGTGCAGGGCGAGATGGGCGACTTCCCGAATTTCCCGCTCAGCAAAATCACGCTCAAGTGGATGACGATCAAGAGCGCGCGCGGCCATAGCTACCGTGCGTGCGAACTGGCGCTGGCGCAACTGGCATCGAAGCGTTTCCCGCTCGAGAAGGTCACCACCCACAAGTTCGGCCTGAAGGACGTCGACCTGGCGATCCGTTCGGTCGGCAACGAGGGTGTGCCAAACGTGATCCACGCGTCGCTGATGCCCTGGCTGTAACGGCATGACCGGTTCGCCCGATAACGCGGTGCCCGCGGTGCGCATTCCGGTGACGGTGCTGACCGGCTACCTGGGTGCCGGCAAGACCACGCTGCTCAACCGTATCCTGTCCGAACAGCACGGCCAGCGCTACGCGGTCATCGTCAATGAGTTCGGCGAGATCGGCATCGACAACGAGCTCATCGTCAACACCGACGAAGAGCTGTTCGAGATGAACAACGGCTGCATCTGCTGCACCGTGCGGGGCGACCTGATCCGCACGCTGCACGGCCTGCTCGCCAGGCCAGGCGGTTTCGACGCGATCGTGATCGAGACCACCGGTCTGGCCGACCCGGGCCCGGTGGTGCAGACCTTTTTCGTCGACCAGTTCCTGCTGGCGCGCACCGTGCTCGATTCGGTCACCACGCTGGTCGACGCCAGGCACATCCTGCAGCGCCTGGACGACAGCCGCGAAGCGGTCGAACAGATTGCGTTCGCCGACCAGATCGTCCTCAACAAGACCGAACTGGCCAGCGAAGCGGAACTGGAACAGATCGAAGCACGCCTCAGAAGCATCAATTCGATGGCGTCGATCCACCGCGCGCAACGCGCCAATGTCGATCTTGGCAAGGTGCTGGGACGCGCCGCGTTCGAGATCGAACGCATCGTCTCGCTGGAACCGGACTTCATCACGCCGGCCCATGTACACGATGAACACTGCGGCCACGATCACGATCACGATCACGATCACCATCACGACAGCGACATCCAGAGCATTTCGCTCAGTTCGGAGCAAGCGATGGATGGCGCGCGCATCGAGCACTGGCTCAATGGTCTGGTGGCCAGCAGGGGCGGCGACATCCTGCGCTCGAAGGGCATCATCGACGTGCAGGGCGATGCCAGGCGCATGGTGTTCCAGTCGGTGCACATGCTGCTGGAAGGCGATTACCAAAGGACCTGGGCCGCGCACGAGCAGCGCCGCAGCCAGATCGTGTTCATCGGCCGCAAGCTCGACCAGGCGGCGTTGCGGCTGGGCTTCGAGTCCTGCGTCGCCACGGCGCCGGCAGCAATCTGAGGAGAAATAATGGAGCCAATAAGCAGCGCCCGTGCCGCCAGCGACACGCGGCATCGGATCAAGGCCCCCAATTCGCAGCCACGCCGCATCAAGCTGGTGGGCCTGGGCCGCGGCGGAGCGGCCGTGGTGGGCGCTATCGACAGCGCGAGCATGCGCGCCGTGCAGCACGTGATTGCGAACCAGGCTGGCGCACTGGAAGCGCAACTGGCGGGCGCGGAGATGATTTTCATGGTGGCATGCAGCGGCGACGACCTGGACCTGGCGCCGCAGGTCAAGCAGATCGCGCGTGACGCCAAGGTGTTGATCACCGGGATCCTGGTGCAGTCGGGCCCGGCCCAGGCCGAATTGCCGGTGCTGCGGGCGGCATCCGACATGCTGGTCGTGGTCACGGATCCAGCTTACGTGTCGGACATGTTGGAACAACTCGGTGCGTAAGGCAGCCCTTGCACTTACACCATAAAAGGAGACAAGTATGATGAGCAAAAAACTATTTCCCGCCCTCGCGGCGCTGGCATTGGCAGCGACGGCGCTGGGCGCGCAAGCGGCTGACGAGCTGACCGTACTGCGCGTGGGCATCACCAGTGCCAGCAGCGACGTGGTGTTTTTTATCGCCGATAAAAAAGGCTACTTCAAGCACGAAGGGCTGGCCGTCAAGTTCACCCCGTTCGACTCGGCCGCCAAGATGGTCGCGCCGCTCGGCGCCGGCCAGCTCGACATCGGCGGCGGCTCGGCTTCGGCCGGACTGTACAACGCCGTCCTGCGCGGCATCGACATCAAGATCGTGGCCGACAAGGGCTCGACCCCGCCCGGCTACGGCTTCCAGCCGCTGCTGGTGCGCAAGGACCTGGTCGAGAGCGGCCGCTACAAGAGCCTCAAGGACCTGAAGGGCATGAAAATCGCCGGCAGTGCGCCCGGCAGCGCCTCGACCTCGACCCTGAACGAAGCGCTCAAGAGCGTCAAGCTCGATCCGGATGACGTCAAGCGCGTCTTCATGGCATTTCCCCAGCACGTGATGGCGCTGCAGAACAAGGCGGTCGACGCGGCCCTGACCACCGAGCCATCGGCCACCCGCGCGGTGCAAAGCGGAGCGGCGGTGCGCGTGATGGGCGACGACGTGATCTATCCGAACCACCAGCTGGCAGTGGTGTTCTATGCCGGCGCCTTCATCAAGTCCGATCCTGAATCGGCCAAGCGCTTCATGCGCGCCTACCTGCGCGCCGCGCGCGACTACAACGCCGGCCTCAAGGACGGCAAGATCGCCGGCCCCAACGCTCCGGAAGTGATCTCGATCCTGACCGAGTACACCAGCATCAAGGACCCGGCCGTGTATCGCGCGATCACGCCGCAAGGTATCAGCCCGGATGGCAAGGTGCACGAGGCCAGCCTGAAAAACGATCTGCAGTATTTCAAGGATGAAGGGCTGGTCAAGGGCAAGGTGAGCGTCGAGCAGGTGCTCGACCACTCGTTTGTCGACGCCGCGCTCAAGGATCTCGGCCCCTACCAGCCGGCAGCAGCGAAATAAGCCTGCGCACCAACCACTTCCAGGGACGCAGTCCGCGGACCTGGAAGCTGTAATTATCAATAGAAAGAAAGCATGGAACCCTCCCTGATCGCGCCAGAGGCACCGGCCAAGATCCGCCTGCGCAACCTGACCAAGAGTTTTCCGACCTCCAACGGGGTCGTGACCGCGCTCGACAATGTCTCGCTCGATATCCCGACTGGCTGCTTTTTCACGATCGTCGGCCCCAGCGGTTGCGGCAAGACCACCTTGCTGCGCATCCTCGCCGGCCTGGAAAGCGCGACCTCCGGCACGGTCGAAGTGAGCGCCCCTCCGCCTGGCCGGCCCGGCAACTCGATGGTGTTCCAGGGCGATTCGCTATTCCCGTGGATGACCGTGTTCCAGAACGCGGCCTACGGCCTGACCCTGCGCAAGCGCCCGAAGGCGGAAATCGCCGAAGTGGTCGGGCATTACCTGAATCGTACCGGCATGACCAGGTTTGCCAACGCCTACCCGCACCAGCTCTCGGGCGGCATGCGCCAGCGCGTGTCGATCGCGCGCGCCTTCGCCAACGACCCCGACATCCTGCTCATGGACGAGCCGTTCTCGGCGCTCGACGAGCAGAACAAGGTGATGCTGCAGGAAGAGCTGCTGCGCATCTGGGAAGAAACCCGCAAGACGGTGCTGTTCATTACCCATAGCGTGGACGAGGCGGTGACGCTGGGCGACCGCATCATGATCATGACGGCCCATCCGGGGCGCGCCAAGCAGATTGTCGACGTGCCGTTCGAGCGCCCGCGCGCGGTGCTCGAGCTGCGCTCGCGCCCCGCCTACGGCGAGCTGGTGTATTCAATATGGGGCCAGTTGCGCGACGAAGTGCAGCGCGCCCGCGCCCTGGACGAAGGAGCCGCAGCATGAGTTTGCCAAAGACACATCCGAAAACCATGCGCGCCGGCATCAGCGTCGGCGCCCGCGACCGCCTGATCGGGGTTGCCTCGCCGATCATGCTGCTGGTGCTTTGGGAAATCATGGTGCGCACCGCCATTCTCGACGCGCGCTTCTTTCCCGCCCCGAGCACGATCTTCGAAACCCTGGTCGCGCTGGTGAAGGACGGCAGCCTGTGGTCGCACACCTGGGCCAGCCTGCAGCGCCTGCTGTGGGGCTTCCTGCTGGGCGGCGTGCCGGCACTGGTGCTGGGCATCTCGATGGGACTGAACCGCACCTTGCGCGCGATGGTCGAGCCGCTGGTCGCGGCGACCTATCCGATTCCGAAGAGTGCGATCTTTCCCCTGATCCTGCTCATTTTCGGTCTCGGCGAATCGTCCAAGATCGTCATGGTCGCGATCGGCGTGTTCTACCCGGTGCTGATCAACTCGGCCACCGGCGTGCTCGAAATTAACAAGATCTACCTCGACGTGGGCCGCAACTTCGGCGCCAGCCGCGGGCAGGTGTTCCGCACCATCGCGTTTCCCGGCGCCGTTCCGCACATCATGAGCGGCGTCAAGCTGGGCATCGGCATGGGACTGATCCTGATCGCGATCGCCGAGATGATCGGCGCCGAGACCGGTCTCGGTTACATGATCTGGAATTCCTGGGAGATCCTGTCGGTTGAAACCATGTATGTCGGCCTGATCGTCATTGCGCTGCTCGGCTTCCTGTTCACGATGGTGCTCAACGAAGTGGAGCGGGCAATCATCCCCTGGAAGAAGTTCCGCTGAAAATGACCGTGTACACACTCGTATTGATGCGTCACGGCGAATCGGCCTGGAACCTCGACAAGCGCTTCGCCGGCTGGGCCGATGTCGACCTGACCGGCCAGGGCAGGGAGCAGGCGCGCCAGGCCGGAAGGCTGCTGCGCACGGCCGGCTTCAGCTTCGACCTGGCCTATGCATCGGTGCTCAAGCGCGCCATCCGCACGCTCTGGATCGCGCTCGACGAAATGGACCTGATGTGGCTGCCGGTCGTCAACAGCTGGCTGCTCAACGAACGCCACTACGGCGCGTTGCAAGGCTTGAGCCGCGCCGAGACCGCCGCCAGGTACGGCAACGGCCAGGTGCTGGAGTGGCGCCGCAGCTACGCCGCCCAACCGGACCCGCTGCAGCCGGGCGACGCGCGCAACGCCAATGCCGATGCTGCCTACGCCGCACTGGCGCACGGGCAGGTGCCGGTGACAGAATCGCTGCAGGACACCGTGGCGCGCGTGGTGATGGTGTGGAACGAGTCGATCGCGCCGGCCATCCGGGCGGGCAAGCGCGTCCTTGTATCCGCGCACGGCAACAGCCTGCGCGCGCTGGTCAAGCATCTGGACGGCATCAGCGACGCCGGCATCGCCAGTCTCGAGATCCCGCACGGCCAGCCGCTGGTGTATGAGCTGGACGCCGGCCTGAAACCGATCAGACGCTACTACCTCGGTAATCCGGACGCGACAACATGAGGCCGCTGCTGCTGTTGCTCGCTGCCGCGTCCGGCGCCGGCGCCGGCGCCGAACCGCTGGCCACGGTCACGGTATCGGCCTCGCGTACCGGCCTGATCGGTGTTGCGGAGTCGGCCAATGCGGGCGTCGTCACGGGCAAGCAGCTGGCGGCGCGCAGCGTCTATCGCGCCGGCGAACTGCTGGAAGCGGCTCCCGGGCTGATCGTGAGCCAGCACAGCGGGGAAGGCAAGGCCAACCAGTTCTACCTGCGCGGCTTCAACCTGGACCATGGCACCGACCTGCGCACCACCGTCGACGGCATGCTGGTCAACCAGCGCAGTCACGGCCACGGGCAGGGCTGGACCGACCTCAATTTCCTGATCCCCGAGCTGGTATCGAAGCTTGAATACCGCAAGGGCCCGTATTACGCGCCGGAAGGCGATTTCGCCGCGGCCGGGGCGGCCGCCGTATCGTATGCGGACCGGCTCGAGCAAGGCATCGCCAGCATCGGCCTCGGGCAGCACGGCTTCCGCCGCGCGCTGCTGGCCGACTCGCCCGAATTCAAGGCGGGCAGGCTGCTGTATGCCGTGGAGCTGCTCAATAACGATGGCCCGTTTACCGCGCCGGACGCGTACCGCAAGCGCAGCGGCGTGCTGCGTTACAGCCAGGGCAGCGGCGGCAACCGCTTCAACCTCACCGCCATGGCGTACCAGGGGCGCTGGAACGCAACCGACCAGATTCCTGCGCGCGCACTCGCACGCGGCGAGCTTGGCCGTTTCGACGCACTCGACACCAGCGACGGCGGCAACGCGCAGCGCTACAGCATCTCGGGCGCATGGCGCCGTAGCGCGGGTGCGCACGCGAGCCGCATCAATGCCTGGCTGGCCCACAACGTGCTCGACCTGTATTCGAACTTTACCTACTTCCTCGATGACCCGGTCAACGGCGACCAGTTCAACCAGCGCGACCGGCGCACCAGCGCGGGCCTGGACGCGCGCCACGTGGTGCAGGGCTCCTGGTTCGGACTGGAATCGGAAACAGCCTTCGGCCTGCAGCTGGAAAACGACAATATCGCCAACGGCTTGTTCAACACCGTGGCGCGCAAGCGCCTTGCCACGACGCGCCAGGACCGGGTGCGCGAAGCGAGCGCCGGCCTGTATCTCGAGAACAGCACGCGCTGGCGCGAAAAATTCAGGACCGTGGCCGGCCTGCGCGCCGATCTTTATCGCTTCAAGGTCGACAGCGACAACGCGCGCAATAGCGGAACCACGCACGACGCCATCGCCAGCCCGAAGCTGAACCTGATCTTCGGACCCTGGGCCAGGACCGAGTATTACCTCAATATGGGAACGGGATTTCACAGCAACGACGCGCGCGGCACCACCATGACGGTCGATCCGAAGAATCGCTTCGCGCCGGTGGACCCGGTCGCGCCCCTGGTGCGCGCACGCGGCCTCGAAACCGGCCTGCGCACCGAACTGGTTCCCGGCTTGCAAAGTTCGCTCTCGCTGTACCGGCTCGACTTCGACTCGGAGCTCGTGTTCGTGGGCGATGCGGGCACCACCGAAGCCGGGCGTGCCAGCCGGCGTTCCGGATTCGAGATCAACAACTATTACAAGCCGGTGTCGTGGCTGACCATCGATACCGACCTGGCGTTTGCGCATGCGCGTTTTCGCGACGCCGATCCGGCCGGGCGCCGCATTCCCGGTGCGGTGGAAGGCGTGGCATCGGTCGCACTGGCCGTCGAGAAGGGCCGGTTCACGAGCGCGCTGCAGTTGCGCCATTTCGGCGCGCGCCCTTTGCTAGAGGACAACAGCGTGCGCTCGCACGGCACCACCACCCTGAACGGACGCATCGGCTATCGGCTAAGCCGCGCCTTGCGCCTCGAGCTGGAAGGCTTCAACCTGACCGACCGGCGCGCCTCCGCCGTGGACTATTACTATGCTTCGCGCCTTGCGAGCGAAGCGCCCGGCTCGTCCACCGAAGACATTCATTTTCATCCGATCGAGTCGCGTTCGTTCCGCCTGACGCTGACCGCACATTTCTGAATCAACAGAGCGAACGATCGGCTACACTGAACGCATTTTCAACCATGCTGGCGCCATTGCGATGAACTGGAAAGAAGGACTGCGCCAGGCCGGTGTGCCGGCCGCGCTGGGCGCCGCACTGCTGTTCGGCGCCGGCACGCCGCTGGCCAAGCAATTGCTTGGCAGTGTCAGCCCCTGGCTGCTGGCCGGCCTGCTCTACTTCGGATCGGGCACCGGACTCATGCTCTACCGGGTGCTCACGCGCGCCGCGCCGGTCCGCCTGCCACGTCACGAAGTGGCGTGGTTCGCGGGCGCCATCGTGTCCGGCGGCATCATCGGCCCGGTCTTGCTGATGCTTGGCCTGTCCGGCATGCCGGTCACGGGAGCGTCGCTGCTGCTCAATGCCGAATCCGTGTTTACCGCCTTGTTGGCCTGGTTCGCATTCCGGGAAAACTTCGACCGCCGCATTGCCCTGGGCATGCTTGCGATCGTGGCCGGCGCGGCCGTGCTGAGCTGGCCGGGCGAAGCCAGGTTCGCCGGATTCTGGCCCGCGCTTGCCGTCCTCGGCGCGTGCCTGGCCTGGGGCATCGACAACAACCTCACGCGCAAGGTGTCGCTGACCGACGCCAGCTGGATCGCCTCGGTCAAGGGCCTGGTGGCCGGTTCGGTGAACATGGCCCTGGCCGTCACGCTGGGCGCGGCCTTTCCGCCGCCGCCGGTCATCGGCGCCGCGATGGTGGTGGGATTCCTCGCTTACGGCCTGAGCCTGTCCCTGTTCGTGGTGGCCCTGCGCCACCTTGGCACGGCCCGTACCGGCGCTTATTTTTCGGTCGCGCCGTTTTTCGGCGCGCTGCTGGCGCTGGCCACGGGCGAGCCGCTCACGCTGCCGTTGCTGGTGGCCGGCGCTCTGATGGCAGTCGGCATCTGGCTGCACCTGGGCGAACGCCATGCGCATGAGCATACCCACCTGAGCGTGGAGCACCAGCATGACCATGTTCATGACGAACACCACCAGCATGAACACGGCCATCCGGTCGAGCCCGGAACCGAGCACAGCCACCGCCACCGGCACGAGACCGCGACCCATCTGCACCCGCACTTCCCGGATGCGCATCACCGCCATCCGCACGATACTCATTCCCACTGATCGGCCGCGCTGCGCAATGGCGCAGCATAAGCCCAGATCAATATGCTGCCGCGTCATCCCCGTATGTTGGCGTAGACCATACGGCGCAACCGGGACGCCGATTGAGCGGCGACATGACACATGACAGGGAAGACAAGCGCCCGGTGGCGGGCAGGCCGGAGCGCCGCGTCTATGAGTGTCGCTGAACCTGAGCGAATTGCTGGGAAGGACGGCATTCAAGGAGGTGCCGCCGCAACGCCGCATACGCAGGCTGTCCGACACCGCGCTTGAATATATCCAGGTTCCGGGAACCGCCGTGTTTGTCCGCCATACGCTGCCACAAGGTTGAACCGGCCCATCTGCGGCCCACTCTGGTTTTTCTGGCACAATTGGTTTTTGTTGTCGTTCCATACAAGACAAGGCCAGCATGAACGAAGAGGTCGCAAGAAACGTGGTACTGGTACGCGCGATCGAAACGGCCGATCACAAGCGCGAGATCCTCAGCGACGACGACCGCATGTACGCCAGCCGCAGCGCCCGGGAGCTGGCGCAGTGGCAGGCATCGGACAGCAAGTCGGAGGTCAGCGCCGAGCACTTCCTGCAGCAGCGCTCGGAACAAATCCTCAAGCGCATCGCCGAGCGCACGCCGGCCTTCGCCTCCTTTGCGCGGCGCGGCAGCGGTTTCAGGACGCTCGCGCGCGCGCTTCCCGTGCTGGCGCTGGTGCTGGGCGCTGGCCTGGACCGGATTGCCGACCCGCACCGCGTCGACTTGCTGTCGGCCCCGCTGCTCGGCATCCTCGGCTGGAACCTGCTGGTGTATGTCGTGCTGCTGGCCTGGATGCTGGTCCCCGCCCGGACAGGCTGGGCAAGTCCTGGCCTGCTGCGCCGCCTCAGTGCGGGCAAGGCGGCACTGCCGCGCAAGCTGCCGCATGCGCTGGCCGGGGCGCTGCTGGGATTCATGGCGCAATGGGCCGAACTGTCGGCCCGGTTGACCCGGGCGCGCCTGAGCCGCACCATGCACCTGAGCGCGGCCATGTTCGCGCTCGGGGCGGTGCTGTCGCTGTACGCGCGCGGCCTGCTGGCGCAGTATTCGGCCGGGTGGGAAAGCACCTTCCTCGACGCCTCCCAGGTGCACGCGATCTTATCGGTGCTGTTCGCCCCGGCCGTGCATTTGTTGCAGTTGCCCGGTTTTTCAGTGGCCGACATCGAGGCACTGCGCTTCACGCAGCAGCAGGGCGCGCTCGCAGGCGCGCGCTGGGTGCACCTGTACGCGGCCACCCTGTTGTTGCTGGTGGTGGCGCCGCGCCTGCTGCTGGGCGCCTTCGCCCATTGGCGCGCCAAGCGCCTTGCGCGCAACTTCCCGCTCGACCTGCAAGAGCCATACTTTCGCAAGCTGGGCGACAGCTTCGGCACGCGCGCGCCGGGCGTGCTGCGTGTGCTGCCCTACAGTTTCACGCTCGACGAGGCGCGCGACAAGGGGTTATGCGCGCTGGCCGCCATGCTGCTCGGCGAGCAGGCGCGCCTGATGCTGCGCCCGTCCATCGCCTACGGCGAGGAGCCGCGCGAGGCGCTGCAGGACGCGAACCTGAATGACCCGAACGTGACGCTGACGGCGGTGCTGTTCAACCTTGCGGCCACGCCGGAACAGGAAAACCACGGCGCCTTCCTCGACTACCTGGTCGGTTCCTCCGAGCGCGGCATTGCAGTGCTGCTTGACGAATCGGGCCTGCTCGAACGGATCGGCGGCCAGGCCGGGGGCGCTGCCCGCGTGGCCGAACGCATCGTGCTGTGGCAGCAGTTCTGCAGCTTCCACCATGCGCCGGCCAGCGTCGTCAACCTGCTCGATCCGCAAGCCCACCCGCTCGGCGAGGGCGCCGGGCTCACGCTATCGAAGGCGCCATGAACGACACCCCGGTCCTGATCCAGCTCGCGCTGATATCGCATACCAACAACGGCAAGACCACGCTTGCGCGCACCCTGATCGGGGCCGACGTGGGCGAAGTGCGCGATGCGGCGCACGTGACTACCCTGGCCGAGTCGCATCCGCTCCTGACCAGCGCGGCGGGCGACTCGCTGCAGCTGTGGGATACGCCCGGCTTCGGCGACTCGGTGCGCCTGCTGCGGCGCCTTGCGATGTCGGGCAACCCGATCGGCTGGTTCCTGCGTGAAGTGTTCGACCGTTACCGCGACCGTGCGTTCTGGCTCAGCCAGCAGGCGCTGCGCACGGCCAGGGAGAGCGCCGACGTGGTGCTGTACCTGGTCAATTCGTCGGAAAATCCGAAGGACGCGGGCTACCTCGCGCCCGAAATGAATATCCTCGAGTGGCTGGGCAAACCGGTGGTGGTCCTGCTCAACCAGCTGGGGCCGCCCCGTCCGGCGCATGACGAGCAGGCCGAGCAGGCGCGCTGGAAGCATCACCTGGACTCGTATCCGGTCGTGCGCGACGTGCTCGCGCTGGACGCCTTCGCGCGCTGCTGGGTGCACGAGCGCGTGTTCTACGAGGCCGTCGGCAAGCTGGTGGGCGAGCCGAAGCGGGCCGGCTATGCGCGCCTGTTCGCCACCTGGGAGGCGAACAACCTGGAGCGCTTTCGCCTGGCCTTGCGCCTGTGCGCGGAACAACTGGCGGCGGCCGCGCAGGACAGCGAACCGCTCGAAGCCGACCGTGGCGGCATCCTCAGGTCGGCCCTGAAGGCGGTCGGGCTGGCCAAGGGGGGTGAGCAGCAGCGCCAGGAAAGGGCGATGGGCAGGCTGATCGAGCGTCTCGAGCTCGCCATCGCGAAGAGCACCGCGCAACTGCTCGCGCTGCACAAGCTCGATGCCAGCCAAGCGGCCTGCATCAACGCCCGCGTGCGCGACAACTTTGCAATCCGCGCTCCGGTCGACAAGGCGCAGGCCGGGCTGCTGGGGGCCATCATCTCGGGCGCGGCAACGGGACTGTCGGCCGACCTGATGGCCGGCGGCCTGACCTTCGGCACCGGAGCCCTGCTGGGCGGCGTGGTGGGCGCGCTCACGCTGGCTGGCGCCGCCTGGGGTTTTAACACCAGCACCGAGCGCAACCAGAGCACGATGCAGTTCGCCGACGAATTCCTGCAGACACTGCTGGTCGGCAGCGTGCTGCGCTACCTGGCGGTGGCCCATTTCGGGCGCGGGCGCGGCAACTTCGTGGAAGGCGAAGCGCCCGGCTTCTGGCAAGCCGAGGTGGAACAGGCGCTCGCCCCGCACGCCAGGGAACTGGCGCGGCTGTGGCAGGAAGTGCGCTCCGGGGACCTGGACAAGGCGGCCGGGCGCGTCAGCGAGCTCCTCGCCAAGGTCGTCACCCATACCCTGACGCAGCTCTATCCCGGAACAGTGATCGGCCCGCTCTGACCGGCCTGTGCAACAGTTGTGCAACACCTGTTCCAAATTCGAACACCGGTGCTCCACGTCTGAGTCTTGACTTGGCATGGCATGGCATTTGCTCTTACCTGATCATTATTTAACCAAAATCAGTAGGAGACGTCATGAAACATGCAATCCGTAATATCAGTGCCCTGGTCCTCACGGCTGCCACCCTGACCTCGCTGTTGGCGTCCGCGCACGGCAACGTGGTTCCCCAGGCCGTGGACACCACCGGCCTGCCGCTGCTGGGCCAGGCCTGGCGCGACCAGAATCCCTACCGCACCGACAAGCTTGCGCTCAAGATCGGCGCCTCGGCCTACAACCAGAACTGCGCGCGCTGCCATGGCATCGAAGCGATCTCGGGCGGCATCGCCCCCGACCTGCGCCAGCTCGACCGTGACTGTGTCGGCCTGAAGAACGAGACCAAGAAGGCGGCCTGCTTCAAGGAGATGGACAATTATTTCCTTACCAGCATCCGGCACGGCAAGGTGCGCAACGGGGCCGTCTACATGCCGCCGTTCGAGGGAGTGTTCAACCAGGAAGCGATGTGGGCGATCAAGACCTACCTTGAAACGCGCCGCGAAACCAACTGATAGTGGAGGTTCACCATGACTTTCACTCGTTCGCGGGGCGTGCGCGCCATCCTCGCCGCAGCCTGCCTGAGCCTGTCCGCCATCTTGCCGGCGCACGCGGACTGGCAAAAGATCGAACACTCCGGCATCCTCAAGGTTGCGGTCTATGAGACGTTCGCGCCGTATTCCAACAAGGGCGCCGGGATCGACGTCGACCTGGCGCAAGCGCTGGCCGGCAAGCTCGGACTGCGGCTGAGCCTGTTGCCTTTTCCCGCCGGCGAAGAGCTCGGCGACGACTTGCGCAACATGGTCTGGAAGGGGCACTACCTGGGCTATGGACCGGCCGACCTGATGCTGCACGTGCCGGTCGCCCCTGACCTGATGGCGAAAAACGGGCAGGTGCAGATCTTCGCGCCGTATCACGTCGAAACCGTGCGCCTGGTGCGCAGCGCGCGCAGCGTGCCCAGCTTCGAGAGCCTCGATGCGCTGACCGGCAAGCAGATCGGGGTCGAAAAGGTGTCGATCGCGGCCATGGTCATGCTTGGCGAACGCGACGGCAAGTTCCGCGACAAGGTACGCATCTTCCCGACCGCCGTCGAAGCGCTCGAGCAGCTCAAGGCAGGCCAGCTCGACGCCGTGCTGGCCACGCGCTCGGAGATCGAGTCCGTGTTCAGGGGCGATCCGGACTTTCCCGTGCACGAAGTGGCGTTCCAGCGCCTGCCGCGTGCAGGCTGGGCGGTCGGCATGGCGGTGCGCAAGGACGAGCTCGAGATGGCCAGGCGGCTGCAGGCGGCCATGAACGAGCTGAGCGCAAGCGGCGAGCTCAAGGCCATCTTCGCGAAACACGGAGTGCAGGTCGTCAAGCCATGAAGATGCGACGCCGGGCCGCTGGCGCGCTCGCGCTGGCAATGCTGGCGCAGCAGCAGGCCCAGGCCCAGGAGCATCAGGGCGGCGCCCTGCTGACGGTCGACATCGTCGGCGCCTTGCCGCTGGCCGGACTTGCCATCGAGCGCAAGCTGCTGCCGTATCCGGTACAGGCGGCCACCAGCGTGGCGATCGCGCAAGCGCACGGCGACAACCTGGCCGACTTCATGGCGCGCAACCTGAACGGCGTCAACGTGAACGAGATTTCCGGCAGCCCGTTCCAGAACGACATCACGTTCCGCGGCTTTCGCGCCTCGCCCGTGCTGGGCGCGGCGCAGGGCATCTCGGTCTATTTCGACGGCGTGCGGGTCAATGAACCGTTCGGCGACGTGGTCAACTGGGACATGCTGCCGGAGGCGGCCATCGGCACGCTGTTGCTGGTGCCCGGATCGAATCCGATGTACGGCTTGAACACCCTGGGCGGGGCACTCGCGCTGACCAGCAAATCGGGGCTGAGCCATCCTGGCCTCGAGTTCGACTTGTCGACCGGCAATGCCGGGAGGCGGCGCCTGGATCTGGCCTATGGCGTGCATGGCGCCGGCGGCTGGCATGGCCTGGTTGCCGCGACCGTGTTCGACGACGCTGGCTGGCGCGAGCATTCGGCCGGCCGGGTCGGCAACATGTTCCTCAAGCTGGGCCGGGCGCAGGGGGCGACCGACTGGAGCGTGTCCCTGCTCGGCGGGCGCAGCCGCCTGCTCGGCAATGGCCTGCTGCCCAGTTACCGCTGGCTCGACGGCGCGCTCGAACCTGGCCTGTACGAAACCAACCGGCGCGCCGCCTACACCTTTCCCGATATAACCAGGAACCGCCTGCTGCAGGCGGGCTTTCAGCTCGAGCACCGGTTCAGCGAGCGTGCCAGCCTGGGCGCCAGCGCCTACGCGCGCAGCAGCCGGCGCACGACCGTCAATGGCGACATCAGCGACGCCCTGGACGACTACGTCGAGGATTGCGCGGCCGGCTTCCTGGCCGACGGCTCCGCAGCCGACCCGCAAGCGTGCACGCTTGACCGCGCGCAGGGCGCTGCGCTGCACACGGCGCTGCTCAATTCCACCAGTACCCGCCAGTCCAGCCAGGGCGCCAGCGCCAACCTGGGGATCCGGCTGCGCTCGCATCGGGTCAACGCCGGCGTCAGCTTCGACCGCAGCGAGGTGAGCTTCGCGCAGTTCGAGCAACTGGCGCGCTTCACACCGGAACGCGGGGTGCTGGCCGACCCCGAACAAGCGCGCGAAGCATCCTCTTCCGTTACTGGCGATGCAGGTGCCATGGGCGTGTATGCGACCGACACCTGGCCGCTCGCGCCCGGCACCCACCTGACCGCGTCGGCCCGCCTGAACCGTGCGGTGGTGAGCAACACCTTGACCACCGAACGCGGTCCGCAGCCGCACGAAAGCTTTAGCTATACCAAGCTGAACCCGGCACTCGGGGTAGCCCACGAAGCCGGCGCAGGGGTGACGCTGTTTGCCAATCTCGCGCAGAGCAACCGGGTACCGACCGTCATCGAGCTCGGCTGCGCCGATCCCGAACAGCCGTGCCGCCTGCCGGTCGGCCTGCAATCGGATCCCTACCTCAAGCAGGTGGTGGCGCGCACCGTCGAGACGGGCGCGCGCTGGCAACAGCACGGCGCAACCCTGTCCGCCTCGCTGTATCGCACCGTCAACCGCGACGATATCCTGTTCCTCAGTTCCGGCCCGTCGCGCCAGGGATATTTTTCCAACTTCGGGCAGACCCGTCACCAGGGGGCGGACCTGAGCGCCACTCTGCGCCGCGGTACCCTCACGGCCCGGCTCAGCTACAACTACCTCGATGCCACCTACGACACCGACGGCGTACTGTTCACCGGCCCGCGCACGGTCCAGGTCAGGCGCGGCACCCGCATTGCCGGCTTGCCGAAGCACACCTTCAAGGCTGGCCTGGACTGGAAGGTGTTGCCCGCGGTAACGCTGGGCGCCGACGCGCAACTGGTCTCCGACCTGATTACCCAAGGCAATGAGGACGGGCTGCGCGAAGATCCGGAAGAAGGGCGCCTGCCACAGTACGCCGACTGGCGCGTGCACGGCTACGCGCTGCTGAACCTGCGCGCCAGTGTGCGCGCCGGCAAGCGCTGGGAGTTTTACGCGCGCATCAACAATGTGTTCGACCGCCGCTACGAGACGTTTGGAGCGATCGCCACCGACCTGTTCCCGAACGGGCAACTGCTGCAGCCGCACGAAGGCCCGGTGGACGCGGCGCATGCGCGTTTCGTCGCGCCCGGCGCGCCACGTTCAGTGAGCGCCGGACTGCGTTACCACTTCTAGAACGCGTATTGCGCGCTGGCGCCGACCAGCCAGTTGCGTCCCGGCGCCGCTTCATAGAAGCGCTTGCTGGCGTCTCCCACGATCACCGAACCCACGTAATCACGGTCGAGCAGGTTGTTTACCCGCGCAAACTGCTTCAGGCGCCAGTTGCCCACCTCCTGTCTGGCTTGCACCCTTGCATTGAGCAGCCCATAGCCGGGCGCCGGAATCTCGGTATTCGCGTCTTCAGCGTAGATCTTGCTGCTTGCGATGGTTTCGAGCGCGGCGCCGAAGCGCTCGCCGGTGGCGTTCCACGCCAGTTCACCATACAGGTTGGCCCTCGGCACGCCAGGCAGGCGGCTGCCTGCCAGCACGTTGCCGAAGCCCTGGTCATACACCGCCCGCAAGGCTGTCAGGGCAAGGCGCGTGCGAAAGCCCCCGCGCCAGGATGCGTCGAGCGACAATTCGGCGCCCTGGCGCAAGGTCTTGCTGGCATTGCGGTAACTGGTGCGTCCGCCGGCCGAGGTATCGACCACCAGCTCGTCGCTGGTGCGCACCTGGAAGAGGGCCGCGTTGATGCGGGCATTGTTGGCCAACATGGCCTTGGCGCCGGCTTCCACGTGCGTGCTCTTGGCAGGGTCGAGCCTGAAGTTAAATCCCCCCATGCTCGAATAGAACAGCTCGTTCAAGGTGGGCGCCTCGAAGCCGCGCGCCGCGCTGGCATACACGTTGAGCAACGGCGACACCTTGTAGAGCACACCGAGCAGCGGGGTGGTGTGGCGGTAGCTGACGGCGCCGCTGTCGTTGCCGTTGGAGAGGAAACGGTCCTCCACGTCGACCTTCATGCGGCTGTGCCGCAAACCCGCGCTCAACACCCAGGACCCGCCCTGCCATTCGGCCTGGGCGTACGGGTCCAAGCTCGACACGCTGTCCTGTTCGTCGCGCCGCAGCTTGCCCTTGACGCCGAACTGGGTGCCGATGAAATTTTCGAAACCCTGCCGTGCGTCGCTCGAGCGTCCGTAGTCGATCCCGACCGTGGTGCTCAGCTTGCCGCCTGCGAGCGCTTGCACACAGAGCCAGTTGATATCGGCGCCGTAAAAGTCGCGGTCGAAGTCGACCACGCCGCCGGAGTGGCTGGCCGGGCTCTGGAAGCCCTTCGAGAACGACTGGTACTGGATGACCTGGCGCTTGCCGCCGTAGGTCGTCAGGCGCAGGCGCTGTTCGCCGAAGCGCTGCTCATAGGCGAGTCCGAGCTGGGTGTGGTCGATGCTCTTGCGCGTGTTGTAGCGTTCGGCGAAGGTGCGTTTCGGCGTCTGGGTATCGGTAGTGTCGATCTCGCCGGCGCGCGGGTCTTTCTGGAAGCTTGCCCACTGCACCCCGAGCGGGTCCTGGGTATCGTCCTGGCGCAAGCTGTTGGCCACCAGCGTCAGGCGGCTGGTGGCGGACGGCTCGAGCGTAAGCTTGGCGAACGCCTGGTCGCGCCTGGCGGCACTGTGGTCGCGGTAACCATCGGTGTCGAAGCGCGAGGCATCGAGCACGTAGCCGATGCCCGCGCTCTTGCCCTGCGCGTTGACATCGAGCTTGCGCGCGCCGTCGCTGCCGCCCGCGGCGTTCACTTCCAGCGTGGGCCGGCCCTGGCCATCGCGCGTGAACAACTGGATCACGCCGCCAGAATGGTTGCCGTAGATGGCGGAGAAGGGGCCGCGCAGCACTTCGATGCGCTCGGCCATGTCGAGGTTGAAGGTGGCCGCCTGGCCCTGTCCGTCCGGCATGCTGGCAGGAATGCCGTCGGCGATCAGGAGCACGCCGCGCACGCCGAAGGCCGAGCGGGCGCCGAATCCGCGCGACGATATCTGCAGGTCTTGCGCGTAGTTCTGGCGGTTTTGCGCAACCAGTCCTGGCACCGCGGCCAGCGGCTCGGAGGCGTTGACCCGCATTTGGGCGTCGCTGATGCGGACGGCATCGACCACGTCGATGGCCGCAGGGAAATCGAAGCTGCTGTGTTCGACCCGGCTGCCGGTCACCACCACGACATCCATGAGCGCGGGAGCATCAGCGGCCATGGCGCAAGGTACTATCGCGAACAGGCTGGCGATAGCGTTTAATCGAAAATAATTCTGCTTCATGTGATCTCCATATTGTGTAGCGAGTATGTTCTACGGACGAATATTCCGCCAACTCTGAATGAAAATAAGCAAATTGCCTGCCATGTGAAAAAGTATTGCGGGAAACGCTGGCATGGCGCTTGCATAAAGTGTACGCACGCGCGCGAGCTGCCGCGAAAAACCCAAGAGAGGCTCACATGAGACACCAGCATATCTTTCGCCTTCGCTCCATCGTCCTGGCCTGCACATCCTTCGCGTGCACGCTGGCGGCGGCAGCGCCATTTGCCTACGTGCCCAACGAAAAATCGGGGACCGTGAGCGTAATCGACACCCAGAGCGACATGGTGGTACGCCAGATCAACGCCGGCAAGCGCCCGCGCGGGATCAGCGCCGATCTGAGCGGAAGCACGCTGTTTGTGACCGATGCCGCAACCAACAGCCTGCTGGTGCTCGATACCGCAAGCGGCCAGGCCGGCGCCTCGCTGGCGCTGGGGCAATCGCCGGAAGGCGTGCAGATCTCGGCCGACGGCAAGTACCTGGCGGTCGCCGTGGAAGAGACCAACAGCGTGAACCTGATCGATGCCGCGACCAGGCAATCGATCGCCGACATCAAGGTCCAGGGCCACAACCCCGAGCACGCGGTGTTCAGTCCGGACGGGCGCTATCTGCTCGTCAGTGCCGAAGAGGCCGAGCAGGTCGACGTGATCGACGTCGCGCTGCGCCAGCAGGTCGGCTCGATCGCGGTCGGTTTGCGCCCGCGCGGCATCGGCTTCCTGCCCGACTCATCGCGCGCCTATGTCGCCTGCGAGCGCGTCAACGCGGTGTACGTGATGGACCTGGCCACGCGCACCACGGTGGCGACCATTGCTGCCGGCAAGAACGCCAACGGCATCGCCGTGCACCCGAGCGGCAAGCAGGTTTATGTGTCGAACGGCACGGACGGCACGGTCATGTTCATCGATACCGCCAGCAATACCGTGAGCGCGACGATTCCCGTGGGCAAGCGACCATGGAACATGGCGCTCACGCCGGACGGATCCAAGCTGTACGTCGCCAACGGGCGTTCGAACAACGTGTCGGTGATTGACACGGCCAGCGCCACCAAGCGCGGCGACGTCGCGGTCGGCGAATTGCCATGGGGTGTACTGATACGCTAATTGTGTACCAGGACACCTGTCCCAGATTGACACACCCCCAGCGCGACCTCCACCTCCAAACCGCAAAATCGGGGACAGACCCCGATTTTGATTTGCCGCCTCAAAATCGGGGTCTGTCCCCGATTTCTCCTGATGTTGCGCTTGGGCCGGGCTCCCTCTTGCGGCCTGTGCACACCTTGCTGGCTCGTTTAGGCACAGTGGCGCGCCTGGTTGTTCCGAAAGCTAACACTTTGATCGCCGCCGCCGCGCCGCTTTCCCGCGTGTTTCGGCGCTGCGCGCCTCTTCTTCCCTCTGCAAGCGGCGCTTTTCGCGCATTTGCCGCGAGCTGGCACGGCGTTTGCCAATCCTCTGTGTGTTCAACACGACTCCGTTGCCAGCAACGGTCTTACAACCACATCAGAAAGAGGATGACATGAATCTCGCGGACATCAGCAAACTCGGCGTCGCCAGCCCCTTCAAGCAACGCTATGACAATTACATCGGCGGCCGCTTTGTCGCGCCGGTCAACGGTCTTTATTTCGGCAACGTCACGCCAATCACCGGCCAGGTTTTTTGTGAGATCGCTCGCTCGAGCGCAGAGGACGTGGAACTGGCGCTCGACGCCGCCCACGCCGCCCGTGCTGCCTGGGGCAAGACTTCGCAAGCCGAGCGCGCCAACATTCTCAACAAGATCGCCGACCGCATGGAGCAGAACCTGCAGCTGATCGCCACTGCGGAAACCATCGACAACGGCAAGCCGATCCGCGAAACCATGGCGGCCGACATCCCGCTCGCGATCGACCATTTCCGCTATTTCGCCGGTTGCATCCGCGCCCAGGAGGGTTCGGTCGCGCAGATCGACGACACCACCTACGCCTACCATTTCCATGAGCCGCTCGGCGTGGTCGGCCAGATCATCCCGTGGAATTTCCCGATCCTGATGGCGGTCTGGAAGCTGGCGCCGGCGCTGGCGGCAGGCAATTGCGTGGTGCTCAAGCCGGCCGAGCAGACCCCTGCCTCGATCATGGTCCTGATCGAACTGATCGGCGACCTGCTGCCACCAGGCGTGCTCAACATCGTCAACGGTTTCGGCCTGGAAGCGGGCAAGCCGCTCGCTTCGAACAAGCGCATCGCCAAGATCGCGTTCACCGGCGAGACCGGCACCGGCCGCCTGATCATGCAGTACGCTGCGCAAAACCTGATTCCCGTCACGCTCGAACTGGGCGGCAAATCGCCTAACGTGTTCTTCGAAGACGTGATGGACGCCGACGACGACTACTTCGACAAGTGCCTCGAGGGCTTCGCCATGTTCGCGCTCAACCAGGGCGAGGTGTGCACCTGCCCGTCGCGCGTGCTGATCCAGGAATCGATCTATGAAGCGTTCATCGCGCGCGCCCTGGCACGCGTTGCCGCCATCAAGCAGGGCAATCCGCTCGACGCGACGACCATGATCGGCGCCCAGGCGTCGCAGGAACAGATGGAAAAAATCCTGTCGTACATGGACATCGGCAAGCAGGAGGGCGCCGAGCTGCTCGCCGGCGGTACCCGCAACATGCAGGGCGGCGACCTGGAAGGCGGCTACTACGTGCGTCCTACCGTGTTCAAGGGCGACAACAAGATGCGCATCTTCCAGGAAGAGATCTTCGGGCCGGTGGTGTCGGTCACGACCTTCAAGGACGAGGAAGATGCCATCCGCATCGCCAACGACACCCTGTACGGGCTGGGCGCCGGCTTGTGGACCCGCGACGGTTCGCGCGCCTTCCGCATGGGCAAGGCAATCCAGGCAGGCCGCGTGTGGACCAACTGCTACCACCTGTATCCGGCCCACGCCGCGTTCGGCGGCTACAAGCAGTCCGGCATCGGGCGCGAGAACCACAAGATGATGCTCGACCACTACCAGCAGACCAAGAACCTGTTGGTGAGCTATAGCCCAAAAGCGCTTGGCTTCTTCTAACGTAACGATTTCCCGCGCCCGTCCGGCCTTCCGGCATGGCGCGGGGTTTGCCAAAGGTGTCCTATGAAAAACGCGCTTGCTCGTGTCACTGCAACCGCCGAGGCCTTGTCGATGATCGGCGAGTTGCGCAAGCAGCATGGCCCGCTCATGTTTTTCCAGTCGGGCGGATGCTGCGACGGCAGTGCTCCCATGTGTTATCCGGCCGGCGAATTCAATATCAGCGACACCGATGTGTATCTCGGCAATCTGGACGGTGCGCCGTTCTATATCGGGATGGAGCAATTCGAGTATTGGGAACATACCCAATTGATCATTGATGTGGTCAACGGCAACGGGGGGATGTTTTCGCTTGATAACGGGACAGGCAGGCGTTTCCTGACGCGCTCGCGCTTGTTTACGGATGAGGAGTTTCGCGTGCTTGACGCCCAGTCGGCGCCCTCGCGCGAAAGATAATTCTAAATAATAAAGGGAGAAGATTGTGCAAAAAATGATGATGGGTTTACTGATGGCAGGTGGCATGTCGCTGGCACATGCGGGCGATGTCACGGACGCCATGCTGGTCAACACGGCCAAGGATCCGAAGAGTGTGCTCTCGTTCGGCATGGGCGCGGACGGCCAGCGCTATTCCTTGCTTACGCAAATCAATACCAAGACCGTGAAGGCGCTCACGCCGGCCTGGTCGTTTTCCTTCGGCGGCGAGAAGCAGCGCGGACAGGAATCGCAGCCGCTGATCCATGACGGCAAGATGTTCGTGACCGCTTCGTATTCGCGCATTTTTGCGATCGACCTGAAGAACGGGTCGAAATTGTGGAAGTATGAACACCGCCTGCCGGACGGCATCATGCCGTGCTGCGACGTGGTCAACCGGGGCGCCGCACTGTTCGGCAACCTCGTCATTTTCGGCACCCTCGATGCGCAGTTGGTCGCGCTCGACCAGAACACCGGCAAGGTGGTCTGGAAAGAAAAAATCGACGACTACGCGGCCGGCTATTCGATGACGGCGGCGCCGCTGATCGCCAAGGGCCTGCTGTTGACGGGCGTCTCGGGCGGCGAGTTCGGCATCGTGGGCCGGGTCGAAGCGCGCGACCCGATGACCGGCCAGCTGGTCTGGGTGCGTCCGACGGTGGAAGGCCATATGGGCTACCGCTACGACAAGAACGGCAAGGCGACCGAGAACGGCATTTCCGGCACCACCAACAAGAGCTGGCCGGGCGACCTGTGGAAGACCGGCGGCGCATCGACCTGGATGGGCGGCACCTACGACGCCAACACCGGCCTGGCTTACTTCGGTACCGGCAATCCGGCGCCATGGAACAGCCACCTGCGCCCTGGCGACAACCTGTATTCATCGTCGACTGTTGCGCTCGATGTCGAAACCGGCCAGATCAAGTGGGCTTACCAGAACACCCCGAACGACTCGTGGGACTTTGACGGCGCCAATGAATTCGTGACCTTCGACATGGACGGCAAGCGCTACGGCGGCAAGGCCGACCGCAACGGCTTCTTCTATGTGAACGATGCGAAGACCGGCAAGCTGCACAGCGCGTTTCCGTTCGTCAGGAAGATCACCTGGGCCAGCAGCATCGACCTGAAGACCGGGCGGCCCAACTACATTGCGGCAAACCGTCCGAGCGATCCGACCAAGGGCGAGGATGGCAAGAAGGGTTCGACCGTGTTCGCGGCGCCGGCCTTCCTCGGCGCGAAGAACCAGATGCCGATGGCATACAGCCCGCAGACCAAGCTGTTCTATGTTCCGGCCAACGAATGGGGCATGGATATCTGGAACGAGCCGGTCAGCTACAAGAAGGGCGGCGCCTTCCTCGGCGCGGGCTTCACGATTCGTCCTTTAAACGAGGACTATATCGGCGCCATGCGCGCAATCGATCCGAAGACCGGCAAGATCGTCTGGGAAAACAAGAACACTGCGCCGCTGTGGGGCGGCGTGATGAGCACTGCCGGCGGACTGGTGTTCTACGGGACGCCGGAAGGTTTCCTCAAGGCGGTCGACGCCAAGACCGGCAAGGAACTGTGGAAGTTCCAGACCGGCTCGGGCGTGGTGGCGCCGCCGGTGACCTGGCAGGACGGCGGCACGCAGTATGTTGCGGTCGTGTCGGGCTGGGGCGGCGCAGTCCCGCTGTGGGGCGGCGAGGTAGCCAAGAAAGTTAATTTCCTGGAGCAGGGCGGCTCGGTGTGGGTATTCAAGCTGGCCGGCAAATAAGCGAGGAAGAGCCTGGCCCGCGCGGCCAGGCCAACCAGGTTTGAGGTGGGCGATGCGGCACCCTTTTGACGGCTTCGGCCGTCATTTTTTTTGGTGCGCGCCTCACAGCCCGGCGATCAAAAACAGAACAATGCGCCGGGGCATTGATCCGATTCAGCGCATACAGCAGCGCCCATCAGGTGTTTTCCCCGGTTTAGCAGTGGGCACGCTTATTGCCATCGATTGAGGTGCATCAACATCGATGTGTCTACTAAGAAAACAGAAAGAGGAGAAACAGATGAAGAATATTTTCATGTTGAGCGCGCTTACAGTGGCGAGCATCCATTCCGCACAGGCGGTCGACATCAAGGCGGGCGATTGGACCGTCGGGGTCGGCGGCATCGTCAATGCGTATTACACGGCCGTGTCGTGCAATGGCGCGGCGCTCGGCGGTCTGGCGCTCGGTGGCCAGGGGCTTGGCTGCGGCGGACAGGAAGACCGCACCACGATCGGCAACGGCCTGTTGCCGAACGGACTGGTCGCATCGGCGGCATCGAAGCAGGGCGGCTACGACGTGAAGGCCCTGATCGGCATCTACAACTCGACCGCCACCGACAGCGCGATCGGCCAGAACAGCGTGGTCGACGTACGCCAGGCGTTCTTCACGTTCGGCAATGCTGACATGGGCACCGTCAAGCTCGGCCGTGACTACGGCATCTTCGGCGCCAGCGCGATCCTCGGCGACATGACCTTGCTGGGCGCAGGCGCACCGGTGCAGGCAACCCAGCGCGGGCGCGTCGCGCTCGGCCATATCGGCGCCGGCTACACCTATCTCGGCAATTACGGCCAGATCGCGTACAGCGCACCGAAATCGGCTTCGGGCATTGGTTTCGATGTTGCACTGGTGAGCCCGGTGGCCGATACGCCCATCGTCAGCGCCCCGCGCTATACGAGCAAGTCGAGCCCGCAGGTGCAGGCGCAGGTAACGTTTGCCCAGGACGGCTTCAAGGGCTGGGTCGGCGCCAAGTCGCAGAAGTTCACCTCCGTCACGCCAGGTGTCGATGACCTGACCATGGCCGGTGTCGAGCTCGGCGCGTCGTTCGACGCTGGTCCGGCCAGCCTGCTGGTCAACGTGCAGGGCGGCACTGGCCTGGGCATCCTGTCGGACGCCGACCAGGGCGACACCAAGTCGAAGAACTACCTGGTCCAGGGCACCTTCAAGGCAATGGACAAGCTCAAGCTCGGCCTGAGCTACGGCATGAGCAAGAACGACGACAACACCGCCGGCACGGGCGCTCTCAGGTCGAACGCCAACCTGACGCTGGGTGCGTATTATTCACTCAACAGCCTCATCACGCTGGTCGGTGAGGTCGGCCAGACGCGTTCGAAATCGTTTGCCGGGCCAACCGCGCGCATGAACGGCGTTTCCGTCGGCGGCATCATTTTCTTCTGAGCGCTGTAGTTTCCATCTTGTGAGAGGGGGCGGCATGCGCTGGTGTCGATCCATGTTTTTCTGGCTCATGTGCTGCTGCCTCGGCGCTCCCGCTTCGGCGGGCGTGCTGGCGCAGGCCGACCTGGCGCAGCGCTTCCCGGCACCGTTCGTGGTCGGGCTGAAAGAAAGCGACGTACCCGCCTGGCCCATCTTCAAGCAGAACGCCACAGTGACCGAGCTGGTCGGTTACGTGTTCGAATCGATCGACCTGGCGCCGATTCCCGGCTTTGCCGGGGTACCCATCAACCTGCTGGTCGCGCTCGACGCGAAAGGCAATTTCATCGACGTAGTGGTGCTGTCGCAGCACGAGCCGGTGTTTCTCGACGGCTTGGGCGAGGCGCCCCTGTTCGATTTCGTCAGCCAGTACAAGGGCCTGTCGCCACGCCAGAACATCCATATCGATAGCAA
>Ga0207975_100093_pt1 | contig 82511 bp, 73 predicted proteins | sample LakWasMe91_HOW11_2_FD_183913 | JGI IMG/M metagenome (GOLD analysis project Ga0207975, IMG submission 183913) | Freshwater sediment methanotrophic microbial communities from Lake Washington under simulated oxygen tension - Sediment Metagenome... | ecosystem: Environmental > Aquatic > Freshwater >...
CTGTCATGACCTGCCCAGTGCCCAGTGCCCAGTGCCCAGTGCCCAGTGCCCAGTGCCCAGTGCCCAGTGCCCAGTGCCCAGTGCCCAGTGCCCAGTGCCCAGTGCCTAGTGCCTAGTGCCTAGTGCCTAGTGCCTAGTGCCTAGTGCCTAGTGCCTAGTGCCTAGTGCCTAGTGCCTAGTGCCTAGTGCCTAGTGCCCGGCATGGCCGGCCGGCCGGGCTCCGCGCCGGGCTGCCGCACAATGGCGGGCTCTGCCGCGGCCTTCGGCGGGGTGTTGCTTTGCTATATTTATAGTAGCTTTTGACGCTTTCTACATAGGCGCAATGGCCTGTTTTGCTGTCAATTTCCTCTGAAAATCCTCCGACCCGCCCTGGCGGGTGGATCGTCCCATGACCCTGCTGCTCGCCCCCATGGAGGGGCTTCTGGATTTTGTGCTGCGCGATGTACTGACCCGCGTGGGCGGCGTGGACCGCTGCGTGTCCGAGTTCATCCGCGTCACCGGCACCGTGCTGCCCGACAAGGTGTTTCTGCGCTACCTGCCCGAGCTGCGCCATGGCGGGCGCACGCTGGCGGGCGTGCCGGTGCGCGCGCAGCTGCTCGGCTCCGACCCGGCGTGCATGGCCGACAACGCGGCCCACCTGGCCGCGCTGGGGCCCGAGGGGATCGACCTGAACTTTGGCTGCCCGGCCAAAGTGGTCAACCGCCACGGCGGCGGCGCGGCGCTGCTGCAGGAGCCCGAGCGCATTGCCACGCTGGTGGCCGCCGTGCGCCGCGCCGTGCCGGCCCACCTGCCGGTGTCGGCCAAGATGCGCCTGGGCTTCAACGATGCGAGCCTGGCGCGCGAGTGTGCGCAGGCCATGCAAGCCGGTGGCGCCAGCGAGCTGGTGGTGCACGCGCGCACCAAGGCCGATGGCTACCGCCCGCCCGCTTACTGGGAGCAGATTCCGGCCATCCGCGCGGCCGTGCACATCCCCGTGGTGGCCAATGGCGAGATCTGGACCGTGGCCGATGCACAGCGCTGCCGCGCGGTGTCGGGCTGCGACGCCCTCATGCTGGGCCGTGGCATGGTGGCCGACCCCGGCCTGGCCCGCGCCATCCGCGCTGCAGACCGGGGCCAGTCCGGCACCGACCCGGTGGAGTGGCCGGCATTGCTGCCGCAGCTGGCAGCGTTCTGGCAACTGGTGTGCAACGACCTGGAGCCACGCCAGCGGGCCGGCCGGCTCAAGCAATGGCTCAATCTGCTGCGCCGCCGCTACCCGCAGGCCGAGCAGGCCTTTCAGCAGGTGCGCACCATGACCGATCAGCGCGCCATCACCGCCTGGGTGGCTGGCTTGCAGCCTTGAGGCCGGGCTACAGCAGATGGTCGGGGGCCAGCGGCCCCAGCAGCCACAGGATCAGCCGCAGCGGCAGGCTGGTGTCGGGATCGGCGGTGGCGTCCGGCAGCTTGCTGCCTTGCGGCGCCCGCCAGACCAGGCCACCGCCGGCCTGCTGCTCCACTTGCCATGCGGCCGTGCGCAGCGCCTGCTCGATGCTGGTGCCGGCCTGGCGTGCCAGCATGGTGCTGCGGATCAGCAGCGCGATCTCGGTGTTGTGCTTTTGCGAGCGCATGTCCAGGTTCATGGAGCCAACGGCCAGCAGCCGGTTGTCCATGATCAGCAGCTTGGAGTGGAGCATGGCGCGCGAAGACCCGGTGCTGCCACCACTGCCACCACTGCCACCACTGCCACCACTGCCGCCCGTGGCGCTGAAGGCCCGGCGCAGGTCGGTAGCCTCGCTGTGCATCTCGTACAGCTCGACGCCCATGGCCAGCAGCGCCTTGCGGTGGCGCGCGTAGCCGACATGGGCGATGGGCGCGTCATTCGACGCCAGCGAATTGGTCAGCACACGCACCCGCACGCCCCGGGCCCGCGCTGCGGCAAAGGCGGCGGTGATCTCGGGCCCGGGCACGAAATAGGGTGAAACGATGAGCAGGTCGCTGCGGGCCTGGCCCATGAGCTGCAGCAGGCCGTCCACCACCGTGTCTTCCCCGCCGTCCAGATCGTCAGCCGAAGCACTCTGTGCTGCGCCTGCGACATCGCCGGCGGGCGCATCGGCGGCATTGCCGGGGCGGGGGGCTTTGGCGTTGCGCTGCTGGGCCACCGCCTTCGCCACCGTGATGCCCGGCGAGGGCGTGGCGGGCTGGGGCAACAGCGGCTGAATGGCGGCGGAGGACTCGGCCGGAATCTTGGCTGGCTTGTCCACCAGCACCACGGCGGGGGCCCACACCAAGCGTGCGGCCTTCAAGTCGAGCGGCTGCTGGTCCCAGACCCGGCTGCGCCGGGCCTGGCTGGCGGCCGTGTCGGCGTCGGGTGCCACCGGGGTGGAAGCCGCGGCCAACGGGCTGGAGGCGGCCGCGCGCACCGGGGTAGGTCCGGCGTGGGTGCCTGGCTCCTGGTCGGTGGTGGCCAGCGACGAGCGCAGGGCGTCCAGCTCTTTGGGCGTGATCAGCGACTGCACAGGGTAAGCGCGCTCGTTGTTCCAGTAGCTGTCGAAGCTGCGCGACAGATCCTGCACGATGGGGCCGGCCGCCAGCACATCGAGGTCGACAAAGTTGCCCGATGTGTCGTGGCCGAAATAGGCATCGCCCAGGTTGCGCCCGCCGGCCACGCCCATGGTGTTGTCGGCGATGAAGAGCTTGTTGTGCATGCGCTGCTGCACCCGCGAAAAATCGCCCAAGGCACTGACCATGCGCCACACGGTGGAGTTGCGGGCGCCCGCCACCGGGTTGAACATGCGCATTTCGATATTGGGTTCGAAGGCCAGGCGCATCACCTGTGCGTCTTTTCCGGTGCTGTGAAAGTCGTCCAGCAGCACGCGCACGCGCACGCCGCGCCGGGCGGCGGCGATCACACCCAGCAGCAGCCGCTCGGTGCTGGCGTCGGCGTGGATGGCGTAGTACTGCAGGTCCAGCGTTTTCTGCGCCGCTTCCACCAGGGCCAGGCGGCTGCCATAGGCCGCCTGGGGGCCGGCCAGCAGCACAAAGCCTGATTCAAAGCGCGCATTTGCCGCAGCGCGGCGCTCGTTCACCAGCGTGGCCAGTGCGGTGCCGGCGGTGGCTTCGAGCGCCGTGGAAACAGGGCGCTGCACATTCTTGGGCAATTCGGCGCAACCGCTCAGCGCAAGAATGAGCAGGGCAGCCCACCATGGCGGCAGGTGCCGGCGCAGCAGCGCGGGAAGAAAACCGAAAACAAGGGCGAGGGTCATGGGCGGGCGTAGCGGCGTGAATCGGTGGCGGGCACTCCCAACGGGGTGCGCCCCAGCGTAGCGGGCCGCGCGCCCGGTGGATGTCAGACGTGGCGCCGTCGTTTCAACACACCAAACCAAGCTCTCGGGGCACGGCGCATCCGGGCCCTGGCGGCTGCAGGCTTACCAGCTCACTTCGCGGTCCGGCGTTGCGCTGATCTTGTGGATCGACAGGTCGGCACCGTCGAACTCCTCTTCCTGCGATAACCGCAGGCCCAGCGTGGCCTTCAGCACACCATACACCAGTGCACCGCCCAGCAGCGCCCACACCACGCCCATGGCCGTTCCCATGAGTTGCGCCCACAGGCTGACACCGCCCAGCCCACCCAAGGCCTTGCTGCCGAAAATGCCTGCGGCAATGCCGCCCCAGGTGCCGCACAGCCCGTGCAGGGGCCACACGCCCAGCACATCGTCGATCTTCCAGCGGTTCTGGGTGAGGGTGAACATCACCACAAAGATGCTGCCGGCCACGCCGCCCACCACCAGCGCACCCAGCGGGTGCATCAGGTCGGAACCCGCGCAAACAGCCACCAGGCCGGCCAGCGGGCCGTTGTGCACGAAGCCGGGGTCGTTCTTGCCCAGCACCAGCGCGGCCAGCGTGCCGCCCACCATGGCCATCAGCGAGTTGACCGCTACCAGCCCCGACAGCTTGTCCAGCGTTTGCGCGCTCATCACATTGAAACCAAACCAACCCACCACCAGCACCCACGCACCCAGCGCCAGAAAAGGGATGTTGGAGGGTGGATGGGCCGAGATGGCGCCATCCTTGCGGTAGCGGTTGGCGCGTGACCCCAGCAGCAGAACGGCGGGCAGGGCAATCCAGCCACCCACGGCGTGCACCACCACCGAGCCGGCAAAGTCATGGAAGGCGGCGCCGGTCAGGGCGGCAATGCCAGCCTGGATGCCGAAATGCTCGTTCCAGGCGATACCTTCAAAAAACGGGTACACAAAGCCAACGATGGCGGCTGTTGCCAGCAGTTGGGGCCAGAACTTGGCACGCTCTGCAATGCCGCCCGACACAATGGCCGGAATCGCCGCCGCGAAGGTGAGCAGGAAAAAGAACTTCACCAGTGCAAAGCCGTTTTGCTGGGCCAGCGTCTCCGCGCCCACCAAGAAATGCGTGCCATAGGCCACGCCGTAGCCCACCAAGAAATACACCACCGTGGACACCGAAAAATCCACCAGGATCTTGACCAGGGCATTGACCTGGTTCTTTTTGCGCACGGTGCCTAGCTCCAGAAACGCAAAACCGGCGTGCATGGCCAGCACCATGATGGCGCCCAGCAATATGAACAAGGCATCGCCGCCCTGTTGGTGTGCATTCATAACTTCCTCGTGCTCTGAATTGATCTGTTCTGGTGCAATCCGGACGCAGGCGCCAGACTTGCACCAAAATTAAGCAATAAACGCGCCAAAAAAACCATGGAGGTGCACCGCCGGTTCGCCCCATCATGGGGCATTGCTTGAGGCAAGCGCAAAAACAATGATGAAAAATGGCTATGGCGCTTTACTGGCAAGCGCGAAAGGCGATCTTTTTTGATGGCCAGTGGAGGCTGTAGCACAGCCCGGTGCCGGGGAAGTCAACCCAGCGCCAGCAGCTGCTCGGCCAGGGCATCAATGCCGGCCGCAGAAAGATCGTCGCTGGCCAGGCTGTGCCGCGTGGCCCACTGGTGCAGGTGCGTGCTTTGCGAGCGGGCATAGAGCGGGTCGTAGTGCAAGGCCACCAGCTCGGCAAACAGCGGGGCCAGCGCACCTGCTGCGGCCCAGTCCTGCCAGCGTGCAATCACCTGCTTGCCGTGCAACTCCTTGAGCAAACCCAGCTGGCGGGCCAGCAGGACCGGGTCGTCGCCCAGGTTGGCGTAGTCGCGCAGCAGAAAATCCAGCCGCGCCGGCACACTGGCGGCGATCTCGATGCAGGGGCTGGCGCGCAACCGCTGCACCAGGGGCTGGGGCACCGCCAGGCGGCCGATCTTGCTGCTTTCGGCCTCGACATAGATGGTGCGCTGCAGATCCAGGGGCTCCAGTGCATGCAGCAGGGTGGTCTCGAAGGCGGTTTGCGAGGGCTGCTCCACCCCCGGCCAGGCGCCCAGCACCGATCCCCGGTGGCGGGCGCAGGCCTCCAGATCGAGCACCTGCGCGCCGCGCGCGGCCAGGGCCTGCAGCACGCGCGTCTTGGCGCTGCCGGTGGGGCCGCAGATCACACGCAGGGGCAGCTGCGGCGCCAGTTCGGCCAGCCGGTCTATCACATGGCGGCGCCACGCCTTGTAGCCACCGGCCAGCTGCTGGGCGTCCCAGCCCACCAGGCGCAGCCAGGTCACCATCGAGCCGCTGCGCATGCCGCCGCGCCAGCAGTACACCAGGGGTTTCCAGCTGGCGGGCTGGTCGGCAAACTGCGTTTGCAAATGCCGCGCCAGGTTGGCTGCCACCATGGCGCCGCCCACGCGCCGCGCCTCAAAGGCGCCTTGCTGCTTGTAGATGGTGCCGACGATGCGGCGCTCGTCATCGTCGAGCACCGGGCAGTTGATGGCGCCGGGAATATGGTCGAGTGCGTATTCGGCGGGCGAGCGCGCATCGATCAGGGTGTGAAATGCATGGCGATCCGCCACGCGCACGGGACCGCGGTGGCTCATGGCGCCAGGCCCTTGCCCCGCGCGGGCCGGCGGCCGGCTGGCACAATCGCGCGCACCATGACTGTTGATTCAAAACCCATTCGTCTTACCCAGTTCTCGCACGGCGGCGGTTGCGGTTGCAAGATAGCGCCGGGCCTGCTGCAGGAGATTTTGGCACGCGCACCGCAGGGCATCGTCCCGCCCGAACTGCTGGTGGGTACCGAAACCAGCGACGATGCGGCCGTTTACCGCCTGAACGATAGCCAGGCGCTGGTGGCCACCACCGATTTCTTCACCCCCATCGTTGACGACCCCTATGACTTTGGCCGCATTGCCGCCACCAATGCGCTGTCCGACATCTACGCCATGGGCGGCACACCCATCATGGCGCTGGCCCTGGTGGGCATGCCCATTGCCCAGCTGCCGCCCGAAGTGATTGGCCGTGTGCTGGAAGGCGGAGCCGCCGTGTGCCGCGACGCCGGCATCCCCATCGCGGGCGGGCATTCGATCGACGTGCTCGAACCCATCTATGGCCTGGTGGGTTTGGGCCTGGTGCACCCGCAGCGCGTGCGCCGCAATGCCGACGCGCAGGCGGGCGATGTGCTGGTGCTGGGCAAGCCGCTGGGGGTGGGCATTCTCTCGGCGGCACTGAAAAAAGGCCTGCTGGATGCTGCCGGCTACGCCGACATGCTGCGCTACACCACACAGCTCAACCGGGTGGGCATTGCCCTGGGTGCGCTGGATGGCGTGCACGCCATGACCGATGTCACCGGTTTCGGCTTGGCAGGCCACCTGCTGGAGGTGTGCCGGGGCTCGGGGCTTTCAGCCCAGGTGGAGCTGGCCCAGGTGCCGATCATTGAGGCCGCGGCGCGGTTTGCGGCCGAGGGCGTGGTCACGGGGGCCTCGGCACGCAACGGGGCCGCCTATGGCGCCGATGTGGCCTGGGCGCCCGGTGCACCCGAATGGCAGCGCCACCTGCTGACCGACCCCCAGACCAGCGGCGGCCTGCTGGTGAGCTGCAGCCCTGATGCGCTGGCGCGCGTGCTCGACACTTTTCATCAGGCCGGCTTTGCAGCGGCTGCCGCCATCGGTGGCATGCAGGTGCGGGCGCCAGGGCAGGGCAGCCAGCTGGTTTGCCGGTGAGCCGGGCAGGCGGTGCAGGCCCCAAGGCCCTGCACCGCTACGCTTAAAAAGCGTCGCGCCCGCGCACGCGGGCCACGAGGCGGATGTCCGGCCCCACCCGCTCTACCGAAGTGAAATCCATGGCCAGGCCTTGCGCCAAGGTATCGAACGGACCTACATGGGCCATGCCCAGGCCTGGTCCCAGCAAGGTGGGCGCCAGGTACACCAGCATCTCGTCCACCAGCCCTTCGCGCACGAACGAGCCATTGAGCTTGTTGCCGGCTTCCACATGCAGCTCGTTCACGCCGCGCCGGGCCAGGTCGCGCAGCATGGCGGGCAAGCTCACTTTGCCTTGTGGGTTGGGTAAATAAACCACCGTGGCGCCACGCGCTTCCAGTGCGGCCTTTTTGCCATCATTCTGGGTGGCTGCGTAGATCATGCAAGTGCGGCCGGCCATGAAAAGGCGCGCATCCGGCGGGGTTTGCAACTGGCTGTCCACCACCACCACATGCGGCTGGCGTGGGGTTGGCACCTCGCGCACATTCAGGCGCGGGTTGTCGTCCAGCACCGTGCCAATGCCTGTGAGCACCGCGCAGGCCCGCGCGCGCCAGGCATGGCCATCGGCGCGCGCAGAGGGTGAGGTGATCCACTGGCTGGTGCCGTTGTGCAATGCCGTGGTGCCGTCGAGTGACGCCGCCGCCTTGAGGCGTACCCAGGGTATGCCCCGCACCATGCGGCTGAAAAACCCGATGTTGAGTTCGCGCGACTCGGCTGCACCCGGCCCCACCTCCACCGCCACGCCCGCAGCGCGTAGCCGCGCAAAACCCTGGCCGGCCACCAGGGGGTTGGGGTCGGCAATGGAGGCCACCACCTTGCCAATGCCCGCCACCACCAGCGCGTCGCAGCAAGGCCCCGTGCGGCCCTGGTGGGCGCAAGGTTCCAGCGTGACGTAGGCCGTGGCGCCCCGCACATCCTGCCCGGCAGCCGCCGCATCGCGCAGCGCCACCACTTCAGCGTGCGGGCCACCGGCCTGCTGGGTGAAACCCTGGCCAATCACCCGGCCATCGGGCGCCACCAGCACGCAGCCCACGCGGGGGTTGGGGTTGGAAAGAAAAAGCGCCTGGGCGGCGAGCCCAAGCGCTTGGGAGGTGAAGTGCGCTGGTGTAGTCATTGCGCGGTGATGGTAATGCAGGCGCTATGGGCCTTGGCATTTTGTAACGATGATTTTTGTGTTGCGTGCGCCACGCAGGGTCAAGTCTGGGGTGCGCACGCAATCAGCTGCTCGCTTTTTATAATTAAGGTTGGTGCAATACGGTCGTGGTGTCTGTATAAACCTCACTGCCAGTGCCATTCACCTCGACAGCGGAACCCGATGGGCAATTTTGATTTCCAGCAATCACCAGAAAATTCTGATTACTGAGAGATCTTTGCACATTGAGGTAGGCATAGGGATGCTCCTCGTTGTCAATTTTATCGACACTCTCAGTGGTTGCTGTGTCAGGTAATGGTGTTGCTGGCGTCCAAACATAGCCGTTAAGGTTGTAGTCTGCGCTGAATCGGCATACCTTGTAAGTAGTGCCTATAGAGGCGCTGGCAGCTGTGTCTGTACCTGTGACGATCAACTTGGTTAAGCCGGTCCATGCATTTGCTGTTAATGGATTGTTGTCCAAGTCAATAGGATAAATAATACAAGAGTAACCAATAAAGCGCTCGTTCTGATCGACGATATTTGAAATGGCGGTTTGCGGGTATGTAGTGTGTTCGGCAATGGCTGCTGGTGTTAATTCAGTTCCCACCGGCACGGTTAAATAGACCTTGGTGCTCGTCGAGGAGGTTGTAGCGCCATCATTGGTGAAGCTGTAGTTGACCGATGCCGTGAATGATATGGTTTTTAATGGTTCGGCAAAACAGGTGGGTAGGGTCGAGTATTTATTTTTAGAAATGTTGCTCGTCCAGGCAGGTGAAGTTTTTGCCAAAAGGGACAGCAAACCTTGTTTTCCGGTCGCTGGCGCAACATCATTCATGGTCATGCCAACCTCCCAAGTAGTTTTGGTTGGTACGGGATCATTGGCACTCACTGGATCGAAATTGGTGTTGAAACTTCCATCCTTAAAACGTATATAACCGCTTAACAAGTAGCCGGTTTGGGAATCGCAACTGGCGACATCTGAAAGTGTGATTTGTGCGGTCCGTGTTGTTGATGTTATTCTGTTGCATATTTTTTTGATCAATCCGGTAGTGTTGTCAAAAACAATGGCGGTAGCACCGTCCGAGCGGGGTTTGAAAACGCTGGTGCCATCGCCAAGATTTTTCGATGGAATGGGGATGCTCACGTTACGACCCAAGGTGTCGCGCACATTGGAACCGTTGGGGACAAGCGATAGCGATACCGCGGTGGACGGATCAACTCCATTCATCACGCTTCTAAAAACAATAGCTTGATTTTCACCGCTGCGGTCCAGCCAAGTGACCCGTACCTGAACTTCCTTGTATTTGCCGGCGGACGGGTCTGAAGCAGGGACGCTGCGCTGTAGAGCGTAAGTCGTATTGGAGGTGTATGGATTGCTGGCCGTACCGGTTGTTACAGGGGCAGCGCTTGTGTCATTTTTAATGATATTTGTCCAGAACAATGCATCAGAACTTGTTCCTATGGTCCTGTAAACGCGCATTTCTTCCATCTGGGCCTGCGCCAGCCTGGCTGCCTCGCTGCGTTGCTTGGCGACGTCGGCATTGCGGTTCAGGAATAAATGCATTCCTACCAAGCCGAGTGCGCCAAGAGAAACTATCAGCAACGCCACCATGGCTTCAATCAGTGCGATACCGCGCTGTTGGGTGGTGATGCCATGCTTGCCATGGCTGCTTTTATTTATTCTAATCATTAAAAATCCCTCCAGCTGCCAGGTACTTGCGCAAATGATTTTGCACTTGATCGAATTTTTCTCATGACTTCTGGGTCATAGTAATAATTCGGGGTGCCGTTGCCGGTGTAGTCGCCTTCGGAAATGATGGCGCCGCGAAACAATGCGCTGCCACCGCCAGTGGAGTTCCAGGTGGCAGCGGTGGAGTAGATTACGGCGGAAATTTGAGGGCCACCACTGATATTGACCGCACCGTCAACGACCATGACAAAAGGATCTGTGGATGTTCCGATTGTAGAGTTCGCATTGATGGTCATTGAGCCTGGTACCCAGATTTGCCTTTCGCCTGCATTGTAGGCGGCAATTAAATCAGTATCAGTGCATGCGGTACACGGTAATACGTAGCTTAAGCTCTTGTATGCGTCTTTGCTCATGCCAAAAAATGAGGAGAATAAGTTGTCCTCCGTTTTATCCCGCAAAGAAGCATCATTCCCTACCAGCGTCGCTTTGGGCGGTGTGCCCGGTACGGTGGTAATTATCGCGCTTGCGGCGTCTATGGTGCCGCCAGAATTGATCGTGACGCCGTTGGTGTTAGGGTCTGGATTGCTGACGCCTAGGGCGGCGTTTCCAATGCTGACATTGCCTCGTGCGGTAAGTGGTGAGGCTGGCGGAGTCGCTAATCCAGAGATTTGGCCCAAGGTTGCTCTGACGGTTGCACTGGCGTCGCCGCCAGCGCATGCTGCAGCGCCAGATGGTAACGTGCAGCCTTGAGAAATAATGTTCACCGTTCCTGTTCTTGTGTTGCTTTCGAAAGAAATATCAAACCGTAGGTTATATCCTGAGCCTGCTGTGGGTACGGAGGGGTTGGGTGTGTTCGGCGTATTTGTAGGAGGAAGTATGGGTGGGTTGGGGTAGGGGCCTGCCCGTACAGGGCAACTGCAATTCATGCTGCCGCCTGCTTGGTTGTAAATGCAAGCAGCTATGGGTGCTGGTGGAGTGACAGAGTTAACGTATGTAAACTCTATAGTGGTATCTGGTTGGATATTAAGATAACGATTTTTAAATCTTTCATTACCCGGTGTTGTGGTCTCCGTACAGGCTGTAGTAATATATTTTTGCTCGTTGAGCATTGCCTGAGCCCATGCAAGACCCGCTTCAGCAGCTTCGAAGGCCAGCGTGGCACGGTACTGATTGGCCGATGTTTTTTGCTCAAAAATTATGGTTCGATTGGCAAAAGCGACCACGATGGCCATGATCAGAAGAAGTAATGCAACCACGACAACAGATGCTGCTCCGCGTTCATATCTGTGCTGATTTTTTCCAGGCATGCAAAGAATCTGCCTGTTGGTGTGATTATTCATTAACTGCAACTCCCGCTGACTGCATCATTTCGAACTCTTGCCTTGGTTCTTACGCCGCGAACCAACGTAGGGTCTGATGGTGGATGCCCACGCAATTCCACTTCAAATTGGCGAACAACCACTTGAGGTGGGTTGGGAACTGAGGCTGCTGCACAATTGCCAGGTAGGGATATTTGCAAAGGTGAAGCAATCAGGTTGAATTGGGTAATTTTGACGGTGTTGGGATCGCTGAGCGCTTGCGGGGTATTGCCTGCAACAAACGCATACAAAACACCCGTCGTTGCATCTAGCTTAAAGCCATACATTCCCGCATCTATGTAATAACACATGGCGGTAAGCGCAGTACCAGATGCTGGCGAACTGACTGGGGTTGGCAGAGTTGAAGTATCGCAACTGCCAGGAATAAGATTTTGATGGGGATTTTGAGGTAAGGACGCAGCAGCCACCGGGCTGCCTGCACTAGGTGGTACATAAACACCATCTGCGGCACTTGCCCAGTATCCTGCGCGGCGGATGTCTCTTGCGACCAGATCAGAGCTGGTGCGCAAGTCTTGAACCAATCGGGTTTCCATCATCAGGTCGCGATTATTTTTTGTCATAGTTGACATGAGCACCAAAGCGCCGGTCACTACAAATAATCCCAGCGTGATGCCTACCATGCTCTCTACCAGACTAAACCCTTTCTGTCTGGAGCGTTTCAGCGGGTTTTTTAGCATGGTTTGAATCCTGTGATGGTTGCACTTGGGCTGCATATTTCTGCTCGACCCATTGTGTTTGCCACTATTTTTAATGAGCGCGTGCTTGCGTTGGTATTGGATATGACAAGATCCGTGCCGGTAATGGTCGCAGTGGTTCTGACAGGTTCAAACTTTATTCCCAAATAGGTGGTGCCTGAAGAAGGGGAGAAAGAATTGTTGCTGGCCGAAATGTTGTTGACGGTCTTAATCGTTGCCCCTGTCGTTGTGGTGCATGTAGTCAACTGAGTTATGGTGTAGCCTTGTGCACTGAAATCAACGGCAATACATTGATTTTTCTGTACGGACTCCATTTTTGCAAAAGATAGGTCTGTCATTATTTCATTTGCCAAACCTTTGATTCTTTGCGTGGCTATCATGGTAGTAAATGATGGTGCTGCAAGAGACGCAATGATTGCAATCATTGCCACAGATATCAACAACTCAATGAGTGTGAATCCCTTGGCGTTGGGATTTTTAATAGGGCGCTTCATTGGTTCCAGCAGGTTTCTACTGTACCTGTCCCAGTTTTTCCATAGGTAATAGTGCCATTTGCCAAAGTCGCAGTTAGCGTGGTGCACTTGGCATCACTGGCTTGGGCGCCTATAGCCGTTGCTGTAACGGTGTATCCGGTGGCCGACTGGCCGCTGATCCCAATTGAGTAGTAGCCGGAGGGGAGGTTGTAGCTTGACGCTACGGTGGCGTTAGATACCAACTTCAAGCCCGTGGGCGAAGAGCTAACGTCGGCGCTATAACTGGCGTTATTAGCGCGCCATCTTTCTTGAGCCTGCTGGACTTTGGAAATAGCTGCCATGGCATCCGACCTGCGGCTTTTTCTGACATATTCGGCGTACGAAGGGTAAGCGACGGCTGCAAGAATGCCCACAACCGCCACGACGATCATCAGTTCGATCAGCGTGAACCCATTGGGCTTGGGGGATTGGCGACGTACCTGTGGTGCGATAGAGGTTTTCATGCCCCCATTTTGCCGCGTAAGGTTTCGAAAAAAATGTTTCGAATGTGCCGTTGGTCGATTGTGCCGGGCCGCCTATCGGGTTTCCTGGTTGGCTGACGGGTGGCCGCTGGCTTCAGCAAGTGGTGTAGCCGCTGACGCTGCCCTGGGGCGAGCAGGTTCTGGTACGCCCCATGATGTTGACCACATGCCGGATGGTTTTGCCGCTGTCGGCGATCAGGTTGACCGATCCTGCTGGGGTTGTAGTGCCGCGAACCGGGTCGAACAGCATGGTGGTGACATTGGCCTGCAGGCGCACGCCCTCCCTGGAAGCCAGGCCCACGCTTTTCACGGGCGAGTTGGCGGGGTCGGTGCATTGCGCGGCCCCGGCGCTGGTGCAGGTGCAGGTGCCGGTGTTGCCGCTGTGCAATAAATAACAAGTGCCTGCCGCGTCAGACCCAAAGCGCAGGTGCATTTGCCGGTTTTTGGTCACGGCCTCGCTGCGGATGTGCTGGATGTCTGTGGCCAGCTCTGCGGCGTGGCCTTCAAGGCGGCGCAATTCCTGTAGCCCCTGAAATGCCGGAGCGGCCAGCCCCATGAGGATGGCCACGATGCTGAGCACGATCATCACCTCTACCAGGCTGAAGCCTTGGAGCCGGCTGGTTTTGGCACTGGCCGCAAGCGCGGGGCGGCGGGTGGTTTGGCGGTTCAACGGCATGGCGGCGACTTCCTGTATGGGGGTGTTGCGAGGCCTGCAGCGCATGCTATGGATTTACTGTGTCTTTGGCTACCGTGGTGCAACGGTTTTGCGCATGCTCAGGTGGTGAGCATGCTTTTAGGGCCGTGCTTTAGCGCCGGGTGTACCCCAGGCACGCCCCTGCATTGGGCAACCCCTTGCATTCCCGGTACAGGCGCCGGTCGCGCTCGGCGGTGCTTTCTTCCGACGCGCTGCGCTGGTGCTTCACCTTCACTGAACCCTTCTTTTTGACGGATTCGCTGGCGACGGTTTCTGCGGCGTTCTTTTTGGACGCTGCCTGTACGCCAAAGGAGGGGGTCATCAGGCCCAGTGCCATGCAGACGCACAGGAGGGCGCTCTCCCAGGGGCTTGGCGGGACTTTGTTGCAATGGTTGAGGGACATGCGTGCTCCATGGCTGTCGGGTGGATCGGGTGGTTCGCGGCCGGCATCCCGTACGATGCGGCTTTGACATTCTCCACGTCCATCCTGCCATGCGCCACGCCCTGCTGAACCTCGAAGAATCCCGTATCCGTGAAGTGGCCAACGCTGGCATGGGGCGCAGCGATGTGCTGGCCTTCTGGTTTGGCGAGAGTGACGAGGGTACGCCCGATGTGGTGCGCCAGGCAGCCATCGATTCGCTGCAGCGGGGGGAAACGTTTTATGCCCACAACCTGGGCTTGCCAGAGTTGCGCGCCGAAGTGGCGGCCTATACCAGCCGGCTGCACCGGCCGGTGGGTGCCGACCGCATTGCCATCACGTCGGGTGGCGTCAATGCGCTGATGCTGGCGGTGCAGGCGTTGGTGGACGCAGGCGATGAGGTGGTGGCGGTCACACCTGTGTGGCCCAATCTCACGGCGCAGCCCTTGATCATGGGGGCGGATTTGCGCTGTGTTTCACTGCGCCCCCAGCCGGGCGGTGCCTGGGCGCTGGACATGGCTGAATTGCTGGCCGCCATCACGCCGGCCACGAAATTGCTGGTGGTGAACGCGCCCAACAACCCCACGGGCTGGACCCTGACGGCGCAGGAGCAGCAAGGCATTTTGGCGCATTGCCGCACCACGGGCACCTGGATCCTGGCCGACGAGGTGTATGAACGCCTGTATTACGAGCCCACGGCCAACGGCTGTGCCCCCAGTTTCCTGGACCTGGCCGAGCCCGAGGACCGCCTGGTGGTGGTGCACAGTTTTTCCAAGAGTTTTTTGATGACAGGCTGGCGCCTGGGCTGGCTGGTGATGCCGCCCTCCATGACGCACCACATGGGCAAGCTGGTCGAGTTCAATACCTCGTGTGCCAGCGTGTTCACCCAGCGGGCTGGTATTGCGGCGCTGCAGCATGCGGACGCGATCACGCCGCGCGTGGTGGCGCACCTGAAGCAGTGCCGTGACACCCTGGTGCCGCTTTTGCAGGCCCTGCCCGGCGTGGAGGTGGCCAGCGCACGCGGTGGGATGTATGCATTCTTTCGCCTGCCTGGGCATGGCGACTCGCTGGCCACGGCCAAGCGCCTGGTGGCCGAGGCGGGGCTGGGCCTGGCGCCCGGCAATGCCTTTGGCGAGGAGGCCCAGGGCTGGCTGCGCTGGTGTTTTGCCTCCAAGGACCCGCAGCGCCTGGTGCAGGGGGTGGAGCGACTCAAAAACTGGCTCGGGTTATAATCCGCAGGTTTTGCACGGTGCAAGACGCACGCCCATGGCCGTTCCAGCCGCAGGCGCAAGTAAAAACTATTGGCCTGTGGCTTTGCTGCAGGTCTTCATCAAGGAAAAATCAATGATCGCATCCTCCATCAAGGCCGAAGTCGTCAAGGCCAATGCACGCGCTGCCAACGATACGGGCAGCCCAGAAGTGCAAGTGGCCCTGCTCACCGCCCGCATCAACGAACTGATGCCCCACTTCAAGACGCATGCCAAGGACCACCATGGTCGCCGTGGCCTGCTGCGCATGGTGAGCCGTCGCCGCAAGCTGCTGGATTACCTCAAGGCCAAGGACGCCGACCGCTACACCGCGCTGATCGCCAAGCTGGGTCTGCGCAAGTAATCTGATTTGCATGCCAAAACGCCTGGGTTAGTCCGCTAGCTCAGGCGTTTTTTACTTCGGAGCCGCAAAACAGAGCGAAGCTGTGTCATTCCAATGGCCTTGCACCACGCGGGTGGCGGGCAGGTTCACTGGAATGGCATCGTGTTCTGAATTGCTCTCCAAGCCAATCTGGCAGAACGCTGCCAGCTATTAAAACAGGAGCTGAACATGAGCATTTTCAACAAGGTCACCAAATCTTTCCAATGGGGTGACAAGACCGTCATCATGGAAACGGGCGAAATCGCCCGCCAGGCCGGCGGCGCCGTGCTGGTGAACATCGACGACACCGTGGTGCTGGCCACCGTGGTGGCCTCCAAGGTGGCCAAGGCGGGGCAGGACTTTTTCCCGCTGACGGTGGACTACATCGAGAAGACCTACGCCGCTGGCAAGATCCCCGGCAGCTTCTTCAAGCGCGAAGCCAAGCCCAGCGAGCACGAGACCCTGACCAGCCGCCTGATCGACCGCCCGATCCGCCCGCTGTTCCCCGAAGGTTTCTACAACGACGTGCATGTGGTCATCCACACGGTGTCGCTGAACCCCGAAGTGGACGCCGACATTGCCGCCCTGATTGCCACCAGCGCCGCGCTGGCCATCTCGGGCATCCCATTCAATGGCCCGATCGGCGCTGCGCGCGTGGGCTACATCAACGGTGAATACGTGCTCAACCCCGGCCAGACGGCGCGCAAGAGCTCGCAGATGGACCTGGTCGTGGCCGGTACCGAAGCGGCCGTGCTGATGGTCGAATCCGAGGCGCAGCAACTGTCCGAAGAAATCATGCTGGGTGCCGTGGTGTTCGGTCACCAGCAAGGCAATGTGGCCATCAACGCCATTCACGAGCTGGTGCGCGAGGCCGGCAAGCCCGTGTGGGACTGGAAAGCCCCCGCCAAGGACGAATCGCTCATCGCCAAGGTGACCGAGCTGGCCGAAGGCAAGCTGCGCGCTGCCTACCAGATCCGCAACAAGCAGGCCCGCACGCACGCCTGCCGCGAGGCCTATGCCGTGGTCATGGCCGACCTGAAGGAAGCCGGTGTCGTGTTCGACAGCGTCAAGGTCGAAGGCATGCTGTTCGACATCGAAGCGCGCATCGTGCGCAGCCAGATCCTGGCGGGCGAGCCCCGCATCGATGGCCGCGACACGCGCACCGTGCGCCCCATCGAAATCCGCAGCAGCGTGCTGCCCCGCGCCCACGGTTCCAGCCTGTTCACGCGTGGCGAGACCCAGGCGCTGGTGGTGACCACGCTGGGCACCGAGCGCGATGCGCAGCGCATCGACGCGCTGGCTGGCGAGTATGAAGACCGCTTCATGATGCACTACAACATGCCTCCCTTCGCCACCGGCGAAGTGGGCCGCATGGGTAGCACCAAGCGCCGCGAAATCGGCCACGGCCGCCTGGCCAAGCGCGCGCTGGTCGCCGTGCTGCCAACGAAGGAAGAGTTCCCCTACACCATGCGCGTGGTGTCGGAAATCACCGAATCCAATGGCTCCTCGTCGATGGCTTCGGTCTGCGGCGGCTGCCTGTCGATGATGGACGCGGGCGTACCCATGAAGGCGCATGTGGCCGGTATCGCCATGGGCCTGATCAAGGAAGACAACCGCTTTGCCGTGCTGACCGACATCCTGGGCGATGAAGATCACCTGGGCGACATGGACTTCAAGGTGGCAGGCACCACCGCCGGTATCACGGCGCTGCAGATGGACATCAAGATCCAGGGCATCACCAAGGAAATCATGCAGGTGGCACTGGCTCAGGCCAAGGAAGCGCGCGTGCACATCCTGGGCAAGATGCAGGAAGCCATGGGCGAAGCCAAGACCGAGGTGAGCAACTTCGCGCCCAAGCTCTACACCATGAAGATCAACCCCGAGAAGATCCGTGACGTGATCGGCAAGGGCGGCGCCGTGATCCGTGCGCTGACCGAAGAAACCGGCTGCCAGATCAACATCGAGGAAGACGGCACCATCACCATCGCCGCCACCGACAACGCCAAGGCCGACGAAGCCAAGCGCCGCATCGAGCAGATCACGGCCGAAGTCGAAATCGGCAAGATCTACGAAGGCCCGGTCACCAAGATCCTGGACTTCGGCGCGCTGATCAACCTGCTGCCCGGCAAGGACGGACTGCTGCACATCAGCCAGATTGCGCACGAGCGCGTCGAGCGCGTGGGCGACTACCTGACCGAAGGCCAGATCGTCAAGGTCAAGGTCATGGAGACCGACGAAAAGGGCCGCGTCAAGCTGTCGATGAAGGCCCTGGCCGAACGTCCAGCCGGCGGCAGTGATCGTCCGGCTCCGGCCGAGCGGGGTGACCGCGGTGGCGAGCGCCGCGATGGTGGCCGTGATCGCCAGCCCGCCGAGCAGCAGCAACAGCAGCAGCAAGCGGTGTCTTCCGAAGGCAGCGCGGGCCAGCTGAACGGTTGATTGATCTGCTGTTGATATAGGAGCTTCTGGCACTTGTTGCACAAGTGCTGGAGGTCAAAATCATTCAGATGGACGTGCGAAGGGTTCCGGTATGCGCGCTGTAGAAATCACGGCCTTTGGTGCTCCAGAGGTGTTGCGCCTGGGCGAGCGCCCCATGCCCCAGGCGGGGACGGGCGAGTTGCTGATCCGCGTCAGTGCGAGTGGCATCAACCGGCCCGACGTGTTGCAGCGTCTGGGCCATTACGCGCCGCCACCGGGTACTTCCGACCTTCCGGGGCTGGAAGTGGCGGGTGTTGTGGAAAGCGGCGATGCTGTCGCTCTGTCCAAGGCCGGTTTGAAGGTGGGCGACCGCGTTTGCGCGCTGGTGGCTGGTGGCGGCTATGCCGAGTGGTGCGTGGCGCCGGTCGAGCAGTGCCTGCCGGTGCCCGCCGGGCTCAGCGACATCGAGGCGGCCTCTTTGCCCGAAACCTTCTTCACGGTATGGAGCAATGTGTTCGACCGCGGACGCCTGCAGCCGGGCGAAACCCTGCTGGTGCAGGGCGGCACCAGCGGCATTGGCGTCACGGCCATCCAGCTGGCGCGCGCCTTGGGTGCCACGGTGATCGTGACGGCGGGCAGCGATGAAAAATGTGCGGCCTGCCTGGCGCTGGGCGCGCACCATGCCATCAACTACAGGACGCAGGACTTTGTCGAGGAGGCCAAGCGCATCACCGCCGGCAAGGGCGTGGATGTGGTGCTGGACATGGTCGCCGGCGACTATGTGGCGCGCGAGGTGGAGTGCCTGGCCGAGGACGGTCGCCTGGTCATCATCGCCGTGCAGGGCGGGGTCAAGAGTGCGTTCAACGCGGGGCTGGTGCTGCGGCGCCGGTTGACCATCACGGGTTCGACCTTGCGGCCGCGCCCGGTGGCGTTCAAGGGTGCCATTGCGCGCGCGCTGCGTGAGCATGTCTGGCCCCTGATCGCGGCGGGCACGGTCCGCCCGGTCATTCACAGCACTTTCGCTGCGGCGGATGCCGCGCAGGCCCATGCGCTGATGGAGTCCAACCGGCACATCGGCAAGATTGTTTTGACGTGGTCATCATGAAAAAGAAACTCATCGCAGGCAACTGGAAGATGAATGGCAGCCTGGCTGCCAACGACGCGCTGGTGCGCGCCCTGATCGCTGGCATGGGGCAACCCGCCTGCGACGTGGCGGTGGCGGTGCCGGCACCTTATCTGGCGCAGGTGGCGGGCATCGCGGCGGGGTCGGCGCTGGCGCTGGCTGCGCAGGATGTCTCGGTGCATGAGGCGGGCGCCTACACGGGCGAAACCTCGGCAGCCATGCTCAAGGAATTCGGTGTGCGCTATGTGCTGGTGGGGCACTCCGAGCGCCGCCAGTACCACGGCGAGAGCGATACCGTGGTGGCCGTCAAGGCGCAGCGGGCGCTGGCGCTGGGCATCACGCCCATTGTTTGCGTGGGTGAAACCCTGGCCGAGCGGGAGGCTGGCCAGACCGAGGTGGTCGTGAAGCGCCAGCTGGCGGCGGTGATCCATCTCAACGGCCATTGCATCAGCGAAATCGTGGTGGCCTATGAGCCCGTCTGGGCCATTGGAACCGGGCGCACGGCTTCGCCAGAGCAGGCCCAGCAGGTGCACGCCGTGCTGCGGGCCCAGTTGGCCGCCGCCAGTGAACATGCGGACCGCATTCGCCTGCTGTACGGCGGCAGCATGAACGCCGCCAATGCAGCGCAGTTGCTGGCGCAAGCAGATATCGACGGCGGCCTGGTGGGCGGTGCGGCATTGAAGGCCCAAGACTTTTTGCAAATTATTGCTGCCGCCCAATAAGGGATTGCGCTGGCAGCGATTAAATCAGGAGTGAACAGAGAATGAATGTGCTTGTGAATGTGATTTTGGGTGTGCAGATGCTGACGGCGCTGGGCATGATTGGCCTGATCCTGGTCCAGCATGGCAAGGGTGCCGACATGGGGGCCGCTTTTGGCAGCGGCTCCTCGGGTAGCCTGTTTGGTGCCAGTGGTAGTGCCAACTTCCTTTCGCGCACCACGGGCGTGCTGGCCACGGTGTTCTTCGTGGCGACGCTGGCGCTGGCTTATTTTGGCAATGTGCGTCCCGCCAGTTCGGGCAGCGTGCTGGAAACGCCGGCTGCAGTGGTTCCCGCGGCTTCGGTGGAAGCGCCTGCGACGGCAGGATCGAATGCGGTGGTTCCTGCGCCTGCAGCGCCCGCCTCGGGTGCAGCGCAGATCCCGACGAAATAAACTGCACTAAATTGGTTTTCTGGCTCCGGAGCAGGGTTTTTCCGGAGTAGAATTCCGGATTGTCTGGAAAGCCAAAACCGCAAGGTTCCTCATGCCATCCAGATGAAAAATCAGCCGTCGTGGTGAAATTGGTAGACACGCTATCTTGAGGGGGTAGTGGCGAAAGCTGTGCGAGTTCGAGTCTCGCCGACGGCACCAAAACAAAGGCCTGCCTGCATGACCCGGCCAGGGTTCTGACGGGCAAGGCCACAGCGGTGAGCACATCCTCCAGATGAACCTCGAACAGTACCTCCCCGTCCTTTTGTTTATCTTGGTCGGCATCGCCGTAGGTGTCGTTCCCCTGGCCCTGGGGTATGTGCTGGGCCCCAATCGCCCGGACACGGCGAAGAACTCCCCTTACGAATGTGGCTTCGAAGCCTTCGAGGATGCGCGCATGAAATTCGATGTGCGCTACTACCTCGTGGCCATTCTTTTCATCCTGTTCGATCTGGAAATCGCCTTCCTGTTTCCCTGGGCCGTGTCGCTGCAGGAGGTAGGGATTACCGGCTTTGTCGCCGTGGTGATCTTCCTGGCCATCCTGGTCGTGGGTTTTGCCTACGAGTGGAAAAAAGGCGCCCTGAACTGGGAATGAGCGGGCTTCACAAGGACTGATGCAATGATTGAAGGCGTGATGAAGGAAGGCTTCATCACCACGAGCTACGACTCCGTGGTGAACTGGGCCAAGACCGGATCCCTGTGGCCCATGACCTTTGGTCTGGCATGCTGCGCGGTCGAGATGATGCATGCCGCCGCTGCGCGCTACGACATCGGGCGCTTTGGTGCCGAGGTGTTCCGCGCCAGCCCGCGACAGTCCGATCTGATGATTGTTGCCGGCACGCTTTGCAACAAGATGGCACCGGCTTTGCGCAAGGTGTATGACCAGATGTCGGAGCCGCGCTGGGTTCTGTCGATGGGGTCGTGCGCCAATGGCGGTGGCTACTACCACTACAGCTATTCCGTGGTGCGTGGCTGTGACCGCATCGTGCCGGTGGACGTGTATGTGCCTGGCTGCCCGCCCACGGCCGAAGCGTTGATCTACGGCATCATCCAGTTGCAGCAGAAGATCCGCCGCACCAACACCATTGCTCGTGTCTGAAGGGTTGATGATGACTGCTGTTGCCATTCGGCCGGAAAAACTCCAAGACAACATTGCTGCGGCCCTGGGCGCCCGGGCGCTCCAAATCACGGTGGCCCTGGACGAAGTCACGGTGGTGGTGGCTGCTGCTGATTACCTGGATGCCATGCGCGTGTTGCGCGATGCCGAGGGTTGCCGCTTCGAGCAGCTCATCGACCTGTGTGGCGTGGACTATTCTGCCTATGCCGACGCCGTGAACGAGGGTGCCCGCTATGGCGTGGTGTCGCACCTGCTGTCCGTCAGCCTGAACCAGCGCGTGCGCGTCAAGGTGTTCTGCCCGGACGATGATTTTCCGGTGGTGGCGTCGGTGTCCGATCTGTGGAACTCGGCCAACTGGTACGAGCGCGAGGCCTTTGACCTGTTCGGCATCGTGTTCGATGGCCACAGCGACCTGCGCCGCATCCTGACCGACTATGGCTTCATCGGCCACCCCTTCCGCAAGGATTTTCCGCTGTCCGGGCATGTGGAAATGCGCTACGACACCGAGCAGCGGCGCGTGGTCTATGAGCCCGTGTCCATCGAGCCTCGGGAAATCACGCCCCGCATTATTCGCGAAGACAAGTACGGAGGCTTGCACTGAGCCGCTGGGCGTCTCACGTGATCCATCATGGCGGAAATCAAGAACTATTCCCTGAATTTTGGTCCGCAGCACCCGGCCGCGCACGGTGTGCTGCGTCTGGTGCTGGAGCTCGATGGCGAAGTGGTGCAGCGCGCCGACCCGCATATTGGTCTGCTGCACCGGGCTACCGAAAAGCTGGCCGAGCACAAGACCTATATCCAGTCGCTGCCTTACATGGACCGGCTCGATTACGTCTCGATGATGTGCAACGAGCATGCCTACTGCCTGGCGATTGAAAAACTGCTGGGCATCGAAGTGCCGCTGCGCGCGCAGTACATCCGTGTGATGTTTGCTGAAATCACGCGTCTGCTGAACCACCTGATGTGGCTCGGCTCGCATGGCAACGATTGCGGCAGCTCCACCATCCTGATCTACACCTTCCGCGAGCGCGAAGACCTGTTTGACATGTACGAAGCCGTGTCCGGTGCGCGCATGCATGCGGCGTATTTCCGGCCCGGCGGTGTGTACCGTGATCTGCCGGACAGCATGCCGCAGTACAAGGTCAGCAAGATCAAGAATGCCAAGGCCCTGGAGGCCATGAACAAGAACCGCCAGGGTTCGATGCTTGATTTCATTGACGACTTCACCCAGCGCTTCCCGGGTTGTGTGGACGAGTACGAAACCCTGCTCACCGACAACCGCATCTGGAAGCAGCGCACCGTGGGTATCGGCGTGGTGACGCCCGAGCGGGCGCTGAATCTGGGGATGACCGGTCCCATGCTGCGCGGCTCCGGCATTGCGTGGGATTTGCGCAAGACGCAGCCCTACGACGTTTACGACCGCATGGACTTCGACGTGCCTGTGGGCAAGACGGGCGACTGCTATGACCGCTATCTGGTGCGCATGCAGGAAATGCGCGAGTCCAACCGCATCATCAAGCAATGTGTGGACTGGCTGCGTGCCAACCCGGGGCCAGTGATCACCGACAACCACAAGATTGCACCGCCTGATCGCGAATCCATGAAATCCAACATGGAAGAGTTGATCCACCATTTCAAGCTGTTCACTGAAGGGTTCCATGTTCCCGAGGGCGAAGCCTATGCGGCAGTGGAGCATCCCAAGGGGGAATTTGGCATCTATCTGGTGAGCGATGGTGCCAACAAACCCTATCGCCTGAAGATCCGTGCCCCCGGTTTTGCGCATCTGGCCACGCTGGATGAAATGGCCCGGGGCCACATGATTGCGGACGCCGTGGCCATCATTGGGACCATGGATATCGTGTTCGGAGAGATTGATCGATGATTACCGAAGCGACCAAAGCGCGATTCGCGCGAGAAGTGGCCAAGTACCCGCCGGAGCAGAAGCAGTCGGCCGTGATGGCCTGCCTGTCCATCGTGCAGCAGGAGCAGGGCCATGTCAGCGAAGCCAGTGAAGCGGGTATTGCCGAGTACCTCGGCATGCCGCAGATCGCCGTGCACGAAGTCACCACCTTCTACAACATGTACAACCAGCAGGCGGTGGGCAAGTACAAGCTCAACGTCTGCACCAATCTGCCATGCCTGTTGCGTGACGGCGGCAAGGCGCTGGAGCACCTTGAGCACAAGCTGGGCATTTCCATGGGGGAAACCACGTCGGACGGCCTGTTCACCCTGCAGCAATGCGAGTGCCTCGGTGCCTGCGCCGATGCGCCCGTGATGCTGGTGAACGACCGCAACATGTGCAGCTTCATGGGCAATGACAAGCTCGACCAACTGGTTGACAGCCTGCGTGCAGTGGAGGCCAAGCAATGACGACGGCTGCCCAGGTGCTTGCACAATTCCAGGCGGCAGGTGTCGAAACCTGCTTCCATGACCGCCACATTGCGCCCCAGATCTACGCCGACCTGAATGGCTCCAACTGGGGTATCAAGGACTATGAAGCGCGTGGTGGCTACCAGGCGCTGCGCGCCATCCTGGGCAAGGATGGTGGTGAGGGGCTCACGCAGGACCAGGTGATTGCGACCGTGAAGGAGTCCGGTCTGCGGGGTCGTGGCGGTGCGGGTTTTCCCACCGGCCTGAAGTGGAGCTTCATGCCACGGCAGTTCCCCGGGCAGAAGTACCTGGTGTGCAACTCGGACGAGGGTGAGCCAGGTACTTGCAAGGACCGCGACATCCTGATGTACAACCCGCACATCGTGATCGAGGGCATGATCATTGCTGCCTACGCGATGGGTATCAGCGTGGGCTACAACTACATCCACGGTGAAATCTTCCAGGTCTACGAGCGCTTCGAGGCCGCGCTGGAAGAGGCGCGCGCTGCGGGTTATCTGGGCAACGGCATCCTGGGCAGCGGCTTTAGTTTTCAGCTGCATGCGCACCACGGGTTTGGCGCGTACATCTGCGGCGAAGAAACGGCCTTGCTCGAATCGCTGGAAGGCAAGAAGGGGCAGCCCCGCTTCAAGCCGCCATTCCCGGCCAGCTTCGGCCTCTATGGCAAGCCCACGACCATCAACAACACCGAAACCTTTGCGGCGGTGCCGTGGATCATCCGCAACGGTGGCGCAGCCTACCTTGCCTGCGGCAAGCCCAACAACGGTGGTACCAAGATCTTCTCGGTCAGTGGCGATGTGGAGCGTCCCGGCAATTACGAGGTGCCCATGGGCACGCCGTTTGCCAAGCTCCTCGAATTGGCGGGTGGTGTACGGACGGGGCGCCAGCTCAAGGCCGTGATTCCTGGCGGCTCGTCGTCACCCGTGTTGCCGGCATCCATCATCATGGAATGCACCATGGACTATGACTCCATTGCCAAGGCCGGCTCCATGCTGGGTTCGGGTGCCGTCATCGTCATGGACGATTCGCGCTGCATGGTGGAGTCCCTCAAGCGCCTGTCCTATTTCTACATGCATGAGTCGTGCGGACAGTGCACGCCATGCCGCGAAGGCACGGGCTGGCTCTGGCGTCTGGTGGACCGCATCCATCGTGGTGAGGGTCGTCCTGCCGACATGGAGGTGCTCGATTCCGTGGCCAGCAACATCATGGGACGCACCATCTGCGCCCTGGGCGATGCTGCGGCAATGCCTGTGCGCGCCATGATCAAGCACTTCCGCCCCGAGTTCGAAGCGTTGATCCGGAACAAGACCCCTCAGGCTGCGCCCTCTGCCTGATCGCGAGAAAAGCATATGGTTGAAATTGAACTGGACGGTCAGAAGGTAGAAGTCACCGAGGGCTCCATGGTGATGCATGCTGCCGAAAAGGCTGGCACCTACATTCCCCACTTCTGCTATCACAAGAAATTGTCGATTGCGGCCAATTGCCGCATGTGCCTCGTGGACGTCGAAAAAGCGCCCAAGCCCATGCCTGCATGCGCCACTCCGGTGACGCAAGGCATGATCGTGCGCACCAAGACCGACAAAGCCATTCAGGCGCAGAAGTCGGTGATGGAGTTTCTGCTCATCAATCACCCGCTCGATTGCCCCATCTGCGACCAGGGCGGGGAATGCCAGCTGCAGGATCTGGCCGTTGGCTATGGTGCTTCCTCGTCGCGTTACGAAGAGGAAAAACGCGTGGTGCTCCACAAGGATGTGGGCCCGCTGATCTCCATGGAGGAGATGAGCCGTTGCATCCACTGCACCCGCTGTGTGCGCTTCGGCCAGGAAGTGGCTGGCGTCATGGAACTGGGCATGATCCATCGGGGTGAACACTCCGAGATTACCACCGTGACGGGCGAAACGATCGATTCCGAGCTCTCGGGCAACATGATCGACATCTGCCCGGTGGGTGCGTTGACCAGCAAGCCTTTCCGCTACAGCGCCCGCACCTGGGAGCTTTCGCGCCGCAAGTCGGTCAGCCCCCATGACTCCACCGGCGCCAACCTCATTGTCCAGGTGAAGAATCACAAGGTCATGCGCGTCGTTCCGTTTGAGAACGAAGAGGTCAACGAATGCTGGATTGCGGACCGCGACCGCTTTTCGTATGAAGCGCTCAACGGCGACGAACGCCTGACCCGGCCCATGCTCAAGCAGGGCGGCACCTGGCAAGAGGTGGACTGGCAGACGGCACTCGAATATGTCGCCAACGGTTTGCGCTGCGTTCGCAACGACCATGGCGCTGGCGCTATTGGCGCCCTGGTGAGCCCGCACAGCACGCTGGAAGAGCTGTATCTGGCAGGCTCCCTGGTGCGTGGACTGGGCAGCGAGAACATCGACTACCGGCTGCGCAATGCCGAATTCCCGGCACCAGCCGGAATTCGCTGGCTGGGCACCTCCATCGCATCGCTTTCCACTTTGCAGCGTGTGCTGGTGGTCGGCTCCAACCTGCGCAAGGACCATCCGCTGTTTGCACAGCGTATTCGCCAGGCAGCGCGCCATGGTTGTGCGGTCAGTGCCATCAATTCTGAAGTTTATGACTGGGCCATGCCCGTGGCACACACGCTGGTGCAGCAGTCCGGCGCATGGGAACAGGCGCTCGCCAGCGTTGCCGCCGCCATTGCCCAGGAAAAAGGCATACCGGCTCCCGATGGGACCGCTCCGGTGGACGGCTCGGCTTTGGCCATCGCCCGTTCCCTGCTGGGTGGCGAGCGCAAGGCCATCTTGCTCGGGAACGCAGCTGCGCACCATGCACATGCCAGCCGCTTGCTGGCGCTGGCGCAGTGGATCGGTGAACAGGCGGGCGCCACGGTGGGTTACCTCACGGAGGCTGCCAACACGGTGGGAGCACAGTTTGCCGGTGCCATGCCTGTCAACGGTGGTCAGAATGCCGGCCAGATGCTTGGTGGAAGCCTGAAAGCTGCCATCCTGCTGAATACCGAGCCCGCCTTTGATGCGGCCGGTGGTGAAGCCGCTTGTCAGGCGCTTGCCAAGACCGATATGGTGGTCACGCTGAGCCCGTTCAAGGCCAACATGGCTTTCAGCGATGTCTTGCTGCCGATTGCACCATTTACCGAGACATCGGGCAGCTTTGTGAACGCCGAAGGCCGTTTGCAGAGTTTCCATGCAGTCGTCCGGCCGTTGGGTGAAACCCGGCCTGCCTGGAAGGTGCTGCGGGTGCTGGCCAATCTGCTGAACGTTCCGGGTTTTGATTTCGAGACGTCCCAGGATGTGCTTGCCAAGGCGACCGGCACTCCGGCAGGTGGCACGGCAACGGTGTCATCTGCGCTGTTGAATAACGCCCAGGCCATGCTGCCACAGGCTGCCAACTCTGCAGTGGGTGAGCCGGTCGTGGCGTCCATCTACCAGCTGGACGGACTGGTGCGACGGGCCACTTCGTTGCAACTGACGGCGGATGCACGTCGTGCGCAGGAAGGAGTCGCGGCATGATTGATGCAATCCACAACGCAGGTTTGAACCTGTTGAGCTATGGCTGGTGGACTGCCATCGTCTGGCCCGTACTCTGGATCCTGCTGAAAATTGTGGTGATCCTGGCGCCGCTGATGGGTGCGGTTGCCTACCTGACGCTGTGGGAGCGCAAGCTGCTGGGCTTCATGCAGGTTCGCCATGGTCCCAACCGGGTCGGCCCCTTCGGACTGCTGCAGCCGATTGCGGACGCCTTGAAGCTGCTGACCAAGGAAATCATCCAGCCTACCGCGGCGAGCAAAGGCCTCTTTGTGCTGGGGCCGGTCATGGCCATCATGCCCGCACTGGCGGCCTGGGTGGCGATTCCCTTTGGCCCAGACGTCGCTCTGGCCAATGTGAATGCGGGCCTGCTGCTGGTGATGGCCATTACTTCCATCGAAGTCTATGGCGTGATCATTGCCGGGTGGGCGTCCAATTCGAAGTACGCCTTTCTGGGAGCATTGCGGGCTTCGGCGCAGATGGTCAGCTATGAAATCGCCATGGGCTTTTGCTTCCTGGTGGTGATCATGGTGTCTGGCAGCATGAACCTGACCGAAATCGTGATGGGGCAGGGGCGTGGCATGGCCGCCGACAAGGGTTTGGGTTTCCTGTCGTGGAACTGGTTGCCCCTGCTGCCGATTTTCCTGGTGTACCTGATCTCCGGCGTGGCAGAAACCAACCGCCACCCGTTTGACGTGGTGGAGGGAGAGGCCGAGATTGTGGCGGGACACATGGTTGAGTATTCGGGCATGGGTTTTGCCATTTTCTTCCTGGCCGAATACGCCAGCATGTGGCTGGTGTCCATTCTGGCCGCGCTGATGTTCCTCGGTGGCTGGTTGTCTCCCATTGACAGCGCGCTGTTCAACTGGATTCCGGGCTGGATCTGGCTGGGTCTGAAGACCTTTGCCGTGGTGTCGATGTTTATCTGGATCCGGGCGACTTTCCCCCGTTTCCGGTACGACCAGATCATGCGTCTGGGCTGGAAAATCTTCATTCCGGTCACGCTGGTGTGGCTGCTCATTGTTGGCGGGTGGTTGCTCTCGCCGTGGAATATCTGGAAATAAGCGGGGACACAAATGACTGCTGTTGCTGCTGCTGCACCTTTTTCGTTCAAAGACTTTCTCAAGAGCTTCATGTTGGTGGAGCTGGTCAAGGGCATGGCCCTGACCGGACGCTACGCCTTTCGCCGCAAGGTGACGGTGCAGTTCCCCGAGGAAAAAACGCCTTTGTCGCCGCGTTTCCGGGGGCTGCATGCATTGCGCCGCTATGACAACGGTGAAGAGCGTTGCATTGCCTGCAAACTGTGTGAAGCTGTCTGCCCTGCGATGGCCATCACCATCGAGTCGGATGTGCGTGAGGATGGATCGCGCCGCACGACGCGTTACGACATCGACCTGACCAAATGCATCTTCTGTGGATTTTGCGAAGAGAGCTGCCCGGTGGACTCGATCGTTGAAACGCACATCCTCGAATACCACGGGGAGAAGCGGGGCGATCTGTATTTCACCAAAGACATGCTTTTGGCGGTGGGTGACCGCTACGAAGGTGAAATCGCTGCGGCCAAGGCCGCTGACGCCAAGTACCGCTAATGCGGTACTGATGCGAGTTCCTTAGGCCAGACTTTCTACAAAGAACCGATTCATGGACGCCAAGACTGGTTTTTTCTATCTCTTCTCGGTGGTGCTGCTGTTCGCAGCATTCCGGGTGATTACCGCGCGCAATCCCGTGCATGCGGTGCTGAACCTGATCCTGGCCTTCTCTCAGGCTGCTGCGATCTGGTTGCTGCTCAAGGCGGAGTTTCTCGCCATCGTGCTGGTCCTGGTGTATCTGGGGGCGGTCATGGTGCTTTTCCTGTTCGTGGTGATGATGCTGGATATCCACATCGATACGATACGCAAGGGTTTCTGGAAGCATTTTCCGCTGGCCGCCTTCGTGGGCGCCATGATCGCCCTGGAAATGGCGGCAGTTCTCATGGGTGGCTTTCGGGGCATGGATGAACCCAAGGCCGTCGCGGTCGTGCTGGATGCGGCGGGGCAGGTGGTTCCCTACTCCAACGCCAAGGCGCTGGGCAAATTGCTCTATACGGAATATCTGTATCCCGTGGAAATTGCCGCCGTCATTTTGCTGGTGGCCATGATTGCCGCCATTGCCTTGACGCTGCGTCAGCGCAAGGACACCAAGGCGATCGACCCCTCGACGCAGATCAGGGTGCGGGCGCGTGATCGTCTGCAGGTGGTGAAGCTGGCGGCAACCCAGAAACCCGCCCCCGAAGTCGCCAGTGAGCCTGCGGGCGAGGAGAAAAAAGCATGACATTGACGCTGGGCCACTTTCTTTCACTGGGCGCCATGTTGTTCGCCCTTGCCGTGATCGGTATTTTCCTGAATCGCAAGAACCTGATCGTTTTGCTGATGGCGATCGAATTGATGTTGCTTGCGGTCAATATGAACTTCGTGGCGTTCTCGCACTATCTGGGCGACATGCACGGCCAGGTTTTCGTGTTTTTCATCCTGACGGTGGCTGCGGCCGAGTCGGCCATCGGTCTGGCCATTCTGGTGCTGCTGTTCCGCAACAAGACCAGCATCAACGCGGACGACCTCAACACCCTCAAGGGTTGAGTCGCACGCATTCCCAAGGTTCTCAAGAATGAGTCAAACCCTTTCTGCTTCAACGCTTCTGGCGGTTCCGCTGGCGCCGCTGGCGGGCGCCTTGCTGGCCGGCATCCTTGGCACCACCTTTGGTGGCAACTGGATCGGCCGACGCCTCAGCCACACGCTGACCATCCTGGGTGTGCTGGTGGCCTTCATCCTGTCGGCCATGACGCTCAAGAGCGTGGCTCTGGATGGCGCACGCTTCAATGAGACGCTCTACACCTGGATGGTCGTGGGCGGGCTCAAGATGGAAGTCGGCTTCCTCATCGACAGTCTTACCGCCATGATGATGGTGGTGGTGACTTTCGTGTCGCTCATGGTGCATATCTACACCATCGGCTACATGGAAGAGGACGACGGCTACAACCGTTTCTTTGCCTACATTTCGCTGTTCACGTTCTCCATGCTCATGCTGGTCATGAGCAACAACCTGTTGCAGCTTTTCTTTGGCTGGGAAGCGGTGGGTCTGGTCTCGTACCTCCTGATTGGTTTCTGGTTCAACAAGCCCTCTGCCATCTTCGCCAACATGAAGGCCTTCCTGGTCAATCGTGTGGGTGACTTCGGATTCATTCTGGGCATTGGATTGATAGCGGCATATACCGGCACCCTCAATTACGGCGAGGTGTTTGGCAAAACGGCTGAACTGGGTGGTCTGTCCTTCCCGGGAACCGACTGGATGCTCATCACGGTCATCTGTATCTGCCTGTTCATTGGTGCCATGGGCAAAAGCGCCCAGTTTCCATTGCATGTGTGGCTGCCCGATTCGATGGAGGGTCCAACCCCCATTTCCGCTCTGATTCACGCGGCAACCATGGTGACGGCCGGCATTTTCATGGTGGCCCGCATGTCGCCGCTGTTTGAACTGTCGGATACGGCGCTCAATTTCATTCTGGTCATTGGCGCCATCACGGCCCTGTTCATGGGCTTTCTGGGCATCATCCAGAATGACATCAAGCGCGTGGTGGCTTATTCCACCTTGTCGCAACTCGGCTACATGACGGTGGCCCTGGGGGCCTCGGCCTACTCGGTGGCCGTGTTCCACCTGATGACCCACGCGTTCTTCAAGGCGCTTTTGTTCCTGGGCGCTGGTTCGGTCATCATGGGCATGCACCACAACCAGGACATCCGCTGGATGGGCGGCGTGCGCAAGTACATGCCCATCACCTGGATTACTTCGCTGCTCGGTTCGCTGGCGCTGATCGGCACACCCCTGTTCTCGGGTTTCTATTCCAAGGACAGCATCATCGAGGCCGTCCATTTCAGCCACCTGCCAGCTGCTGGGTTTGCCCACTTTGCCGTATTGGCAGGTGTCTTCATCACGGCGTTCTATTCGTTCCGCATGTATTTCCTGGTGTTCCATGGCAAGGAACGCTTTGACCAGAATCCAGATGCGCACCATGCGGACGATCATGGACATGGTCATGGCGAGCACCATGAGCCCCACGAATCGCCATGGGTGGTCACGGTACCGCTGGTTCTCCTGGCTATCCCGTCTGTCGTGGTGGGTTTCATGTTCATCCAGCCCATGCTGTTTGGCGACTTCTTCAAGGACGTGATTTTTGTGGATGCAGTCAAGCATCCCGCCATGGCCAAACTGGCCGAAATCTTCCACGGTCCCATGGCCATGGCCCTGCATGGATTGCAGACGGCCCCGTTCTGGCTGGCGCTGGCGGGTGTGGCGTTGTCCTACTACATGTACATGGTCAATCCCGCTTTGCCCACGGCCATCAAGGCACGCGTGCAGCCGCTCTATGCGCTGCTGGAAAACAAGTACTACCTGGACTGGCTCAACGAGAACATCCTGGCGCGTGGTGCACGCGCCCTCGGCTCGGGTCTGTGGAAAGTGGGAGACCGCGCCATCATTGATGGTGCCCTGGTCAATGGATCGTGGAAGCTGGTGGGCTGGATTTCCGGCGTGGTGCGCTGGATGCAGACCGGGTTCATCTTCCACTATGCCCTGGTGATGATTCTGGGCGTGTTTGCGCTGATGACCTGGTTTGTCTGGCGCGACTATTTCCTGCAGCTCATCAAATAAGGAAAAGAACAAAATGGGTCTGTTGAGTCTTGCAATCTGGACGCCAATCGTCTTTGGTGTTCTGCTGCTGGCGGTCGGGCGGGATGAACACGCCCGTGCCGTCCGCTGGGTCGCGCTGATTGGCGCCATCATCGGCTTGTTGGTAACGCTGCCTCTGTACGATGGCTTCAAGCTGGGTACTGCGGCCATGCAGTTTGTCGAAAAGACCACCTGGATTGAGCGTTTCAATGTCCATTACCACCTGGGTGTGGATGGCATTTCCTTCTGGTTTGTGCCACTTACCGCGTTTATCACGGTCATCGTGGTGATCGCATCCTGGGAGTCGATCACCGAGCGCGTCAACCAGTACATGGGTGCCTTTCTGATCCTTTCGGGGTTGATGATCGGTGTGTTCTGCGCCCTTGACGGCCTGTTGTTCTACGTGTTCTTTGAGGCAACCCTGATTCCGATGTACCTGATCATCGGTATCTGGGGCGGGCCCAACAAGATCTACGCGGCGTTCAAGTTCTTCCTCTACACGCTGCTCGGCTCGCTGTTGATGTTGATTGCGCTCATCTTCCTGTACAACCAGTCGGGTGGCAGTTTCGACATCGCTGCATGGCACCAGTTGCCGCTCAGCGCCACCGCGCAGACGCTGCTTTTCTTTGCTTTCTTCGCCGCGTTTGCGGTCAAGGTACCCATGTGGCCGGTCCACACCTGGCTGCCCGACGTGCACGTGGAAGCCCCCACCGGTGGCTCCGCTGTTCTGGCGGCCATCATGTTGAAGCTGGGAGCCTACGGTTTTCTGCGTTTCTCCATGCCGATTGCGCCGGATGCGTCGCGCGAATGGGCTTGGCTCATGATTGCGCTGTCCCTGGTGGCCGTGATTTATGTGGGCCTGGTGGCACTGGTCCAGAAGGACATGAAAAAGCTGGTGGCTTACTCCTCCGTGGCGCACATGGGTTTTGTCACGCTCGGTTTCTTCATCTTCAATGATCTGGGTGTTTCGGGCGGTCTGGTGCAAATGATTGCGCATGGCTTTGTCTCCGGTGCCATGTTCCTTTCGATTGGCGTGCTGTACGACCGGGTGCATTCCCGCGAAATTTCTGCTTATGGTGGCGTCGTCAATACCATGCCGAACTTCACGGCATTTGCCTTGCTGTTTGCCATGGCCAATTGCGGACTGCCGGGAACCGCCGGATTCGTGGGCGAGTGGATGGTGATCCTGGGTGCGGTGAAAGCCAATTTCTGGATCGGTGGCGCAGCCGCCACGGCGTTGATCTTTGGCGCCGCTTATACGCTCTGGATGTTCAAGCGGGTCTATCTGGGCCCTGTTGCCAACGATCACGTCAAGGAGCTCTCCGATATCAACAGCCGTGAATTCCTCGTGATGTCGCTGCTGGCGATTGCCGTGCTGGCGATGGGCCTTTATCCACGCCCCTTCACCGACGTGATGGACACCTCTGTGGCGGAGTTGCTCAAGCATGTGGCCCTGTCCAAGCTGAACTGACCAGACTGAACTGAGAGATTCGAGATGATTGACAACATCAGCTGGCTTGCCGTTTACCCCGAGATCGTGCTGCTGGTCATGGCCTGCGTGATCATGCTGGTGGACCTGGGGGTCCGCAGCCCACGCCGTACCGGTACTTATGTCCTCACCATGCTCACGCTGGCCGTGGTTGCCGCCCTGCAGGGGCTGTATGCCAGCAGCGGAAACACGTTCTACGGTTTCGGCAACATGGTCGTCAGTGATGCCATGGGCAACTGGCTCAAATGTTTCGCCACCGTGGCCATGATGGTGACGCTGGTCTACGGGCGCCCTTACGCTGCCGATCGTGACATGTTGCGTGGTGGTGAATTTTTCACCCTGTCGATGCTGGCGTTGCTGGGCATGTCCATCATGATCTCCGGCAACAACTTTCTGGTGATCTACCTGGGCCTGGAGCTGCTGACCCTGTCCAGTTACACCCTGGTGGCATTGCGCCGGGACAACGCAACGGCCACTGAGGCCGCCATGAAGTATTTCGTGCTCGGTGCCATGGCCAGCGGTTTCCTGCTTTATGGTCTGTCGATGCTGTATGGCGCCACGGGATCGCTCGATATCGGGCAAGTGTTCAAGGCCGTCAATTCCGGCCAGATCCGGCACCAGGTGCTGGTGTTCGGACTGGTCTTCGTGGTCGCAGGCCTGGCTTTCAAGCTGGGTGTGGTGCCGTTCCACATGTGGATTCCCGATGTTTACCAGGGTGCGCCCACGGCCGTGACACTGATGATCGGTGGCGCGCCCAAGCTCGCCGCATTTGCGATCGCCATCCGGCTGCTGGTGGATGGGTTGCTGCCCCTGGCCATCGATTGGCAGCAGATGCTTGCGGTGCTGGCCATTGGCTCGCTGCTGGTGGGTAACCTGGCCGCCATTGCGCAGACCAATCTGAAGCGCATGCTGGCTTACTCCACCATTGCACAGATGGGCTTTGTCTTGCTGGGCCTGTTGTCGGGTGTGATCAACGGCAATGTGGATGCCGCCGCTGTGGAGAGTGCCTACAGTTCCGCCATGTTTTACGTGGTGAGCTATGTTCTGACCACCCTGGCTGCGTTTGGCGTGATCCTGTTGCTGGCCCGCGAAGGCTTTGAAAGCGAAGAGATTGCGGATCTGGCGGGCCTGAACCAGCGCAGTCCGCTGTATGCCGGCGTGATGGCCGTCTGCCTGTTCTCCATGGCGGGCATTCCGCCACTGGTGGGTTTTTACGCCAAGTTGTCGGTATTGCAGGCATTGGTGGCATCGGGGCAAGGGCTCTATATTGCGCTGGCCGTGTTTGCCGTCGTGATGTCCCTGATCGGTGCTTTCTACTATTTGCGCGTTGTCAAGGTGATGTATTTTGATGCGCCCCTGACGGCGACCAGCGTATCCGCACCCTTGGATGTTCGGGTTGTCTTGACTGTCAATGGCGCGCTGGTACTGGGACTGGGTTTGCTGCCTGGTGGCTTGATGGCCTTGTGTGCCGATGCCATCGTGCGGGCCCTGGCGACCTGAGTTCGAGCAGGGTATTTCCGTGTCGCAAACTGGCGCTATCTGGCTCATCATCGTTGCTGCATTCTTCGCGGCCAATCTTCCGTTTATCAACCACAGGCTGATGGTGATCGGTCCGTTGAAGCAGCCAAAGAAGTCTTTGCCGGTGCGGCTGGTGGAACTGGTGGCGCTGTATTTCCTGGTGGGAGGCATGGCCCTCTTGCTGGAGCGCCGTGCCGGACAGATTGCTCCGCAGGGGTGGGAGTTCTATGCCGTCACGGGCACCCTTTTCCTCACGCTGGCATTTCCCGGTTTTGTTTACCGCTATCTGCTGCGCCGCCACGGCTGATGCGGCGGTTGAGAGCTTGCTGGCATGAAGGTGCTTGACCTGCATTGTGGGCAGGGCCATGTCTTTGAGGGGTGGTTCTCGTCCGAGGATGAGTTTCAGCGGCAGTTGCGTGAGGCACTCGTGCAATGCCCGATGTGCTCGGACTCCCACATCGCCAAAAGGCTGAGCGCCCCCAGGCTGAATCTGGGCGCCCGGCAACCGACGGTCGAGCCTGTTGCACCGGTTGCGGACGCCTCTGCTGACCGCAACCCTGCTGAAGTATCTGGTGTGGATCTGCAGGCTGCCTGGTTGTCGCTGGCGCGCAAAGTCATGGCCCATACGGAAGACGTGGGCCCACAGTTTGCGCAAGAGGCCCGGCGCATCCACCGCGGCGAGGTCGAGGAGCGGGCCATACGAGGCCAGGCTTCACACCAAGAGACATTGCAGTTGCTCGATGAGGGCATTGCGGTGCTGCCGCTGCTGTTGCCTGAAGCGGCCAAGGAAACCTTGCAATAAGGCTCTGGTCCGGGTGAATCGACATGGCCGATGTCGATGCTGATCGATCACGCCGTGAATTGCATCGCTGCCAGGCGGGCATAGGCGCCGCCCTGGGTGAGCAGCGCGGCATGGGTTCCCTGTTCGACGATGCGGCCGTTTTCCAGCACCGCGATCCGGTCGGCGTTTTGCACCGTGGCCAGGCGGTGTGCAATGACCAGGGTGGTCCGCTGGCCGGTGTGCCGCTGCATCGCAGAGTCGAGGGCGGCCTGCACCATGCGCTCGCTTTCCGCATCCAGTGCGCTGGTGGCTTCGTCCAGCAGCAGCAAGGGGGGATTCTTCAGCAGCGCACGTGCAATCGAGATCCGTTGGCGTTGCCCGCCGGAAAGGCGAACGCCGCGCTCTCCGAGAAAGGTGGAATACCCCTCGGGTAGTGCTTCAATGAAGTCGTGGGCAAAAGCCGCCCGTGCCGCGGCGATCACCTCATCCGTTGAAGCATCGGGGCGACCGTACCGGATATTGTCAAAGGCAGACGCCGAGAAGATCACCGCGTCCTGGGGCACCGTGCCAATGTGGGCACGCAATTGCTGGAGTCCCAGTTGCCGGATGTCCACGCCATTGACCGCAATGCGCCCATGCGAAGCTTCGTCCGGGTGCTGGTCGATGTCGTAGAAGCGCTGGAGCAACTGAAACACCGTGGTTTTCCCGGCTCCGCTGGCGCCTACCAGGGCGACAGTCTCACCCGGTTCGAGGTGGAGTGTGAAGGCCTGCAGGGCCGGCTGATCGGGCCGGGAGGGGTAGTGGAAATTCACCGCTTCAAAATCCACGCTCAGCCCCCGGACTCCCGTTGGCAGCGGCCGGGGCAGCACGGGCTCCGTGACGGGGGATTTGCTGGCGATCAGTTCCATCAGGCGCTCCGTGGCTCCTGCGGCGCGCAGCAGGTCGCCGTAGACCTCTCCCAGTACCGCCACGGCACCCGCCAGCAAGATGACGTACACCACCGTCTGCCCCAGGTGGCCCGCTGTCATGTGCCCGTCCAGCACCGCCTGCGTACCCCGGTAGAAACCCCATAGCAGCAGGCCTGCGTTGGCAATGATGATGAATGCCACGAGGAAGGCGCGCGCACGCGTTCGGCGCACGGCAGCCTGAAAGGCGTTTTCGGTAGCGTCGGCGAAACGCAAGGATTCGCGCGCTTCGGCCGTATAGCTTTGCACCACTGGCACGGCGTTCAGCACCTCGGCCGCGATGGCGCTGGAGTCGGCCACGCGGTCCTGGCTGTCGCGCGAGAGGCGCCGCACGCGCCGTCCTATCCACATGCTGGGCAAGACCACCAGCACCAAGAGCAGAAGCACCACCGACATCACGTAGGGATTGGTCCACACCAGCATCACCAGTGCGCCCGCGCCCATGACGGCATTGCGCAGCCCCATCGAAAGTGACGAACCCACCACGGTCTGGACCAGGGTGGTGTCGGTCGTCAGCCGCGACAGCACCTCGCCAGTCTGCGTGGTTTCAAAGAATTGCGGGCTTTGCTCAAGCACATGGCTGTACACGGCATTGCGCAGATCCGCGGTCACCCGTTCGCCCAGCCAGCTCACCATGTAAAAGCGTGCGGCTGAAAAAATGCCCAGGGCAATGGCGACGGCAAACAGCGCCTGAAAATGCCCGCGCAGCGCCATCGTCTGGTTGCCGTGGTCCGATGCCAGCAGCCCACCATCGATCAGGTTGCGCAATGCCAGGGGAAAGGCCAGCGTGGCAACGGCTGCCAGCACCAGAAAGACCAGCGAAAGGCCAATGCGGGCGCGGTAGGGCCGTAGAAAAGGAAGCAGGCCCGACAGGGAGCGCGGAGCGCCTCGCGCATGCAGGGGGGAGGGTGTTGCCATCGGGCCAGTGTAGGCTGCGCCGAGGGGCGTTGCGCCCGGGGTATGCAGCCCTTTTTCTGGAGTGGGTGGAGCACGCCGTGCGCTGCGGGCCTCGCGAGGCAAGGGGCACGCAGGGCGTAGGCATTTATACATAGGCATTTGTCCCAGTATCTGCATCCCCACGTCGGGACTTACGATGCGATGCAACATAAGAACCCACGGAGACCTTGTGGCAAGGCTCTTTCCTCAGCATCCCCATGGAGCGATCAAGGCGCAATGAGCGACGTCATTCTTGAAACCCAAAGCCTGACCAAAGAGTTCAAGGGCTTCACCGCGGTCAGCAATGTGACCTTGTCGGTGCGCCGCGGCTCCATCCACGCCCTGATCGGGCCCAATGGTGCCGGCAAGACCACCTGCTTCAACTTGCTGACCAAATTTCTGGAGCCGACCTCGGGTCTGATCCGGTTCAACGGTCAGGACATCACCCGTGAAAAGCCCGCAGAGATCGCACGCCGTGGCGTGATCCGTTCGTTCCAGATCTCGGCGGTGTTCCCGCACCTGACGCTGCTGGAAAACGTGCGCATCGGGCTGCAGCGCAAGTTGGGCACGGCCTTTCACTTCTGGCGCAGCGAGCGCAGCCTGCGCCAGCTCGATGCCCGCGCCATGGAACTCCTTACCGAAGTGGGGCTGGAAGACCTGGCCGATGAGCTCACGGTGAATCTGCCCTATGGCCGCAAGCGCGCCCTGGAAATCGCCACCACGCTGGCCATGGAGCCCGAGCTCATGCTGCTCGACGAGCCCACGCAGGGCATGGGCCATGAGGATGTGGACCGTGTGACGCAGCTCATCAAGAAAGTGTCGGCTGGCCGGACCATCCTGATGGTGGAGCACAACATGAAGGTGGTGTCCACCATTGCCGACTGCATCACGGTGCTGCAGCGTGGCGCCGTGCTGGCCGAGGGGCCTTACGCCGAAGTATCGAACAACCCCCAAGTGATGGAAGCCTACATGGGCACGACCGACGGCCAACTGCAGGGAGCCCACTGAAATGGCGACCACTGCCTCCAATACCCCCGCGCTCGAAATCCGCAACCTCGAAGCCTGGTACGGCGAGTCGCATGTGCTGCACGGCGTGGACATCGTGGTGCAGCCCGGCGAAGTGGTGACCTTGCTCGGGCGCAATGGCGCCGGGCGCACCACCACCATGCGGGCCGTCATGGGCCTCACCGGGGCGCGCAAGGGCTCCGTGAAGATCAATGGTGTGGAGACCATCCACATGTCAACGCACCGCATCGCGCATCTGGGTGTGGGCTATTGCCCCGAAGAGCGGGGCATTTTCTCCAGCCTGTCGTGCGAAGAAAACCTGCTGCTGCCGCCCGTCCTCAAGACGGGGACGCCGGGCATGTCGATCGATGAAATTTACGCCATGTTTCCCAACCTGGCCGAACGCCGCAACAGCCAGGGCACCCGCCTGTCGGGCGGTGAGCAGCAGATGCTGGCGGTAGCACGCATTTTGCGCACCGGTGCCAAGCTGCTGCTGCTGGACGAAATCTCCGAAGGCCTGGCCCCCGTCATCGTGCAGGCGCTGGCCCGCATGATCATCACGCTGCGCGAGCGCGGCTACACCGTGGTCATGGTCGAGCAGAATTTCCGCTTTGCCGCGCCACTGGCCGACCGCTTCTATGTCATGGAGCACGGCCGCATCGTCGAGAAATTCGGTGCCAGCGAGCTGGAAGAAAAAATGCCGGTGCTCAACGACCTTCTCGGTGTCTGAGCGGCCAGGCCGCTACGTCCCGTTTTTCGCAATCCCTCTCACCACAACAGGAGACATCCATGAAAAGCAAACTCAAAGCATTGGCACTGATGCTGGGCGCAGCCGGCTTGGCCACTTCGGCCGTCCATGCGCAGGAGAAAGTCAAGATCGGTTTCATCACCGACATGTCCAGCCTGTATTCGGACGTGGAAGGCAAGGGCGGCGCAACCGCCATCCAGATGGCCATCGATGACTTCGGTGGCAAGGTGCTGGGGCAGCCCATCGAGCTGCTCACGGCCGACCACCAGAACAAGGCCGACATTGCCGCTTCGAAAGCCCGTGAATGGATTGACACGCAAGGTGTCACCATGGTCTTCGGCGGCACCAACTCCGGCACCGCCCTGGCGACTGCCAAGGTGGCGCAGGAGAAAAAGCGCGTCTACTTCAACAACGGCGCTGGCAGCTCTGCATTGACCAACGAGCAATGCACTCCCTACACCGTGCACTACGCCTACGACACCGTGGCTCTGGCCAAGGGCACAGGCGGTGCGGTGGTGGACAGCGGCGGCAAGAGCTGGTTCTTTCTGACGGCCGACTATGCGTTCGGCCATTCGCTGGAAAACGACACCACGGCCGTGGTCAAGGCCAAGGGCGGCACGGTCGCAGGTGCAGTGCGCCATCCCCTGAATGCCTCCGACTTCTCTTCGTTCCTGCTCCAGGCGCAAAACTCCAAGGCCCAGATCCTGGGGCTGGCCAACGCGGGTGGTGACACCATCAATTCCATCAAGGCCGCCAAGGAATTCGGTATCAACAAGAGCATGAAGACGGCCGGCCTGCTGGTTTTCCTGAGCGATATCCACAGCCTGGGTCTGAAGAACACCGAAGGCCTGCTGCACACCACGAGCTGGTACTGGGACAAGGACGACGAGTCGCGCAAGTTTGCTGACCGCTACTTTGCCAAGATGAAGCGCATGCCTACCGACGTTCAGGCTGCTGACTACTCTGCCACCACCACCTACCTGAAGGCGGTGGCAGCGGTCAAGAGCACGGACGCCGACAAGGTCATGGAATACATGAAGAAGACGCCCATCAACGACTTCTACGCCAAGGGCGGTGTGATTCGCCCTGACGGCCGCATGGTCCATGAGATGTACCTGGTGCAGGTGAAGGCCCTGGCCGACTCCAAGAAGCCCTGGGACTACCTGAACATCATCAAGAAAATCCCGGGTGACCAGGTGTTCACCACCAAGGCCGACAGCAAGTGCGCGCTCTGGAAATAACCCGCTAACCTGAACCTCTTCCCACCTGCCGCCTGCCATGGAAATTTTTGGTGTCTCATTGCCGGGCCTCTTGAGCCAGCTCCTTTTGGGGCTGGTCAATGGTTCGTTTTACGCAATCCTCAGCCTCGGGTTGGCCGTGATTTTCGGCCTGCTCAACGTCATCAACTTTGCGCACGGTGCGCTGTTCATGCTGGGGGCTGTGATTACCTGGATGGCCATGAACTACTTTGGCATCAACTACTGGTTGATGCTGGTGCTGGCGCCGCTGGTGGTGGGGGTGTTCGGGGTGGTGATCGAGCGGCTGCTGCTGCGCTGGATCTACAAGCTGGACCATCTGTATGGCCTGCTGCTCACACTGGGCCTGACGCTGCTGATCGAGGGTGTCTTTCGCTCGATCTATGGCGTCTCGGGCCTGGGTTACGACACGCCCGAGTTGCTCGAAGGCGCCACCAACCTGGGCTTCATGATCATGCCCAACTACCGTGCCTGGGTGGTGGTGGCATCGATTACGGTGTGCATTGCCACCTGGTACGTGATCGAGAAGACCAAGCTGGGCGCCTACCTGCGTGCGGGCACAGAAAACCCGCGCCTGGTGGAAGCGTTCGGCGTGAACGTGCCCTTGATGATCACGCTGACCTATGCCTTTGGTGCCGCGCTGGCCGCCTTTGCCGGTGTGCTGGCCGCGCCGGTGTACCAGGTGTCGCCACTGATGGGGCAGAACCTCATCATCGTGGTGTTCGCCGTGGTGGTGATCGGTGGCATGGGCTCCATCATGGGCTCCATCCTCACCGGCCTGGGTCTTGGCATCGTCGAGGGATTCACCAAGGTGTTCTATCCCGAAGCATCCTCGACCGTGGTGTTCGTCATCATGGTCATCGTTCTCCTGATTCGCCCCGCCGGCCTGTTCGGCAAAGAAAAATAAGGGGCTGCACACATGAATTCCAAGAATCTTTCCGCTGTCGGCTACGGCCTGTTGTTTGTCGGCCTGCTGGCGGCGCCGTTGCTCGGCGCCTACCCGGTTTTCGTGATGAAGCTGATGTGCTTTGCGCTGTTTGCCTCGGCCTTCAACCTGCTGCTCGGCTACACCGGCATGCTGTCCTTCGGCCATGCTGCCTTTCTGGGGGGCTCGGCCTATGTGGCAGGCCAGTCCATGAAAGTGTGGGGCTTTACCCCCGAAGTCGGCCTGCTGCTGGGCACGGCCAGCGGTGCGCTGCTGGGCCTGATCGTTGGCTTCTTCGCCATCCGCCGCGCAGGCATCTATTCCACGATGATCACGCTGGCGCTCGCGCAGATGCTGTTCTTCATCTGCCTGCAGATGCCCTTCACCGGTGGTGAGGATGGCCTGCAGGGCGTGCCGCGCGGCAAGCTGTTTGGCCTGATCGATCTGCAGAACGACATGACCATGTACTACGTGGTGCTGGTGGTGGTGGTGGCGGCATTCCTGCTGATCGTGCGCACGGTGCATTCACCCTATGGCCAGGTGCTCAAGGCGATCAAGGAGAACGAGCCACGCGCCATTTCGCTGGGCTATGACACCAACCGCTTCAAGCTGCTGGCGTTTGTGCTGTCGGCCGCGCTGTCCGGGCTGGCCGGCTCGCTCAAGACCCTGGTGCTGGGCTTTGCCACACTGAGCGATGTGCACTGGACGGCATCGGGCCACGTCGTGCTGATGACGCTGGTCGGTGGCCTGGGCACCCTGTCGGGGCCGCTGGTGGGCTCGGCGGTGGTGGTGTTGCTGGAGAACAAGCTGGGCGAAATCGGCCATTTCCTGGCCACGCTGACCAGCGTGGAGTGGTTCAACACCCTGGGTGAATCGGTCACCATGGTGACGGGCCTGATTTTTGTGATCTGCGTGCTGTCGTTCCGCCGCGGCATCATGGGTGAAATCATTGCCTGGCTGGGCCGCCGCAAGGCCGGCAGCAAGGGCTGAGTCTCCCGTAGCTCTTTTCGGGTGGGCATTGTGAAAGCCGCTGCGTCACAGGCGCAGCGGCTTTTTGTATCCCGTCATCTCCAGATAGCCCCGGCCGATCACCGCGCCCGCCCCATTGCGCAACTCGGACAGGCCTTCCCAGTAAACCGCGCCGGTGGAGCCGCTGCTGTCGAGTTCCTGGTTGTCCAGCAGCGCCCGCACGCTCAGCGGGCCGGCAGGGGTATCGACCCGCCACTGCACCGGGTAGCGGGCGACGCTGTGCGGGCTGTTCCAGTGGCGTTGCGCGACAAAGGCCACGCTGTTGTCGGCAAACACCTGGGTGGGCTGCCCGGCCGGGCGCAGCGAGCCGCCCGACCACAGTGCCGAACCATCGGCGCGCCGCAGGCGAAACGCGGTGAGCGCACTGCCATCGAAGAGGTTCATGCCGATCCAGTCCCAGCCCACGGCGTCGGGGTGCATCAGGGCGTCGCTCCATTCATGGTCCAGCCAGGCGCGGTGGGTGGCACTGTCGGTGGTGCTGTTTTCAATGGCCATGCGCCGCCCGTTCAGCACGATGGCGCCGCTCACCGCCAGCTGCGGCTGGCTGTAGTAATAGCTGGCCTGGCTGGCCTCGGGGCCTTTGCGCGACAGGCCTTGCTGGCCCTGCAGCAGCGGTGGCTGCGTGCTATCGCATTGCAGGTCCAGACCAAAGCCGTCGCCCTCGACCTGCGCGGCATAACGGCTGCCGGTGGGGGCCGGGCCTGGCCCGGCGCCGCTCTCCTGGGTTGCACGCGGGGCGCTGGCGGGCAGGGCGGTTCGCGCCAGCGACCAGTCGCGCAGCCTGACGGCCGTGTCGGCCTCGCTGGCCTGCGCCACACCAAAACCGGTACGGGCAATGCGCTGGTCGTGGTGCAGGCGCTGGCCTTGCACATCGGTCAGCGCCGCGTGGGCGAACAGCAGCTGCTTGGCCGCAAAGGCTGAATTCAGGCCCTGCGTGGCATCCACGCGGGAGCGAAAGAACGTCACCTGAAAGCCCCACAGCCGGCCTGCGGCCTGCGCATGGCCCGTGAGGTACCACCATTCGGTGTGCAGGTCCGGGTGGCTGCCATGGTCGCGGGGAAACTGCAGGGCACGCGCGGGCAGCGCCCGTGTGCTTGACGCGCCCCCAGCCAGGGTCAGCGCCAGCCATTGGCGGCGCGTGTACAGGGCTGTGTGGAAGGGCAGTGCGGTGAACGTCATGGGCAAGTGCGATGGGTGTTTCTGGGCAGCGGGGCATCCAGGCGCTGGTGGGCGGCGGTGCGGGTTCTCCCGGTGGCTTCGATAGCCCAGTCTTGCGCAGGCATGGCGTGGATTGTGTCCCAACGCCTGCGCTGCATACGCGGCATCCCCGCGCTGCGGCTACCAGTCTTCCTTGACCGCCAGCACCGCATCCTGCCCCGCTGCCGCCCGGCCCGCCAGCCAGGCCGTGAGGGTGCCGGAGGCCACCACGGCGGCGCACAGGGCGAGCAATCGGGCGGCCGGCACGCGCAGCTCCATCGTCCAGTGAAAGCTCTGGGGGTTGACCACATGCACCAGCACCAAGGCCACGGCCAGGCCCAGCAGCAGGCCCACGGCCGCGCCGACGCCAGTCCACGCCGCACCCTCGCCGGCCACCACGGCCAGTATCTGCCGGCGGGTCAGGCCCAGGTGGGCCAGCAGGCCGAACTCCTTGCGCCGCGCCAGCACCTGCGCGCTGAAACTGGCCGCCACGCCGAACAGGCCGATGCCAATGGCCACGGCCTGCAGCCAGTAGGTGACGGCGAAGCTGCGATCGAAAATGCGCAGCGAACGCTCGCGGAGGGCGCCGGCCGAGACAAACTCCAGCCCTGCTGCACCCTCACCTGTTTTTGCGCCGGAATCGGCCACCAGCGCTCGGATCACCTGCTGCAGTTGCGCCAGGTCGGTGCCATCGCGCGGCCACAGTGCCAAGTCGTTGGTACGTGCGTCGCCCGTCAGGCGCAGGTAGTCGGCGCGGTCCATGGCCACGGCGCCCGACTGGCGGGCATAGTCGCGCCAGACGCCTGCGATGAAAAACATGGTTGCTTGCGCTTTTCCATCCGGTGCCAGAGGGCTGAAAGCCTTTGAAAGAGCGGGCCACTCCATGCCGGGCTGCAGGCCATACAGGTCCACCACCGCTTCGCTGATGTAAACCCCTATCCGGCCCTGGGGCACGGGCAGCGCCGCGCCCACCAGGGGCAGCGTGCGCGCCGGGTCGCTGCCCAGCGGACGGCTCAGCAGCATGAGGGCGGGGCGTGCGGCGTCCAGCTGCAGCGGGCTGGCGCGCTGGGGCTGCACGCGGGCCACACCGGGCAGCAGCGCCACGGCCTGGTCGAATCCGGGCGGCAGCAGGGCCGCCTCGCCCCCCGCCGCGCTCAGGGCCGAGCGCACATACAGTGGCGAGGGCAGCACCGCATCGAGCCATTCGGTCACCGATCCGCGAAAGCTGGCCACCATCACCGTCAGCGCCACGGCCAGGCTCAGGCTGGCCACCACGCCCCCCACGGCGATGGCGGCCGCGCCGCGCATGCGGCGTGCGCGCTCCAGGGGCAGCACCAGCAGCAAGTGGCCGGCCACCCATGGGCGCAGGCGTTGCAGCAGCCAGTTCATGCCCCAGGGCAGCAGCGCAATGCCGCCCACCAGCAGCAAGCCAATGGCGATGTAGGCGGCCAATGCAATGCCAAATACGGGTGGAGCGCTTGCCAGCAAAGCACCTCCAGCGATCAAAACAACACCGACCGTGGCGCCCGAACCCGGGCCGGCCGCGGCGCCCAGGCCCTTGAGGGTTTGGGCCGGCGGCAGGTGGCGGGCCGTCTGGGCGGGCCACCAGCCACCCACCAGCGCGGCTGCTACACCCAGTGCGCCATACAGCAGCGCGGCCGGGCCGCTCCATTGCAGTGCCGGCTGCACCCCGGCAAAGTAGCCGCCTCCCAGGTCCCCCCCCAGCAGTTGCAAGGCGGTGGCCGCCAGCGCCGTTCCCAGCGCGATGCCTGCGGCACTGCCCACCAGCCCCAGCAGGGCCGACTCGGCCAGCACCAGGGCCAGGCGCTGGCGCGGCGTGGCACCCAGCACCGCCAGCAACGCGAACTGCGGAGCACGCTGCGCCACGCTGAGGGCCAGCACCGAGAACACCAGAAACGCCCCCGTGAACAGCGCCACCAGCGCCAGCACCGTGAGGTTGACGCGGTAGGCGCGCGACAGGCTGCCGATGCGCTGCACCGCGTCACCCGGCTCGGCCAGCATGGCGTTGGCGGGCCAGCAGGGCAGAGATTGCAGCCGCTGCCGGAAGGCTGTGCGGTCGGTGCCCGCTTGCAGCTGCAGATCGATGCGGGTCAGGTGGCCCGCCTGGCCCCACAGGTCTTGCGCCGCGCCGATGTCCATCACGGCCAGGGGCGCGCCGCCCGCTGCCACCGTACCGGCCACGCGCACCATGTGCGATCCCTGCGCGCCGGCCTGCAGCCGCAGCGGTGCCGCGCCACTGCCGTCACTCGCCAGGCCCAGCGCCTGCAAGGCCGCCGCGTTGAGAAACACCGTGGCCGGCGCCAGCATGGCCAGCCGTTCGCTGCCAGCAAAGGCGCGGGGCATGAGCGCGGGTGCCACGGCCGGCAGCAGCAGCGCATCCGCACCCAGCACCCGCAGCACCACGCGGGCCGATGCAGGCGCGGGTGCGGCGACGGGTTTATCCACCTGGGCCAGCGTGGAAAGCTCCAGCCATGGGCTGGCTTGCACTACCTGCGGCAGGGCGGCCACCTCCCCATAGAGTGCCTCGGGCAGCAGGCCCTGCATGGCGCGCAGCTCCAGATCGGGCTGGCCGTTGACGGCGCGCACGGCCTGCGCGAACTCGTCGAGGGCCGAGCTGTTGATCACATGCACGGCAAAGGCCAGCGCCACGCCCAGCATCACGGCCACCACCGCTGCGGCGCTGCGCCAGGGGTGGTGGCGCAGCTCCTGCCAGGAGAAGGTGCGAAGCAGTGCAAGCATGACCCGATTGTGACGGCGCGGCGCCGACAGGGCAGACCATTGAGGCAGATCAAACCCGACTGCCGCAGCCCTTGAAATGGGGTCGGGCGGTTCGTATCTTGACAGTGGGGCTGGTGCTCCCTTGCCGGCCCGGTTGTCCAACCCTTACGTTCAGGAGCTTCACCATGAATTCTCTGGTTACCCGTGGCAGTTTGTTCGATGACTTTTTCAAGGACGTCGCCCCCGGTTTCTATGTGCGCCCATTGCATGGCGACGGCGTGCCCTCGCCGGCGCAGATCAAGGTGGACGTGAAGGAAACCGATGGTGGCTACACCGTGCAGGCCGAGGTGCCGGGTGTGCCCAAGGAGGACATCCACGTCGCGATCGATGGCAATGTGGTCAGCCTGCGCGCCGAGGTGCGCCAGCACGACCAGAAGACCGAGGGCGAGAAGGTGCTGCGCTCCGAGCGCTATTTTGGCTCGGTGGCGCGCAGCTTTCAGCTGCCTGTGGATGTGGATGCCACGCAGGCCAAGGCCAAATACGACAACGGCGTGCTGACGCTCACGCTGCCCAAGAAGCAGGGCGGCAGCGCACAGCGGCTCAACATCGAATAAGTCTGGCTCAGCCGGCGATGCCGCCCGCCGTGAGTCGCAGCACCCGGTCGGCGCGCGCTGCGGCGGCATCCGAGTGCGTGACCAGCACCAGCGAGGCGCCATGTTCGCGCGTCTGTGCGAGCAGCAGGTCCAGCACGCGCGCGGCGGTGCCGGGGTCGAGGTTGCCGGTGGGCTCGTCGGCCAGCAGCAGGGCCGGGCGGTGCACCAGGGCGCGGGCAATGGCCACGCGCTGCAGTTGGCCGCCGCTCAGTTGCTGCGGCAGGCGCTCACCCAGACCCGCCAGGCCCACGGCCGCCAGCATGTGCTGCACCCGCGCCGGGTCGGCGCGGCCCAGCAGCAGGAGCGGCAAGGCCACGTTCTGCGCCACATCGAGGTGCGGCAGCACATGGAAGGCCTGGAACACAAACCCCACATGGGCGCGCCGCCACAGGGCGCGCTGCGTTTCATCCAGCGGCGCCAGGTCGGTGCCGCCATGCACGATGCGCCCCGCGTCCCACCGGTCCAGCCCGGCCAGGCAGTTGAGCAGGGTGGATTTGCCCACGCCCGAATCGCCCACAATGGCCACGAATTCGCCCGGCTGCACGGTGAACTGCACGTTGGCAAACACCGGCGTGCCGCCGTAGTGTTTGCCCAGGGCTTCGACCTGCAGCGGGCCGTTCATGGTGCAGGAATCTCCAGGCGCTGCAGCACGGCCTGGACCAGGCGCGCGGTGGCGTCGGGCTGGTCGCAGGCGATGGATTGGCGCTGCGGCATGCTGCGCAGCCAGGTGATCTGGCGCTTGGCCAGCTGGCGGGTGGCGGCGATGCCGCGTTCGCGCAGGCCGGCCAGGTCGAGCGGCGCCCCGGGGCCGGCTGCGGCCTGGGCATCGAGCGCTTCCCAGGCCTGGCGGTAGCCCACGCAGCGCATCGAGGGCAGGTCGGGGTGCAGGTCGCAGCGGGCACGCAACTGGCGTACTTCTTCCACAAAGCCTTCCGCCAGCATGGCGTCAAAACGCAGTGCGATGCGCTCGTGCAGCCAGACGCGGTCGTCGGGTTCCAGGGAGAAAAGGGCTGTCGCGTTTGTGGGTTGTGCGCTGTCAGCTCTCTTTTTTGTCGTGTGAAAGTGCGAAAGGGGCTGGCCGGAGACATGCCACACCTCCAGTGCGCGCTGGATGCGCTGGCTGTCGGCGGGCGCCAGGCGGGCGGCGGTGGTGGGGTCCACGCGGGCCAGTTCGGCGTGCAGGGCCGGCCAGCCTTGTTCGGCGGCCTGGGCCTCCAGCCGTGCGCGCACCACGGGGTCGGCCGGAGGCATGTCATCGATGCCGTCGAACAGCGCCTTGAAGTACAGCATGGTGCCGCCCACCAGCAGCGGCAGGGCGCCGCGTGCGCGGATTTCGGCGGTCAGCCGCTGGGCGTCCTGCACGAACTCGGCGGCGCTGTAGGCCTGCAGCGGGTCGCGGATGTCGATCAGGTGGTGCGGCACGGCGGCCTGCTCGGCGCGCGTGGGCTTGGCCGTGCCGATGTCCATGCCCCGGTACACCAGTGCCGAATCCACGCTGATGATCTCGACCGGCAGGCGCGGCGCCAGCACGGCGGCCAGCGCCAGGGCGCCGGCCGTCTTGCCAGCGGCCGTGGGGCCGGCGATGGCGATGGCGGGCAGTGGGCTGCTCATGGCTTGGCCGGCTCCCCGAATTTCTGTACCAGCGTCCAGGCCGCGAGGGCGGCACACAGACCCCAGAACCACACGCCCAGGGCGAGCGGCAGCACCGTGCCGTCCATGCGCTGGCCCAGCCAGTGGCCCACGCCAAACGCCACCAGCATCATGACAAAGCCGTTCAGTGCAGCGGCCGTGCCGGCGGCTTGCGGAAAGGGGCCCACGGCGCCGCTCTGGCTGCAGGGCATGTGGATGCCATGCGCAATCTGGTACAGCAGGAAGGGCAGGGCATAGGCCCAGCCGCTTTGCACGCCGGCGAGCGCACAGATGCCCATCAGCGTGCCGCCCGTGGCACTCAGCAGGCCGGCCAGCGCCATGCTGCGGCGCAGCCCCCAGCGCACCAGCAGGCGCCGGCACAGCACCGTGCCGCTGATGTACATCGCCGCGTTGCACGACAGCAGCAGGCCGTAGGCGGCGGGGCTCCAGCCCAGCACCTGGATGAAGGTGAACGACGAGGCCGCCAGGTAGGTGAACAGGCCCGCATAGGTGAAGGTGGTGGTGGCCGAAAAAGCCAGGAAGGTCGGGTGGCGCAGGATCTGTCCCCAGGTGCGCAGCAGGTGCGCGGGGCGCAGCGCCAGCGGGTTGGGGCGGGCCAGGGTTTCCTCAAAGCGCAGCAGGACCAGCAGCAGCGCCAGGCCGCCAAAGCAGCCCAGTGCCGCCATCGTGGCGCGCCAGCCCAGGTGGTCCGCCAGCAGGCCGCCCAGGGGCGGGCTCAGGCAGGCAATGATGCCCAGGCCCGTGAGCGCGCGGGACATGGCGTGCGCGCCTTGGACCGGCGCATACAGGTCGCGCACCACGGCGCGCGCACCCATCACGCCGGCACCCATGGCGGCGCCCTGCACGGCGCGCCAGAAGATCAGCGTTTCCATCGATTGCGACAGGGCGCAGCCCAGCGCGGCCAGCACATAGGCCGCCAGCCCCGCCAGCAGAATGGGGCGGCGCCCCCAGCGGTCCGACAGCGGCCCCCACGCCAGCTGCGAGCAGCCAAACGCCAGCAGCAGGGCCGTGAGCGTGAGCTGGGATTGGGCCATGCTGGCCAGGAGCTGCGCCTTGAGTGTGGGCAGCGCAGGCAGATACAGATCGGTGGTGACCGGCTGCAGGCCCAGCAGCAGCGCCAGCAGGCCAATGACCAGCCCGGCCGGCATGGTCGCAGCGCCCGTGCGAGCCGGGGCGGTGGAAGCGTCAGACATGCGCTGGAGGGTAGCAGATGCAGGGCCGCAAAATGCCTTGCCAGCCCTCGGCACAACCGCGTGAGGAGGTGCTCAGGACAGCTTGGACGCTGGCTGCATGGGCGAGGAGGTGTCGATCGCGAGATCGCCGGCATCCACCGTGCGGACGCCGGCGGCCAGCCGCACGCGCAGCGCCAGGTCGGTGCGCGAATCGGCATTGTGCAGCGCTTCCTCCAGCGAAATCCGGCCTTCGGTGTAGAGCGCGTAAAGCGCCTGGTCAAAGGTGCACATGCCGATTTCGGTGCTGCGCCCCATGGTCTCCTTGATGCCCGTGAATTCGCCCTTGGCGATCAGGTCGGCGATGTAGGGCGAGTTGAGCATCACCTCGACCGCCGGAACCAGCTTGTCGTGCAGGCCCGGAATCAGCCGCTGCGACACCACGCCCGCCAGGTTCATGCTCAGGTCGATGAGCAACTGGTGGTGCGCGTCTTCGGGGAAGAAGTTGATGACCCGTTCCATCGCCTGGTTGGCATTGTTGGCGTGCAGCGTGGACAGGCACAGGTGGCCGGTTTCGGCATAGGTAATGGCCTGCTTCATGGTGTTGCGGTCGCGGATCTCGCCGATCATGATCACATCGGGAGCCTCGCGCAGCGCATTCTTGAGCGCCTCTTCGTACGACAGGGTGTCTATGCCCACCTCGCGCTGGTCCACCACCGAGCGCTTGTGGACATGCAGAAACTCCAGCGGGTCCTCGATGGTGAGGATGTGGCCGGTCACGTTCTCGTTGCGGTAGTTGATCATCGACGCCAGCGTGGTCGATTTGCCCGAGCCCGTGGCGCCGGTCACCAGCACCAGGCCGCGCTTGCGCAGTACCAGCTTTTCAAGGATGGGCGGCAGCCCCAGCGCCGCCAGGGGCGGGATCTTGCTCTTGATGTAGCGAATCACCATGCCGGTCTCGCCGCGCTGCACGAACACGTTCACCCGAAAGCGCCCCAGGTTTTCGGCCGAAATGGACAGGTTCATTTCCAGCCTGGCCTCGAACTCGCTGATCTGCTTTTCATTCATCACCGAATAAGCCAGCTGCTTGACCTGCCCCGGCAGCAGGGCGGGCATCGTCAGCGGATGGGTGACGCCTTCGACCTTGAGGTTGACGGGAGCGCCCACGCTGAAGAAGAGGTCAGAGCCGCCGTTCTCGACCAGGGCGTTCAGGAAGCTGAAGATTTCCACGGTGAATTCCGCTCAATGTGACGATTTGTATGCCCCGGCGAGCATATCCGCTGGAGCGTGCGGCGCAAAAAAGGGGGCGAATGCCCCCCTGATTCCTGTGTGCGAATCCGCGCAGCGGATTACACCACTCCCTGTGCCAGCATGGCGTCGGCCACCTTCACAAAGCCGGCGATGTTGGCACCGTCGATGTAGCTGACCGAGCCATCGGCGCGCTGCCCGTATTTCAGGCAGGCGGCATGGATGCCCTGCATGATCTGCAGCAGGCGGGCGTCCACCTCTTCGGCGGGCCAGCTCAGGCGGGCCGCGTTCTGGCTCATTTCCAGGCCCGAGGTCGCAACGCCACCGGCATTCGAGGCCTTGCCCGGTGCATACAGCACGCCAGCGGCTTCAAATGCCTTGGCCGCTTCGATCGTAGAAGGCATGTTGGCGCCTTCGGCCACGCACAGCACGCCGTTCTTGATCAGGGTGGCGGCATCGTCGGCGTTGAGCTCGTTTTGCGTGGCACAGGGTAGGGCCACGTCCACGGTGATATGCCAGGGCGTCTTGCCGGGCTGGAACTCGGCGCCCACCAGTTGGGCGTAGTCGTTGACGCGGCCGTATTTATGGTTCTTCACTTCCATCAGGATGGCCAGCTTTTCGGCCGTGAAACCATCCTTGTCGTACACCGTGCCGCTGGAGTCGGACACCGTCACCACCTTGGCGCCCAGGGCCATGGCTTTTTCCACCGCGTACTGCGCCACGTTGCCCGAGCCGGACACTGACACGGTCTTGCCGTCAAACGACTGGCCGCGGGTCTTGAGCATCTCTTGCGCAAAGTACACCGTGCCGTAGCCGGTGGCTTCGGGGCGGATCAGCGAGCCGCCAAACGACAGGCCCTTGCCCGTGAACACGCAGTCGGCGCGGTTGCTGAGCTTCTTGTACATGCCGGCCATATAGCCCACTTCGCGGCCACCCACGCCGATGTCACCGGCCGGCACGTCGGTGTCGGCGCCTACATGGCGAAACAGTTCCGACACAAAAGCCTGGCAAAAACGCATGACTTCGCCAGGGCTCTTGCCCTTGGGGTCGAAATCGGAGCCGCCCTTGCCGCCGCCCATGGGCAGCGTGGTCAGCGCGTTCTTGAAGGTCTGTTCGAACCCCAGGAACTTGAGCACCGACAGGTTCACCGAGGGGTGAAAACGCAGGCCGCCCTTGTAGGGACCAATGGCCATGCTGTGCTGGATGCGGTAGCCGCGGTTGACCTGCACGCTGCCATGGTCGTCCACCCACGACACGCGGAACATCACCACCCGCTCGGGTTCCACCAGCCGCTCCAGCAGGCCGTGCTCGGCGTAGCGGGGGTGTTTTTCGATGAAGGGCCACAGGCTTTCCATGACTTCGGTGACAGCCTGCAGAAATTCAGGTTGGCCAGGGTTGCGCTGTGCGACCTGCGCGAGGAAGCTGTCTACGGAGTCGTACTTCATGAAAAAGGGCTTTCTGTGCAAAAAAACGAAGAATGCGGCGTTGCAGCATCGAATTATGTCAAAAAGACATGCGCTCATGCATGGCAGCGCACGGTGTTGGGGCATTGCTTGCGTGTGTTGCCAGTTTTTGGTGCGTTCTGATGGTCGATTTTGGTGCGTGTACGTCAGGCGTTTGTCTCCATGCCGTACCACAGCGGTCCGCTTCAACAACCTACGAGAGGGCTGGACGACATGCATCAACAACAAGCCGCAAATGCCGCCGTTCTGCTGCCGCCAGTGGCCGCCGCGCTGGTGGCGTGCAGCGGCAGCGGTGAGTCGAATGACCCCACGCTCAGCGGCGACGGGCCGTTGGTGATCGGCCACCCACCACGTCAATCTGGGCCTGAAGCTGGAAGACAGGCGGCTGACCATCCTGGTCAGGTAGGGCATCACCACGAAGACGTCACCGGTCTTATGACTTGGCCGTGGCGGGCGATGCACGCACCTTTGCCAGCCTGCTCACCCCCGCGGGGCTGAAGGAAGTGAAGACCTATGCCGACGGCGTAGGCCCATGGAAGCCACATCTCATCCCTTCCAGGCAGGTGGACGCCAACCACGATGGCAAGCCGGAAGACCTCAATGGTGACGGCAAGATCGACGAACGCGACCGCGTGATGATGGCGCCCACAGAGGTGGTGAAGAACGCCCACGCCGCCGGCCTGTTCGTGCATGCCTACACCTTCCGCAGCGAGGCCAAGCGCCTGGCATCGGATTTCAAGGGTGACCCCAAGGCCGAATACCAGCTGTTCTACCAGCTGGGCGTGGATGGCGTATTTAGCGACTTTGCGGACCACGCCGTCGCGGCACGCAACCGTTGATCAGGTCGTTGTCCGATTGTCCGCAGGGCTGAGTGCAGCCGTGCGCCGCTGGATTGCTATGAAAATAAAAGGCTATGTCGCAATTACGTGTTGCACGGTTCGCCCGAGGGCTTCCTGCAGACAGCAGGCCGGATCAATGGCACGCTGATAGCGCTCCAGCATTCGCCGCCAGCCCAGGTAGCTGGCCAGGTACCTTGTGGCAACGCCGTGAAAGCGGCTCATCCATTGCTTGAGCCTGCTGTGATAGGCATTGACGTTCTGTATGTGCAAGGCGCCTTGTATCCGCTGCCCCTTGCGGGCATGCACAACGCAATGGGTGATGCCACTGGTTCGAGCGAAGGCCGCATAGACAGCTGCGCCATCCGTGCACAAGACCGCGTCGCGATCGATCAAAGGGGTCAGTGCGCCAGCAACATGCGCCGCATCGAGTTTGTCCAGCTGAAAGTCGGCCGTGTGTCCCTGCCTATCGCGCACCACCATGACCGGTATCTGGTCCTCACCCGTTCCTCGGGTCGCGCCGACTCCGCCGCGTTTGCGCGCTGATCTTGGCAAATGGCGCTGCCCCTTGCAGGATTGAAGAAAGAAGGTTTCATCGGCTTCGACAATCCCGCCTTGATGCGTAGCCTGATGCTCGGATGCGGCCCTGAGAAAGCGATGTCGCCACAGGAAGGCAGTGTTCTTGCTGATGCCGCATTGCACGGCCGCCTGCCTGATGGGCAGTCCATCGATCAAGGCTTTGCAGTAAGCCGGCCATCTGTCGGCTTTGCGCAAATGCGCCAAAGGGGTGGCCGTCAGGGTATTGCAGGTGCGCTGGCAGGCGCGGCAGCGGTAACGGCGCAGTCCACGACTCCAACCCCAGGCAGCCAGTTCCGTCGCCCGTGCGTGGCAGTACGGGCAATCTCTCAGATCCGGCAAGGCTTGCTCCAGAGCATCTGGGGCGGCTGGCGCTAAAAGCGCCTGTTGCAAGGCAGTTCTCTGCTTGGCGCTGAGCTGACCGAGTTGGGCCAGCCAGTGGCTGAAGGCTTGTGTGTCCATAGCGTGCCTCCTGGAAAGAGTCGCTGCCTACAGGCTACTCCTACTCCTTCCAACACGTAATTGCGACATAGCCAAATAAAAGCATTTAATGCTTATGAATAAAGCGCCTGCTGCGGTTTGTTCACAAAAATAACGTCCACCTGACTCGCCGCAGGTGCCCGTCAGCATCGGGGCGGTTGTGACATGGTCGCCCGCTTGCCGATGGCATGCGGGCGATGTCAGTGTCCGTGGGCACCGGGCGCCCTCCAGAGGCTGTGCGAATCCAGCAGCAGCCGGGCATGGGACTGCATTTCATCCAGCGCTGCAGAATCGGCGGCCAGTTGGGCTTCGAGTGCGTTGCGCCGTGCCAGCAGCAGATCTGCCAGCGGGCTCTCGCCCAGCGTGTAGGCGCGTGCCTGCAGCTGGGCGCTGCGTTCGATTTGCCGCTGTGCGCGTTGCAGTTGTACCCGGGTGTGGCGGGTCTGCTCCAGTTCACTGGCGGTGCGCCAGGCTTCGGCTTCTATGCGCACCCGCTTTTGCGCCAGATCCTGTTCGGCCATTTCGGCCTGTGCCAGTGCTGCCTGTGCATCGGCCCTGCGCCCGGCGCTGCCCAGGGGGATCGACACGTAAACGCCCAGCACGCGCTCCTGCCCGCCGCGCTCGCGGCTGGCCCGCACGCCTACGGTGGGGTCGCCATGCCGTTCCAGCGCGGTGCGTTGTGCCTGCTGGCGGGCCTGTTGCGCTTTGGCCTGTGCCAGTTCCAGCTCGTGGTTGTCGTCCAGAATTTTGGAGGCCCACTCGGCGGCCGTGAAATCTGCGGCTGCCGAGGTGGCCGTCCCAGCTGGGCTGCCGGTGGGGGCCATGTCCACGGGTTTTGGCAGGCCCGGGTACAGGCGCTCCAGTGTCTGCAGCCGCACCTGCAGTTGCCCTTGCGCCCGTGCAGCCAGGGCGTCTATCCGGGCGGCTTCGGCCTGGGCTGCCAGCAGCTCCAGTGTTGCGGCCTCGCCAGCCGCCACGCGCCGCTCGGTACTGGCCATTTGCTGGGTGACCAGCCGGGCCTGGTCCTGAAGTACGGAGGCGGTGCGCATGTCGCGCAGAGCATCAAACCATGCCGCCATCAGGCCGCGCGCGGCCTCGTGCCAGGCGTCGGCCAGGGCTAGCTCGCCCAACTGGATTTCGGTGGCGCCCAGTTGCCGGTCTGCGGCGGCCTTGGCGGGCCAGCGTAGCCCAGTCTCCAGGGCCACATCGGCTTCGGAAAAACTGGGGCCCTGGCGTTCGGTGCGCCGGTTGGTGCCCGCCTTGGCCACCCAGTCGTGGGGCCCCGCTTCCAGGCGCTGGTTTCGCGCCTGGGCCAGGGGAACGCCCGCGCTGGCCGCGCGCACCTGAGGCAGTTGCGATAGCACCTGCATCACCGTCTCTGCGGGTGGCAGCACGGGCGGCAGGGTGAGCGCGGGAGGCGTCTGGGCCATCGCCACGCTCAGCCCTGCGGCGCCGGCCCAGGCCAGGCACACCGCCGCAGCGGTGCGCCGCAGCATGGCGAGCGGGGAACGAGGTTGCAATCGCGTCATGGCAGGTCTCCAAATCTTCCAAAAGTCAATAACGGAACCACCCAGTAGGCGACCTGGGGGCTGGGCAATGCCGCCCGCAGGGTGTCGATCAGGGGCTGTACCTGGGCCTGCTCCATGGCCACTTGCACCAACACGCGGCGGGCACGGCCCTGCACCTGTTCCATGGTCGATGCCAGCTCCACATGCCGGCCGATGCCTTGCCCGGGCACGACCGTGAAACCGGGTGCCAGTGTGGGCAGCGACAGGAGTGCGTCGAGGATCTCCTCTTCGAGGGCCTTGGGCACGGCCAATGTGAGCAGGCAATCGGGCGTACTGCGGGATGGCGGGGTGGGAGTGAGGGTAGGCGTATTCATGAGGCCAGCTGGGGTTGGGGGGCCGAGAAACGGCGGTACAGAATGGGCAGCAGCACCAGCGTGAGCAGTGTGGAGCTGACGAGCCCGCCAATCACCACAATCGCCAGCGGGCGCTGGATCTCCGAGCCCGGACCGGTGGCTAGCAGCAGCGGAATCAGCCCTAGGGCCGTGATGCTGGCCGTCATGAGCACCGGGCGCAGGCGGCGCAGAGCGCCCTGGCGCACTACTTCCTGGATGGGCATGCCGCGTGCCGACAGCTGGTTGAAGCAAGTCACCATCACCAGTCCGTTGAGCACGGCGATACCCATCAGCGCAATGAAGCCCACCGATGCCGGCACCGACAGGTATTCACCCGAAATGACCAGCGCCACGACGCCGCCCACCAAAGCGAGCGGGATATTGGCAAACACCAGCACGGCCTGGCGCAGGCTGCCCAGTGTGGCAAACAGCACGCCCACAATCAGGGCCAGTGCCACGGGCACCACCAGCCCCAGGCGGGCAGCAGCGCGCTGCTGGTTTTCGAACTGGCCGCCCCAGGTGATGCGGTAGCCCGCAGGCAGGGGCACCTTCTGGGCCACGGCTGCCTGGGCATCGGCCACGAAACCCACCAGATCCCGGCCCCGCACATTGGCGCGCACGACCGACATGCGTGACGACTGCTCGCGCTCAATCTTGACCGGGCCATCGGTCACCTCCAGCCGGGCCAGCTGGCTCAGCGCCACGGCCTGTCCATCGGGCGTCGGAAGGCGCAGCTGGGCAAACTGCTGGGGTGAGATGCGCAGGTCCTCGCTGCCACGCAACACCAGCGGCACACGGCGCGCCTGCTGCATCACCACGCCCACTTTCTGTCCTTCGACCAGGGCGCGCAGGTCGTTCTGGATCTGGTCCACCGTCATGCCCAGGCGTCCTGCCGCCTGGCGGTCGATGTCGATGCGGTAGTACTGCACGCCGCCGTTTTGCGCGGTGATCACATCCTCGCTGCCCGGCAGCGCTTGCAGAGTCTGGACGATTTCACCGGCCAGGCGCGCCAGCTCTTGGGTGTCGGGGCCAAAGATCTTGACCGCCAGGTCGCCTCGCACGCCCGACAGCATCTCCGAGGTGCGCATTTCAATGGGCTGGGTGAAGCTCAGGTTCACGCCCGGAATCGCCTCGCCAGCCTGCCGGATGGCGTCGATGAGTTCTTCCTTGGTCTTGAAGCGCCATTGCTCGCGGGGCTGCAGCACCAGAAAGCTGTCTGTTTCGTTGAGCCCCATGGGGTCGAGGCCGAGTTCATCGGAACCGACCCGCGCAACGATGTTCTTGACCTCAGGAACCGCTTCCAAGATGCGCCGCTGCAGTGCCAGATCGGTGGCCACCGACTGCGCCAGGTGAATGGAGGGGAGCTTTTCCACCTGCATGATGATGTCGCCTTCGTCCAGCGACGGCATGAACGATTTGCCGATCAGCGGAAACAGCGCCAGCGCGCCTGCAAGTGCCAGGACCGAGGCCACCACCACCACGCGGGAGTGGCGCAGCGCGGCATCGAGCAGCGGGGCATAGCCCGCTTCGAGCTTGCGCAACAGCCAGGGTGCGGCATGGTGACCCGTTCGCAGGGCCACCGATGCCAGCACCGGGATCACGGTGAACGACAGCAATAGCGAGGCGCCCAGCGCAAACACAATGGTCAGCGCGACCGGGCCAAACAGCTTGCCCTCCAGCCCCTGCAGGGTCAGCAGCGGCAGGAACACGATCATGATCACCACTACACCCGCACTCACCGGCGTGGCCACTTCCTGCGTTGCGCGGTAAAGGTTGTGCAGGCGCGAAATGCCGGGTTCGGCCTGCCGTGCCTCGATGTTCTCCACCACCACCACGGCTGCATCCACCAGCATGCCGATGGCAATGGCCAGGCCGCCGAGCGACATCAGGTTGGCCGACAGCCCCCATTGCTGCATCAGCACGAAGGTGGCCAGGGCCGACAAGGGCAGGATCAGGGCCACCACCAGCGCCGCGCGCAGGTTGCCCAGAAACAGCAGCAGCAGCACCAGCACCAGCACAATCGCTTCGCCCAGGGCCTTGGTGACCGTAGAGACGGCGCGTTCGACCAGGTTGCCCCGGTCGTAAAACGGCACGATCTTTACGCCCGGGGGCAGGGTGGGTTCCAGTTCGGCGATTTGGGCCTTGACATCGCGCACCAGTTTTTGCGCGTTGGCGCCGCGCAGGCCCAGCACCAGTCCCTCCACGGCCTCGCCCTTGCCGTCCTGGGTAACGCTGCCATAACGCGTCAGCGCGCCCAGTTGCACCGTGGCCACATCACCCACGCGCACCGCTTCGCCGTTGCGCTGGATCACCGCAATGGTGCGCACATCGTCCAGGCTGCGGATGCTGCCGTCGCTGCGCACCAGCAGTGATTCTTCGCCGCTCGACAGGCGACCGGCGCCATCGTTGCGGTTGTTGGCGGCCAGGGCATCCTGCAGCTGCTGCAGCGACACCCGGCGGGCTGCCAGCGCCGCCATATCGGGCACCACCTCAAAGGTCTGAACCTCGCCGCCCAGCGTGTTCACGTCGGCCACGCCAGGAATGCCGCGCAGGCGGGGGCGGATGACGGTGTCCAGCAGCTTGCGCCGCTCCGCCAGGCTGGCATCGCCATCGACCTTGAACATGAACATCTCGCCCAGCGGCGTGGTGATGGGCGCCAGCCCACCCGACAGGCCGGGCGGCAGGTCGCCCATGACGCCCGACAGGCGTTCGCTGACCTGCTGGCGGGCCCAGTAGATGTCGGTGCCATCGGCAAAGTCGAGCGTGATGTCGGCAATGGCGTACTTGCTTTGCGAGCGCAGCATGACCTGGCTGGGTATGCCCAGCAGTTCTTGCTCGATGGGGGCCACGATGCGTGCCTCGACCTCGGCGGGAGTCATGCCGGGGGCCTTGAGGATGATCTTGACCTGGGTGGTCGATACGTCGGGAAACGCGTCGATTGGCAGGTTGCGCAAGGCCATGACACCGGCGGCCAGCAGCGCCAGCGACAGGATGCCCATCAGCAGGCGTTGCGAGAGTGAAAAGGCAATCAGGCGTGACAGCATTATTGGGCTCCGCCGCCCATGCCCTGCCACGCTCCCTTGAGCGCGGCCAGGCCTTGCACGGCGACCACGTCACCCGCCTTCACGCCCGAGCGCACCAGCGTCTGGCCCGCCCCCTCGGTGCCCAGCACCACCGCCGTGGGCACAAACCCCTGGGGGGTTTGCACGAACACATAGGCCTTCCCCTCGTGGCGTACCACGGCTTGGGCCGGCAGGCTGAGGTTGCCTGCCGCCTGGGTGTCGGTGCGCCCGGCCACGGTGACCTGCACGAACTGATTGGCGCGCAGGCAGTCTTCGGCCGCGGTGAAGTCGGCCCGCATCTGCACGGCCTGGTTGCCCGCGCTCACCTGCGGCACGATGGCGACCAGGCGTGCGGGTGCCTTGCAGCCCTGCACGGCAAGAAGGTCGCCCGTGCGCAGGTTGTGGGCCTGATCGGGTGTGGCCTGCAGGGCAATGGACCATTGGCCGTCGCGCGCCACCTTGGCCACGGGCATCCCGGCATCCAGGCGCTGGCCGGGGGTGGCGGTGACTTCCAGCACCGTGCCCGCCGCACTGGCACGCAGGGTCAGGCCCGGCTGCAGCGTGGTGCTGGTGGTGCTGGCGCCAGCCATTTGCAGGGCCTGACGGCGCTCGCGCAGAGCCAGTTGGGCCAGTTCGTTCTGGGTGCGGCTTTCCTGTACACGCAACCCGGCAATGATGCCCTCAGCGTGCAGTTTTTCGTCGCGTTCGAGCTTGCTGGCCGCCAGCCGCGCCTGGGCCTGGGCCTGGAGCAGATCGCGCTGCCATGCCACCAGCTCGGGGCTCAACAGGCGGGCCACGGCTTCGCCGGCCCTGACCTTCTGGCCAGCGCCCACCAGCACCTGCTGCACCACGCCGGCCACGGGGGTGCTGAGCAGCTCTGTGGCCTGCGGGGGCAGTTCCACGGTGCCTTGCAGCACCAGGCCGGCAGCGGCACCCGCGCCACTGCTGCCCACCACCTGCGTGGCCACGCCAGCCGCTTGAGCCTGTGCGGCGGTCCAGGCGATCGCCGGGTGGCTGGCAGGGGCCGAGGGGCTGGCCGCAGGGCCTGCCGCCACGCTCAGAGAGGCGCAAAAGCACAAAATGGCTGCGCTGAGTGGGTTGCGAAAAATGGGGCGTGTGGGCGCGTGTGAGCGGGAGTGCAGGGGCATGGGATGTCAACCTTTCGTCGCTGGGGCAGCGAGTTCGGATGAACGATACCGTGCCTACCTGAAGGGAGCATGAACTCCTGCCGTCAGCCGCCTGGCCGTCTGTCCACCTTCGGAATGGAGAAGGGCGTTCCCGGCGGTCAGCGGTCGGCGCGCAGGTGCAAATCCACTTGCAGTCCCGTGCCATGACCGGGTGGGGGCGAGTGCAGTGTGCAGGTGCCGCCCTGGCGCGCCACGATGGTGGTCACGATGGACAGCCCCAGGCCATAACCAGGCGTGTACAGCGCGCTGGCAGTGTGCCCCTCGCGGTAATGGCGCTGCTGCAACAGCCCGAGCTGCTCTGTGGTGAGGCCTGGCCCGCTGTCGCGCACGCTGCAGGTGGCCGGTAGCGCCACCTCCAGCACGATGGGGCCATGGGGGGCGTAGCGCACCGCGTTTTCCACCAGATTGCGCAGGGCAATGGCGAGGGCGTCGAAGTCGCCGCGCACCCACACGTCATCGTCTTCGGGCAGCACCAGTTGCAGGCGCTGCAGCAAGGTGCCATCCGACCAGAACTCCTGCGCCACGGCTGCAGCGACCTGTCCGAGGTTGACGCGGCCCTGCGCCAGCGCCGCGCCCGATCCGGCGCGGGAGAGCTGCAGCAGCTTCTCGCAGCGACGGCTGAGGCGATCCAGTGACTGCAGCGCGCCCTGGATGTCGGAATAGGCCATGCCGGTGGGCACATGCCCCAGGGCGGTCTGCAGGTTCAGGCGCACGGCGGCAAGCGGGGTGCGCAATTCGTGAGCGGCATTGGCGGCCAGGGCGCGCTCGGTATCGAGCGCGTCGGACAGGCGGGCGAGCAGGTGGTTGGCGCTGTCCACAATGGTCTGCAGCTCGTCGGGCAGGCCCTGGCCGGGCAAGGCGGCCAGGTGGTTGCCGTCGCGCAGCTGCAACTCGGCCGCCAGCGTGCCTGCGGGCGCCAGCGCGCGCTGCGTGACGGCGCGGATCAGCAGCCCCAGCAGGGGCAGGATGACCAGCAGCGGCACCAGCAGCCCGAGCAGGACCTGGGTGCGTGCGGCGCTACGGTGTGCCAACGGGTCGCCTACATGGATGAACATAGGAAGCGATGGATGTGCCAGCGTGTAAGTGCGAAGTTTGGGCGTATCGAAAAAGCCCGTGTTCAAGGGCACCGGCAGTGGGGTGAGCGGGGCGTCTGCCGAACGCAGCAGCAGCTCGTTGCGGTCATTGACCACTTGGTACAACAGCACATCGTGGTGGGCCCCGCTCAGGTTGCTGTGGGGAACTTCCAGCCGATACAGCGTGCCATCGCGCTCGGAGGGGTTTTGGTGGTTGCGCGCGTCGTGCGCCGCCAGGTCCAGCAGGCGCTCGGCGCTCTCGACCAGGCCCGCATCGAGCTGTTCGGTGAGTTCGTGCTGCATGTACCAGCCCACGGCGGCACTGGTGGCCACCCAGAGCATGGCGATCCAGGGCAGCAGGGCCCGGGTCAGGGCGCGGGAAAGGCTATGCCGGGCGCGGGCCATGGTCATGCGCTGGTGTTGAGTTTGTAGCCCAGCCCGCGCAGCGTCTGGATGCGGTCGCGGCCGATCTTGCGGCGCAGGTTGCTGATGAAGACCTCCAGCGTGTTGCTGCTGGCATCGGCATCCAGGCCGTACAGCGCATCCTGCAGGCTCTCGCGGGTGTGGATCCGGTCGGGCCGCAGGGCCATCACGCGCAGCAGGGCCCATTCCTTGGCCGTCAACTCCACCGGGTGTCCGTCGAGCAGGACCACCATGCGTGCAAGGTCGATCGACAAACCCTGCAGCTGCAGCACCGCGCTGCCCGCTCCGCTGCGGCGGCGTTCCACGGCACGCAGCCGCGCCAGCAGCTCGTCGGGGTCATAGGGCTTGACGAGGTAGTCGTCGGCGCCGGCATCGAGGCCGCGGATGCGGTCGGTGATCTGGTCGCGTGCGGTGAGCATGATCACCGCGCTGTCCGGCAGGGCGCGGCGCAGCTGGGGCAGCAGCGCCAGACCTTCGCCGTCTGGCAGTTGCCAGTCGAGCAGCACGGCCGCCCAGTGCGCCGCGGGCAGCAGGGCACGAGCACTGGCCAGGCTGCCAGCGCATTCGCACACGAAGCCGCGGGCGTTCAGGAAGGCCATCAGCGCCCCTGCCAGCGGGGCATCGTCTTCAATCAGCAGTATGCGCAAAGGGGTCTCCCGAGGTCGTGATCGGACCAGCCACCGCAGAGCGGGGCTAGCGCCCCGCATGGTGCCGCAGCGACCTGAAGGCAGGCTGAAGCCGCCGTGCTTACCGGCCCCGCAAAAACAGGGCGTCCAGCTCGCGCATCGACAGCTGCCGCCAGGTGGGGCGGCCATGGTTGCACTGGTCCGACCGGTCGGTGGTTTCCATCTGCCGCAGCAGCGCGTTCATCTCGTCGATGGTGAGCTTGCGGTTGGCCCGCACGGCGCCGTGGCAAGCCATGGTGCCCAGGATGTCATTGCGCGCGCGCTGCACCACGGTGCTGGCGTCATGGGCGGCGAGCTCGGCCAGCACGCTGCGGGCCAGCTCCACCGGGTCGCCAAACCCTGACGCTGTGGCCAGGGTGGTGGGCACGGCGCGCACGGCCAAGGTCTTGGGCGAGAAGGGCACGACCTCCAGGCCCAGCGTGGCCAGCACCTCGGCCGACGCTTCGGCGGTAGCTACTTCTTCGGGCGTGGCGGCAAAGGTGGCAGGAATCAGCAGCGGCTGGCTGGCTATGCGGGCGCCGCTGTCCACCTGGGCCTTCAGGCGCTCATAGACGATGCGTTCGTGGGCGGCGTGCATGTCCACCACCACCAGGCCCTTTGCGTTCTCGGCCAGTATGTACACGCCGTGGAGCTGGGCCACCGCGCGGCCCAGCGGCCAGGTGGCTTCGTCGCTATCGCGGCCCGCAGACCCAGCCGCATCCGCCACAGTCGGTGCGCGATAGGCGGGCTGCGCTGTGCCGCTCGCCGCGCCCGGGCCCGTGCCTGGCGCCACCGGGCCCGGGTTGATGAAGGCAACGCCTGCATTGCCAGCAGGAACCGTTTCTTTCCTGGGCCCCCACAGGGCCTGCAGGTCAGCCACATGGTGGCCCCGTTCTTCAAATTTGATAGCTGCTTGCGTTTGCCACATATGCGCTAGCGGCTGTTTTGGCTTGAAATCGTCAGCGCCACCGGGGGCGGTAGCTGTTTCGGGGGCGGCAGCGGTCCCGGCGGCGAGCGCTGCGGCGCGCGGGGCGGCCAGCGCGTTTTCGACCGCGTGGCGCACGGCCTGGTGCACTTCGCGGCTGTCACGAAAGCGCACCTCGATCTTGGTGGGGTGCACGTTCACGTCCACACGGGCCGGGTCGATCTCCACATACAGCGCATACACCGGCTGCTTGTGGCCATGCAGCACGTCTTCGTAGGCGCTGCGCGCCGCGTGCGTGAGCACCTTGTCGCGCACGAAGCGGCCGTTGACATAGCAGTATTGCTGGTCGGCGCGCGAGCGGGCGGCGTCGGGCAGGCCTGCGCGGCCCGTGACGGTGACGGGGCCGGCGCGGTGCTGCACGGCCACCGACTGCGCCACGAAGTCTTCGCCCAGCACGTCGGCCAGGCGGCGCGCCAGGGCGTCCTGCAGGTGGGCGTCGCCGGGCACGAAGGTGGCGCGCCACTGCTCCACCAGCTTGCCCTCGTGCCAGATGGCAAAGCCCACATCGGGCCGCGCCAGCGCGTGGCGGCGCACCGATTCGATGCAGTGGGCCAGCTCGGTGGCGTCGGTCTTCAAGAACTTGCGGCGCGCGGGGGTGGAGAAAAACAGCTCTTTCACCTCGACCGTGGTGCCGGTGCCGCGCGCCGCCGGGCGCAGCTCGCCGCTGCGGGCATCGAGCAAAAAGGCGCCGGGCTGGTAGGCGGGGCGCGACAGCAGCGCCATCTCCGACACCGAGCCGATGGCCGCCAGCGCCTCGCCCCGAAAGCCCATGGTGGCCACGGTTTCGAGGTCGCTCAGGCTGGTGATCTTGCTGGTGGCGTGGCGGCGCAGGGCAATGGGCAGCTCTGCCTGCGGAATGCCGCAGCCATCGTCTTCCACGGCGATCAGCCGCACGCCGCCGGCCAGCAGGCGCACGGTGATCTGCGTGGCACCCGAGTCGAGCGCGTTGTCCACCAGTTCGCGCACCACGGAGGCGGGGCGTTCCACCACTTCGCCCGCGGCAATCTGGCTGATGAGCTCGTCGGGCAGGTCGCGGATGGGGCGGCGGGGCGTTGGGGAGAGGGTGGCGTCGTTCACCGGGCGATTTTAGGGCGGGCCACGCAAGCGCGACGCAGGGGCATCGACCGGGCCGGCACGGGCCGATGGGGATAATGCGCGCTGCCTTTGTGTTGCCGGAACCCCCATGGAAATAGTGACCTTTCTGATCGACTTCATCCTGCATGTCGACAAATACCTCGAAGCCTTTGTCGCCAGCTATGGGGCCTGGGTCTATGCCCTGCTGTTCCTGATCGTGTTTGTGGAAACCGGCCTGGTGGTGATGCCGTTTCTGCCGGGCGACTCGCTGCTGTTCATTGTGGGCGCGCTGTGCGGGGCGGGGATGATGAGTTTTCCGCTGGCCTGCGCCGTGCTGATTGCCGCGGCCATCCTGGGCGATCAGTGCAACTATTCGATTGGCCGCTACTTTGGCCCCAAGGTGTTCCAGTGGGAAGACTCGCGCTGGTTCAACCGGCGGGCGTTCAACCAGGCCCATGATTTTTACGAGCGCTATGGCGGCATCACCATCGTGATTGCGCGTTTCATGCCGTTCATTCGCACGTTTGCGCCCTTCGTGGCTGGCGTGGCACAGATGGGGCGGGCCAAGTTCACCGCCTTCAATGTCGGTGGCGCCCTGCTGTGGGTGCTGGGCATCTGCTCGGCCGGCTACTTTTTTGGCAACTTCGCCTGGGTGAAGAGCAACCTGGACAAGATCATCTGGGCCTTGATCTTCATTCCGGGCCTGATCGCCATCTTTGGCGCCTGGCGGGCGGGCCGCAAGGCCGACGCGGCCTGAGCGCGTAGCAAAGAGCAAGGGCCTGGCGCGGACTTATTCCGCGCCAGGCCCTTGTTTTTTTGGGGTGTTGAATCAGCGGCGGGGCCTGGACTGGTCGCGGTCCTTGCCGAGTTCATTGCCGATCAGTGCGCCAGCGGCGGCACCGCCCACGGTGCCCAGTGTGCCGCCCAGCACGGCATTGCCGGCAACGCCGCCGACCACGGCGCCTACACCGGTGCCGATCTGGGCATTGGACGGGTTGGAGGCGCACCCACCGAGGGCCAGGGTGGCAGCGCAGACAGAGGTGGCAAGAGCGAGACGGATGTTCATGGCGGGAATCCTTTTCAAGTAGTGCGGCGCCAGTGCGAATGGCAAAACCATCGGAGCCGCAGTGGAGGAACGGCTCCACTATCGCGCGCCGGCGGTTGCAGCGCCGTAGGAAGCAGCGGCAAGACGGTGTAGGACAAATCGGCGGCTGGGCCAAGATTCGCCCGGCTGCGGGCTGCGCCGGGCGGCCCGGTGTTCAGCTTGTCAGCCCGGCGCCAGGCAGATGGTGACCAGCAGCGAGGCGTCTTGCACGGCAGTCAAGGCGTGCAGCGCCCGTGGTTGCAGGTGCACCAGATCGCCCGCGCGCAGCAGGTGCGTTTCGCCGCCGGCCTTGAACTCGACCGTGCCTTCGAGGCACTGCACGGTTGCTTCGCCGGGGGTGTGGTGTTCGCGCATGCTTTTGCCGGCGCGCAGCACCACGCGCATGACTTCCAGCTGGCCGGCCTTGAGGATGGCGCTGGAGGTGGCCTGTGCCAGGCGTTCGCCGAGCGGCAGGACACTGACGACCTGACCAGATGCGGTGTGGGTAAGTGCCATGGGGGTCTCCTGTGCAGCCGGATCGATGGATTGACTCTACACCGACCGGCTGCGCGCCAGCGGCGGGTTCTTGGCGAAATAGCGCGTGATGCCGCGCATCAGCGCGTCGGCCAGTTGCACCTGGTAGGCGCTGCTGCGCAGGCGCGCCTCTTCCTCGGGGTTGCTGATGAAGGCGGTTTCGACCAGCACGCTGGGAATATCGGGGGCCTTGAGCACGGCAAAACCGGCCTGCTCTACCCGGGGCTTGTGCAGCTTGCCCACATTGCCGATTTCGCCCAGCAGCACGGTGCCCAGCTTGAGGCTGTCGTTGATCTGCGCCGTGGTGCTCATGTCCAGCAGGGCGCGCTGCACATGCTGGTCTCTGGATTGCACGTTGAGGCCGCCCACCAGGTCGGCCTGGTTTTCCTTGTTCGCCAGCCAGCGCGCCGCAGTGCTGGAGGCACCGCCCTGGCTGAGCGCAAACACGCTGGCACCGCGCGCTTGCGGCGTGGTGAAGGCGTCGGCGTGGATGCTGACAAACAGGTCGGCCTGCACGCGCCGCGCTTTCTCGACCCGGGTGCCCAGCGGCACAAAGAAATCGCCGTCGCGCGTGAGGTAGGCGCGCATCGGGTTGCCGCCCACGGTGGTGGCGTTGATGCGGTCACGCAGCAGGTGGGCCACGCGCAGCACCACGTCTTTTTCGCGGGTGCCAGCCGGGCCGATGGCGCCAGGGTCTTCGCCGCCATGGCCGGGGTCCAGCGCCACGATGATGATGCGGTCGGTCTGCTGGGTACTGGCCCGGGAGCTGCCAGTGCTGCGTGTCGGCGGTGTGGTGGGCTGTGCCGGGACGGGGGCCGTGGCGGTGACCACGGCCGGGGGCGCTTCGGGTGGCAGCGCACGCGTGGCGCGCTGGGTCATCAGCTCGCCCAGGGGGTCTGTCTCGGCAGAGGGCGAGGCTGCGGCGGTGGCGGTGGCGTGTGGCGCCCCGCCTGCCCGGGTGCCGGCGGGCGCTGTGGCCACAGCCGGGGCAGCAGGTGTATCCCGCAGGCGCTCGGCAATCAGGGCTTCCAGCGGGTCCACGGGCTGTGCAGGGTACAGGTCCAGCACCAGCCGGTGGCCGTAGGCGGCCACGGGCGTCAGCGTGAAGACCTGGGGCATGGCGGCTTGCTTGAGGTCGATCACCAGGCGCACCACCCCTGGTGTGTTCTGGCCCACGCGGATGCCGGCAATGTTGGGGTCGTCGGCCTTGACCTTGGCCACCAGTTCGCGCAACTCGGGGCTGAGGTCGATGCCTTCGATGTCCACTGCCAGGCGGGGTGGGGTGGTGACGAACAACTGCTTGGTGGTCAGTTGCCCATCGGATTCGATGGTGACGCGCGAATACTCGGGCGCGGGCCACACGCGCACCGCCACGATCGTGGCGCCCCGCGCTATCTGCTGCGTGCCCAGCAGCAGCACTAGGCTGCCGGCCTGCAGCACGGTGCGGCGCGATGGGACGGAAGGCTTTGCAGGCCGTGGCTGGCCGGTGGCAGGGGTCATGCGGTCATTCCTTGCAGCAGGCTGCGGCCCAGGGGGGTGGGGGCATGCAGCGTGACTTGCCTTTCGGTGTCATCAATTGCTTCAATGTGTATAGCAAGGTCCGCAGGCGGGGTAAGTGCTGCAGCCTTCTCTGGCCATTCTGCCAGCTTGAGGCCCGGGCTGGCAAAAATATCCCGGAAACCCGCATCTTCCCATTCGCGCGGGTCGTCAAAGCGGTAGAAGTCAAAGTGCCAGATCGCCAGGCCCGGGGCTTCGTGCGGCTCGACCACGGCGTAGGTGGGGCTCTTGATGCGCCCCTGCACGCCCAGGGCGCGCAGCAGGTGGCGCACCAGGGTGGTCTTGCCGGCGCCCAGGTCGCCATGCAGCGTGAGGAAGGCATTGGCCAGCAGGGGCTGTGCTGCCAGGGCGCGGGCAAAGGCTGCCGTGTCGTCCTCGCTGTGCCAGGTCAGCACGCGCGGGGTGTTGGCGGGAGCCTCGGCGGTGGCAGTTTCTACAATCCGGCCGATATGTGGTGCAACAGTCAACTCGTTCCTCAATTGCGGGATTGGGCCCGCGAACTGGGATTTTCCCAAATTGGCGTGGCGGGGGTGGATTTGTCCGCGTCCGAGCCCGGGTTGATGCAATGGCTGGCGCAAGGGTTCCATGGCGACATGCATTACATGGCGGCGCACGGCCTCAAGCGCGCCCGCCCGGCCGAACTGGTGCCGGGCACCGTGAGCGTGATCACCGCGCGCATGGACTACCTGCCGCGCGTTACGCCAGTGCAGGCGCCCGAGGGCTGGCAGGCCATCGAGCTGGCACGCCTTTCACGCCCCGAGGAGGGCATTGTGTCGGTGTATGCCCGGGGGCGCGACTACCACAAGGTGCTGCGCGCGCGCCTGCAAAAGCTCAGCGACCGCATTGCCGAGGCCATAGGCCCTTTCGGCCACCGCGTGTTCACCGATTCGGCGCCGGTGCTGGAGGCCGAACTGGCCTCGCGCAGCGGCCAGGGCTGGCGCGGCAAGCACACGCTGGTGCTCAACCGCGAGGCGGGTTCGATGTTTTTTCTGGGCGAGATCTACGTGGACATGGCCCTGCCGCCGAGCGAGCCTGTCAGCGCGCACTGCGGTAGCTGCAGCGCCTGTATCGATGTGTGCCCCACGCAGGCCATCATTGCGCCGCACCGGCTGGATGCGCGGCGCTGCATCTCGTACCTCACCATCGAGCACGCGGGGCCGATCCCTGTGGAGCTGCGCCCGCTGATGGGCAACCGCATCTATGGTTGCGACGACTGCCAGCTGATCTGCCCCTGGAACAAGTTCGCCCAGGTCAGCCGCCTGCCGGATTTTGACGAGCGCAAGGGGCTGGCCGGCCAGCAGCTGGTGCACCTGTTTGCCTGGGACGAGGCCACCTTTTTGCGCATGACCGAGGGCGGCCCCATCCGCCGCATCGGCCATGAGCGCTGGCTGCGCAACGTGGCCGTGGCGCTGGGCAACGCGCTGCACGCCACGGGCGACGAGGCCTTGCGTGCGGCGCTGCAGTCGCGGGCCGAGGACGCCAGCGCACTGGTGCGCGAGCATGTGGCCTGGGCGCTGGGGCTTGAATGACAAGTGCCGCTGGCGCTGGTCGGGTCAGCGCTGGCAGCTATCAAAACGGGAATTTCATTCCTTGGCCAGTAGCACCGTGGTTGGCAGCGTGCCGGCGTGCGGGGGCTGGGGCGGCGTGAGTCGGGTGTGCATGCCTGGACATTCATCGCAAAAACCCCAGCGCAAAGGGCAGGCTGACCATGCCCAGCAGGGTCGAAAGCGTCACCAGACCTGCCACATAGGGCCCGTTGTAGCCCATGCGCGCCGCCAGCACGTAGCAGGTGGACGCGGTGGGCAGGGCGGAAAAAGCCAGCAGCACGGTGGTCTGCACCGGGTTGAGCTCGAACAGGCGCGCCATGCCGAAGGCAATGAGCGGCTGCGCCAGGTGGCGGATGGACAGCACGGCGGTGCTCAGCATCTTGCTGCGCGTGAGCAGGCCGAACTGCATGCCTGCGCCTGCTGCCATCAGCCCCAACGCCAGCGAAGCGGCGCTGATGCGGCTCACGGTGGGTTCCAGCCACACGGGGATGCGAAAGCCCAGCAGGTTGGCCACCAGTCCCGATGCGGTGGCGACGATGAGCGGGTTGCGCAGCAGCTCGCGTGCAAAGCCGTGCTGGCCGTGGCGTGCCATGGGCCACACGGCCGCCACGTTGAACAGGGGGACGCAGACACCGATCAGCACGGCAATCATCAGCAGGCCTTGCGCCCCGGCCAGCCGCTCGGCCAGCGCCAGGCCGATGAAGGAATTGAAGCGGAACGCCACCTGGGCGCTGGCCGCATGGTCACGGGCGTCCAGCCGCTTGCCGAGCCAGGGCCAGTGCGGCAGGCTGTAGGCTAGTGCAATGCCGGCCAGGCCCGACAGCACCCCCGCGCCGATCAGGCCGGAGGCGGCCCGAACGTCCACCGGGCTTCTCACGATGGACTGGAACAACAGCACGGGAAACAGCAGGTAATACACCAGGCTCTCCACCGGCTGCCAGACCGAACGGTTCAGGGCGGTGTAGCGGCAGACCAAGTAGCCAAAGAGGATGAGGGTGAAGTCGGGGAGAAGGAGCTGGGCGTAATTCACGGCGCCGAGAATACCTGATGCTGCCGTGGGCTGAGGGTTAGCCCCGATGGGGAATCCATGGGCGAGGTATACACGTATTGCGCATACCATTGGCCGGTCTGTCACCCTCACAAAGGAGAACTGAATGCATCGTCGTCAATGGCTCGCTCTCACCCTCGCGGCCGCTGCTGGCACCGCCGCGGCCCAGGGCTATCCCACCAAGATCATCAAGCTGCAGGTGCCCTTTGCACCCGGTGGCACCACCGACATCATCGCCCGCGTCATTGCTGACCCGCTGGGCCGTGCGCTGGGCCAGAGCGTGATCGTGGAAAACAAGTCGGGCGGCGGCGGCATCGTGGGCGCCAACGAGACGGCCAAGTCGGCACCCGATGGCTACACGCTCGGCGTGGCCACGGTGTCCACCACGGCGGCCAACCCGGCCATCAACCCCAAGACGCCGTACAACCCGCTGACCGATTTCACGCCCATCATCAACATTGCGGCCACGCCCAACATCATTGCGGTGCACCCCAGCTTCGCAGCCAAGGACTACAAGTCGTTCGTGGCCGAGGTCAAGAAGTCGCCTGGCAAATACTCGTATGCCTCGTCGGGCACGGGCGGCATCGGCCACCTGCAGATGGAGCTGTACAAGAACCTCTCGGGCACCTTCGTGACCCACATCCCCTACCGCGGTGCAGGCCCCGCACTGAACGACACCGTGGCCGGCCAGGTGCCCATGATCTTTGACAACCTGCCTTCGGCGCTGCCTTTCATCAAGGAGAACCGCCTGGTGCCCATCGTGGTGGCCGCACCCCAGCGCGTGGCGGCCTTGCCCAATGTGCCCACCTTCAAGGAGCTGGGCCTGGAGCCGGTGAACCGCATGGCCTACTACGGCATCGTGGGCCCCAAGGGGCTGCCCAAGGATATCGTCGACAAGGTCAATGCCGCCGTGCGCAAGGCGCTGGAAGATCCGGCCGTGAAAAAACGCATCGAAGACACGGGCTCGCTCATCGTGGGCAACACGCCGGAGCAGTTCAGCGCGCAGATCAAGGCCGAGTACGCGGTCTACAAGGACGTGGTGGCCAAGCAGAAACTCACGCTGGAATAATCCCCCACCTTGCCCCCTGCAGCCGCCCGCACCACCGGGCGGCTTTTTTACGTGCTATGGTTTTTTGAACAGATTCTTACATGCTCGCAGCCAGCCTGACCGCCATCGATACCTTTGTGGATGCCCTGTGGCTGGAGGATGGCCTGGCGCGCAATACGCTGGCGGCCTACCGGCGTGACCTCACGCTGTACGCCACCTGGCTGGCGCAGCAGCAGCCCGCGCTGGCGCTGGATGGCACGGCCGAGCACCACTTGCAGGCCTACTTTGCCGAGCGCCATGCCCAGACGCGGGCCACGTCGGCCAACCGGCGCCTGACGGTGCTGCGGCGTTATTTCCACTGGGCGCTGCGCGAGCGGCGCATCCGCGCCGATCCCACGGTGCGGCTGGAGGCGGCGCGCCAGCCGCTGCGCGTGCCCAAAACCCTGTCGCAGGCGCAGGTCGAGGCCCTGCTGAACGCCCCCGACGTGGGCACACCGCTGGGCCTGCGCGACCGCACCATGCTGGAGCTGATGTACGCCAGCGGCCTGCGTGTGACCGAGCTGGTCACGCTCAAGACCTTTCAACTCGGCCTGAATGAAGGCGTGCTGCGGGTGATGGGCAAGGGCAGCAAGGAACGTCTGGTGCCGTTTGGCGAGGAGGCCCGGCTATGGATCGAGCGCTACCTGCAGGAATCGCGTGGCGTGATCCTGGGCGGCCAGCAGACCGAGGACCTGTTTGTCACCCAGCGCGGCGCCGGCATGACGCGCGTGAGTTTCTGGATGATCGTCAAGAAATGGGCCGCGGTGGCGGGCATCACGGTGCCGCTGTCGCCGCACACGCTGCGCCATGCCTTTGCCACCCATCTGCTCAACCATGGCGCAGACCTGCGGGTGGTGCAGCTGCTGCTCGGCCATGTCGATATCTCCACCACCACCATCTACACCCATGTGGCGCGCGAGCGCCTGAAGGCGCTGCACGAACGCCACCATCCACGGGGGTGAAAAGTGCGCGGGCGCAGCCCCGTGACCTGCGCGAAAATCGCTCTTTTCCCGATTTTTGAAAGCCCCGCAATGCCAATCCAAAGCCGTCGCCGCCTGCTGGCCTCTCTGTGCCTGAGCGCCCTGGCGCCCCTGGGCCACGCCCAGTCGCAAGCGGCAGCCTGGCCTGCCAAACCCATCCGCATCGTGGTGGCCTACCCCGCGGGAGGGGTGAGCGACACGGTGGCGCGCGCACTGGCAGACAAGCTGGCAGTGCAGCTGGGCACCCCGGTGGTGATTGAAAACAAGGCCGGCGCCAGCGGCAGCATTGGCGTGGATGCGGTGGCCAAGGCCGCCCCTGACGGCTACACCCTGGGCTTTGCCTCCATCAGTCCGCTGGCGCTCAACCCGCACCTGGGCAAGTCGCCCTTTGATCCGAAAAAGGACATCGCCCCCGTGGTCAGCGTGATGTATTCGCCGGTGCTGCTGCTGGGCACGCCCGCCAGCAAGGCGCGCGACTTCCGCGATCTGCTGGCCACCGCGCGCGCCAAACCTGGCGAGATTCGCTGGACCACCTCGGGCCCGGCCTCGCTGGGCCACATCATGCTGGAGCAGATCATGGCCAGCGCCCAGGTGCAGATCACCCACGTGCCTTACAAAGGGGGTGGCCAGCAGATGAACGATGCGCTCGGCGGGCAGTTCGAGGTGCTTTCCACCAATGCCGGCCCGGCCGTGCTGCAGCATGTGAAGTCGGGCAAGCTCAAGGCCCTGGCGGTGGGCGCGCCCGCGCGGCTCGACAGCCTGCCCGATGTGCCCACGCTGGCGGAGCTGGGGCTGCCGGCCGCGAACATGTCGTCGCTGTTCGGCATCTATGCGCCGGCGCAAACCCCTGCCGCCGTGCTGGCCCGGCTCAATGCCGAGCTGAACAAGGCGCTGGCGCAGCCCGACATCCGCAACAAGCTCGATGCCACCGACAACGTGCCGACGGGTGGAACGGCGGCCGAGTTTGCCCGCCAGATCGCGCTGGAGTCCGAGAACAACGCCCGCATCATCCGCAGTGCCGGTATCCAGGGCAACTGAGCCCGGGGCTCAAGCCGCTGCGGTTCCGTCCGGGCGGCGCTGCCGCGGGATTACTCTTCGCCCAGGCTCTCGGCCCAGGTCAGGGCCTGCAGGTGGGCCCAGTTGACTTGGCGGTTGGACAGGTGCAGGGCCTCTGCTGCCTTGGCGAATGCCACTTCGTCGCCGCTTTCGCAGGCCTGCGTGAGTTCAAGAAACGGCGCAAACACGCCCGTGCCATGCAGCAGCGCATCCGTCACGGGCTCTGGCAATGCCACCGAGGCGAGGGCTTTTTCGAGCGGCACGCCCAGCATCACATCGAGCAGCGAGAAAACGCCCACGACAAAGGCGTTGTCGCATTCTTCGGGGGTCAGCAGTTCGGCCGCCAGCAGTTCCATGAGCCGGCCCCGCACTACCGCCGTGGTGCCTATGGCTGGCGGCGCGCCACCCGCGCGCGAGGTGGTCATGAGCAAGGCGGCCCAGCGGAACAGTTTTTTGAGCCCCAGGATCATGACCGCATGGCGGAACGAGGTGACCTCGCACGACAGGCCAAAACCCGAGGAGTTGATGAAGCGCAGCAGGTTGAAAGATAGCGTGGGGTCTTTCTTGAGCAGGTCTTCAATTTCAGCGGTGCTGGCCTGTTTGTGCACCAGGTTGATCAACTGGATGATGGTCGCCCGGGAGGGGCGGATGGTGGTGGCCTTGACCAGCGAGGGCTTGGCGAACCAGTAGCCCTGGAACAGCTGGACCCCCAGGTCCGCCATCAGCTGATACTGCTCGGAGGTTTCCACTTTCTCCGCCACCAGCGTGGCCTGGCTGTGGATACTGGCAAATTTGACCAGCGGGCCCGCCAGTTCGGGTTGGAAGGCCTGCATGTCCAGCTTGATGAAGCCTGCCAGCGGCAACCACGAGACGTAGCTGGGCTTGAGCACGTTCTGGTCGAAGGCCAGCCGGAAACCGCGGGTGCGCAGGGCGTCCAGCGTGGCAACCCGGGCTTCGATGTCCTCGGCCGTGGCGCTATCGGCAAGCGGGGGAACCTCCAGCACCACCTTGTCGGGGTGGATGAGCTCCAGATGACCGCCTGCCAGGCTTTCGTGCGTGCAGTTGATGAACACCGTTTTCTTGCCGACCAGGGCTTCGGTGCCGGCATGCGACAGGGCGTTGAACAGCAGTGCGGCATCGCTGGCGGCGGTGTGGGAGTTCGATGCCGTGGTGCGGTCGAACAGCTCGTAGCCATAGACCGCACGGTTGGCATCCACGATGGCCTGGCGCGCGATGATGGCCAGATTTTCGTTCTCTGTGCCATCGGATGCGGTGACTGCGGCTGCCGGGATGTCTTGTTCGTGGGTGCTCGACATGGGTGTCGCTGGTCAGGGGTTGCGGGAGAGGTTCCGGGGCATTCTAGACCGGGGCCGTTGCCCGGGAGATCAATCCGTGCGCTGGTCCGCCCAGGCGAGTGCCTGCAGATGGGCCAGGTTGATGCACGGGTGATGCCGGCCTGCGAGGCCGGGAGCGGTTGGGCCTCGGTGAGCGCGGGGCGGGCGAACCAGTATCCCAGGAACGAATTGCCACCTCGGCGCCAGCGGTGTGGTACAGGGGATATTTCGAGCATGACCTTGTCGGGGTCCACCCATTCGAGGTGGCCCCCGTCAGGCTTTCGTGGGTGCCATTGACAAAGATGGGCTTCTTGCCCACCAGCGCTTCGGTGACCGCGCAGGAGGGCAGATGCGGCCTCTGGCGATGGTGGAAAAACCGGTGATCGGGGTGGTTCGATCAGCCCTGCTGCAACCACAGCAATTCGGCTTCGGTAAAGCCCGCGCTGCGGCGCGCGGCCTCGTTGAACGGTGGCTTGAGCCGCGGCGCCTCGTACTGGCGCACCAGCTCGCCGTACAGGGTTTCGGGGTCCAGCCCCTGGCGCGCGCACAGCCAGCGGTACCAGTGGTTGCCAATGGCGACGTGGCCCACCTCATCGTGCAGGATGGTGTCGAGGATGCCTGCGGCTGCCAGGGCATCGGGCGTGCCCACCTGGCGCAGCTTGCGCTGTATTTGCGGCGTGGCATCGAGCCCGCGCGCTTCCATGGTGCGCGGCACCAGGGCCATGCGGGCCACGATGTCGTGCTGGGTCTTCTCGCACATGGTCCACAGGCCCTGGTGGGCCGGGAAATCGCCGTAGTCATGGCCCTGTCGGCGCAGGTGGTCGCGCAGCAGCCGAAAGTGCCTGGCCTCTTCGGCCGCCACGCGCAACCAGTCGAGGTAATAGGCCTGCGGCATGCCGTCAAAACGCCAGACCGCATCGAGGGCCAGGTTGATGGCGTTGAACTCGATGTGCGCGATGGCGTGGATGAGAACGGCGCGGCCTTCGGCCGTGGCCGGGGAGCGGCGAGCGACCTCGGTGTGACGCAGCAATGCCGGGCGCTCGGGATGGCCGGGCAGGGCGCAGGCATCCACCGGGACAGTGGGGGTTTGTTTTGCTATTGAAAACGTAGCTGCTTGCGCATGAAGATCAATTGCTGCGGCCGTTTTTTGTTCTGGGTCTGAGAGGCACAAGACCTGCAGTGCACGTTGGCGAAGCTCCATCCTTACAATTCTAGGCCCTGCACTGCGGGCCAGAGCACATGCTCTGTCACCCACAGGCAGATCCATTTTTACGGAGTATGGTGCATGGCGATTTACGAACTGGATGGCGCGGCTCCCCGTGTGGCGGATTCGGCCTGGGTGGCCGACAGTGCGCAGGTGATCGGCAACGTCACGCTGGGCGAGGACGCCAGCGTATGGTTTGGCACCGTGGTGCGCGGCGATACGGAGGCCATCACCATCGGTGCGGGTTCCAACATCCAGGACGCGAGCGTGCTGCATGCCGACTTCGGCAAGCCGCTGGTGGTGGGTGAGCGCGTGACCGTGGGCCACCAGGTCATGCTGCACGGCTGCACCATTGGCGACGAAACACTGATCGGCATCGGCGCCATCGTGCTCAACGGCGCCAGGATCGGCAAGAACTGCCTGGTGGGCGCGGGCGCGCTGGTGACCGAGGGCAAGGAGTTTCCGGATGGTTCCATGATCATCGGCAGCCCTGCCCGAGCCGTGCGCGAACTCAGCCCCGAGCAGATCGAGGGCTTGCGCCAGAGTGCCCGGCACTACATGGACAACGCACGCCGCTTTCAAAACGGCCTGCACAGAATCGGCTGAATGCCGCTGCCGATTTATTTCTCCGGGAATCCCCTGCGTGTCTGAACTCCACAAGTTTCTTTTCGATGGCATGCCCGTGCGCGGCATGCTGGTGCGCCTGACCGAGGCCTGGACCGACATCCTGCAGCGCCGCGCCAGCAACACCGCCACCGGCCCCTATCCCGCGCCTGTGCGCGAGCTGCTGGGCGAAATGGCCGCTGCCGGCGTGCTGATGCAGTCGAACATCAAGTTCAACGGTGCACTGGTGCTGCAGGTGTTTGGCGACGGCCCGGTCAAGCTGGCCGTGGCCGAGGTGCAGTCCGACCTGAGCCTGCGTGCCACCGCCACGGTCAACGGCCCCGTGGCCGACGGTGCGCGCCTGAGCCAGATGCTCAATGTGGCGGGCGGCGGGCGCTGCGCCATCACGCTCGACCCCAAGGACCGCCACCCGGGCCAGCAACCCTACCAGGGCGTGGTGCCATTGCATGGCGATCAGCATGAAAAGCTTGAGCGCCTGTCGGATGTGCTGCAGCACTACATGCTGCAGTCCGAGCAACTCGATACCGTGCTGGTGCTGGCGGCCAACGACACCGTGGCGGCCGGCCTGCTGATCCAGCGCATGCCCCTCAAGGGTGAGGGCAACCTGGCGGCAGGCCTGACGCACCGCGAGAATGAAGACCAGATCGGCCGCAACGAGGACTACAACCGCATTGCCCACCTGGCATCGAGCCTGACCCGGGAGGAACTGCTGACCCTGGATGTGGACACCATCCTGCGCCGCCTCTTCTGGGAAGAAAAGCTGCTGCGTTTCGAGCCGCAGCAGGGTGAAACCGGGCCCCGCTTTGCCTGCAGTTGCAGCCGCGAACGCGTGGGCAACATGCTGCGCAACCTGGGCCGGGACGAGATCGAGAGCATTCTGGCCGAGCGCGACGATGTCGAGGTGGGCTGCGAATTCTGTGGGCAGCAGTACCGCTTCGACGCGGTGGATGCGGCGCAGATCTTTGTCTCGCCGGCCGTCAGCCAGCCTCCGGTGTCTCCCGGAATCCAGTAAGCCCTGCGATGCGCTTGGCAGTGCCCCGGCCGGCAAGGTTGCTGAACAGGCGGTGCTCGCAGTCGGGGTCGCTGCATTTCTCGCAATCCCAGGCGCGCAGGCGCATGGGCTTGTCGTCAAGCTGGTTTCTTGCGCTTTTTGATCGTGCTTTTGTTGCTACGGCTTCAATAGCGTGCAATGCATTGTCGATGCGTTGGGCCCCCTGGCCGTACACCACCTGGTAGCGCACGGCCGCATCTGTCAGCAGGGCGCGCAGGCGTGCGTCGAAAGCCTCGCGCCGCGCTTGCTCGGGTGCGGGGCAGGGCGCGTCCAGGCCCATCAGCAAGGTGATGGCGGCGCCGTGCAGGGTGTGGCGCATCGCGTCGGGCAGATGCGGGGCATCTGCCAGTGCAATGGCCTGGGCCGTGAGCGCGGCATCGGCGAGACGGAGGTTCAGGGCCTCGGCCAGTTCGGCCGTGCCGGTGCCGGGGGCCCCCAGCAGGGCAATGGTCTGCGGCGCAGGCAAGATGACGGCCTGGCGGTTCAGCGGGGTGTGTATTGCACGTAGACCTCGTTGGGCTTGACCATGCCCAGCTCGCTGCGTGCCTTTTCTTCCACCATGTCCAGCCCCTCCTTGAGGTCGTGCACCTCGGAGTTCAGGCGTTCGTTGGCCTGGCGGGCCTGGTCGTTGGCGGCTGTCTGCGTGGCCAGCTGGCGCTGCATCTCCTGCACGCGCGGAATGCTGCCCCGCCCCAGCCAGAGCTGGGCGTGCAGGGCTGCCAGCAGGGCCAGCAGGACAACGGGAACCAGACGGGACACCATGGCTTAAATGGTACGCCTGGAAAGGAGGTGTGTGCCATCCGTTGCACCCAGCCACTGCCCCACCGCCACAGGGCGTACGGGGGCCGTGGGGCGAGCGCAGCGGAGCCAGGCGCTTGGCATGCTTCAGCGCAGGTTGTAGAACGCAGCGCGGCCAGGGTAGTGGGCGATTTCACCCAGGTCTTCTTCGATGCGCAGCAGCTGGTTGTATTTGGCGATACGGTCCGAACGCGACAGCGAGCCGGTCTTGATCTGGCCGGCATTGGTGCCTACGGCGATGTCGGCGATGGTGCTGTCTTCGGTTTCACCCGAGCGGTGCGAGATCACGGCGGTGTAGCCGGCGCGCTTGGCCATCTCGATGGCGGCGAAGGTTTCGGTCAGGGTGCCGATCTGGTTGATCTTGATGAGGATCGAATTGCCGATGCCCTTGTCGATGCCTTCGTTCAGGATCCTGGTGTTGGTGACGAACAGGTCGTCGCCCACCAACTGCACGTTCTTGCCCAGGCGTTCGGTCAGGATCTTCCAGCCGTCCCAGTCGCCTTCGTGCATGCCGTCTTCGACGCTGATGATGGGGTACTTGTCGCACCATGATGCCAGCATGTCGGTCCATTGCTGGGCGGTGAGCTTCAGGCCGCCTTCACCTTCGAGCACATACATGCCGTCCTTGTAGAACTCGCTGGCCGCGCAATCGAGGCCCAGGGCAATCTGCTCGCCTGCCGTGTAGCCGGCGGCTTCGATGGCCTGCAGGATGAGCTGGATGGCAGCTTCGTGGTTTTCCACCGATGGCGCAAAGCCGCCTTCGTCGCCCACGGCGGTGCTCATGCCCTTGTCGTGGATGATCTTTTTCAGCGCGTGGAACACCTCGGCGCCCCAGCGCACGGCCTCGCGAAAGCTCGGTGCACCCACGGGGATGATCATGAATTCCTGCAGGTCCAGGCTGTTGTTGGCGTGCGCACCGCCGTTGATGACGTTCATCATGGGCACGGGCAGTTGCATGCTGCCCATGCCGCCCAGGTAGCGGTACAGCGGCAGGCCCGATTCTTCGGCCGCAGCGCGCGCCACGGCCATTGACACGGCCAGCATGGCGTTGGCGCCCAGGCGGCTCTTGTTCTCGGTGCCGTCGAGGTCGATCAGGGTCTTGTCCAGAAAGCCTTGCTCCGAAGCGTCCAGGCCCAGCACGGCTTCGGAGATTTCGGTGTTGATGTGTTCCACGGCCTTGAGCACGCCCTTGCCCAGGTAGCGGCTCTTGTCGCCGTCGCGCAGCTCGATGGCTTCGCGCGAGCCGGTGGATGCGCCCGAGGGCACGGCGGCACGGCCCATCACGCCCGACTCAAGCAGCACGTCGCATTCGACGGTGGGGTTGCCGCGGCTGTCCAGCACTTCGCGGCCTACGATGTCAACAATGGCACTCATGGTTTTCCTTGGATGGGAAGTTTAAAATTTTTCAGGCCATCTTGGCCTGTAGCGCTTATGGGGTAATCGCTTCTAGCTACCAAAAATATACTGCCAATCAGGCGTCGAAGTGGTTCTCAAGGAACCCGCTCTTCTTGGTCACGTCGTCCAGCGCCACCAGGGTTTCCAGCAGGGCCCTCATGTGCTTGAGCGGCACGGCGTTCGGCCCGTCCGACCAGGCCTCGGCCGGCTTGGGGTGGGTTTCCATGAACAGGCCCGCCACGCCCACAGCCACACCGGCGCGGGCCAGCACCGGCACCATGTCGCGGGCGCCGCCGCTCACGGCGCCCAGGCCGCCGGGTTTTTGCACCGAGTGGGTCACGTCGAACACCACGGGCGCGCCGGACTTGCGCATTTCGGCCAGGCTGGCCATGTCGGCCACGAGGTTGTTGTAGCCAAAGCTCACGCCGCGCTCGCAGGCGAGGAAGCGGTCTTCCGACAGGCCCACCTCCGCCGCAGCCGCGCGGGCCTTGTCGATGACGTTCTTCATGTCCCAGGGCGCGAGGAACTGGCCCTTCTTGATGTTCACCGGCTTGCCGCTTTGCGCCACGGCGCGGATGAAATCCGTCTGGCGGCACAGGAAGGCGGGCGTTTGCAGCACATCGACCACGCTGGCCACCTCGGCCACCTGGGATGCGTCGTGCACATCGGTCAAGATGGGCAGCTGCAACTGGCGGCGCACCTCGTCCAGGATCTTCAGGCCCGCTTCCAGGCCCACGCCGCGCTGGCTTGTGCCAGACGAGCGGTTGGCCTTGTCGAACGAGCCTTTGTAGATCAGGGGAATGCCCAGCGCAGTGCAGGCCTCCTTGAGCTGGCCGGCAACGTCCAGCGACATCTGCAGGCCTTCGATGGAGCAGGTGCCCGCGATCAGGAAGAAGCGCTGGTCGAGGCCGACGTTGAATCCGCACAGTTGCATGGTAGTTTCCCTCAGGCTTGCGCCGCTTGCTTCTGGTGTTCCACGGCCGCCTCGATGAAGGCGTTGAACAGCGGGTGGCCGTTCCAGGGCGTTGACTTGAACTCGGGGTGGAACTGCACGCCGATGAACCAGGGATGCACAGCGCTGGGCAACTCGACGATTTCGGTGAGCTGCTCGCGCTGCGTCAGGGCTGAAATCACCAGGCCCGCCTTGCGCAGCTGGTCCAGGTAGTTCACGTTGGCTTCGTAACGGTGGCGGTGGCGCTCGGTCACCACGTCGCCGTAGATGCTGTGGGCCAGTGAGCCCTTTTGCACATCCGAGCTTTGCGCGCCCAGGCGCATGGTGCCGCCCAGGTCCGAGTTTTCGTCGCGTTTTTTGATGGTACCGTCCGCATCCTTCCACTCGGTGATCAGGGCGATCACGGGGTGGGGCGTTGTGGGATCGAACTCGGTGCTGTTGGCGTTGGCCAGGCCCGCCACATGGCGCGCGTATTCGATGGTGGCCACCTGCATCCCCAGGCAGATGCCCAGGTAGGGCACTTTGTGCTCGCGGGCAAACTGGGCCGTGCTGATCTTGCCTTCCACTCCACGGCTGCCGAAGCCGCCGGGGACCAGAATCGCGTCGTACCGGGCCAGTTTTTCAGCGGCGTTGGCGTGGTCGATGGTTTCGGAGTCCAGGTGCTCGATCTTCACGCGCACATGGTTCTTCATGCCCGCGTGGCGCAGTGCCTCGTTGACGGACTTGTAGCTGTCCGACAGATCCACGTACTTGCCCACCATGGCGATGGTGACTTCGCCCCGGGGGTGTTCGGTTTCATACACCAGCTCGTCCCAGCGCTTGAGGCTGGTGGGCGGGGTGTTCAGGCGCAGCTTGTCGCAGATCAGGCCGTCCAGCCCCTGCTCGTGCAGCATGCGGGGCACCTTGTAGATGGTGTCCACATCCCACATGCTGATCACACCCCACTCGGGCACGTTGGTGAACAGCGAAATCTTCTCGCGCTCTTCTTCGGGCACCGGCTTTTGTGCACGGCACAGCAGGGCGTCGGGCTGGATGCCGATCTTGCGCAGCTCCTGCACGGTGTGCTGCGTGGGCTTGGTCTTGAGCTCGCCGGCCGCG
>Ga0207975_100095_pt1 | contig 81942 bp, 71 predicted proteins | sample LakWasMe91_HOW11_2_FD_183913 | JGI IMG/M metagenome (GOLD analysis project Ga0207975, IMG submission 183913) | Freshwater sediment methanotrophic microbial communities from Lake Washington under simulated oxygen tension - Sediment Metagenome... | ecosystem: Environmental > Aquatic > Freshwater >...
CCCCAGAGGCAACGGGCACCACCGGCACCACGGGCACCACCGGCACCACCACCACGACCACCCCACCGGCAGAAGGCACCACCACCACCACGCCACCGGCCGGCGGCACATCGGGTACATCCGGCACTTCCGGGACCACCGGAACAGGCACCACGGAGAGCACGACGACGACCACCACCCCACCGTCGAAATAAGCCGCGCAAGCCTGCGCTGGCTTCCGGCAGCCGATGCAAAAAGGGCCAGCAAGTGGCCCTTTTTTTTCGAGCCAAGCCCGGGTTAAGTCGGTGTCGTCACAGGAAGCGTCGCCAAATGGGGGCAGCGTTCTCGTCGCGGCAGTGCCGCCACTTCGCGGGGTTTGCGAAAATTACTCTGACCCCATTTGGCGATGCTGCTCCCAGCCCGCGGCGCAAACCGATCTTCCAACGCTTGTGGTTCGCCGGTTGGCGTCACACCCTAGCACATCCTAACGCTTCTCGAGCGCCACCACCGCCGGCACCGCACGAGCGCGTCCGGTCACCAGCCTGCCCAGCTTGAGCAGCATGCGGAACACCAGCCGCACCAGCATCAGCGTCAGGATCGCCTCGACGAAGGTCATCGCCAGCGCAGGCAGCGCATGCATGCGCTCTGCGCGCCGGTGGAACTTGGCAAACATGCGGTCGCGTGCGATCTCGATGCTGTCATAGAAGGTCGGCACCACGAGCAGCGTCAAGATAGTCGACGTAATGGTGCCGCCAATGATCGCGATCGCCAGCGGACGGTAGAACTCGCCGCCCTCGCCCAGCCCCAGCGCGACCGGGAACATGCCCGCGATCAGCGCGAAGGTGGTCATCAGGATCGGGCGCAGGCGCAGGCGCCCGGCGTGCATGAGCGCGTCTTCGCGCCCGAAGCCTTCCGATTCGCGCTTCCTGGCCGCGTCCAGCAGCAGGATCGCGTTCTTGGCCACCAGGCCCATCAGCATGATGATGCCGATAAAGCTCATCAGGTTAAGCGTGTTGCGCGTCACCAGCAGCGCCAGCACCACCCCGATCAGCGACAGCGGCAGCGACAGCATCACCGCCAGCGGCGCGGTGAACGAGCCGAACTGGATGACCAGGATCAGATACATCAGCCCGATACCGGACAGCAGCGCGATCAGCATTTCGGTAAACAGTTCGGCCTGGTCCTTGCCGGCGCCGCCCAGCTCCGGCCCGTAGCCTGGCGGATAATCGAACGACTTGGCCAGCTTCATGGCGTCCGCCGTGACCTCGCCGTTCGAACGGCCCTGCGCGTTGGCCGACACGGTAATGGTGCGCTTGCCGTCAATGTGGCGGATGCCGGACGGGCCCTTGCCCATCGTGATGGTGGCGATCTGGTCGAGCGGAATCATCTGGTTGGTGCCGGTAACGGCAATCGGCAGGCGCTCGATGTTCTCCAGGCTGACCCGGTCGTCCGGATGCAGCCGCACCGCCACGTCGCGCGTCTCGCCGGTCGGATCGACCCAGTCGCCCACTTCGACGCCGGCGAACGCGACCCGCAGCGACTGCGCCGCGTCGCCCGCCGAAATGCCCATCGAGTTGGCCAGGCCGCGGTTCAGTTCAATCTGGAGTTCGTCTTTCGGATCCTGCTGCGACAGGCCGACATCGACCGCGCCCTGCACCTGGCGCAGCTTGTCCATGTAGGCGTTGGTAATTTCCATCAGCTTGCGCGAATCCGGACCGGTGAACCGGATCTGGACCGGCTTGCGCGCGCCGTTGTTGACGTCGTCGAACACCACGAATTCGGCGCCGACCAGCGGGCGCACCTTGTCGCGCAGCTCGTTGCCGATCTCCTTGGCGCCGCGTTTGCGCTCGGTGCGCTTGCCGATGTCGACGTAGATCCGTCCGCCGTTCGGGCCGACGTTGCTGTTGGTCTCCTTAACTTCCGGAATCGAACGCGCCAGCTCGGCCGCCTTCTCCATCTTCAGGCGCGCATACTCCAGGCTTGACGAGGGCGGGGTGCGCACGTCGATCATCAGGAAGCCGACGTCGGCCGCGGGCAGGAAGCTCGAACCGCCGAATTTGGCATGCAGGCCCACCGCGCCTACCAGGCTGAGCAGTGCGATGGCGGCCATCGAGCGGCGGTGGTGCAGCGCCCACTCGATCACGCGCCCGTAGCGGTCGGCCTGGTGGTCGAACCAGTCGTTGAACCTGCCCAGCACGCGGCTGATGCCTTTTTTCGGCGCCGTATGGTGGTCCACCGGGTCGCCCCAGTAGGCCGACAGCATCGGGTCGAGCGTGAACGAAATGACCAGGCTGACCAGCACCGAGCAGGTCACGGTCAGTGCGAACGGACGGAACCACTCGCCGGAAATGCCGGGCATGAACGCCACCGGAACGAACACGGCAATGATCGAGAAGGTGGTGGCGGCCACCGCCAGCCCGATTTCGGCGGTCCCTTCGAGCGCCGCCTTGCGCCGCTCGGAGCCGCGCTGCATGTGGCGCACGATGTTTTCGCGCACCACGATGGCGTCGTCGATCAGCACCCCGATCGCCAGCGACAGGCCGAGCAAGGTCATGAAGTTGAGCGTGAAGCCGCACAGCCACACCGCGATGAAGGCCGCGATCACCGAGGTCGGCAGCGACAGCGCCGTGATCAGGGTCGAGCGCCACGAATTGAGGAAGGCGTATACCACGAACACGGTCAGCACCGCGCCGAAGATGAGCGATTCGATCACGTTGTTCAGGCTGCGCTGCGACTGCTCGCCGCCATCGCGCGTGATCTCGAGCTTGGTGCCGGGCGAGAGCTCCTTGTTGATCGCCTCGACCTCGGCGCGCACCTTCTTGGCCAGCGACACCGTGCTCGCCTCGCGCGAACGGGTGACGTAGATGCCCACGTTGGGCTTGGCGCTGCGGATGTTCAGGCCGTTAACCTCGGCGAAGCCGTCGGCGATCTGGGCCACCTGCGCCAGCCGCACGATTTCATCGCCGCGCCGCTTGACCACGATCTGCTCGAACTCGGCGGGCGACTCGATGCGCCCCACCAGGCGGATGCTTTTCTCGTCGAGCGAGCCGCGCACCTTGCCCACCGGGGCATTGGTGTTCTGGTTGCGCAGGGCCTGCACCACATCGCCCACCGATACATTATATTCGCGCAGCTTCTCGGCGCGCAGCAGCACGCTCAGCTCGCGCTTGAGCGAGCCGCCGGTAGTGACCGTGGCCACGCCGTCGATGCCGCGCAGGCGGTCGGCCAGCTGGTCTTCGGCCAGGCGCGAGATCTCCGCATGCGACTGGGTGCTCGACGACAGCGCCAGGTTCATGATCGGGTCGGCCGAGGTGTCGATGCGCCGCACGATCGGCTCGCGCATCTCGGTCGGCAACTTGTAGCGCACCGCCGCGATGGCGTTGCGCACGTCGTCCGAGGCTTCGATCAGGTTCTTCTTGAAGCTAAATTGCATCTCGAAGCCGGCACTGCCCTCGTTCGCGCTCGATTCGATCTCTTCCACGCCAGCGATGGCCGCCAGCTGCTTTTCGAGCCGGTTGACGATCTCGCGCTCGACCGTGTCGGGCGAGGCGCCCGGGTAGGCGACGCTCACGAACAGCATCGGGATCTCGACGTCCGGGTTCTGGTTGACGCGCAGCTTGGACAGGGCCAGCAGGCCGAGCGCCATCAGGGCCACGATCAGCACGACCGTGACGGTCGGGCGCTTGATACTGAAGTCGGATAGGAACATGGCTTATTTTCCTTGTACAGCTGCCGGCGCCGGCGTGCTGGCGTTCGCGCTGGCCATCTTGGTCGCGGCCATCTGGATCTTCTGGCCATCCTTGAAATTCGAGCCCGGGGTGCGCATCACGATGTCGCCCGCGGCCAGGCCGCTGCGCACCTCGTAGTTGCCGCTGCGCGGGTCGCGCCGGCCGAGCACGAGGTCGGCGCGGTTCAAGATGCCGTCCTTCATGCGCCAGGTGTAGGCCTTGTCGCCCGCCTTGACCAGTGCGGCTTCCGGCAGCATCAGGGCGGCCACGCTGGCCGCTTCGATGCGCCCTTCGGCATACAGGCCCGACACGCGCGGCTGGTTCGCGTCGGCGAAGCCGACCAGCACTTCGACCTGGCGCGTGACGCTGTTGGCGGCCGGGTCGACGCGCTTGACGGCGCCCTGGAACTCCTGCTCGGCGTAGCCATTGACGCGGAAATTGACCGCCTGGCCGATCTTGACCACGCTGACCTGGTCGGCCGAGACCCGGCCTTCAAAACGCATGCTGGCCGGGTCGATCACCTTGAGCAGTTCCTTGCCGATGGCGGCGGTGTCGCCGGCCGACACCTTGCGCTCGCTCACCACGCCGTCGAACGGGGCACGCACGTTGGTGCGCGCCAGCTGCTGGCGGGCCTGGGCGGCGCGCGTCCTGGCCGCCGCCAGGTCGCTTTGCGCATTGTTGCGGCGCACTTCGGCGTCGTCCAGCGCCTGGACCGAGATCATGCCCGACTCGCGCAGCGTCTTCAGGCGCGTCACCTGGCGCTGGGCCTGGTCGAACGCCTGGCTCGAGGCGCGCGCCGCTTCTTCGGCCGAGTTCAGGCTGTCGCGGATCGCCGTTTCATCCAGCTTGACCAGCACGTCGCCGCGCTTGACGCTCTCGCCATTCTCCTTGAGCACCTGCAACACCACCGCCGACACCTCGGCGCGCAGGTCGGCCTTGCGCCCGGGCTGCACCGAGCCGGTGATGACCGGGCCGGAAGCGAGCGCGTTGCTGTGCACCGTGAGCAGGTCTTCCGGGGCCACCAGCAACTGGGCCGGCTTGGCGTCGCCCGGCTTGCCCGGGTCCTTGGCATCCTTACTGCAGGCGACGAGCGCCGAAGCGATGGCGAGGACGAGAATGGTTTTGCGCAGCATGGGGGTTCTCCGGGGGAATATGATCTATGCAACTTGTATAAATAAGAATGAAACTGCAAGCGCCAGAGTATCCCTGAGGCCGCATGCGCAGTCAATCGGCGAACTCTCGTGCTGCAGTTATGGATGGCTGAACTGCGTTTTTGGGCGACTGAAATGCATTTTTTTGCACTTGGAGCGGCAAGCACCGCCCCTGGACGGGCTCAGAACTGGCGCGCCAGGTAATCGATGGCAAACCCCATGGCGATGCCGGTGCAGATGCCGCCCCCGATCTCGACCAGGGTGTGGCCCATGCGCTCGCGCAACTTCTTGTGGCCGCTGTCGGCGCCGGCCAGCCGGTTGATGGCTGCGGCCTGGCGCCCCACATGCTGGCGCAGGCTGTTGGCATCGATCATCACGATGAACGCCAGCGTCACGGCCACCCCGAAGGCCGGCTCCTGCATGCCCTCGCGCAGCGCGATCAGGGTCGCCATGCTCGTCACGACGGCGCTGTGATTGCTCGGGAAGCCACCGTTGCCGACCAGGTTGAAGGCCCAGCGGCGCTGGCGCGCGCTGTTGATCAGGAACTTGATGGGGCCGACCGCGATCCAGGTCAGCAGCGGCGTGACCAGGTAAATAATGTCCATGCTTTATCCATGAGTAAAATACAATGCGGAATTATCGCAGAACGCCCCCGCGCCGGGGACATCCGATGCGCCCGTCTGCAGCCCAGAACGGGTAATATCACTGGCACGGGTGGCATTTCAAACAACTGGGAGCTCAACCATGCGGCACTTCACCTTGTCGTTCTTCGTCACGATCGTTCTGATGGGCCTGGCCGGGTGGTGGGGTTACGCACACGGGGGCACCGGCGCCATGCTGCAGGCCCTGTGGATCACGGCCGTGCTGGGCGTGCTGGAAGTGTCGCTCTCGTTCGACAACGCCGTGGTCAATGCCTCGGTGCTGCGCCACTGGAACGCATTCTGGCGCAGGCTGTTCCTCACGGTCGGCATCCTGATCGCCGTGTTCGGCATGCGCCTGCTGTTCCCGCTGCTGATCGTCTCGGTCGCCACCGGCCTCGGCCTGGTCGACGTGTGGCACATGGCGATCGACACCCCGCTCGACTATTCGCGCCACCTGACCGCCAACCACGCCGAGGTGGCCGCCTTCGGCGGCGCCTTCCTGATGCTGGTGTTCCTCAATTTCCTGTTCGACGAGGAAAAGGAACTTCACTGGCTGGGCTGGATCGAAGAGAAGCTCGGCCAGTATGGCACCGAAGGGCTGGCGGTGCTGCTCACCCTTTGCGCGGTGTTCGCCAGCATGGCGCTGGTGCCCGACGCACGCAAGCTGAGCGTGCTCGCCTCGGGCGTGTTCGGGGTCGTCATTTACGTGGGCGTGGACTGGGTCAGCGGCCTGCTCGAGGAAGAAGAGGCCGACCCCTCGATCGGCAAGATGGTATCGCGCGGCAGCATCGGCGGCTTCATGTACCTCGAAGTGCTGGACGCCTCGTTCAGCTTCGACGGCGTGATCGGCGCCTTTGCCATCACCAGCGACGTGGTCGTCATCATGCTCGGGCTGGCCATCGGCGCCATGTTCGTGCGTTCCATGACCGTGTTTTTGGTCGACAAGGGCACCTTGCAGGAATTCGTCTACCTCGAGCACGGCGCCCATTACGCCATCGGCATCTTGGCGCTGATCATGTTCACCAGCGTCGAATACGAGATCCCCGAATGGTTCACGGGCCTGGCCGGGGTCGCCTTCATCCTGGTATCGTTGTGGTCCTCGATGCGTTACAAGAAGGAGCAGTCCGCACAGCCGGCCGAAGTCTGATCGGCTATGATGCCGGCAGCACCGTCCCACATTCACCCAACAAGGAGTTCTGACATGGCTATCAGTTTGCAAAAAGGCGGCAACGTCAACCTGAGCAAGGAAGCGCCCGGCCTCAAGAAAGTAATCGTGGGCCTGGGCTGGGACCCGCGCGCCACCGACGGCGCCGTATTCGACCTCGACGGCAGCGCCTTCATGCTCAAGACCGACGGCAAGGTGCGCGCCGATTCCGACTTTATCTTCTACAACAACCTCAAGTCGACCGACGGCTCGCTGACCCATACGGGCGACAACCTGACCGGCCAGGGCGAAGGCGACGACGAACGCCTGATCGTCGACCTGTCGATGGTGCCGCCCGAAATCGACCGGATCGCGGTCAGCGTCACGATCCACGAGGCCGAGCAGCGGCGCCAGAACTTCGGCATGGTCGGGCGCGCCTTCATCCGTTGCCTGAACGCGGAAGGCGAACGCGAGATCGCGCGCTACGACCTGTCCGAGGACAGCTCGACCGAAACGGCCATGATCTTCGGCGAACTGTACCGTGCCGGCAGCGAATGGAAATTTCGCGCGGTCGGCCAGGGCTTCAAGGGCGGGCTGGGCCCGCTGGCGCGCTCGTACGGCGTGAACGCCTGAAGCCGGAGCGCACCATGCCGGAATTCACCGTCACGGGCGAGGTCGACCCGTTCCTGCACGTGTCGCTCAGACAGGGCGAGAAGATCTATTGCGAATCGGACGCGATGGTGATGATGGAGTCCAACCTCGACCTGCGCGGGAAAATGACAGGCGGACTGGGCGGCGCGCTGATGCGCCGCCTCGCCAATGACGAGTCGCTGTTCCAGCAGCACATCGAAGCGGTGCGCGGGGCCGGCGACTGCCTGCTCGCGCCCACCCTGCCCGGCGCCATGCAGGTGCTCGAGATCGGCAAGCGCCAGTACCTGCTGTCGGACGGCGCCTTCGTCGCGGCCACCGGCGGCACCGAAATGAAGGTGCGCACCCAAAGCATCGGCAACGCCCTGTTCGCCCAGTCGGGCGGCTTCTTCATCATGGAAACCTCGGGCACCGGCCAGGTCGTGGTGTCCGGCTTCGGCTCCATGTTCGAACTCGACGTGGGCGCCGGCAAGGATGTGGTGATCGACAATTCACACGTGGTGGCCTGGGACAATACCTTGCATTATGAAATTTCAGTGACGACCGACGCCGGCCAGGGCGCGCGCGGCCTGGGCGGCATGATCGGCAACCTGGTCAACAGCGTGACCAGCGGCGAAGGCGTGGTGCTGCGCTTTTCCGGCAACGGCAAGGTGTTCGTCTGCTCGCGCAACCGCAAGTCCTTTCATGCCTGGGCTGCCAGCGCAAAGGGAGGCTGAGCATGGTCACCTTTGCACGCGGCCAGAAAGGCAAGCTGGCCGAGCTCGGCCTGCCCGCCAGTTTCCCCGTCACGCTCGAGATCGCAGGCATCGCTGCCGACGTGAGCTGCTTCGGGCTCGATGCCGGCGGCAAGCTCGCCGACGAGCGCTTCATGGTGTTCTACAACCAGAAAAGCGCCCCCGGGGACGCCATCACGCTCGAGCAGCAAGGCCAGCGCGCCGTGTTCCAGGTCCGGCTCGAGCGCCTGCCGGCCACCATCGACCGGCTCGTATTTACCGCCGCCACCGAACAGGGCAGCATGCGCGCGCTCGGCGCCAGCAGCCTCGCGCTGGGCCAGCCGGCGGGCGCGCTGTTCGCCTTCTCCGGGGCCGACTTCCAGGACGAGAAGGCCGTCATCGTGGGCGAACTGTACCGGCGCGAGGGCAGCTGGCGTTTCGGCGCGGTCGGCCAGGGTTTTGCGGGCGGGCTGTCGGCCCTGCTCGCCCATTTCGGCGGCACCGAAGCGGGCGCCCCCGCGCCGCAGCCGGCCGCGCCCAAGGTATCGCTGTCGAAGATCACCTTGGAAAAGCGCGGCGACAAGGTCTCGCTCGACAAGCGCGCCGGCCAGGGCTACGGGCGCATGCGCGTGAACCTGAACTGGCACCAGGGCGCGCCGGCCGCGCTGTCGAAGGAACCGTCGGGGCTGATGGGAAAACTGTTCGGCCAGGCCGGCCGCAAGGAAGGCGGGGTCGACCTCGACATCGGCTGCCTGTTCGAGCTGGCCGACGGCAAGCGCAGCGCGGTGCAGGCGCTCGGGGACAGCTGGGGCGCGTTCGACCGGCCGCCCTACATCCATCTGGAGCACGACGACCGCACCGGGCGCGCCGAAGGCGGCGAAAACCTCTTCATCAACGGCGACCATTTCGACCAGTTGCGGCGGGTGCTGGTGTACGCCTTCATCTACCAGGGCGTGCCGAACTGGGCCGCCACGGACGCGGTCGTCACCATCGAGATCGCCGGCCAGCCCACGGTCGAAGTGCGGCTCGACAGCGGCACGCGCGAGCCGATGTGCGCCATTGCCATGCTCGAGAACCAGGGCGGCAGGCTGCAAGTGACGAAATTGGTTGAATATTTCGGGGGCGATGTCAAAATGTCAGCGCACCAGGCAATGGATGAGCGTTTCGGGTTCGGCCTGAACTGGAAACGCGGCTCCAAGAACTAATACCAACAACAGAAAAATTTGACGTCCTCCCCTCCCTAAGGAAAGGGGATTCCCACTACTGGCCTCTCACGTCCGAGAGGGAAAATTGGCAAATGCCAGCTTCCTTATTCAGGTCTGCGGGATATCTTTCGACCTCGCCAGAAAACGGCGACCGTAACCCGGAAAAGACAATTGTGTTACTAGCATCCTGGTGTCTAACGACAGTCCTAAAACGCATACAAATTAGAGTTCAAACCATGCAAGAAAGTTCAAATTCCCTCTTCACCTGGACTGCTGCTGCCGCTAGGCCGGCGCCTTTCCTCCCTGCCCTGAACGGCGGGGTTTCTCGGAGCAAATGATGACCATATCGAAACGCGTGTCCCTGCTCCTGCTCTCGCTGATAGGCGGGGTAATCGTCCTGTTCGCCATTTACACCTGGTTTACGCTGACCTGGTCGTACTCCGAAGGCGAGCGCGCCGGCTTCCTGCAGAAGTTCTCCAAGAAAGGCTGGCTGTGCAAGACCTGGGAAGGCGAAATTCTCCTGTCGAGCATGCCGGGAGCGATTCCCGAGCGCTTCGAGTTCTCGGTGCGCAGCGACGCCGTGGCCAGACAACTGCTGGCCGCGACCGGCAAGCGCGTCCTGCTCTCGTACGAACAGCACAAAGGCATCCCGAGCAGCTGCTTCGGCGAGACCGAATACTTCATCGAAAAAGTGATCGTGACGCAGTAGAGCGACACCGGCATGTGACCGCACGCCCGCCTAGCGGATTGGCGCCGCCGACGGCTGCGTCAGGCGCCCGATCACTTCACGCGTGATGGTCGCGGAGCGGGCATGCTGCGCCGTGTGTTCGCCCAGCGTGTCCTGCAAGGCCGCCAGCGCTTGCGCGCCCTGCCCGGCGCGGCGCTGTTCGGCTTCGAGCAGCTGGTGCCTGGCGTCCGCCATCGCCTGCGTGGTCAACGCTACCTTGTGCTGCATCTGGGCGTGCTCCATCGCCGCTTCGAGCAAGCGGCGCTGTGCGTTGCGCTTGTCGATCGCCGCCTGCGCCGCCACTTCCTCGGCCACTTCCACCTGGCGCGCCATGTCGGCTTTTTCCTGCTCGGCCTCGGCGCGCGCTTGCGCGGCAGCACACGCTGCCTGCTCCGATTCGACGCGGGCGGCGATAGCCTGGTTGGCACGCTCGTCGGCCTCGGCCTTGCGCGTTTGCGCATCGAGTTCCTGTGCGATCAGCGCGAGCGCGCCGCGTTCGGCTGCCAGCGCCTGTTCGGCCAGCGCCAGCTTGTGCTGCTCGGCCTGGGCGCGTTCGGTCTGCACCTGCGCCAGTTCGGCGGCAACGCGCACCTGTTCGGCCAGCGCCTCGGCGCCTGCGGCCTCCTGCGCACTGTCGATTTCAAGCTGTTCGACCAGATGGTAGGTCGCCGCCACCTGGGCCAGCTGCGCCTGCTCGATGCGCTGCTCCGCTTCGATCTTCTGGCGCAGCAATTCGGCCTGGGCCAGCTCGGCGTCGGCGCGGGCGTCGGCCGCGGCCGCCGCCAGTTGCTCGGCCTCTAGCCGTTCGAGCAATCGCAGCAACGCGCTCTCTTCCGCCGCGGCGCGCCCGCGTTCGGCCTGGGCCACGCGCGCTGCCTGCTCGGCCTTCTCGGCCGCCAGCGCTGCGGCCTCGCGCTGCAACTGTACCTGTTCGGCGATCGCCGCCAGCGCGGCCTGCCCGGCTGCGTTTTCGGCGGCGCGGGCGTCCGCTGCGGCTTGGGCCAGCACGGCGCGTTGCTCGGCCAGTGCGCAGGCGTGCTGCTGTTCGTGCGCTTCGCGCAGCGCGGCCTCTTCGGCCGCCCGCTCGGCCGCGGTGCGCTCGCTCGCTTGTTCCATCGCCTGCGCTTCGGCTTCCATGCGCAGGCGCGCCTGCTCGGCGGCCTGGGTTTCCGCCTGGGCGCGCATCAGCGCAACCTCGCGCAGCTTGCGGTCGCTTTCAATGCGTTCTTCAGTCGCGCCCAGGATGCGCGCTTCGGCCGCGCGCCGCGCTTCGACGGCCCCCGCTGCAACCTGCTCGGCGCGCCCGCGCTGGAGCGCGACGTCGTGCAGTTCCTTTTCCGATTTCAGGCGCCTTTGGGTCGCTTCCAGGGCCGCCCATTCCGATTCGGCCTGGGCCAGCGCGATCGCTTCGCGTTCCTGTTCGATCTGGACCAGTGCGCGCGCTTCCTCGAGCGCGAGCGCTTCGGCCGAGACGCGCGCGAAGGCCGATTCGAGCGCGGCCTGGTCGGCCTTTTCGCGCTGCACGGTCAGTTCGAGCGCTTCGCTTTCGGCCTCGGCCAGCATTTCGGCGGTCTCGCGCGCTCCCTTGGCCACGCGCTCGCGTTCGCGCGCCAGCGTGGCCACGCGGGCGTCGGCGGCGGCCACATACAGCACTTCGTCCTTGGCCGCCTGCACCGCGGCCAGGCGTTCGGCCGCCTGCAGACGGGCCCGTTCGGACTGGGCCAGCAGGTCATCGGCCTGGGCTGCCAGTTCGGCTTCGATCTCGATCCGTTCGGCCGCGTGCCGGCGCGCTTCCTCTTCGGCCCTGGCGCGTATTTCGGCCGCCACGCGAATGCGGGTGTCGGTCTCGGCGCGGGCGGCCAGTTCGGCGCTCTCCTGGCGCACCGCTTCGATGCGCTCCACATTGGCCTGCGCTGCGGCGCGCTCGAATTCGAGGCGGGCGCGGCTCGCTTCAATGGCTTGTTCGGATGCCTGGGCGTTTTTCAGCGCGGCCTCGGCGGCGGCGATGTCGAGCGCGGCGCACTCCTCGGCCAGGCTGCGCGCACGCGCTTCGGCAATGGCACGGCTTTCAGCGGCGCACGAGGCCTTGCCTTCGGCTTCGACCCGTGCGATAGCCTCATGGATCGCACGCATCTCGAACTTGACGCGACCGCGCGCCGCTACCGGCGGCAGCGGCTCGTTGGCCGCCGGCTCCGATGGCAGCTCGATGGTGACGTTGGCATCGTCTTGCAGCGCTTGTGCTTGTTCCATTATTGTTCTCGCTTAGGTTGCGCCTGCCGCACGCACAGCGCGCAGTTCGGGCTCATGAGACCGATTATCGGGCAGGTGCGCGCTTGCCGGCGCACCAAGCAGAGAGGGGAAAAGCGTTCAATTCAGCGGTTTGAAGCACTGACGGTGATAGCTATCGCGTATGACAGGCGAGTTTTAATACTTCTGCCATATCACAGATCTATACCGGCCACAGCGGCGGCTCGTCCATCAGCGCCACCTGCTCGCGCAGCTCGAGGATGCGGTCCTGCCAATAGCGTTGCGTATTGAACCAGGGGAAAGCGGCGGGAAAGGCGGGATCGTCCCAGCGCCGCGCCAGCCAGGCCGAGTAATGGATCAGGCGCAGGGTGCGCAGCGCCTCGACCAGGTACAGCTGGCGCGGGTCGAAATCGGCGAAATCCTCGTAGCCGGCCAAAATGTCGCTCATCTGGCGCAGCATGTCGCCGCGCTCGCCCGACAGCAGCATCCACAGGTCCTGCACCGCCGGCCCGCTGCGGCTGTCGTCGAAATCGACGAAATGCGGGCCGGAGCCGGTCCACAGCACATTGCCCGCGTGGCAGTCGCCGTGCAGGCGCAGCAGCGCCACGTCGCCGGCCCGCTCGTAGCAGCGCGCCACGCCGGCCAGCGCCTGCTCGGCCACGCTGGTGTACGCGGCGAGCAGATCGGGCGGAATGAAGCCGTTGGCCAGCAGGTAGTCGCGCGGCTCGCGCCCGAAGCTGTCGGGCGTGAGCGCCGGGCGCTCGCGAAACGGCGCGAGCGCGCCCACCGCATGGATGCGCCCGATGAAGCGCCCCATCCATTCGAGCGTATCGGGATCGTCCAGCTCGGGCGCGCGCCCGCCGCGGCGCGGGAACAGCGCGAACCGGAAGCCGGAAAATTCGTGCAGGGTGCGCCCGCCCAGCGTGAGCGCGGCCACCACCGGGATCTCGCGCTCGACCAGCTCCTGCACGAAGGCGTGCTCCTCGAGGATGGCCGCGTCGCTCCAGCGCGCCGGCCGGTAGAACTTGGCCACCACCGGCGGCCCCTCCTCCATGCCGACCTGATACACCCGGTTCTCGTAGCTGTTCAGCGCCAGCAGGCGGCCGTCGCCGCGCAGCCCGACACTGTCGAGCGCACCCTGCACGCAGTCGGGGCCGAGCAGGGCGAACGGGTGGATCGGAGGGGCTGGCTGGTCTGGCGGCGCAATATTCATGCCGCTATTGTAAGGCGGCGCGCAAGTTTCGTACGTCTGTCTCGCCGGCCCGGGTTAAACTGTCGCCTTCAACCTATCAGAGCACACCATGCAACTTGACCAACCCCTGTCGGATAAAGAATTCAACGAGCTCGATCAGTTCCTGCTCTCGGAGCGCAGCCCCGACGACGCCATGACGATGGACACCCTGCACGGCTTCCTGACCGCGATCGCGATCGGCCCCGAAACCATCATGCCGGCCGAGTGGCTGCCCAAGGTGTGGGGCGACGACGACAAGAGCGTGCCGACGTTCAAGAACAAGAAGGAAGAAGAGCGCATCATCGAGCTGATCATGCGCTTCATGAACGAAGTGCTGGTCACGTTCGAGGTGGCCCCGAAGGAGTTCGAGCCGCTGTTTTGCGAACACGAGCACGAGGGTCAGACCCTGATCGACGCCGAAGCCTGGTGCTGGGGCTTCTGGGAGGGCATGGAATTGCGTCCCGGCTCCTGGAACCCGATCTGGGAATCGAACCTGGCCGCGCTGATGCGCCCGATTTACCTGCTTGGCGCCGACGAGATCGAGGAAGACGAACTGGCGCTGGTGGACAATCCGGCCAAGGGCCACAAGCTGGCCCTGGAGATCGAGGCCAACCTGCCCGAGATCTACCGCTTCTGGGTACCGCTGCGCAAGGCCGCGGTCCAGACCATCAAGCGCGACGAGCCCAAGGTCGGACGCAACGACGACTGCCCTTGCGGCAGCGGAAAAAAATACAAGAAGTGCTGCGGGGCCGAGGCCGCCCAGTAAGACAGCTGCGCGTCAGGCGGCCAGCTTCAGCGTTTCCCCCAGCCGGCTCTCGTACAGGGCCGCCACCAGGTCGGACTGGGTGACGATGCCGAGGAAGCGGTACTCGGCGTCGACCACCGGGATGTGATGCAGGCCCGAATTGGCCATGAGCGGCACCAGCTCCACGATCGGCATGCTGTCGAGCGTGGTCTTGACATGATGGCTCATGATCTGCCCGACCACCTCGGGCCGGCTGGCACGGCTGGCCACGGTGCGGCGCAGCGAGCGGCGCAGGCGCGCGCCCAGGCTCTTGTATTCGTCCAGGTCCTTGTGCTTGAGGAAGTCGCTCTGCGAGACGATGCCGATCACGCGCCGCGTGCGGTTGAGCACCGGCAGCGCATGCACCTGGTGCCGGCGCATCAGCCTCCAGGCCTCGCCCAGTTCGGTCCCGAACTCGAGCGTGACAACATCTTTCGACAAGATCTCGCCGCAGGTGATGACACCGAAGCGGCGCGCGTAAGCGTGCATTTCGGTTTCCAGGATGATCGACTCGAGGTCGTCGCGGCTCACGTCGAGCACCTGGTCGTAGCGTTTGAGCACCGCGTCCAGGTCGTCCGAGGTGAAGCCGACGCGCGCGGTGGGCACCATGTCCCTGGTTTCATGCACATTTTGCAAGGCGGAGTGCTGCAGGTGCGGGTAGCGGCGCCCGGTCAGGTTATTGAACACCAGCCCGGCGGCCACCAGCAGCAAGGAATTGAGGCCAACCGGCAGCAGCACGTAGTCGAAGCCGACATGGTGCGGCACCCGTCCGGCCAGCACGGCCGACCCCACATGCTGCATCATCGGGGCCGATATCACGGCCGTCAGCGCCACCGCGCCGCCCGGCGGATGCAGGCAGCGCAAGGCGAACATCGCGGCGATGGCCAGGCAGCAAGCGAGCGGGGCCGCAACCACCGTGGCGCTGATCCAGTGCGCGCAGGCGACGCCGATCAGTGCCGAGACCATGTTGCCGCCGATCACGGACCAGGGCTGGGCCAGCGGGCTGGCGGGCTGGCAGAACACCAGCACGGCGGAGGCGCCCATCGGCGCGATCAGGAAAATTGCGTTGTTGTCCAGCACCAAATAGCTGACAATGCCTGTCAACAGCAGTCCGGCCAGTGCGCCCCAACAGCCACGTATTTGTTCGGAACGGCCCGCCGTATTCGGCTGGGGAAGAAACCTGGCATACCACTCTACTCTTGCACTCGACATTGATCAGCCACAAGCTTTTAAAAATTTGAAAGAGCGTAATTAAATCACATTCTGACAAATTTTTCTTACGAGCATCATTTTTGTGCGCTGCCGCATGACCAGCCCTTACAGCTTGATGAAGTGCTCGCGGTAGTAGCGCAGTTCCTCGACCGATTCGATGATGTCGGCCAGCGCCGTGTGCTTCTGGTGCTTCTTGAAGCCCGACGCCAGTTCCGGTTTCCAGCGCTTGCACAGCTCCTTCAGTGTCGAAACGTCAAGGTTGCGGTAATGGAAAAACGCTTCCAGCTTGGGCATGCCGCGCGCCATGAAGCGGCGGTCCTGGCAGATGGTGTTGCCGCACATCGGCGACTTGCCGGCCGGGACGAAATTCTTGAGGAAGGCAACCAGCGCCGCTTCCGCATCGGCTTCCGTCACGGTCGATGCCTTGACCCGCTCGATCAGGCCGGAACGCCCGTGCGTGCCCTTGTTCCACGAATCCATCTTGTCGAGCGTGGCGTCGGACTGGTGGATCGCAAACACCGGACCTTCGGCCAGGATGTTCAGGTGCATGTCGGTCACCACCACCGCCACCTCGATGATGCGGTCGCTGTCCGGGTCCAGGCCCGTCATTTCCATGTCGACCCACACCAGGTTGAACTCGTTGGGGCGGTGAACCGCGCCAGGTGCTGCTATATCGGTCGCTTGTGACATAATTCTCTCTTCGCCTAATCAATCCTGCATTTTCTCACAGGCACAGAATGTATTCACTCGCGTTTTCAGTTTTGTTTCTCGTTTTTTTTGCCCTGACGCTCATCGTGCGCTTCTGGCTGGCCGGCCGCCAGATTCGCCACGTGCTCGCCAAACGCGGCGCGGTTCCTGCCGAGTTCGCCTCGAAGATCCCGCTCGCGGCGCACCAGAAGGCGGCCGACTACACCGTCGCCAAGACCAAATTCGGCCTCGCCAGCCTGCTGTTCGGCAGCTTCGTCCTGATCGGCTTCACCTTGCTGGGCGGCCTGCAGTGGCTCTCGGGCAGCGTGCTGGGCCTGACCGGTCCCGGCATCGGCTACCAGATCGGCCTGATCGTCGCCTTCGCCGTGCTCTCCGGCGCGCTCGACCTGCCGTTCGACTACTACCGCCAGTTCGTGCTCGAACAGCGCTTCGGCTTCAACAAGATGACGCTCGGCCTGTGGCTGGCCGACATGGTCAAAGGCCTGCTGCTGGGCGCGCTCATCGGCCTGCCCCTGATCTGGGTCGTGCTCATTCTCATGGACAAGACCGGGCCGCTGTGGTGGCTGTATGCCTGGCTGGTCTGGAGCGGCTTCCAGCTGCTTATGATGGTGCTCTACCCTACTGTGATCGCGCCACTGTTCAACAAGTTCACGCCGCTTGCCGACGCCAGCCTGAAACAGCGCATCGAAGGCCTGATGACGCGCGTCGGCTTCGCCTCCAAGGGCCTGTTCGTGATGGACGGCTCCAGGCGCAGCGCGCACGGCAACGCCTACTTCTCGGGCTTTGGCGCCAACAAGCGCATCGTGTTCTTCGACACCCTGCTCGCGCGCCTGGCGCCGCAGGAAATCGAGGCGGTGCTGGCGCACGAGCTGGGCCACTTCAAGCTGCGCCACATCGTCAAGCGCATCGTCCTCATGTTCGCCGTCTCGCTCGCCTTGCTCGCCGTGCTCGGCTACCTGAAGAACCAGATCTGGTTCTATCAGGGCCTGGGCGTCGATGCCGTGTTTGCCAACGACGCGCTGGCCCTGATCCTGTTCATGCTGGTGCTGCCGGTGTTTACCTTCGTGCTCGCGCCGCTCACCTCGATCAGCTCGCGCAAGCACGAATTCGAAGCCGACGCCTTCGCCGCGCGCCACACCGACGCGCGCGACCTGGTTTCGGCGCTGGTGAAAATGTACGAGGACAACGCCTCGACCCTCACGCCGGACCCGCTCCATTCGGCCTTCTACGATTCGCACCCGCCCGCGAGCGTGCGCATCAGACACCTTACCCTGGCGGCCACATGACCCTGCTCGACAAGACATGCAGCCCCGGCGCTGCCGCGCTTTCCCATGACGCCATCGCCGGGCTGCTGCCGCAGGTGGCCGGCTGGGCCCTGGTGGACGCCCGGCTGACCCGCACCTTCGCCCTGCGCGACTACCGCGACACGATCGCCTTCGTCAACGCGCTGGCCGAGATGGTGCACCGCGAGGATCATCACCCCGAGCTGCGGGTGACCTACAAGGAGTGCACGGTCAGCTTCAGCACCCATTCGGTGAACGGCGTCACCGAGAACGACTTCATCTGCGCGGCCAAGGCCAACGCGATCTACGAGCAGCGGGCGCGCGCATGAGCGCGTTGACCGGCACCGTGATCGCGGCGCACGGGCGCCACTACCTGGCCGACGTGGCCGGGCGCAAGCTGCAGTGCGTCACGCGCGGCAAGAAGACCAACGTGGCCGTGGGCGACGCGGTCAACCTGACCATGACCTCGGAAGACCAGGCCGTGATCGACTCGATCGGCGAGCGCAAGACGCTGCTGTACCGCTCCGACCAGTACAAGTCGAAGCTGCTGGCGGCCAACCTCACGCGCTTGTTCATCGTGGTCGCCACCGAGCCCGGTTTCGCCGACGACCTCATTTCGCGCTCGCTGGTGGCGGCAGAAGCGGCCGGCATCGAGGCCCACCTGATCCTCAACAAGACCGACGTGGCCGAACAGCTGCCGAAAGCGCGCGAACGGCTGCGCGCCTACACCTGCCTCGGCTACCCGCTGCACGAGGTCTCGGCGCGCGCCGCGCCCGAGCATGCGGTGGCTACCCTGACGCCGCTGCTGGCCGGCCAGTCCTCGATCCTGATCGGCCAGTCGGGCATGGGCAAGTCCTCGCTGATCAACCTCCTGGTGCCGGACGCGGACATCGCGGTGCGCGAAATCTCGGCCGCGCTCGACACCGGCAAGCACACCACCACCTTCACGCGCCTGTACGCGCTGGACGGCGGCGCATCGATCATCGATTCGCCCGGATTCCAGGAATTCGGGCTGTACCACCTGACCGAAGGCATGCTCGAACGCGCCTTCCGCGAGTTCGAACCGTATCTCGGGCACTGCAAATTCTACAATTGCCGCCACCTGATCGAGCCGCAATGCGCGATCCTGGGCGCGGTCGGGGAAGGCAAGATCGCGCGCTTTCGCCACACGCTCTATGCCCAGCTGCTGCATGAGTCGTCCCAGACCCTGTACTGATTTTTCCCGTTCCGGCATGATCAATCGGCATACAATTGGCCAAAAGCGAATGGAGCCGCGCTAAATGGATATGTTTGCGCTCGACGAGGAGGTGCTGCGCTGGGAGGAGGCGCTGGGCGGCCTGCGCGGGGTGGCGCGGCTGCCGGTATTGCTGCCGCTGGCCTGGCACCTGCGCCAGCGCGACTCGCGCCGCGCTGTTGCGCTGGCCGGCAGCGCACGCGCCCTGCTGGCGCAGTCGAACCTCGAAGCCGGCCAGCGCAGCGCGGCCCAGGCGCGCATGGGACTGGTGGAGGCCGAAGCGGCGTGGCTGAGCGGCGCACTCGACCAGGCCCTGACGCATGCGCATGCCATCCTGGCCCAGTTCAGCGCCCTGCTTGACCACACCGGCTGCGCCGACAGCCACTGGCTGCTGGCCTGGATCGCGGTCGACCGCGGCGAGCACGCCCGCAGCGACGCCGAATTCGCGGCCGCCGCCGCCGCCGCCCGGCTGGCCGGCGACAGCCTGCGCACCGAACTGGCCGAGGCCGCCATCGCGCGCTGGGCCGTCCTGCGCGACCACGGCGCGGCAGTGGCGCGCTGGAGCGGGCAGTTCAACGACGCCAACGTGCCCTCGCAGCCGGCGCTGGCGACCTGGGTCAACGACTACCTGGCGCTGGCGGCCAGCTACGCGGCCGACTTCGGCGCGGCCGCCGGCTACTACACGCGCTGCTATGGTTCGGCGCTCGAAACCGGCCAGCTGCGTGCCGCCATCACGGCCGCCACCAACATCGGCGAAGACTTCACGATGTTGAACGACCACCACGCCTCGCTCGAATGGATGCAGCGCGCGCTCGAGCTGGCGCGCCCGACCGGCTGGCCGCGCAGCGTGGGCGCCTGCCTGATGCACACGGCGAACACCTTGCGCCGGCTCGGCCAGCTCGACGCCGCGCGCGACATGCTGCACGAAGCGCTTGTCATCCTGCAGCCGCTCGAAAACGCGCGCAGCTACGCCATCGCGCTGCAGTACCTGGGCGACCTGTCGCTCGACCAGGGCGACTATGGCGGCGCGCTGGACGCCTTCGAGAAGCTGGCCGTGCGCGCCGATGCGCTCGACCAGGCCGATTTTCGCAGCGCCGCCCGGCGCGGCCAGGCGCACGCACTGACCCACCTGAACCGGCCGGCCGAAGCGCTCGCGGCGGCAGCCAGCGCGGCCAGCATGGCGGCCGAACAGCGCCACGCCCACAACCAGATCGAAGCCCTGCGCGTGATGGCAACCATTCACACGCGCCATCGCCTGCCCGCCCCGGCCGGCATGTGCGAACCGAATCCGGCGCTGCACTACCTGCAGCAGGCACTGGCGGTGGCCGCCACCATCGACGGCTACACCGTTCCCGGCGACCTGTACGACGCCATGGCGCACCAGTACGCGCAGGCCGGCGACTACCCGCGCGCCTACGAAATCGCGCTCGCTGCCAGCGCCGCGCGCGAAAAAACCCACAGCCAGGAAGCGACCAGCCGCGCCGTCGCGATGCAGGTGCATCACCGCACCGAGCACGCCCGCAACGAAGGGCGCCACCACCGCGAGCTGGCCGAATCCGAGGCGCGCCGCGCCCAGCTGCTGGCGCGCACCAGCGCCGCGCTCGAGCGCTTGTCGGTGATCGGCCAGGAAATCACCGCCCACCTCGACGCGGCCGCCGTGTTCAGCGCGCTCGACCGCCACATCCACGGCCTGCTCACCGCCAGCACCTTCGCGATCTACCTGACCGACGCCACCGGCAGCAGGCTCGAACGCGCCTTCGGCGTCGAGCTGGGCCGGCCCCTGCCGGCCGTCTCGATTGCGCTGACCGATCCGTTTTCGCATTCGGTGCGCTGCCTGGCCGAACGGCGCGAGCTCTACATCGAGCACTGGCCCGACGCCGATCACCGCGAGGTGTTCCCCGGTACCATTGAAAACATGAGCGCCCTGTTCGTGCCGCTGACCGTGGGCGAGCGCGCGATCGGGGTGATGACGGTGCAGGCGCCGCAGTCGCACGCCTACGGCGAAGACGAGCGCATGATTTTCCGCACCCTGTGCGCCTATGGCGCCATTGCGCTCGACAACGCCGAAGCCTACCGCCAGCTGCAGGATGCCCAGGCCCAGCTGGTGTCGCAGGAAAAGCTCGCTGCGCTCGGCTCGCTGATGGCAGGCGTGGCGCACGAACTCAATACACCGATCGGCAACAGCCTGCTGATCGCCAGCACCATGCAGGAGAAGGCCGGGCGCATCGAACAGCTGATGAACGGCCCCGGGCTGCGGCGCTCGCAGCTGGCCGCCTTCGTGGCCGACTCCCAGACCGCGGCCACGCTGGTCATGCGCGGGCTGACCAGTGCAGCCGACCTGGTCAACAGCTTCAAGCAGGTGGCGGTGGACCGCACCACCGAACAGCGCCGCCAGTTCAGGCTGCAGCAGGTGTGCCACGAGGTGGTCGCCACCATGATGAACCGGATCCGCGGCACCAGCCACCGCATCGAGCTGGCGCTGCCCGAGTCGGTCGCGATGGACAGCTACCCCGGCCCGTTCGGGCAGGTGCTCACCAACTTGATCAACAACGCGCTGGTGCACGCGTTCACCCCCGGCCAGGGCGGGTGCATGCGGCTCTCGGCCAGCACGGCATGCGAAGGGCGCGTGCTGATCGAGTTCCACGACGACGGGCGCGGCATCCCGGCCGAGCACCTGGGACGCATTTTCGACCCGTTCTTCACCACCAGGCTGGGGCAAGGCGGCAGCGGGCTGGGGCTGTCGATCAGCTACAACATCGTGACCGAACTGCTGGGCGGGCAAATCAGCGTGCGCAGCAGCGCCGCCCAGGGCACCAGCTTCCTGCTCGACTTGCCGCTGTGCGCCCCGGCCGGCGCCCCGGCCGCCCCCATGCCCTGCTGAACGGCACGCGCACGCCCGTTTTTCCCGGAATGCAAGCAAACCCCTTATAATTGAAGGGATACCATCGGCCGCCCTCATCCCGAGCGCGGCCGCCGCATTCAAAGTTTGTCGATATGTCTACCAAAAAACCGATCAAGCACTTCCTGCAGTTCTCCGACTTCACCCTGGCCGAATTCGACTATGTGATCGAGCGCGCCCGGATCATCAAGGGCAAGTTCAAGAACTACGAGATCTACCATCCCCTGATCGACCGCACCCTGGTCATGGTGTTCGAGAAGAACTCGACCCGCACCCGCCTCTCGTTCGAGGCAGGCATGCACCAGCTGGGCGGCGCCGCGATCTACCTGAACACGCGCGACAGCCAGCTCGGGCGCGGCGAGCCGGTCGAGGATGCGGGCCAGGTCATGTCGCGCATGTGCGACATCATCATGGTGCGCACCTTCGGCCAGGACATCATCGAGCGCTTCGCGGCCAATTCGCGGGTGCCGGTCATCAACGGCCTGACCAACGAACACCACCCCTGCCAGGTACTGGCCGACATCTTCACCTTCGTCGAGCACCGCGGCCCGATCACCGGCAAGACGGTGGCCTGGGTGGGCGACGCCAACAACATGCTGTACTCCTGGCTGCAGGCGGCCGAGGTATTCGGTTTCCACCTGAACGTGTCCACCCCCAAGGGCTACGACATCGACCCGGCGCTGGTGACGACAAGCCGCTATACCTTCTTCGACAATCCGTCCGATGCCTGTGCCGGCGCACACCTGGTCAACACCGACGTCTGGACCAGCATGGGCTACGAAAAGGAAAACGCCGAACGCATCAAGGCCTTCGACGGCTTCATTGTCGACGCCGCCAAGATGGCGCGCGCCGCGCCCGACGCCCTGTTCATGCACTGCCTGCCCGCGCACCGCGGCGAAGAAGTGGCCGCCGAAGTCATCGACGGCGCGCAATCGGTGGTCTGGGACGAGGCCGAAAACCGCCTGCACGTGCAAAAGGCCCTGATCGAATACCTGCTGCTGGGCCGGGTCGACGCCGCCTGACGAAAAGAATCACCATATAAACGAAGATTGGAACCACCATGAGCGACATCAAAAAAGTAGTGCTGGCCTATTCCGGCGGCCTCGACACCTCGGTCATCCTGAAATGGCTGCAAGATAACTACCAGTGCGAGATCGTGACCTTCACGGCCGACCTGGGCCAGGGCGAGGAACTCGAGCCGGCGCGCGCCAAGGCGATCAAGTTCGGCATCAAGCCCGAGAACATCTACATCGACGACGTGCGCGAAGAGTTCGTGCGCGACTTCGTGTTCCCGATGTTCCGCGCCAATACCGTGTATGAAGGCGAATACCTGCTGGGCACCTCGATCGCGCGCCCCCTGATCGCCAAGCGCCTGATCGAGATCGCACGCGCCACCGGCGCCGACGCCATCTCGCACGGCGCCACCGGCAAGGGCAACGACCAGGTGCGCTTCGAGCTGGGCGCGTACGCGCTCAAGCCGGACGTCAAGATCATCGCCCCGTGGCGCGAATGGGACCTGCTCTCGCGCGAGAAGCTGCTCAAGTACGCAGAAGACGCCGGCATCGACATCGACATGAAGCACAAGAACGGCGGCGCGCCCTACTCGATGGACGCCAACCTGCTGCACATCAGCTTCGAAGGGCGCCACCTCGAGAACCCGAGCGCGGAAGCCGAAGAAACCATGTGGCGCTGGACCGTGAGCCCGGAAGCGGCGCCCGATGCGGCCGAATACCTCGACCTCGAATACGAAAAGGGCGACATCGTCGCCATCAACGGCAAGCGCATGACGCCGGCCGCCGTATTGACGGAACTGAACCGGCTGGGCGGCAAGCACGGCATCGGCCGCCTCGACCTGGTGGAAAACCGCTACGTCGGCATGAAGTCGCGCGGCTGCTACGAAACCCCGGGCGGCACCATCATGCTCAAGGGTCACCGCGCGATCGAATCGATCACGCTCGACCGCGAAGTGGCGCACCTGAAGGACGACCTGATGCCGCGCTACGCCTCGATGATCTACAACGGCTACTGGTGGGCGCCCGAGCGCGTCGCGCTGCAGACCCTGATCGACCATACCCAGCACAGCGTGAACGGGTGGGTGCGCCTGAAGCTATACAAAGGCAATGTGATCGTGGTGGCGCGCGATTCCAAGACCGATTCGCTGTTCGACATGAACATCGCGACCTTCGACGAGGACGGCGGCGCCTACAACCAGGCCGACGCCGGCGGCTTCATCAAGCTCAACGCGCTGCGCATGCGCATCGCCGCAGTGGCACGCGAAAAGCGCGGCCAGTAACGCTTTAGCGTTGCAAACAAGAGCCGCCTTCGGGCGGCTTTTTTTTGGCGCATGCGTTTTGCTCTTTCCGCCCCCAAAAAAACGACGCTTCGCTTGAGGAAATGTTCCGTGCGGCACGCCAAAATGTTACATTTAAGCGGATCAATACCGTTTCCGGAGAAACCATGTTTAACGACCTGAGCATCAAGAGCAAACTTTACTTCGGCTTCGGCTCGATCGTCCTGATCATCTTGTTCCTGCTCGCGCTGGCCTACAGCAATTTCTCCAAGCTGTCCGATGCCAATGCATGGGACCGCCACACGCTCGAAGTGCTGCTCGAATCGAACCGGGTCCAGGCCTCGGTGCTGGAAATCCAGAACGAGGCGCGCGGCTACTTCCTCACCGGCCAGGAACGCTTCCTGACGCCCGATAACGACGAGGAAGCCGAACTGCAGCTGCACCTGCAAAAGGCGATGGCCTTGAGCGCGGACAGCCCGGCCCAGATCGCGCGCCTGAAAAAAATCGCGGACCTGACCGACAACTGGCTCAAGAACGTGATCCATCCGCTGATCGAACAACGGCGCGCGCTCGGCATCAGGGCGGGTGCGGCCGACCAGATGGCGGCCGCGCCCGAGCTGATCTCCAGTTTCCGGACCGTGTCCGACGCCGGCAAGGTGGTCGACGAGATCGTGGGCGAGGAAAACCGTCTGCTGCAGCAGCGCTCGTCCGAGGCGATTACCCTCCAGGAACGCATGAAATTGCTGCTCACCCTGGGCGGCGTGATCTGCATCGCGCTCGCCGGCGCGGTCGCCTACGTGCTCGCCAAGGCGCTCCTGACACCGCTCAACAACCTGACCCAGGCTGTGGGCAAGATCGCGGCCGGGGCCCAGTCGGCGCGCGCCGAAGTCATCTCGGCCGATGAACTGGGCAAGGTCACGATCGAATTCAACCGCATGGCGCAGGCGATCCAGGACAGCCAGGCCAAGGAACTGGCGGCCACCAACCTGCTGCGCGCCGAGGTCGATGCGCTGCTCAACGTGGTCTCGAAGGCGGCTTCGGGCGACCTGACCGGCACCGTCACCACCACCGGCAGCGACGCCATCGGACGCTTGGGCGACGGCCTGCGCACCATGTTCGAGAACCTGCGCAAGCTGCTCAACAATGTGCAAAAGGCCGGCATCCAGGTCACCACCTCGGCCACCGAAATCGCGGCCTCGGCCAAGCAGCAGGAAGCGACCGGCATCGAACAGGCCCAGACCAGCGTCGAGATCCTGTCGACCACCAAGGAAATCTCGGCCAACACCTCGCAACTGCTCAAGACCATGGAAGACGCGACCGCGGTGGCCGACTTCACCACCAGCGCCACCGCCGACGCCCAGGGCAACCTGAAACGCATGGACCTGACCATGCAGCACATGGTCGCGGCCACCGATTCGATCAACGCCAAGCTGGCGGCCCTGTCGGAAAAGGCAAGCAACATCAACAGCGTCCTGATCACGATCACCAAGGTGGCCGACCAGACCAACATCCTCTCGCTCAACGCCGCCATCGAGGCGGAAAAAGCGGGCGACGCGGGACGCGGCTTCTCGGTGGTGGCCACCGAAATCCGGCGCCTGGCCGACCAGACCTCGGTGTCGACCTGGGACATCGAGCAGATGCTCAAGGAAATGCAGTCGGCCGTATCGGCCAGCGTGATGGGCATGGACAAATTTTCCGAAGAGATCCGGCGCAGCGTGGGCGAGGTGCGCCAGGTCGGCGAGCAGCTGTCCTCGGTCATGGACCAGGTGCAGAAGCTGGCGCCGCAGTTCGACCTGGTGCTGCAGGGGATGCAGTCGCAGGCGGTCGGCGCCTCGCAGATTTCCGACACCATGATGCAGCTTAACGATGCAACCCAGCAGACCGTCGAATCGCTCAAGGCGACCAGCGAGGCGGTGCACCAGCTCCAGTATGCGGCCAGCGACCTGCAGGGCAGCGTGGCCAACTTCGCGGTCAACAGCTGAAATGAAAGTACTGGTCTTCCTGATCGGGCCTGACCGCTACGCACTGCGCCTGGGCGCGGTCGCACGCGTGCTGCCCGTGATGGAACTGAAGCTGCTGCCGCTGGCGCCTGCGTGCGTGGCCGGCCTGATGGATTTCCACGGCCGGCCGGTGCCCGTGATCGACCTGTCGCGCCTGGCCGGCCTGGCGCCCGAACAGCTGTGCTTCGATGCGCGCATCATCCTGGTCGACTATGCCGTCGGCGCAGGCCAGGTGCGCGCCCTCGGCCTGCTGGCCGAGCACGTGGTCGGCATCGACAGCGTGCGCCCGGAGACGCTTGCCGGCAGCGGGGTCGAGGCCGCGCCCTTCCTGGGCCAGGTCGCCAGCACCGCCAACGGCATGCTGCAACTGGTCGGGATCGACGACCTGCTGCCGCCCGAGGTGCACGCGGTCCTGTTCCAGCCGCGCGAAGTGGCGTCATGAGTGCGCGCGCCCTGCTGCAGCGCGCGACCGGCCTGAACCTGACCGAGAGCGTGGCCGAACGCGCCGTGCAGCAGCGCATGGCGGCGCTCGGGATCAGCGCGCGCGAGCACTACCTGCCGCTGCTCGCCTCCGACGAGCTCCAGGCCCTGATCGAGCTGGTCGTGGTGCCCGAATCGTGGATGTTCCGCGAGCCGGAGGCGTTCGGCGCCGCCGCCGCCTTCGTGGCGCGGCGGCTGGCGGCGAACCGCGAACGCAGCGTGCGCATCCTGTCGCTGCCGTGCGCCGGCGGCGAGGAGCCGTACTCGATCGCGATGGCGCTGACCGACGCCGGCGTGCCCGCCAGCGCCTACAGCATCGATGCGATCGACCTGTCGGAAGCGGCGCTGGCGCGCGCGCGCCAGGGCCGTTACACGCGCAATGCATTCCGCGGCAAGGACCTGGCGTTTCGCGAGCGCTATTTCGTGCAACAGGGCGACGAGTACCAGATCGGCGAACAGTTGCGCTCCCAGGTGCGCTTCGGCCAGGGTAACCTGCTCAGCGCCGAGAACATTGCCAACGCCGGTTTCTACGACGTGATTTTTTGCCGCAACCTGCTGATCTACTTCGACATCCCGACCACCGCGGCCGCGATCGCCAAGCTGTACGCGCTGCTGGCCGACGACGGCCTGCTGTTTGCCGGCTACGCCGAAGTGCCCTCGTTCTGCCAGAACCGGTTTGCCTCGCTGCGCCTGCCGGGCGCCTTCGCCCTGCACAAGAAAAGCCCGGCGGCCGGCGCGCCCGCCCCCAAGGCGCGCTGCGAGCCTGCCCCGGCGCGCGCGCGCAAAGGCGCCGCCGCGCCTGCCCCGCCAGCGGCCGCCAGGCCGGTCGCAAAGCCAGCCGCCGTCCCGGCCCCAAGCGAAGCGCCGAGCGTGGCCAGCCTGCTGGCGCAGGCGCGCACCCTGGCCGACCAGGGCGAACTGGCGGCCGCCGCCGCCACCTGCCATGCGGTGCTGGCCAGCGAGCCCGATTCGGCCGACGCCTATTTCATCCTGGGGATGGTGAGCGAGTGCGAGAAAAAAATCGGGGTGGCCGACGATTACTGGCGCCGCTGCGTCTACCTGCAGCCGGACCACTACGAAGCCTTGTGCCATCTGGCCCTGCTCACCGAGCAGGCCGGCGACGCCGCGCAGGCCGCCGCGCTCAGGCAACGCGCGGCGCGCATCTACCAGCGCCAGCAGCATGGCAGCTCCAGGAAAACCTCATGATGAACACGATACCCCTGCACCCGGTCCCGATGCACGACTGCTGGAACAAGATCGGGGTGACCGGCGACCAGAGCTGCGCGAAGCTCGAGCTGCACGTCCACTGCCGCAACTGCGAGGTGTATTCGGGCGCGGCCCAGCGCAACCTGCAGCGTCCCGTCAATGACGGCTACCGGGCCCATTGGGCCAGCCAGTTCCGCCTGCCGCTGGCCGGGCGCGACCCGGACGACAGCTCGGCACTGGTGTTTCGCATCGGGCGCGAATGGCTCGCGCTGCCGACCAGCATCTTCGCATCGGTGGCGCCGCAGGCGGCCAGCCACAGGCTGCCGCACCGCACCGGACGCGGCCTGATCGGGATCGTCAACGTGGGCGGCAAGCTGTATCCCTCGATGTCGCTGGCCGCCCTGCTCGGCATCGACGAACGGGACGCTCCGGCGCAGGCCGGCCGCCATACCTTCGCGCGCCTGCTGGTCATGCAATGGGAGGAACAGTCGTTCGCACTGCCGGTGGCCGACCTGCACGGCATCGTGCGCTATGCCAGCGGCGCGATGCTGGCGCCGGCCGCCACCATCAACAAGGGACTGGTGCGCTTTCTTACCGGCGTGGTCACGCAAGGCGAGATGCATATCGGCGTGCTCGACGCGGCCCTGCTGGGACATCAACTGACGAGGCTATTGCGATGAGCCAGGACCAGAACGGCGACCTGAGCCAGTTTTCCATGCTGGACCTGTTCCGCATGGAAGCCGAGGGCCAGACCCAGACCCTGACCGAGGGCCTGCTGGCGATGGAACGCGGCGCCGGCGACGCCGGCACGATCGAGTCGATGATGCGCGCGGCCCACTCGATCAAGGGAGCCGCCGCGATCGTCGGGCTGGACGTGGTGGTGCAACTGGCGCACGCGATGGAGGATGCCTTCGTCGCGGCCCAGCACGCCCGCCTGGAGCTGAACCCTGCCCGCATTGACGTGCTGCTGGCCGGGGTCGACCTGATCCTGCAGTTTTCCGCCCTGGCCGAGGCGCAAGTGGCCGCGTGGCTGGATCAGAACGCGGCGCGCATCGGCTCCACCCTGGCCTCGATCGCCGGTATCGGCCAGATCCGGTCGGCGCCGCCGCTGCCCGCCGCGCCCGCTCCTGCGCCCGAGCCGCCGGTCCCTCCCGAAGAAAGCGCGCCGCTGCGCCAGGCCGTGCCGGCGCCGGCCAAGGCGGCCTCGCAAAATTTCGACCGCCTGCTGGCGCTGGCCAGCGAAGCGCGCATCAACGCGCACCAGATGCATCCGTTCGTCCAGTCGCTGCAGCGCTTCAAGCGCAACCAGGGCAGCCTGATCCAGGCCATGGAACAGCTGCATGAAGCGCTGGTGCGCAGCGGCGCCGACCCGGCCCTGATCGAAAAATCGATGACCGCGCTGCATAAGAGCCATCCGCTCAAGCAGTTCATGCTCGAACACATGGCCGACATCGAGGCCTACGAACGGCGCCTGCTGGGCGGCTCGAAAGCGATGGTCGATGAAGTGCTGGCGCTGCGCATGCGCCCTTTCCGCGACGGCATCCAGGCCTTCCCGCGCATGGTGCGCGACCTCGCGCGCAGCCTGGGCAAGCAGGCGCAGCTGCACATCAGCGGCGAAGACACGCTGGTCGACCGCGACATCCTGGCCCGCATCGAAAGCCCGCTCAACCACATGCTGCGCAACGCGGTCGACCATGGCATCGAAACCCCGGCGCAGCGCAGCCTGGCCGGCAAACCGGCCATCGGCACCATCCACCTCGAGGCCAGGCACCGCGCCGGCATGTTCAGCATCGAGATCAGCGACGACGGCGCCGGCGTCGATGTCGAACGGATCCGCCACAATGTCGTCGCCCGCAACATGGCGGCGCCGGCCATGGCCGCCGCGCTCTCGCGCGCGGAACTGCTCGAGTTCCTGTTCCTGCCCGCCTTCAGCCTGAAGGACAGCGCCAACGAGATTTCCGGACGCGGCGTGGGGCTCGACATCGTGCACGAGACGATCCGCGCGCAAAACGGCACGGTGCGCATCGAATCGGAAGCGGGAGCCGGTTTCCGCACCTCGATCACGCTGCCGCTGACCCAGTCGATCGTGCGCGCGCTGGTGGCCGACGTGCAGGGCGAAGCGTACGCGATCCCGATCGTGAAGGTCGAGCGCGTGCTCAAGCTGGGACAGGACGCCATCCACACCCTCGAGAGCAAGCAGTTCTTCGATTTCGGCGGCGAACACCTGGGCCTGGTCTCGGCTGCGCAAGTGCTCGAACTGGGACAGATGCAGGCCGGCGCGGCCGAACTGGCGGTGGTGGTGATCGGTTCCGGCCTGCGCCGCTACGCGCTGGTGGTCGATGCCATCCGCGGCGAGCAAAGCCTGGCGGTGCAGGCGCTCGACCCGATTTTCGGCAAGATGCGCGACATCTCGGCCGCCGCCCTGCTCGACGACGGCGCGCCGGTCCTGATCCTGGACGTGCCCGACCTGCTGCTGTCGATCGACAAGCTGCTGCACGAGGGCGACCTGCACCAGCTGGCGCAGGCGGACCACCAGGCCAGCCGCAAGCTCAAGCGCATCCTGGTGGTGGACGATTCGCTGACAGCGCGCGAGATGGAACGCAAGCTGCTGCACGGGCGCGGCTACCAGGTCGACATCGCGATCGACGGCATCGACGGCTGGAACGTGGTGCGCAGCGGCGACTACGACCTGGTGATCACCGACGTCGACATGCCGCGCATGGACGGCATCGAGCTGGTTGGCCTGATCAAGAAGGACATCCACCTGCACAAGCTGCCGGTGATGATCGTGTCGTACAAGGACCGGCCCGAGGACCGCGCGCGCGGCATGACGGCCGGCGCCGATTACTACCTGACCAAGGGCAGCTTCCATGACGAAACCCTGCTCGACGCAGTGTTCGACCTGATCGGGGAGGCCGCGGCATGAGGATCGCCATTGCAAACGACGTTGCGATGGCCGCAGAAGCGCTGCGGCGCGTCATCGCCAGACGGCGCGAACACCGCGTGGTGTGGATCGCGCGCACCGGGCTCGAAGCGGTGCACATGTGCGCCGAGGAGCGCCCCGACCTGATCCTGATGGACCTGAACATGCCCGAACTGGACGGGGTCGAGGCCACCCGCCGCATCATGCAGCACACGCCGTGCGCGATCCTGGTGGTGACCGGATCGCCGCAGGATAACGTCGGCCAGGTGTTTCGCGCGCTTGGCGCCGGCGCGCTCGACGTGACCGCCACCCCGATCCTGGCCGGCGCCGCCGGGGGCGACGCCCAGCTGCTGGCGAAGATCAAGACAATCGGCAAGCTGATCCGCGTGAGCAGCGCCGAGGATCACGTTCCCGCAGCGCCGGCCGAAGCTGCCGCAGGCGCGGTCAAGCACCTGCTCGCGATCGGCGCCTCCACCGGCGGCCCGCTCGCGATCGCGAAAATCCTGTCCGGCTGGATCCCGGCGCCGGGCACCGCGATCGTGGTGGTGCAGCACATCGACGCCAATTTCGCCGGGCACCTGGCCAAGTGGCTGGGCGAGCAACTGCCGCTGCCGGTCAAGGTCATCGACGATGGCGATCCGCTCGAGCCGGGCACGGTGCAGATCGCGCGCACCAACAACCACCTGGTGCTGAGCGCGCGCCACCGCCTGCACTACGACGAAGTCCCGCGCGACTACGCCTACCGGCCCTCGGTCGATGTGTTCTTCAATTGCGTGGCGCGGCACTGGGAGGGCGAGGCCACCGGTGTGCTGCTGACCGGGATGGGACGCGACGGCGCCACCGGCCTGCTTGCCATGCGCGCTGCCGGAAAGAGCACGATCGCACAGGACCGCGCCAGCTGCGCCGTGTACGGAATGCCGCGTGCGGCGGCCGAAATGGACGCAGCACAACTAATTTTACCTCTGGACAACATAGGGCCGACTTTGCGCAGTAAAATTGGAGGCCTCGGCCAAACCTCGTACCGACACCAGTAAATTATTCCGATAGCAAGCCAAACCATGCCCGATCCAGCCCCCCCGACAGCCCAGTCCGACCAGAGCGCCAGCGGCCCGCAGGTGCGCGTCCTGATGGTCGACGACCAACTGATCGTGATCGAGGCGATCCGGCGCGCGCTCAGCGACCAGCCCGACATCGAATTCCACTACGTGACCAACGCCGGGGTGGCAGCGGCCGCCGCGCTCGACTGTCACGCCAGCGTGATCCTGCAAGACCTTGTCATGCCCGACATCGACGGCTTCGACGCGATCAGGCAATACCGCGCCGACCCGGTGCTGCGCCACGTGCCGGTGATCGTACTGTCGGCCCGGGAAGACCAGCAGGTCAAGGCGCACAGCTTCAGCGTGGGCGCCAACGACTACCTGGTCAAAATGCCCGACCGGGCCGAGCTGCTGGCGCGCTTGCGCTATCATTCGGCCTGCCACCTGATCCGGCTCGAGCGCGACGATGCGCTGCGCCGGCTCGGCGAGGCCCGGCAGCAACTGGCTGCCGCCAACGCAGCGCTGCAACCACCCGGCGCCGGCACCGATTAAAAACAACGCAAACAAGGAAAACATGAGTACGCTTCAAAACGCCACTGTCACCAAGAAATCGAACATTTATTTTGACGGAAAATGCGTCTCGCACGCGCTCCTGCTGGCAGACGGCAGCAAGAAAACGGTGGGCGTGATTTTTCCGTCCAGCCTGACGTTCAACACCGGCGCGCCCGAGACGATGGAAATCGTGGGCGGAAAATGCCGCGTGCGGCTGGCCGGCGAGCAGCAATGGCAAAGCTATGCGGCGGGCCAGCAATTCCAGGTGGGCGCCAACACCAGCTTCGAGATCGAGACCACCGAGACGCTCGATTACGTCTGCCATTTCGGCTAAGCCGACACAGCGCCTGCGTTAAAAGGGGCAGCGTTCGCGGCGCGGCACTGCCGCGAGGCGAACCGACCCCATGTGGCGCCGTTGATGCAGACCTAGACTAGACAAACACCGGCTCGGTCTCGAGCATCACCCCGTAGCGCTGCGCCACGTCGGCCTGGATCGCGCGCGCCAGCGCCACCACTTCCTCGCCGCGCGCGCCGCCGTTGTTGACCAGCACCAGCGCCTGCTTCGCATACACTCCCGCCTTGCCCAGGCTCCTGCCCTTCCAGCCGCATTGGTCGATCAGCCAGCCGGCCGCCAGCTTTTCGCTGCCGTCGCCCTGGGCGTGATGCACCAGCGCGGGAAAAGCCTCCAGCAGGCGCGCGCACTGCTCGCGCGACACCACCGGATTCTTGAAAAAACTGCCGGCGTTGCCAATCAGCGCCGGGTCGGGCAGCTTGCTGCGCCGGATCGCCACCACCGCGTCGCTGACCTGGCGCGCGCTGGGCGCGCCGATGCCGGCCCCGGCCAGCGCCTGCGCCAGCTCGGCGTAGCGCAGGTTGGGCTGCCAGTGCCTGGGCAGCGCGAAGGTCACGTCGAGGATGACCAGCCCGGCGCCGTCGGCATGCTTGAACACGCTGTCGCGGTAGCCGAAGCGGCACTGCCGCGCATCCATGCTGCGGCTGTGCCCGCTGGCCAGCTCGTACACCGTCAGGCTGTGCAACAGGTCGCGCGTCTCGGCGCCGTACGCGCCGATGTTCTGGATCGGGGCCGCCCCCACCGTGCCTGGGATCAGCGCCATGTTTTCTAGCCCGCCCAGTCCTTGCCCGAGCGTCCACTGCACGAAGCCGTGCCAGTTCTCGCCGGCCGCCGCGCGCACCAGCGTGTGGGTCGCGCTGCTGCCCACCACGGCGCGCCCCTGCATCGCCATGTGCAGCACCAGGCCGTCGAAGTCGCCCGTGAATACGATGTTGCTGCCGCCCCCGAGCAGCAGGCGCGGCAGGCGCGCGAGCGCCGGATCGGCCATCGCGCCGGCCAGGTCAGGCACGCCCTGCACCGGCAGGTAGGCAAGCGCCTGGGCCTCGATTCCGAAGGTATTGAGCGACTTGAGGGGGAAATTGTGGACGACGGCAGGGTGTGCGTGCATGGGATGGGGCTTTTTTGGGCGATTATAGTGGCTAAGTCATGAATTTCGGCGTTTTCCGCGCGGCAGCGGGGCCAATGTCCGTTAAAATATCGTCCATTCATAAATTTGCAAGCCAAAGGAAAGATTATGCCATCGTTTGATGTCGTCTCCGAAGCAGACATGATCGAAGTGAAGAATGCGGTCGAGCAGTCGAACAAGGAAATCACCACCCGCTTCGATTTCAAGGGCAGCTCGGCCAAGGTCGAGCAGAAGGACAACGAGCTGACCGCGTTCGCCGATTCCGACTTCCAGCTGTCGCAGGTGCGCGACGTGCTGACCAATAAGCTCAGCAAGCGCAAGGTCGACGTGCGCTTCCTCGACGCCGGCAAGATCGAGAAGATCGGCGGCGACAAGGTCAAGCAGCTCATCAAGATCAAGAATGGCATCGAAACCGAGGACGCGAAGAAAATCGTGCGCGTGCTCAAGGACAGCAAGATGAAGGTCCAGGCCAGCATCCAGGGCGAGGCCGTGCGCGTGACCGGCGCCAAGCGCGACGACCTGCAGGCCGCCATGGCCTTGCTGCGCAAGGATGTACCCGACATGCCCTTGGAATTTAACAACTTCCGCGATTGAGCATGGCATAACCAACTCCCGCCTTAAGGAGCCCGCTTGCGCTTGGGGTAGAATTGAGGCTGCGCAAACGGTCCTGACATGGGCCGGCCTGGCGCAATCGGTAAAACTCGGTAGTCTAAGGATAGCAATGAAACGTGTTGATGATTTCCGCCTGCGTCTGGGCAACAAGGAATATGTGCCCATCATGATAGGCGGAATGGGCGTCGATATTTCAACCTCGGAACTGGCGCTCGAAGCGGCGCGCCTTGGCGGCATCGGCCATATTTCCGACGCCATGGTGCAGGACGTGTCCGACCGCAAGTTCGACACCAGCTTCGTGAAAGAAAAAACGAAGACCTACAAGTTCAACATCAACAACATGGACAAGGCGGTGGTGCAGTTCGACCTGGCGCGCCTGGCCGAGGCCACTGCCCTGCACGTGGGCAAGACCATGGAAGCGAAGCGCGGCGATGGCCTGATCTTCGTGAACTGCATGGAAAAGCTGACCATGAACGCGCCGCGCGAAACCTTGCGCACGCGCCTGGCCGCCGCGCTCGACGCCGGCATCGACGGCATCACCATGTCGGCCGGCCTGCACCTCGGTTCCTTCGCCCTGATCGCCGACCACCCGCGCTTTCGCGACGCCAAGCTGGGCATCATCGTGTCCTCGCTGCGCGCGCTGCAACTGTTTCTGCGCAAAATTTCCAAGCTCGACCGCCTGCCCGACTTCATCATCGTCGAAGGCCCGCTGGCCGGCGGCCACCTCGGTTTCGGACTCGACTGGGCCGAATACGACCTGCATACCATCATGGACGAGATCCATGCCTTCCTGCGCGCCGAACAGCTGAGCATTCCCTTGATCGCCGCCGGCGGGATCTTCACCGGCACGGACGCGGTCGGCTTCCTTGAAAAAGGCGCCGGCGCGATCCAGGTGGCGACCCGCTTCACCATGACGCACGAGTGCGGCCTGCCCGAGAAGGTCAAGCAGGAGTACGTGAAGGCAACCGAGGACGACATCATCGTCAACGGCATCTCGCCCACCGGCTACCCGATGCGCATGCTCAGGAACACGCCGGCGATCGGCTCGGGCATCCGCCCGGGCTGCGAATCCTACGGCTACCTGCTGGACGCGACCGGCAACTGTGCCTACATCAATTCCTACAACCGTGAAGTACTGGCCAATCCCGACGCCAAGGCGGTGGTGGTGATGGACAAGACCTGCCTGTGCACGCACATGCGCAACTTCAACTGCTGGACCTGCGGCCACTATACCTACCGCCTGAAGGACACCACCCACAAGCGCGAGGACGGCTCCTACCAGATGCTGTCGGCCGAACATGTGTTCAAGGACTACCAGTTCAGCGTCGACAACCAGATCGCGCTGCCGGCCAAAGAGGAAGTGATCGAGGCCTGATCCGCGCGGCGGCGGCGGCATCGAAACGGCACAGCTCCAAAGGCTGTGCCGTTTTTTTGTGCCGTTCGCATAAAACCTTGCGCAGCGTGGAGGTTTGCGCACACTGGCAACTCTTGACGGAACAACGCCGAACCGGCTCAGTCCAATAACGGCGGGGGCCTGTGCCCGCCTCGCGGATCGACCGTTCGAAAGAGGTAACCCATGTCCGCCAGCGAAGCGAAGGAGCGTGCCGCCTTCCTGACCGATGCGTCCGGCACTATCGATACCTGGAACGCGGCCTGCCAGCGCATGTTCGGCTTCGCGGCCGAGGCCATCGTGCATCGTCCCGTCGCCACCTTGCTGGCGCTGCCGTCGCGCCAAGCGAACGAAGCACAGTGGAGCGAAGCGGCCTGCCAGCCCATCACGCAAACGCTCGACATCCTGCGCGCCGACGGCAGCACCCTGCCGGCCGACCTGACGCTGGCCCCCCAGTACCACGAAGACGGCAGCTTTCGCGGCTGTGTGGCCTGCTTTGCCCTCGACGAGGCCGCCAACGAGGCCACATCGGAAGAAGAACTGGTGGGACGCACACCGCTCAAGTCCATTGTCGACCTGTTCGTGGGCACCTTTGTCATCATCAACAAGGCCGGGCATATGGTGTTGTGGAACAAGAACATGGAGCAGGTCACGCAGATGGCCCCGGCCGAAATGCGCGCGGCATACGCGCCCGACCTTCTCGGCCGGCACCAGCGCGACCTGGCCGTGGAAAAACTGCGGCAGGTGTTCGAGCAGGATGCCGAAGTGCTGATGGAGGCCGATTTCCGCGCGCGCGACGGACACAGTACGCCCTACCTGTTTTCGGGCAAGCGCATCAAGTGCGGCGAGACCTACTACGTGTGCGGCATGGGGCTCGACATCTCCAACCGCCGCCGCCAGGAAGAACAGCTGCGCCTGCGCGAGCGCGCCCTGCATGCCGCCAGCAACGGCATCATCATCACCCGCTACGCCGGGCGCGACAACCCGATCGAATACGTCAATCCCGCCTTCGAGCGCATCACCGGCTACCTCGAGAGCGAAGTGATGGGGCGCGACTCGCGTTTCATGGCCGCGCCCGGGCTCGACGAGGCCGAGCGCGCCAGCCTGCGCAGCGCCATCGGCGAACGGCGCGAGGCCCACGTGATCTTCCGTAACCTGCGCAAGGGGGGCGAGGTGTTCTGGAACGACCTGAGCATCACCCCGGTCTCCGACGAGAGCGGCAACGTGACCCACTTCATCGGCGTCATCACCGACGTGACCGCCTCGAAGCAGCGCACCGCCCACCTCGAGCACGAGGTCAACCACGACGCGCTGACCGGTCTGGCCAACCGCAACCTGCTGTGGGACCGGCTGGAACAGGCCCTGCACGTGGCCCAGCGCAACAAGACCATGGTGGCAACCGTACTTATCGACCTGGACAATTTCAAGCACATCAACGACAGCTGGGGCCACGAGGCTGGCGACGAAGTGCTCAAGGCGGTGGCCAAGCGCCTGCAGGCCTCGGTGCGCGACAGCGACACGGTGGCGCGCCTGTCCGGCGACGAATTCGTGCTGGTGCTGGCCAACCAGCCCTCGCTGCGCTTTACGGTGCGCATGATCGAACGCGTGCGCGACGCCATGGCGCGCCCGGTCGGCTTCGACAGCCGCGAAATCCCGGTCGGCGCGAGCGTGGGGGTGAGCATGTATCCGCACGACGGCGCCAGCGTGTTCGACCTGGTGCGCGCGGCCGACGTGGCGATGTACCATGCCAAGGCATCCGAAAAAAAATCGGAGGCGCAGTTCTTCTCGCCCGACATGACATCGACCACCGAGGCCAAGCACAAACTGGAAGCGGACATGCGCGCCGCGCTCGAGCGCAACGAAATCTTCCTCGTGTTCCAGCCCAGGATGGACCTGAAAACCGGGCGCGTCGACGCGGTCGAGGCGCTGCTGCGCTGGCATCACCCCGAGCAGGGCATGCTGCTGCCTGCGGCCTTCCTGCCGGAAGCGGAAGAAAATGGCATGATCGTGCCCATCGGCTGGCGCGTGTTCGAGCAGGTGTGCGCCTTGCTGCGAGAGCTCAGGGAGGCTGGCTTTGCCGAGATATGCGTGTCGATGAACGCGGTCTACCGCGAGTTCTGCGAGCAAAATTACATTGCCGGCATCTGCGACAAGCTCAACGAGTTCGGCCTGCTGCCGCGCACCCTGGAACTCGAATTCAGGGAGGAACACCTGCTGCGCAACCCCCAGGTCAGCCGCGAGGTGGCCGCCCAGATGCGCGAGCTGGGCTTGAAGCTGTCGATCGACAACTTCGGCGATGGCGCCGTCAGCCTCGCGCAGCTCCAGCAGCTCGGCGCCACGCACCTCAAGATGAACCAGGGAACAGTGCGCGAGATCCGCCCCGAGACCGGCTCCGGGCCGATGGCGAAAGCGCTGATCGACATCGGGCACAACCTGAACATGCAGGTGGTGGCGCAAGGGGTCGAGACGCGCGCCCAGATGGAGTTCCTGAAATCGAACGGGTGCGACGCGATGCAGGGCCTGTACTTCAGCGAACCGCTGTCCCTCGACGCCCTCAAGCTGCTGCTGCAGGGGCAGGCAAGCGACTAACGCGGCCAGCGGCAAGCGGCGATGAAATTTTCCGACTTCATCCGCACCAATATGGAGCGCATCCTCGATGAGTGGGAATGCTTCGCGCGCGACATTCCCAGCGCCAGCCAGCTTGAAGCGAAAACGCTGCGCGACCATGCCAAGGGCATCCTGACGGCGATTGCCGCCGACCTCGAACAGCCCCAGACGCCCGACCAGCAAAATCTGAAAGCGAAGGGCCGCGCGCCGCCCAGCCTGTCCGAGACCGAGGCCGCAATGCACGGCGCCGCGCGCGTGTCGGAGGGCTTTTCCGTGACCGACACGATGGCCGAATTTCGCGCCCTGCGCGCCAGCGTGCTGCGCATGTGGAGCGAGTTCGATCCCGGCGCGCACGGCGACACCAATGACCAGATCACGCGCTTTAACGAAGCGATCGACCAGGCCGTGTTCGAATCGCTGGCGCGCTACTCGGTCGACCGCGAGCGCCACACCCGGCTGTTCGATGCGCTGCTGGCATCCTCGCCCGACCTCAATTTCATCGTCGAGCCCGGCGGCAGGCTGCTCTACACGAACAAGGCCTTCGCCGCCTTGTACAAGGTGACGCCGAGCGAATTGACCGGCAAGAACCTGTTCGTGCTGTGCGCCCCGGTGGCCGCGGAGCTGCAGCTGCATGTGCACGGGACCGCCAAGACGGGCGCGCCCTACCGCGGGGAAATGCTGTACAAACTGTCCTTGGGCAAAGAGCTGGCCTATGAATACCTGCTGATGCCGGTGATCGACCAGCGCGGCCAGGTGGAAGCGGTGGCCGGTTCGGCGCGCGACATCACCGAACGCAAGGCAACGGAAGAACGAATACGGCGCAGCGCCAATTACGATTCGCTCACCGGGCTGCCCAACCGCAGCCTGTTCCTCGACCGCCTCGAGCATGAAGTGAAACACGCGGCCCGCACCGGCCTGCCGCTGGCGCTGCTGTTCATCGATCTCGACGGTTTCAAGGAAGTCAACGACCGGCTCGGGCACGCGGCCGGCGACGAACTGCTGCGCCAGGCGGCGCAGCGCATCCATGCCTGCGTGCGCGACACCGACACCGTGGCGCGCCTGGGCGGCGACGAATTCACCGTGATCCTTACCGATGTCACCCAGGCCGCCCACATCGATGTGCTGGCGCAGGAAATCCTCGACGCCCTGAACAAGCCGTTCGCGCTGATGCACGCCCAAGCGTCCATTTCCGGCAGCATCGGCATTACCCTCGCCCCGCAGGACGGCGTCTCGCCCGACGCCCTGGTGCGCAACGCCGACCTGGCCATGTACGTGGCCAAGAACGCCGGGCGCAATGGCTACCGCTTCTTCACCGGGCAGATGGCCCAGCCGCATTGAGCATTCCAGCGCCCCGATCCTGCAGCCTGTCGCAAACGGCTGGCCCGGCGGCGGGCGATGCCATAAAGTTGCATTGTCCCAACAACATCTGTCGCGGGAAACCGGAAATTTTGCTGCGCGCGCCGCACTTGGCCTTACACTCGGCACGCAAGCCATTTCGATTGACGACGGAACTTTACTCACCATGCAAGCACGGCAACCTCCCGAACACCGATACTCGAGCTTTCTGGCGTGGCTGCAGCGCAGCTTCGACCTGACCACGACCTGGGTCACACAGTTGTCTTGGTGGAAATTTTTCCTGTTCGCGGCGCTGGCCCTGGTGGCCGGATCGATCCTGCAGGACGAGCTGTTCTCGGGACCGGCCGAAGAAGTCGTGGTGCGAGCCGACAAGCATGCCAAAAAACGCGACAAGATCGACAGCAGCATCACGATCGACGACAGCGGCATTCACTTCAATCCGCGCACCAGGAACAAGGGCGTGCTGCCGCCCGAAGCGCCGCTCCCGCCGCAGGGCGAGGCAACGCCAACGCCGCCGGCGCCGCGCGCCGACAGCACCGACAAATCGGTGCACATCGAGCTGCCGCCGCAGATCGGCGAAGAACTCTCGAACGCGATCGAGGCGGCCGTGGACGACGCCGCGGAACAGAAAGTGACGCGCTATCACAAGCAGGCCTCGACCTGGTTCAAGAGCTTCGTATGGCTGCTGGTGCTGGCCCTGTTCGCCACCAAGGCGCTGGTCGGCGGCAAGAAGCGCGCCGAAGCGCAAACCCAGAGCGCGAACGCGGCGGCCGAACGCGAATCCATGCAGCGCCAGTTGTCGGAAGCGAAGATGCAGATGATGCAGGCCCAGGTCGAGCCTCACTTCCTGTTCAACACCCTCGCTTCCGTGGAACACCTGATCGAGACCGACCCGCCGCGCGCCTCGGCCATGCAGCGCAGCCTGATCCAGTACCTGCGCGCGGTGCTGCCGCAGATGCGCGACAACGCCGTGATCACCAACCTCGGGCGCGAGGTGGACATGGTGAGCGCCTACCTGAACCTGCTCAAGATGCGCATGGAAGAACGCCTGACGGTCGATCTGCAGGTGCCGGACGGGCTGCGCAGCGCCGCCTTCCCGCCCATGATGCTGCAATCGATGGTGGAAAACGCCATCAAGCACGGACTCGAGTGCAAGCCGGAAGGCGGCAAGCTCAAGATCGTGGCCGAAGTGGCCCACAACAAGCTGCGCGTGATCGTCAGCGACGACGGGGTCGGCTTCGGGGTGGTGCCCAGCGACGGCACCGGGCTCGGGCTGATGACGATCCGCGAACGCCTCAAGCTGCTGCACGGCGATCAGGGCCAGTTGCACATCGCGCCGAACAGCCCGTCCGGGGTGATCGCCACGGTGGAAGTGCCGTACCAGCTGGCGCGCCAGGGCTGACCAAGGAATCGATTGATTAAACCGCTGATTCATTGAATAATCGACACTCTTACTTTTTGCCTGCCCGACCATGCCAACTGCGATTATTGCCGACGACGAAAGACTGATGCGCGACCAGTTACGCCTGCGCCTGAACCAGGCGTGGCCCGAGCTCGAGATCGTGGGCGAGGCGAAAAATGGCGACGAGGCGGTCGAGCTGGTGGCCCGCCTCAAGCCCGACCTGACCTTCCTCGACATCCGCATGCCCGGCAAGACCGGGATGGAAGCGGCCAGCGCCATCGGCGCGGCGAGCACGATCGTGTTCGTGACTGCCTACGACCAGTATGCGGTCGAGGCATTCGAGCGCGGCGCCGTCGATTATGTGCTCAAGCCGCCCGAGCAGGAGCGCCTGCAGCTGACCGTGGACCGCCTCAAGAGCCGCCTCGCCAAGCCCAGGGAAGCGGTCAACGACAGCGTGACGGCGATGCTGTCGCAGCTGGCCGAGAAAATGGCGGCCCCCAAGCCGGCCTACCTGCAATGGATCCAGGCCAGCATCGGCCAGGACCTGCGCATGATCCCGGTCGAAGAGATCCTGTTCTTCCGTTCCGACGAAAAATACACCTGCGTGCAGACCGACCGCTTCGAAGCCCTGATCCGCAAGCCGGTGCGCGACCTGGCCGAGGAACTCGACCCGGCCCTGTTCTGGCAGATCCACCGCGCCACCCTGGTCAATGTGAACGCGATCGAAGGCGTCACGCGCGACATTCGCGGGCGCCATCTGGTGTTAATCAAGGGAAAGCCGGACAAGCTCGAGGTCAGCCGTAGTTTCTTGCACCTGTTCAAGCAAATGTAAGTCACATTCCCCCCTGCCGCCCCCGCCCTCCTTGTGCCGCATCAAGCATGGAAAGCGGGCGCACCTTATCTTAAAGGCGGGTCTGCCTTCGCGGGCCATCGACGGCAGGCGCGTCCATGAACCTAATGCGTACTCCCCGCTTCCTGAGCGCGAGACCGATGCTGCTGGCGCTCGGATTCCTCGGCGGGCAATTGCTCGCGCGCGCGCTGGCGCCGCGCCCGAGCCTGCCGCGGCTGGCGCGCGGCACGCGCAGCCTGCGCCGCAGCCGCGACATCATCTACAACGCCAGCGAAGCGATCATCTCGACCGACGAAGCGCAAACCATCGTGCGGGCCAACCCTTCCGCGGCCGCCATGTTCGCCACCACGGTGCGCGACATGCAGGGCAAGGCCCTTGGCAGCTTCATCCACGCCCAGCCGGCCGGCAGCGACCTGTCGACCACCTACTTCGGCGACGCCGGCGGGCGTGCCGGGCGCCGCGCCACCGATTACGCCGTCACCGGCATCAAGGCCAGCGGCGAAACCTTCCCGCTCGAAGGCTCGATCTCGAGCACCGTCGAGGACGGCAAGCCGATCCACACCATCATCTTGCGCGACATCACCGAGCGCCAGCAGGTGCAGGAAAAACTGTCGCGCTCGCACGCGCAGCTGCGCCAGCTCTCGGCGGCGCTGCAGACCATCCGCGAAGAAGAACGCGCCCACATCGCGCGCGAGCTGCACGACGACCTGGGACAACTGCTGGCCTCGCTGCGCATGGACCTGGCGCTGCTGCAGCGCGAACCGGCGGCCAGCCCGAACAGCCTGCGCATCATGCAGGGCATGGAGGAACGCCTGCTGACGGCGATCACCTCGCTGCGCCGCATCGCCACCAACCTGCGCCCGCGCGCGCTCGACGAGGGCGGCCTGTTTTTCGCGCTGCAGGGCCTGCGCGACGACTTCGTCGAGCGCCATGCGATTGCCTGCGCGCTGTACGCGGACGAAGCCGAACTGCGGCTCGACGACGCCACCAGCACCGCCATCTTCCGCATCGTGCAAGAGGCGCTGACCAATATCGCGCGCCATGCCGAGGCCACCAACGTGACCATGAATTTATACCGCACCGACGGCCAGCTCCTGATCACGATCCGCGACAACGGGCGCGGGATCGCCGCGGCCGACATGGAGAAGGCCGAATCGCTGGGACTGATCGGGATGCGCGAACGGGTGTGGGCGATGCACGGCGAGATCACGGTCGGCGCCGACGAGCCGCCGGGAACCCGGATCGACATCGTGCTGCCGGTGCCGCCGCGCGAGCCGTGATGCGCGCGCAGCGGCAAGGGGCGATGGCGGCCCCTTCAGGCTTGCTCAATCAGAACTTGTGTGACACGCCAAGCTGGACCGAGCTGGCGTGCGCCACCTGCTCGCGGCCCACGTAGGCGTACAGGTCGGTACGCTTGGACAGGTGGTGGTCATAGCCGAAGCCTGCCTGCTTGACCTTTTCCAGGCCGCTCACGATGTTGTTGCTCTGTGTCTGGCGCGACACCACCGCGTGCAGGTCGCCCTGGCCCAGCTTGTAGTTCAGTCCAAGCAGGTAGCCGGTGAACTTGCCTTTCGCCGCCACGTCGGTGTCGCCCTTGGCATACGCGGCGGTGATGGTCGCATCGCCGACCTTGTAGCCGGCGCCAAGCGTGTACATCGTCGCATCGACCGCGCTTGCGCTGGTCTGGGCCGCCTTCTCGTAGCCTGCGTGCAGGCTGAGCGGACCCTGGTCATAGGTGGCCAGCAGGTCGATGCCGGCATCGGCGCCCTTGACTTCGCTTAGCACGTACTGCACACCGGCCCCGAAACCATTCAATTTTGGGGTAGTGTAGGTCAACGCATTGCTCACGCGCGAGCTGCCCACGCCCACGCGCATCATGTTTTCATTGATCTTGCCGATCACGCCGTCGGCCTTGAACGGCTCGACCCGGCCAAGGGCGCCATCGACCATATTCTTGGTGCGGCCCGCGATCACGGTGCCGAAAGCGCCGGTGAAGCCGACGTTGGCCTGGCGCTCGAACAGCGCACCTTGCTGCGCGCCTGTGTCGGCCTGGATCTGGGTTTCCAGGTTGAAGATCGCTGTCAGGCCGCCGCCGAGGTCTTCGGCGCCGCGAAAGCCCAGGCGCGACAAGTGGTTTTCCCGCAGTACCAGCGGTTTGTTGGTGATCTTGGCGTAACCGAGGTCAACCACACCATAGACGGTCACGTTCGATTGGGCTTGGGCCGCGCTGGCCAGTACGGCGAGGACGAGTGCTGCGAGGATTGTTTTTTTCACTGGATGGTCACTTGAAGTTGAGGGAGTAATGCGCTGCTGTCCAAGCGAATGATGCAGCGCAAATACTTCAAGATGATGACATTTTGAAACTTTTTAATCCATGCGCTGCATCAAGACCGAGAGACCCTGAGCTTTGTCGCGCAATGGAAGCTATTTCAGGCGGCAGGTGAGCAGCCAGTAATACTCGAGCCGCACGATCCTGATCTCGCGCACCGACGAGGCGAGCTTCTTGCGCAGCGCACTGTCGGAAGGATAGGTCTTCGGGATTTCATAGCGCTGGCCATCGGGCGCGGTGCGGATCTGGTAGGTATTGCCCTCCATGTCGGTGCGCGCCACGGTCTCGCTGCTGCCTTCCACATAGGCATCGTCGAGCAGCACGATCAGCAGGTCCCGGCCAAGCTTGCTGCGCAGCTGCGCCAGGAAGCGCTCCTGCTGCTCGCGTTTCACATGCGACCACCAGAAGCCGATGAACACGGCCGTAAAGCTGCCGATGTCGTCCGGCAGCGCGAAGGCGTCGGCGACACGGAACTGCACCTTGTCGGCCGGCAGCGCGCGCAGCTTGCCCAGAGCGATCATTTCAGGATTGATATCGGTGGCCAGCACCGCTTCGGCGCTGGTGGCGATCACGCGCGTCCAGTAACCGGTGCCGCAGGCCAGCTCGAGCACGACATGGCCGCGCAGCGCCTGCGCCACCTGCTCGCGCATCGCGGCCAGGTCATGCTGGCGCTCGGGCTTGTCGTAGACGCGGTCGTGGTTCGCTGCGCTCTTGGCGTAGTACTGGGCGGATTGTTCGGTGATCATATTCTCGTTCTTTGCTTGTGTTGGTGCTGCTTACAGCTCGTAGTTGTCTTTGTTGCCGCTCATGGCCGACTCGACCAGCTTGCGGTTCAGGGTCGGCGCCAGCAGCTCGATGAAGGTGTAGACATAGCTGCGCAGGTAAGAGCCCTGCTTGACGGCCACGCGCGACACGTTCATGCCGAACAGGTGCCCCACGGAAATGGCGCGCAGGTTCTTGTCGCGCTCCGGATCGAACGCCATGCCCGCTATGATACCAACGCCCATGCCAAGTTCGACATAGGTCTTGATCACGTCGGCGTCGATCGCTTCGAGCAGCACGTCCGGTTTCAGCCCGCGCAGGCCGAAGGCATGGTCGATCTTGCTCCTGCCGGCAAACGCGCTGTCGTAGGTGATCAGCGGGTAGCTCGCGATTTCCTCGAGCGACACCGCCTTCGACCTGAGCAGGGGATGGTCGGGCCCGACCACCACCACATGCTCCCATTGGTAGCATGGCAAGGTGATCAGACCGTCAACGGCCGAAATCGACTCGGTCGCGATCGCCAGGTCGGCCTGGTCGCCCTTGACCATCTCCGCGATCTGGCGGGGATTACCCTGAAGCAACGACAGGCGCACCTTGGGATACTTGAGCATGAAGGCCTGCACCACCTTGGGCAGGATGTAGCGCGCCTGGGTATGGGTGGTGGCGATGGTGAAGCTGCCGCTGTCCTGGGCCGCGTACTCCTTGCCGATGCGCTTGAGGCTGTCGATCTCCTGCATGATCAGCTCGACCGAACCGAGCACCAGGCGCCCGGGCTCGGTCAGGCCACGGATGCGCTTGCCGTGGCGCGTGAAGATATCGACGCCCAGCTCCTCCTCGAGCTCGATGATCGCCTTGGACACCCCCGGCTGCGAGGTAAACAGCGCCTTGGCGGCATCGGTCAGGTTGAAGTTCTGGCGCACGGCCTCGCGCACGAAGCGCAGTTGATGCAGGTTCATTGCCACTTTTCTCAAGAAATATGCCCAGCCTCCATTTTATAAGAATGCTTATGCCTGATACGCATATAAGCAAATAAATTCTTAGTTGTTTGGAATATAGGAGGAATTTATTACGATGGGCGCTAGTTTGGGGGGAGTGGTTTACCCCCGGGGCCCGGAAACCGACCGTAAAAATTAGGATTCAAACATGTATCGCTACGATCAATACGACCATCTTATCGTCAAGGAACGCATCGCGCAGTACCGCGACCAGGTGCAACGCCGCATCAACGATGAGCTGACCGAGGAAGAATTCCTGCCGCTGCGCCTGCAAAATGGCCTGTACATGCAGCGCCACGCCTATATGTTCCGCATAGCGATACCGTACGGCATGCTGGCCTCGCGCCAGATGCGCATGTTCGCGCACTGCGCGCGCAAGTACGACCGCGGCTACGGCCATTTCACCACGCGCCAGAACATCCAGTTCAACTGGCTCGAGCTCGAACGCACGCCCGACATGCTGGCCGACCTGGCCTCGGTCGAGATCCACTCGATCCAGACCTCGGGCAACTGCATCCGCAACACCACCACCGACGAATTCGCCGGTGTCGCGGCCGACGAGATCATCGATCCACGCCCCTACTGCGAAGTGCTGCGCCAGTGGAGCACCTTCCATCCCGAGTTCATCGCCTTGCCGCGCAAGTTCAAGGTCGCCATCAACGGCGCCGTGCAAGACCGCGCCGCGATCGCGATCCACGATATCGGCCTGACGGTGCGCTACAACGAGGACGGCGAGATCGGCTTCCAGGTCATGGTCGGCGGCGGCATGGGCCGCACCCCGATCCTGGGCAGCGTGGTGCGCGAGTTCCTGCCGTGGCGCCACATGCTCACCTATATCGAAGCGATCATGCGCGTCTATAACCAGTACGGCCGGCGCGACAACAAGTTCAAGGCGCGCATCAAGATCCTGCTCAAGGCGGTCGGGGTGGAAGAATTCACCCGCATGGTCGAGGAAGAATGGCTCGACCTGAAGGACAGCCCTTCCACCCTCACCGACGAGGAAATGGCGCGCGTGTCGGCCTACTTCACGCCGCCGGCCTACGCCAGCCTGCCCAATATCGATCCGCTGGCGGCGCACGCCGACAACAAGGCCTTCGCCAACTGGCTCAAGCGTAACGTTAAGCCGCACAAGGTGCCAGGCTACGCCGCCGTGGTGCTCTCGCTCAAGAAGACCGGGGTGCCGCCGGGCGACGCGACGGCCGAGCAGATGGACTTCATCGCCGACCTGTCGGACCGCTACAGCTTTGGCGAACTGCGCGTGACGCACGAACAGAACCTGGTGCTGGCCGACGTCGAGCAGACGCTGTTGTTCCAGCTGTGGCAGGAAATCAAGGCGCGCGGCCTGGCCACGCCGAACATCGGCCTGCTGACCGACATCATCTGCTGCCCGGGCGGCGACTTCTGCTCGCTCGCCAACGCCAAGTCGCTGCCGATCGCCGCCGCCATCGCGGAGCGCTTCGACAACATCGACTTCCAGCACGACATCGGCGAGATCGAACTCAATATTTCCGGCTGCATCAACGCCTGCGGTCATCACCACGTCGGCAACATCGGCGTGCTGGGCGTGGACAAGGATGGCAGCGAGTGGTACCAGGTCTCGATCGGCGGCGCGCAGGGCAACAACTCCTCGCTCGGCAAGATCATCGGCCCGTCGTTCTCGTCGCTGCAGATGCCGGAAGTGATCGAGCGCCTGCTCAAGGTGTACGTGCGCGAGCGCATCGAGGACGAACGCTTCATCGACACCGCGCAGCGCCTCGGGATCGCGCCGTTCAAGGAACATGTGTACGCCACGCCGATCAAGGTGGGCCAACTGGTTGGGGAAGACGAATATGCTTGAAGCAAACAAGAAACTGATCATCAGGAACCGCGCCGTGGTCGAAGACGACTGGACGCTGCTGCGCCCTGAAGCGGGCCAGGATGCGGCCACGCTTGCCGTCCCGGCCGGCAAGGTGATCGTGCCGCTGGCCGTATGGCAGGCGCAGCGCGAAACGCTGCAAGCGCGCGCCGAGATCGGCGTATGGCTGGCCGCCGACGAGCGTCCCGAAGTGCTCAAGGACGAACTCGGCAAGTTCGCCGTGATCGCGGTCGACTTCCCGAAATTCACCGATGGGCGCGGCTACTCGATCGCCTACAACCTGCGCATGCGCCTGGGCTACCGGCGCGAGCTGCGCGCCATCGGCGACGTGCTGCGCGACCAGCTGTTCTCGATGCAGCGGGTCGGCTTCGACGCCTACGACACCCGTCCCGACCGCAGCATCGACGACGCGCTCAAGGGCCTGACCGTGTTCTCCGAAACCTACCAGGCCTCGGTCGACCAGAAGCTGCCCCTGTACCGCCGCCACCAGCGCGACGTGCGCGCCGAGAGCGGCGACGTCGGCTACGGCATCTGACGGGAGCGCGCATGAACGACATGACCGCCCTCGTCGCCGCCACCGGCCAAACGCTCGAGCGCATCGCTCTTGAATATTCGCCTGCCGTGTTTGCATCGAGCCTGGCCGCCGAAGACATGGTGCTGACCGACCTGATCCTCAAAGCCGGCCTGCCGATCGCAATCTTCTCGCTCGAAACCGGGCGCCTGCATCCCGAGACGCTGGCGGTGCTCGACAAGGTCAAGGCAAGCTATGGCTACGAGATCACGCTGTACCGTCCCCAGACCGAAGCGGTGGACGCCTATGTTGCGCAGAACGGGCTGAATGCCTTCTACGACAGCGTCGAGATGCGGCGCGAATGCTGCCGCGTGCGCAAGGTCGAGCCGCTCGGGCGCGCCCTGGCCGGCAACAAGGCATGGGTGACCGGCCAGCGCCGCGCCCAGTCCACCACGCGCGCCGAGCTGCATGTCGAAGAACACGACGCCGCGCATGGCATGACCAAGTTCAACCCGCTGGCCGACTGGTCGGAAGACGATGTGTGGAACTACATCCGCGTCAACGGCGTTCCGTACAACGCACTGCACGACCAGGGCTATCCCTCGATCGGCTGCGCCCCATGCACGCGCGCGGTCGAACCGGGCGAGGATGTGCGCGCCGGGCGCTGGTGGTGGGAAAACCCCGAATCGAAGGAATGCGGCCTGCACATGGTCGACGGCAAACTGATTCGCATCAAATCCGTGGCGTAACCACAAAGAATAAATAGGCACAGCCAATGAATACACTTACTGACATCCCGCGCGGCCTGGCCGACGTCAACGCGCGCCACCTCGACGCGCTCGAATCGGAAGCGATCCACATCCTGCGCGAAGTGGCGGCCGAATGCGCCAACCCCGCCCTCCTGTTCTCCGGCGGGAAAGACTCGGTGGTGCTGCTGCGCCTGGCCGAGAAGGCATTCCGGCCCGGCAAATTCCCCTTCCCTCTGGTGCACATCGACACCGGCCACAATTTCGCCGAGGTGATCGAGTTCCGCGACAGGCGCGTGGCCGAAATGGGTGAGCGCCTGATCGTGGGCAGCGTCGAAGACTCGATCAAGCGCGGCACCGTACGCCTGCGCAATCCGGCGACCGACTCGCGCAACGCGGCGCAAGCGGTGACCCTGCTCGAGACGATCGCCGAACACAAGTTCGACGCCTGCATCGGCGGCGCCCGCCGCGACGAAGAAAAGGCGCGCGCCAAGGAACGCATCTTCTCGTTTCGCGACGAATTCGGCCAATGGGACCCGAAGGCCCAGCGCCCCGAGCTGTGGGACCTGTACAACACGCGCGTCCACCCGGGCGAAAACATGCGCGTGTTCCCGATCTCGAACTGGACCGAGCTGGACGTGTGGCAGTACATCGCACGCGAACAACTGGCGCTGCCCCCGATCTATTTCGCGCACGAGCGCCAGGTCATCCCGCGCAACGGCCTGCTGGTGCCGCTGACCGACCTGACCCCGGCCCGCGAAGGCGAAACGGTAGAGACGCAGGTGGTGCGCTTTCGCACCGTGGGCGACATCTCGTGCACCTGCCCGGTGGCGTCGAACGCCGCCACGGTGGAAGCGATCATCGCCGAGACCGCAGTTACCCAGATCACCGAACGCGGCGCCACCCGGATGGACGACCAGACCTCCGAAGCCTCCATGGAAAAACGCAAGAAAGCAGGATACTTCTGATGAACGCAATGACTCAAAACGAACTCTGCGAGCGCCCGGGCGCGGTATCGGGCCTGCTGCGCTTCATCACGGCCGGTTCCGTGGACGACGGCAAGAGCACCCTGATCGGGCGCCTGCTGTTCGACAGCAAAGGCATCTTCGCCGACCAGCTCGACGCGATGGCGCGCTCCAAGCACAAGCGCACCGTGGGCGACGCAGTCGACCTGGCGCTGCTCACCGACGGCCTCGAGGCCGAGCGCGAACAAGGCATCACGATCGACGTGGCGTACCGCTATTTCGCCACGCCCAAGCGCAAGTTCATCATCGCCGACACCCCCGGCCACGAACAGTACACCCGCAACATGGTGACCGGCGCCTCGACCGCGGACGCGGTCATCATCCTGATCGACGTATCGAAGGTCAAGCTGCGCGAAGACGGCGGGGTCGACCTGCTGATCCAGACCAAGCGTCACTCGACCATCGCGCACCTGCTGCAGATCGAGCACGTGGTCGTCGCCGTCAACAAGATGGACCTGGTGAACTACGACCAGAGCGTGTACGAGCGCATCGTCAAGGCCTACCGCGAATTCGCGGCCACGCTCGGCCTCAGGCACATCACGCCGATACCGCTGTCGGCCCTGAGCGGCGACAACGTGGTCGAACGCGGCGACAAGCTGGGCTGGTACCAGGGCCCGACCCTGATCGAACTGCTCGAATCGCTGTCGGTGTACGACGAAGCGCACAACTCGCCGTTCCGCTTCCCGGTGCAGCTGGTGGCGCGCCACAACGGGCACGAGGCCAACGACTTCCGCGGCTACATGGGCCGCATCGAAGCGGGCACGGTCAGCGTCGGCGACAAGCTGGTGGTGCAGCCCTCGGGCCAGAGCGCCACCGTCAAGGACATCGTCACGCTCGAAGGCTCGCACCAGTTTGCGGTGGCCGGGCAATCGGTCACGCTGCTGCTGAACGAACACCTCGACGTCTCGCGCGGCGACCTGCTGGCCGGCAGCGAGCAGCCCGCGACCCTGCTCAAGAACGTGAACGCGGACGTGTGCTGGATGTCGGACGAGCCGCTCGACATGCGCCGCAAGTACTGGATCAAGCACGGCACGCGCCAGACCTCGGCCAAGATCACCGGGATCGACTCGCTGCTCGACATCAACACGCAGCAGCGCCATTCGGCGGAAGCGATTAAACTGAACGACATCGCACGCATTGCGCTGACCGTGCAGCAGCCGCTGGCGGCCGATGCCTACGATGAAATCCGCGCCACCGGCGCCTTCATCCTGATCGACGAGGTCACCCACCAGACCGTCGCCGCAGGCATGATCCGCATTGCAAGGTAACAGGAGTCACACATGGCAGTACTCGGAAAAGTCTATCTGATCGGCGCCGGCCCCGGCGCCCAGGACCTGATCACCCTGCGCGGCGCGCGCCTGCTGGCGCAGGCCGACGTGGTGCTGCACGACGCGCTGGTGACCGAAGAGATGCTCGCCCTGTGCCCGCAGGCGCGCAAGATCGCGGTCGGCAAGCGCTGCGGCCAGCTCTCGACCGCGCAGGCCTTCATCAATAAGCAGATGGTCGACAACGCCCGCAAGTTTCCGCTGGTGGTGCGCCTCAAGGGCGGCGACCCGATGATGTTCGGACGCGCCGACGAGGAACTGCGCGCGCTCGAGGAAGCCGGGATCGAAGTCGAAGTGGTGCCCGGCATCACCACCGCGCTGGCCGCCGCGGCCGCCACCAGGCAGCCCCTGACCAAGCGCGGCGTGGCGCGCAGCGTGGCGTTTTTCACCTCCAGCACCGCACCTGCGCACCCGGAGCAGACCGCCATTCCCGACACCGACACGCTGGTGCAGTACATGGGCGGGCGCGAGGCGATCGCCACCGCGCAGCGCCTGCTCGACCAGGGCCGGCGCGCCGACACCCCGGTGGTCGTCATCGAAAACTGCAGCCGGGCCGACCAGCGCATCGAACGCCTGACGCTGGCCACGCTGGCGCAAGGCTTGGGCGCGGCGCACGGGCCGGTGCTCGTGATGCTGGGCGACGCGCTCAAGATGCGCGCCAGGCAGGCGGCCGATGGCGAAGCGGGCGAAGCGGGCGAAGCAGCGGCCCGGCGCCTGAGCGCATAGCCGGCGTCGCTGCTACAGCCCTTCGGAAAACGCCATCAGGTCCTGTTCGACCAGGCGGGTCGTTGCGCCCGCGTCCACGGGCGAAGCGAGCAGGTACCCCTGCGCCGCGAAACAGCCATGCGCTTTCAGGAACACCGGCTGATCGCTCGTTTCCACCCCTTCCGCACAGACCGTGATGCCAAGGCTGCGCGCCACATCGATGATGGCGGCCGCGATGGCCGTTTCCGGTTGCTGGGTCGGCAGCTTACGAACCAGCCCGTAGGCCAGCTTGACGACATCGAGCGAGTACGCCCGCAAGCATGAAAATGCAATAAAGTCGGTGCCGAAGTCATCGAGCGAGAGCCGCACTCCGAGCTCCCTCAGTCCATTCAGGGTGTTCTTGTGGATCTTGGTGTCCATCAGCACACTTTCCTGGATTTCAAGCTGCAGCAGCGCAGGGTCGAACCCGGTTTCCGCCAGTATCTTCTTCAATGTTTTCAGAAAACGAGGATGGCGTAATTGCTTTGATGAAGCATTAATCGTGAGCGGCACCGACAGGCCCCTGGCCAGCCAGTCCTTATGCTGGCGACAGGCGGTGAGCAAGGTCCATTCCTCGAGCGCGAGCATGAGGCAGGAGTCCTCCGCCTCGCGAATGAATTCGGCGGCCGCAATCAATCCTCGTTTCGGATTTTGCCACCTGAGCAGCGCCTCGATCGCTGTAATGCGCCCGTTGCGCAGGTCGAACTGCGGCTGGTAGTGCAGGCGGAACTGATCCTCATGCAGTGCGCGCTCGAGCTGTTCTTCCAGTTCCCGGGTCTTGCGCACAACCGCTCCGATCTCCGGGCAATAGAACTGATAATTGTAGCGGCCGCGGTTTTTCGCTTCGTACAGGGCGAGGTCGGCCAGTTTGGATAATTGCTCCGGGTTCTGGCCATCCCTGGGATAGCAGGCGATCCCGATGCTCGCGCCGCTGTGCACTTCCTGCCCCTCCAGCAGGTAGGGGCGGCGCAATTCTTCCACCAGCTTGTCGGCCAGCAGGCCCGCCGCTTCGATTTCCGTCAAATGGGTCTGGATCACCCCGAACTCGTCGCCGCCAAGGCGTGCTGCAAGGTCGGTTGCCCGTATATGCGACTTGATGCGTCGCGCCACTTCCTTCAGCAGCAGGTCGCCGGCATGGTGCCCGAGGGTGTCGTTAATGGACTTGAAGCGGTCAAGGTCCAACAGGTGGATGGCGATCAGATGGCCGTCGCGTTGCGCATATGCGAGCGCATCCTTCTGGCGGTCGCTGAACTCGGCCCGGCTCGCCAGTCCGGTCAGGGTATCGTGGCTGGCAAGATAATGGGATTGCTCGAGTGCGCGCCTGAGGTGTTCCTCGGTCCTCTTGCGCGCGGTGATGTCTTCAACGATGCTGATGCTCGATTGCGGCATGCCGGTTCGGGTATCGCAGCGCAGCGCCACCGACACATCGACCCATACAAACGAGCCGTCCTTGCGGATCAGGCGCCTTTCCGCGGAATAGGAGGCTACTTTCCCGGCAAGCAGCTGTTCGCGCTTGGCCTGCATGTCGCCCCGCTCGGCCGGGTGGGTAATGGCTGCGGCAGACAGTCCCGCAAATTCCTCTCGCGTATAACCCAGCATGTTGAGCAGCTTTGGATTTACCTGAATGAATTTGTCTTCCAGCGTGCATTCGGCAATGCCGATCGGCGCGTTCTCGAACAGCAGGCGAAAGCGCTCCTCGCTCTGACGCAAGGCGTCTTCGAAGCGCTTGCGCTCAGTCATGTCCCGTGTCAGTTTCACGAAGCCGCGCAGCATGCCGTCGGGGTCGCGCAGCACCGTAATCGTGACGGCGGCCCAGAACCGCGTGCCGTCCTTGCGCACCCTCCAGCCTTCTTCCTCGTAAGTCCCCTTGCTTAACGCGATTGCCAGGGCCTTGTCCGGCTTGCCGACAGCCAGATCCTCGGCTGTATAGAAGACCGAAAAATGGCGGCCGATGATTTCTTGGGCGCAGTAGCCCTTGAGCCGCTCGGCCCCGACGTTCCAATTACTCACGTGCCCAGTCGGGTCGAGCATGAAGAACGCGTAGTCGGGTATCTGCGCGATGAGCAGTCCGAAGTCGGCTTCCGGATGGGACTTCTCATGTTCCATTGCAGGATGTAGGGAAAAATTGAGCGTTGAGCACGAATTAGACTAAAGCGGCGGTCGAAAAGTTTTGCTGGCAGTGACGCAAAAACGCTTGCAATCGAAGCAGGTTTCGATCATAATCTAAATGAGAATTGTTCTCATTTAAAAAGGTCACGATGAGCAGCCCCACCCCAGCCAAGCCGCCAATTCCGGACATCGGGCGGCGCACCTCCGAACCGGCTGTCCGGCTCGATAGCAAAGACTTGTTCGCGCAGGCGAACTGCGTCGAAATCGAGCACGATGGCAGGGTGTACCAACTGCGTCTTACCCGCCTCAACAAGCTGATCCTGACCGCCTGAGCCGGCGCCAGCAGGATTTACCTCAGCCAGCCACCCTCTCGTCGGGCAGCCAGCCAACCACCCTCTTTACCGGAGAGTCGCATGGCACCCGATCTGCCCAATCCCGCATTGCTTGCATCGAACGGCACACGTGCCCAACCCGAGCTGCTGGTCTCGGCCGTGCTGCACCTGATGTCGCACTACACCGCCAACGCCGGCGAAGCGGGCGCCTGCGTCAAGCTCGCGTCCGTGATCGAACGCCACCTGAAGGCGCTAGCCGAGCTGGAAGAACTGGCGCCGGTGCTGCGCGCAACCTGCGGCCAGTTGTCCGAACAATGGGCGCTGGTGGTGGAAAAAACGCTGCCGCAGCCGCGCAAGGGCACGCTGTTCAACCGCCTGGTGCATGGCGCGCGCGCGCTTTGACGACGCGTTAGCTGCGCGCCCTGGCGGCGACGACGCAGTAATCGGTCATGGCGGCGATCACGCCAGGGTCCTCGCCGACCGCGCCGGCGACTTCGATCGCGACAGCGGGATGCTCGGCCCTGAGCTGCCCGACCATGAGCGGCAGGTCGCGCAGCAGGTGCCCGCCCTGCCCCAGGAACACCGGCACCACCGTGATCTCGGCAATGCCCTGCGCGGCCAGTGTGGCCACCTGGGCAGGCAGGCGCGGCTCCATCAGTTCGAGGAAGGCCAGCGACACCGGCACCTCGGGCATGCGCGCCTGCGTCAGGTCGCGCAGGCGCTCGAACGGCGCGGCCCAGGAGGCGGCGCGCGCGCCGTGCGCGAACAGGATCAGGGCGCGCCGCGCCATCAGTGTCGCTCCACCCACCATAGCGCCCCCAGCGCCAGCAGCAGGAACAGCGCGCTCGGCGCGACCGCCGTCACCAGGGCCGGCCAGGTGCTGAGCAGGCCGAGGTGGGAGAACAGGTTATTGATCAGGATGAAGCCGACCCCGATCATGATGCCGATGAAGATCTTGAGACTGATGCCGCCGCTGCGCGAATGCAGGTAGGCGAACGGCAGCGCCAGCGCCATCAGCACGAAAATGGCGAGCGGGTCGATCAGCTTTTTCCAGAATGCGATCTTGAAACGCTCGGTCTCCTGACGGTTCTCGGTCAGGTGGCGCGTGTAGACCGCCAGTTCGTTGGCCGACATGCGCTCGGGGTCGGAGGCGGACACCGACAGGATCTTCGGGGTGATCTCGGACACCAGCGCCATGGACGGCACCTTGCGGGTGCTGACCACGCTGGTTTCCTGGCCAAAGCTGCCCTGCGCCGGAGCGGCAGCGGGCGCCACGCGGGTATTGGAAAAAAGCGTCTCCGTCACGTCCTCGAGGCGCCAGGTATTTTCGCCTTCGTAGGTGGCGCGCGCCGCCGTGGTCAGCGAGCGCATGCGGAAATCGGTGTCGAATTCGTACAGGCGCAGGTCGACCAGCTGGCCGTCCGCGCGGAACTGGCGCACGTTGAAGAAGCGCGAACCGGTCACCCGGCCCTTCACGCCCTCGCTGCGCACGATGTCCTTGGTCCACATCCCGGAGCGGAACTCCTGCGACACCGCGCCGCCCTTGGCGCTCAGCTTGAGCCGCTCGGCCAGCGGCGCGGTGTAGGGCGTGATCACCTCGCCGAACAGGAAGGTGATGAGCACGAACACCACGCCGATCTTGAACAGCATCCATGCGGCCATCTGGGTCGACATGCTGGAGGCGCGCATGATGGTGAATTCGGAACTGGCCGCAAACTGCGCCATGGTGTAGATGGTGCCGATCAGGGCGGCGATCGGCATGAGCTCGTACACATGGCCCGGCAGCAGCATCAGCACGTACAGGAAGGCGTGCTGGATCATGTAGTTGCCCTTGCCGACAGCCGGCAATTCGCTGGTCAGGTCCATGAAGGCGATCAGCGCCAGGAACGCGACCAGCACGAAGGCGACCGCCTGCGCGATCGAGACCGCGAAGTAGCGTTGCAGGATTTTCATTTCGGACTCGCTTCGTGCCGCACGCGGCGCCGCTTGAACGCGCTCCACAATACCAGCGGATGATAATGATGGTTCACGTTCAGGCGCCACGCAAACAGCGCCAGCACGCTCAGGGCGGTAACCAGGTGCAGCGGCCACCACGCCATCGCGAACTCGGCCTTCCCCTGCTTGACGCTGGCCTCGGCCAGCTTGACCAGGTTGTTATAGGTGAAAAAAATCAGCACGGCGAGCATCAGGTTGGCCGAACTGCCGGCGCGCGGATTGACAAAGCCGAGCGGTATGGCAAGCAGCAGCAGCAGGAAACACATGATCGGCGTGGACATGCGCCACAGCAGTTCGGCCCTGGTGAACTGGTTGTCCGTGGCCAGCAAGGCCAACGTGGGCATCGCCTCGACCGCCAGCGAGCCGGTCAGCTCCGGTCCCTGGGTCGCCACCCGCATGCTGTAACGGTCGAACTCCATCGACTGGAAATCGGCCCGTCCCGGCACGCCCTGGTAGCGCCTCCCGTTTTTGAGAACGAGGTACTGGCCACCCTTGCCATCCGGTTCGATCGCGCCTTCTTTCGCGACCACGACCGTGCTTCCCTTGGCGTCGTTGGTATTGACGAAGACGTTTCGCACCACGGCCGATTCGCCCGAAACGCCTTCGACGAAGAACACGCGGTTGGACGATGCCGACTCCCGGAACTGGCCGGGCGAGACCTTCTTGAGGTCTTCGCGTTTTTCGAAGCGCTGTACATACTCGGCGTTTTTCATCTTGGCCCACGGCGTGCCGAAGGTGCTCAAGGCGCCTGTGAGCAGCACGATCGGCAGGCCGAATCCGAGCACGGGACGCACCCAGCGCACCAGCGACTGGCCCGCGGCAAACCAGACGACCATTTCGGAATCGCGGTAACTGCGCGTGACAACGGCCAAAACAGAAATAAAGCTGGTGAGGATCAGGATAGTTGGCAGATAATTCAGGGCTGCGAATGCAATCAGCGCGACGACATCGCTTGACGCGACCCGGCCGCCTGCAGCCTTGCCCAGGATGTTGATCAGGCTCCAGGTGACCATGACCGTAAACAGCACCGTGAAGGTAGCACCGGCCGAACTGGCCAATTCACGGCGCAACGAGCGTTGAAAGATCATTCGAAAGTTATAATCACAGGTTAGGCAGTGCGCATCACATACACGAAAACGGAGAATCAAATGGACTTTAGCATAAAAGCATTCGATACAAAAAACACCATTGCGTCGGCCAAAACCGGGTGTATCGCAGTTGCGGTATTCGAAAACAAAAAACTGTCGCAAGAGGCAAAAGGCCTCGATCAAGGTGGTGAAATCACGGCTGTGCTCAAGTCCGGCGACATTACCGGCAAGGCCGGTTCGACCCTGCTGCTGCGCGGCGTTGCCGGCGCCAGCGCCGCGCGCGTGCTGCTGGTAGGCCTTGGCAACGACCAGACGGTCAGCGAGAAAAATTTCACGTCGGGTGTGAACGCGGCGTTCAAGATATTCACTTCGATCGGCGCGACAGACGCCATTATCGCACTACCCATGACGGATGTGAAAGGACGCGACGCAAGCTGGGCCGTTCGAACCATCGTGTGCGCCGGCCACGAGAGCGTGTTTCGCACCGACGCCCAGAAAAGCAAGAAGGATCCGGCGCCGGCCGGGGTCAGGAAGATCGTGCTGGCCGCGCCTGCCGGCGCCGACATGAAGGCCACGCTGGTCCAGTCCGTCGCCATCGCCAAGGGCATGGACCTGACCAAGGAACTGGGCAACCTCTCGCCCAACGTGTGCACCCCGACCTACCTGGCCACGACCGCCAGGAACATGGCCAAGGAATTCAAGTTCGAGGTCGAAGTACTTGAACGCAAACAGCTCGAAGCGCTCAAGATGGGCAGCTTCCTGTCGGTCACCAACGGCAGCGAGGAGCCGCCCAAATTCATCGTGCTCAAGCACATGGGCGGCAAGGCCAAGGATGCGCCGGTGGTATTGGTCGGCAAGGGCATCACCTTCGACACCGGCGGCATCTCGCTCAAGCCGGGTCCGGCCATGGACGAGATGAAGTACGACATGTGCGGCGCCGCTTCGGTGCTGGGCACCTTCCGCGCCATCGGCGAAATGGGCCTGAAGCTGAACGTGATCGGCGTGATCGCCACCTGCGAGAACATGCCGTCCGGGCGCGCCACCAAGCCGGGCGACATCGTCACCTCGATGAACGGGCTGACCATTGAAGTGCTCAACACCGATGCCGAAGGCCGCCTGATCCTGTGCGACGCGCTGACCTACGCCGAACGCTTCAACCCGGCCGCCGTGGTCGACATCGCCACCCTGACCGGCGCCTGCGTGGTCGCTCTTGGCAATCACAACTCGGGACTGTTTACGCGCAGCGACGAGGCACACGACAAGCTCGCCGGCGAACTGCTCGCGGCCGGCAAGGCCGCCAGCGACACCGCGTGGCGCATGCCGATCGAGGACGCCTACCAGGAACAGCTCAAGTCGAACTTCGCGGACCTGGCCAACATCGGTACGCCAGGCGGCGCCAGCGTGACTGCGGCCTGCTTCCTTGAGAACTTCACGCGCAAGTACACCTGGGCCCACCTCGATATCGCGGGTACGGCATGGAAGTCGGGCAGCGCGAAAGGCGCCACCGGACGTCCGGTGCCGCTGCTGGCGACCTTCCTGATCAACCGCACCTGAGCGCGCCTGAAGGCGGCGCGGCGCGCGAGCGCCTGCGCCGCGTCCAGGTTCAATACATGCGGTTGCCGCCGGCGATGCCCGGCTCCGCTTCAAGCGGCTGCGGCGCATGCATGACGACGGTAAGCGTGTCCGGATAATCGAAGCCGGCGCCGGTGCTGCGGTCGATCAGGTAGCCCAGTCCCGCCGTGGTGACGGCATTTGCAAGCAGGCTACCGGTAGCGGCGCTCGAGGTCACGCTGTCCGAGCCGCTGCCTGCGCCATCGGTTTTGCAGTCGATCGACAGATCGTCGATGCTGCGCCGGACCGTGACGCGTCCCGGCGAGCTGACGAACCAGCGTCCTTCCTTGTTGCTCAACAAGCAGCCCGCGCCGGCGATCTCGCGGTTGTCCTGGATCGTGTGCAGCGTCACCGTTTGCAGGTTCGATCCGGTCATGCTGGCGCAACCGCCCAAGGTGGCCAGTGCCAGTGCTGCTGCTGTTCTTGTGATGTGCGCCATACGATCCACCCGGTTGTTTACTCAAGGTGTTTACGGCAGCACGCGCTCGTTCATGAGGGACCGGCGGCCGATTCCTGCGAAGCGCCGCGGATTTTTTACTTGAGGGGATGGAGCCGGATGGCCCGGCTTACGGAACCGGTGCGAAGCGCGGCACCAGGGCGCCGTCAACCTCTACCTGCTCGAAGAATACGTCTTGCGGCCTGGTCCAGATCGAACCATCGGCCGCCTTGTACACCACCATCCGGGACAGGTCCGACTCCAGCGTCGCCATGCACACCAACTCGTACAGCCCGCCCTTGTAGTGCCGGTATTGCATCAGGACTCGGTTTGCTCTTCGGTGCGTGCTTTTTGCTTCGTTTTCAGGCCCTGGATCACCTTGAGCACGCCCTCGATGCCGGGCGTCTCGTCCAGGTCGCTAAAGGCGTCGAGTACTTCATTGAGCACGCGGTTGCGTACCGCTGCCTCGTCGGACGCGAGCTGCGGCACCTTCCTGGCGCCTGCGCGCGCAGTTTCGGCCAGCGCCTCCTTGGCTGCAGCCTTCTGCGACGCGTACTTGGTCGACGCCGCGGCCGACTTGCCGTGCGCGAGCGCGGCCTGCCAGATCACCCAGCGGCGCTGGGTCTCAAATACAAGATATTCGTCCGGTTTGTCTTCACGGCGCCGAACAATATGGCCATCTCGCTGGGCCCAAGCTTCGAATGCACTTCGCATCAATCATCCTTTACACATGCGGATTCCGCATTTTTTACTACTGAAATTGCAATATTTCAAATAGTATCATTTAATTTATTCAACCGCTGTAGGAGCCGGCCCGGTCATAACACGCTGCCATTATCACCCTGTAACAAAGGCTGGCATGCATTGTTATAATAATGAAATTCTTCATTCCCTACGGGTAACAATAGGCCAATTTTTGCGATTTGTCTGCTAATTGTTACACATTGCTACGTTTATTTGCTGCCTGAAGCAAATATGCAACACTGTTTGCCTTGACAAGACACAGTTGGCGCAAGATTCGTTTCCTAAAATCAACTACAAATGTGTCATGGCGCCACCAACGTCCAGTTTTCTTGCATCAATTGCCGCGCGGGTTGATACTTCGTCCCTTCGATCCCCCCTGGAACCAACGCCATGAAAATAGCTACCTGGAACGTCAACTCCCTCAAAGTGCGCCTGCCCCACCTGCTCCAGTGGCTCGGCGACAATCCGGTCGACGTCCTGTGCCTGCAAGAGACCAAGCTGACGGACGATAAATTCCCGCTGGCCGAGATCAACGCGGCCGGCTACCAGGTCGTCTTCAGCGGCCAAAAGACCTACAACGGGGTGGCGATCCTGTCGAAGCACCCGATCAGCGACGTGGTCAAGGACAATCCGCATTTCGAGGACGAGCAGCGGCGCCTGATTGCCGCGACCATCGAGGGGATTCGCTTCATCTGCGCCTATGTGCCCAACGGGCAGGCGGTCGACTCCGACAAGTACGGCTACAAGCTGGCCTGGCTGGCGTCGTTGCGCGAATGGCTGGCCGAGGAAATGCGCAGCCACAGCCAGCTTGCCATCCTGGGCGACTACAACATCGCCCCGGCCGACTGCGACGTGCACGACCCTGTGGCGTGGGCCGGACAGGTGCTCTGTTCGGACAAGGAACGCGCCGCGCTCGGCGCGCTGGTCGAGCTGGGACTGACCGACTCGTTCCGCCTGTTCGAGCAGGCCGACAAGTCGTTTAGCTGGTGGGATTACCGCCAGCTCGGCTTCCGCCTGAACAAGGGGCTGCGCATCGACCACATCATGCTGTCGGCGGCGCTCAGCGAGCGCTGCGTGGCGTGCGCCATCGACCGCGTTCCGCGCAAATGGGAACAGCCGTCCGACCACGCGCCGGTCATCGCCACGCTCGCTTAGGGCAACTCAGGCCTGGCGCAGCAATTGCCCGGCGTCGGCCGTGGCAAGCGCCTGCGCGAACAGATAACCTTGCGCGTAGTGGCAGCCGCTCGCTTCGAGCAGGGCGAACTGCCCTTCGGTCTCGACACCTTCGGCCACGACCGACAATTGCAGGCTGTTCGAAAGCGCCATGATCGCCCCGACGATGGCGCGGTCCTCGGCGCTGCGTTCGAGGTCGCGGATGAAGGCGCGGTCGATCTTGATCTTCTTGACCGGGAAGCGTTTCAGGTAGGCGAGGCTGGAATACCCGGTGCCGAAATCGTCGATCGAGAGCCGGATTCCGATCCGGTTGATTTGCCCGAGAATGTCGAGCGTGTGCTCGCCGTGCTGCATCAGCGCCGTTTCGGTGATTTCGAACTCGATCAGGGCCGGGTCGACCCCGGTCTCGTCGACGATGGCGCGGATCGATTCGACCAGGCCGCGATACATGAACTGGCGCGGCGACAGGTTGATCGTCAGCGGCACCAGCGCCAGGCCCTGGCGCTGCCACTCCACGCTTTGTTCGCACGCGCGCCGCATCACCCACTCGCCCACCGGCACGATCAGGCCATTCTCTTCCAGGATCGGAATGAAATGGTCGGGCAACACCAGGCCCGCCCCCGGGCGGCGCCAGCGCAGCAGGACCTCCATCGCATGCAGGCGGCGCGTGGCGACATCCATGATCGGCTGGTAGAGCAGCTCGAACTCCTGGTTCGCCAGCGCGCCGCGCAGGCTGCTCTCGAGCTCGAAATACTGGGCCGCCGCCAAATTCATGCGCGGCGTGAAGAACTGGTAATTATTGCGCCCGCTCGCCTTGGCGTGGTACATGGCCGCATCGGCATGGCGCATCAGCGTTTCCACGTCGTTGCCGTCTTCGGGCGCCACGCAGATGCCGATCGATGGCGTGATATGCAGCTGGCGCCCTTCGAACGGAAATGGCAGCGCCAGTGCGGCGATGATCTTTTCGGCCACGTGCACGCACTCGCCGGCGTTATGTATGCCCGGCACCAGCACCACGAATTCGTCGCCCCCCAGCCGTGCAACGGTATCGCTGGCGCGCACCGCGCGGCACAGGCGAGCGGCCACTTCCTTGAGCAGGTGGTCGCCCGTCAGGTGGCCGAGCGAATCGTTGATGGTCTTGAAACGGTCAAGGTCGATGAACATGACCGCCAGCCTGGTCCCGGAACGGTGCACTGCGAGCGCCGCGCGCTCGAGCCGGTCCGACAGCAGCGCGCGGTTCGGAAGGCCGGTCAGGCTGTCGTGGTAGGCCATGTGGTGCACGCGCGCCTCCGCCTGGCGCCGTTCCACGATCTCGGTTTGCAGCAGCATGTTCGCGCCCGCCAGTTCGGCGGTGCGTTCGAGTACCCGCACTTCGAGCTGGTCGCGCGCAAGGCGCACCGCATCTGCCGCTTCGCGGCGTGCCGTCACGTCGTCGACCAGCCACACCGAACGGCCGGTGGCCTGGGCCAGGTCGAACGGGCGCCCCGACAGGCGGGCCCAGAACAGGGTGCCGTCCCGGCGCACCAGCTGGTACTCGTACGTGCTGATGCGTCCGGCATGAAAATCGCGCGAGGTCTCGCGCCGCCCCAGCTCCCAGCCTTCCTTGTCCGGATACAGCGACTGCACCGATATGCCGTCCGCTTCGCCCGGCCCGTAGCCGAACAGCTCCTCCATCTTCGTGTTGCAGCGCAGGGTAAAGCCGTTCTCCACCACAGCGATGCCAAGCACCGCGCTGTCGAGGATCGCCTGGTTTTCCATCAGCGCGTTGCGCAGCGTCTGTTCCGCGCGCTTTTGTTCGGTACGGTCTTCGATGATCCAGATCGTGCCCTGCGCGGTATCTTCCGGATTGACCACGTAGCCGATCAGCTGTGCCCACATGAAGGTGCCGTCCTTGCGCGCCATTTCCGCCTCGGTCTGGAATGGCTTGCCGACCGAGAGCAGCGGGAAGGCGGCTTCGCCGATGCGCGCGTAGTCTTCATCGTTGCGGTACAGCGCGCGGCCGGGCAGCCCGAGCGCCTCGTCACCCTCATAACCGAACATGTCGGCGAAGCCGCGGTTGTAGCGCGTGACCACGCGGTTCTTGGTAAACAGGATGCTGACCGAGGCGTTCGTCATGATCGCCTGCACCTCCATCAAGGTCTCGCGTGCCGCGGTCACGTCCTCGAGTATCCAGATGGTGCTTTCCTCGCTGCGCGCGGTGTCGACCGCCTTGGCGCGCACGCGGCACCAGAACAACGAGCCGTCGCGCCGCTTGAATTGATACTCGCTCTTTTCAAACGGCAGGCCGTTGCCCAGCAGCGGCCCGGCTTCGCGCCCGAACTGCTGGTACAGCTCAGGCGAAGGAAACACGTCCACGGCGGGCAGGCCAGCCATCTCCCGGCGCGTGTAGCCGAACATGTCGGCCATGCGCGGATTACACGACATCATCGTGCCGGCCTTGCTGAACAGGATGCCGACCGAGGCGTTGTCAAGGATCGCATTCTGTTCGAGCAGCGTCTTGCGCACTGCCGCCTGGTCGCGTTCGAAACGCCGGATATCTGTAAATACAAAGCTGGCGCCGCGCACGCCGGTGTTCGCCGGCAGCGGCTTGGCGCACACCTGCACGGCGATCTCCTGGCCGTCGGCGCCAATCACGCTGTCCCAGCACTGAGCGGAGTCGGCTGCCGCCTGCAGCTGCGGCGTGGCCTGCGCGACGGCCGTGGCGGCGAACAGGTCGATCAGGCGGCGCCCTGTGATATCGAGGCCGAGGAGCTCGCGCAGCTCGGCATTGGCGGCACGGACCACGCCTGTGACATCGCAGGCACACGCAGGCAATCCGATGAACTGGAGCGCTTGCGCGACGAAATCAGGATGTGTCGGTACTCGATCCATGTCCCAGGGCGGAAAAGATGACGTCCATTCGGACGGGCAGCCTTCATACGCAGATCATAAACCACAAATGAATGCGAATTTACATATTCGCCGTCCGCAAGACGCTTGGAACCAAAAAAAGCCCCGGGCCATCACGGCGCGGGGCTTTGTCGATACCAGGCGGCGTTTAGTGCGCGGCCACCGTGACCGCACCGATGCCGGTTTCCGAACGCATCTCCTGTGCTTCATAGCCGGCCCGGTCCACGCGCGCACGCGGGCTCTTGTCCAGGATCGAGAACAACCAGATGCCGGCGAAACCGGCGCTCATCGAGAACAGCGCAGGCGAAGCGTAGGGGAACCAGGCATTCGCGTTACCCAGCACGTCGACCCACACCGACTTCGACAGCACGGTCAGCGCGACCGCAGTGCCCAGCCCGAGGAAGCCGCCGATGGTGGCGCCGCGCGTGGTGCAGTCTTTCCACAGTACCGACATGAACAGGACCGGGAAGTTGGCCGAAGCGGCGATCGCAAAGGCCAGCGAGACCATGAAGGCGATGTTCTGCTTTTCAAACGCAATCCCCAATACCACCGCGATCACGCCCAGGGCGATGGTCGTCAGGCGCGAGACACGCAATTCGTTCGCGCTGGTGGCCTGCCCTTTCTTGAATACGGTCGCGTAAATGTCGTGCGATACCGCCGAAGCGCCGGACAAGGTCAGGCCCGCCACGACCGCCAGGATCGTCGCGAACGCGACGGCCGAAATGAAGCCGAGGAAAACGTCGCCGCCCACTGCCTTGGCCAGGTGGATCGCGGCCATGTTGTTACCGCCCAGCAGTTTGCCGGCCGCATCCTTGAACTCCGGATTGGTGCTCACCAAAACGATCGCGCCAAAACCGATGATGAAGGTCAGGACGTAGAAATAGGCGATCCAGGTGGTGGCCCAGAACACCGACTTGCGTGCCTCTTTCGCGCTCGGGACGGTGAAAAAGCGCATCAGGATATGCGGCAGGCCGGCGGTGCCGAACATGAGCGCCATGCCGAACGAGATCGCCGATATCGGGTCCTTGATGAAGGTGCCCGGGCCCATGATCGCTTCGCCCTTCTCGTGGATCTCGACCGATTTCGCAAACAGCGCCTCAGGGCTGAAGCTGAACTGCGCCATCACCACGAAAGCCATGAACGAGGCGCCGGCCAGCAGCATGACGGCCTTGATGATCTGCACCCAGGTGGTGGCGGTCATGCCGCCGAACAGCACGTAGATCATCATCAGCGTACCGACCAGCACGACCGCGATCCAGTATTCCAGGCCGAACAGCAGCTTGATCAACTGGCCCGCGCCGACCATCTGCGCGATCAGGTAGAACGCCACCACCACCAACGTGCCGGAGGCCGAGAAAACGCGGATCGGAGTTTGCTTGAAACGGTAGGCGGCAACGTCGGCAAAGGTGTAGCGGCCCAGGTTGCGCAGGCGTTCGGCCATCAGGAACGTGATGATCGGCCAGCCGACCAGAAAGCCGATCGCGTAGATCAGGCCATCGTAGCCGTTCAGGAAGACGGCGGCCGAAATGCCCAGGAAGGATGCGGCCGACATGTAGTCGCCTGCGATCGCGAGGCCATTCTGAAAACCCGTGATACCACCACCGGCGGTGTAGAAATCGTTGGCCGACTTGGTCTTGGCCGCGGCCCATTTGGTGATGAACAGCGTGAAGATGACAAAGGCGCCGAACATCACGATGGCGGTCCAGTTGGTGGGCTGCTTCTCGGCCTGCCCAAGGTCGGCGGCCGCAGCGAATGCGGTGCCGGCGAGCGCAAACAACGACAGCGCCGCAATGCCTCGTTTGATGCGGCTCAGCATGGATGCACGCGCTGGTGGATGGCGGCGGTCAGTTCGTCGAACTCGCTGTTGGCACGCCGCACGTAGATACCCGTGATGACGACCGTGAAGGCAATCACGGCCAGGCCGATCGGCATGCCCCAGGTCATGACGCCGCCTCCGATTTTAGAGCTCAGCAATTCCTTGTTGAAAGCAATCAGCAACACGTAACCGTAGTACACCGCGAGCATGGCCCAGGTAAGGGTCCAGCCGAAACTGGAGCGCGCCTTTACCAGCTTGTAGTAGTTCTGATCGGTCTTGATCTTCTCGACAATCTCTCTCTTCATTCTTATCTCCGTGGTTTTAAATTTGCACCGTGTTTCAGGTTGGGTGATCGTAGCGGCGCGGGCTTACCGGCCCCTTACGCAGGACACGTGGAATGGAGATGTCGCAAAAAAAATTTGTGCCCGGGCAGAGCGAAAGCGAACAGGAAAAAAAACGGCGCCAATCAATGGCGCCGTTTCGTAGCTTGCCGATGCGGATCAGATCACATACATGTCGACGTATTCGTTGACCGCCATTGCTTCGAGCGTCTTCTGGTCGAGCGACGCGGCGAGGACCGTGTTCTGCTGCTTCGATGGGAACATGCGCGCGAGATTGGTCTTGAACTTGGCGACCAGCAGCGGAATGCCGTCGGTGCGGCGGCGTGCGTGGCCGATCGGGTACTCGACGACGACTTCGTCGAACTTGCTGCCGTCGTTGAATTCGACGCTCAGTCCATTGGCGATCGAACGCTTGGTCGCATCGTGATAGTCGGCGGTGAAGCGTGGATCTTCAACGCAGACAATCTTGTCGCGCAAGATGTCGATGCGCGGATCGGCGGCGACATTGTCTTCGTAGTCCGCCGCCGTCAGGCGGCCGTGGATCAGCGGCAGCGCCACCATGTACTGGATGCAGTGGTCGCGGTCGGCCGGATTGTCGAGCGGGCCTTTCTTGTCGATGATGCGGATGCACGCTTCGTGGGTGCGAATCGTGATCTTCTTGATGTCTTCCACGCGCTTGCCGGCGGCAGCGAGCTGGCCGTGCAGCGTCATGGCCGCTTCCACCGCGGTCTGCGAGTGGAATTCGGCAGGGAAGGAAATCTTGAACAGCACGTTTTCCATCACGTAGGAACCGTACGGACGCTGGAACTTGAACGGCTGGCCCTTGAACAGGACATCGTAGAAGCCCCAGGTCTTTGCCGTGAGCACCGATGGATAGCCCATCTCGCCGGTTTTTGCCATCAGCGCCAGGCGCACCGCACGCGAGGTTGCGTCGCCGGCAGCCCACGATTTGCGCGAGCCCGTGTTCGGCGAGTGGCGGTAGGTGCGCAGCGACTGGCCGTCCACCCATGCCAGCGATACGGCGTTGAGGATCTCGTCGCGGGACAGGCCCATCATCTGCGCCACGACGGCGGTCGATGCCACCTTGACCAGCACCACGTGATCGAGGCCGACCTTGTTGAACGAGTTCTCGAGCGCGATGCAGCCCTGGATTTCGTGCGCCTTGATCATGGCGGTAAGCACTTCCTTCATCAGCAGCGGCTTCTTGCCGGCAGCGACCGCATTACGCGAGAGCCAGTCGGCCGTGGCCAGGATGCCGCCCAGGTTGTCCGACGGGTGGCCCCATTCGGCGGCCAGCCAGGTGTCGTTGAAGTCGAGCCAGCGGATCATCGCGCCGATGTTGAACGCGGCCTGCACCGGGTCGAGCTGGAACTGGGTACCCGGAACCTTGGCGCCGTTCGGCACCACCGTGCCCGGCACGATCGGTCCCATCAGCTTCTTGCATGCCGGGTATTCGAGCGCTTCAAGGCCGCAGCCGAGCGTGTCGATCAGGCAGTTGCGCGCGGTCTCGTATGCAACTGCCGATTCGACCTTGTAGTTCATGACGTAGTCGACGATGTCGACGATTTCCTTGTCGAATTCGGTGCGCACGTTGGAGATATGGGCTGACATGTTCTTCCTTTTCTGTAATGGCTTGGTGTTGACTTATTTACGCTTGTTCAGCGGTACGAACGGCAGGTCGTCCGGACCGACGTAGTTCGCGCTCGGGCGGATGATCTTGTTGTCGATGCGCTGCTCGACGATGTGGGCGGCCCAGCCGGAGGTGCGCGAGATCACGAACAGCGGCGTGAACATCGCGGTCGGCACTCCCATCATGTGGTACGACACGGCCGAGAACCAGTCCAGGTTGGGGAACATCTTCTTGATGTCCCACATGACGGTCTCGAGGCGCTCGGCGATGTCGAACATCTTCATCGAACCGGCTTCCTGCGACAGCGTGCGCGCCACTTCCTTGATCACCTTGTTGCGCGGGTCCGAGATGGTATAGACCGGATGGCCGAAGCCGATCACGACTTCCTTGTTGTCCACGCGGTTGCGGATGTCCGCTTCGGCTTCGTCGGCATTCTCGTAGCGCTTCTGGATCTCGAATGCGGCTTCGTTGGCGCCGCCGTGCTTCGGTCCGCGCAGCGCGCCGATCGCGCCGGTGATGGCCGAATGGATGTCGGAACCGGTGCCGGCGACAACGCGCGCGGTGAAGGTCGATGCGTTGAACTCGTGCTCCGCGTACAGGATCAGCGAGGTGTGCATCGCCTTTTCCCATGCCTTCGATGGCTTCACGCCATGCAGCAGGTGCAGGAAGTGCCCGCCAATGGATTCGTCGTCGGTCTCGACGTCGATGCGCTTGCCGTTATGGCTGAAGTGGTACCAGTACAGCAGCATCGAGCCGAACGACGCCATCAGGCGGTCGGCGATGTCGCGCGCGCCGGGTGCGTTGTGGTCGTCCTTCTCGGGCAGCACGCAGCCGAGCGTGGACACGCCGGTGCGCATCACGTCCATCGGGTGGCTCGATGCCGGCAGCGCTTCGAGTGCGGCCTTGACAGCGAGCGGCAGTCCGCGCAGCGCCTTCAGGTGCGCCTTGTAGCCCTTCAGTTCGGCCACGTTCGGCAGCTTGCCGTGCACCAGCAGGTAGGCGATTTCCTCGAACTCGCAGGCGTCGGCCACGTCCAGGATGTCGTAACCGCGATAGTGCAGGTCGTTGCCGGTCTTGCCGACCGAGCACAGCGCCGTGTTTCCGGCGGTGACGCCGGACAGTGCGACCGATTTTTTCGGCTTGAACGCGACCGCTTCCGCCGCCTGGCTGGTGTTATCTGTCATTGAAGCTCTCCTGTTTATAAGTGTGGGTGCCTGATTACTTTTCTTTACCCTGCGAGAACAGCTCGTCGAGCTTTTTCTCGTAGTCGTGGTAGCCGAGATAGTCGTACAGCTCCATGCGCGTCTGCATGGCCGGCACCACGTTCTTCTGGGTGCCTTCGGCGCGCAGCGTCTTGTAGAAGTTGAGCGCGGCCGCGTTCATGGCGCGGTAGGCGCCGCAGCAGTACAGCGCGATATCGACCTTGGCCGAACGCAGCTCGTCGAGCGTGAACAGCGGCGTGGAGCCGAACTCGGTCAGGTTGGCCAGGATCGGCACCTTGACCGCTTCGCGCACCTGGCGGTACATCTCGAGCTTGGTGATCGCTTCCGGGAAGATCATGTCGGCGCCCGCTTCAGCGTAGGCGCAGGCGCGGTCGATGGCGGCATTCAGTCCCTCCACCGCCAGCGCATCGGTGCGCGCCATGATCACGAAACTCTCGTCGTGGCGCGCGTCCACCGCGGCCTTGATGCGGTCGACCATCTCCTGTTTGGTCACCACTTCCTTGCCGGGCCGGTGGCCGCAGCGCTTGGCCGAGACCTGGTCTTCCATGTGCACGGCCGCCACGTCGGCGCGGATCATGTGGCGGATGGTGCGCGCGATGTTGAAGGCCCCGCCCCAGCCGGTGTCGATATCGACCAGCAGCGGCAGAGCGCAGGTGTCGGTGATGCGCTGGGCATCGGTGAGCACGTCTTCCATGGTGCTGATGCCCAGGTCGGGCATGCCCAGCGAATTGGCGGCAACCCCGCCGCCGGACAGGTAGATCGCCTTGTAGCCGCTCTGTTCGGCCATGCGCGCGGTGTAGGCGGTGATGGTGCCCACTACCTGCAATGGCGACTCTTCCTGGACTGCGCGGCGAAACAGCGCCCCTCTTGATTCCCTCATGGTGTTCCCCTTTGGACGTTTCAGCGTGTTGGCGATGGGCTCACTATTGCAAGGGGCGTGCCAGCGTTCCCCGGCGCCAGCAACGAGCCCATGCCAGGCGGAAATTATCATGAAAATCAGGTGCTTGCGACGTGTTTGCACGCCCCTCCCCGGCCTTGTATTTCAAAAGTTTTTCATCATGCGCGTTTCATTTTGAAACACTGAAACGAATTTGAATTAGAATTGCAACATGCCCTACACTCCCCGCTCCCTGCGCGAGACGCTCGACAAGCCGGTGATCTGGACCGTTTCGGTCTCGCGCCTGTCCGACCTGTTCCGCGACATCACGCTCGAATACGACCATCTGGCCGCGATCGAGCCGATCCACCTCGGCTTCGACGAGGCGGCCCGCCACATCCGCGAGCGCATGGCGGGCGAACGCTGCGACGTGGTCATCGCGGCCGGTTCGAACGCGGCCTACCTGCGCGGGCGCGTCTCGGTGCCGGTCGTGATCGCCAAAGCGAGCGGTTTCGACGTGATGCAGGCGCTGGCGCGGGCGCGCCGCGTGTCCGAGCGGATCGGGGTGATCACTTACCAGGACCAGTTGCCCGAACTGGCCGAATTCAGCGCCACTTTCGGCGTCCCGATCGCCCAGCGCACCTATGTGACCGAAGAGGACGCGCGCGCCCAGATCAACGACCTCAAGGCCGCCGGCCTGAAAGCGATCGTCGGCGCCGGCCTGATCACCGACCTGGCCGAGGAAGCCGGGCTGACCGGGGTGTTCGTCTATTCGGCCACCTCGATCCGGCAGGCCTTCGACGACGCGCTCGAGATGGCGCGCCTGACCCAGCTCGAATCGAACCGCGGCCGGCGCACGCTGCCGGCCGACACGCTGCATGCCAAGCACGGGCTCAACGACCTGCGCGGCCAGTCCGCCGCGATGGAGCGGCTGCGCCAGGCGGTGGTGCTGTATGCGAAGTCGCCGGCCACCGTGCTGATCGAGGGCGAGACCGGCACCGGCAAGGAACTGGCGGCGCAGGCGATTCACCGCGAGAGCCCGCGCAGCCTGGGAACGAACCGCCCGTTCGTGGCGATCAACTGCGGCGCGGTTGCCGAGTCGCTGCTCGAATCCGAACTGTTCGGCCACGAGGAAGGCGCCTTCACCGGCGCGCGCCGAGGCGGCCATGCGGGCCTGTTCGAGGCCGCCAACCGGGGCACCCTGTTCCTCGATGAGATCGGCGAAATGCCGCTCGCGCTGCAAACGCGCCTGCTGCGCGTGCTCGAGGAGCGCGAAGTGGTGCGGGTGGGCGGCACGCGCCCGGTTGCCATCAGCGTGCGGGTGATCAGCGCCACCCACTGCGACCTGGAAGCGCGGGTGCGCGAGGGCCGCTTCCGGGCCGACCTGTTCTACCGGCTGGCGGTGCTGCGCATGACGCTGCCGGCGCTGCGCGAGCGCCACGGCGATATCGAAGCGCTGGTCGAATGGTCGCTGAAAAACGCGCTGGCCGCGCTCGGCGCGCGCCCGCATCCGAACCTGCACGCGGAAGTGGGGGCCTGCGCGCCGCTGTTCGAGCGCTACGGCTGGCCCGGCAATGTGCGCGAGCTGCGCAACCTGACCGAGCGCATCGCGCTGTTCCTGGCGGCCGAGCCGCTGCAGGCGCTCACGCCGGGCTTCGTGCTGGCGGTGGCGCCCGAACTGGGCCGCCAGCAGGCGCCCGCAGCTGCCCTGCCGGTCGCGCCGCGCGAGGAAAACGTGGGCGAAGTGCTGGCGCGTTTCGGCGGTAAACGGGACGAGGCCGCGCGCCATCTCGGGATCAGCCGCACCACGCTGTGGCGCAAGCTGCGGCGGGAGACCTAGTGGCCGCGACGCGGTGCTCGCGCACAAATGAATCCGTATCAAAGCACGTGTTAAAAAATCGGCGCAAGATCTGACATCCGGGGACCAAAACCTTGCCGCTGAGCCACAAGCGGCAAGCCTGAGCGGTCCCGATCCATCCAGCGCGGCGCTCACGAGGCGCGGCGTTTCGGACCATGGAGGTCAAGATGTCACAAGCTGCATTGTTCTCACTGATCGGCAACACGCCGCTGGTCGAAGTCACCCGCATCGACACTGGCTGCTGCCAGCTGTTCCTCAAACTCGAATCGCAGAACCCGGGCGGCTCCATCAAGGACCGCATCGGGCGCACCATGATCGAGGCGGCCGAAGCGGACGGCAGCCTCAGGCCGGGCGGGGTGGTGCTCGAGGCGACCGCCGGCAACACCGGGCTGGGGCTGGCGCTGGTGGCGCGCATGAAGGGCTACCGGGTGGTGCTGGTGGTGCCCGACAAAATGGCGATCGAAAAAATACTCCACCTGAAGGCGCTCGGCGCCGAAATCCACCTGACCCGCTCCGACGTCGGCAAGGGCCATCCAGAGTACTACCAGGATTACGCGGCGCGCCTGGCGCGCGAGATTCCCGGCGCCTGGTTTGCCGACCAGTTCAACAACCGCGCCAACCCGTACGCGCACGAGAGCACGACCGGACCCGAAATCTGGGCCCAGAGCGGTCACGACGTGGACGCGATCGTGGTCGGCATCGGCTCGTCCGGCACGCTGACCGGGCTGACCCACTATTTCAGCCGGGTGCAGCCGCGCCTGGAGTTCGTGCTGGCCGACCCGCAAGGCTCGATCCTGGCCGAATACGTCAACACCGGGCACCTGTCCGAGCATGCCGGCTCGTGGGCGGTCGAGGGCATCGGCGAGGACTTCATTCCGGCCATTGCCGACCTGTCGCGGGTGCGGCGCGCCTACACCATCAGCGACGAAGAGAGCTTCATGAGCGCGCGCATGCTACTGCGCGAGGAAGGCATCCTGGGCGGCTCGTCGAGCGGCACCTTGCTGGCCGCCGCGCTCAAGTACTGCCGCGCCCAGGAAAAGCCGAAGCGCGTGGTCAGTTTCGTGTGCGATACCGGCACGCGCTACCTGTCCAAGGTCTACAGCGACGGCTGGATGGTCGACCAGGGCCTGATGAGGCGCGCGCCGCTGGGCGACTTGCGCGACCTGATCGGGCGCCGCTTCGACGCCGGCGAGGTCGTTACCGTCGCGCCCACCGACACCCTGCTGACCGCGTTCAACCGCATGCGCAGCGCCGACCTCGGGCAGTTGCCGGTGATCGAACACGGGCAACTGGTCGGCATCATCGACGAATCCGACCTGCTGCTGCACGTGACAAATGAACCGGCCAGATTCGCCGCCCTGGTCAGCAGCACCATGACGGCGCAACTGCAAACGCTGCGCCCGAACGCGAGCATGCAGCAGCTGCGCGGGATTCTCGACCGTGGCCTTACCGCCGTCATCGCCGATGATGCGCACTTCTACGGCCTCATTACCCGTTTTGACCTTCTCAACCACTTGCGCAGGACCTTATCGTGAGCGAACCGACCGACAAACAGAATATCGCCACGCGCGTGATCCACGCCGGCCAGGCGCCCGATCCTTCCACCGGCGCGGTGATGCCGCCGATTTACGCCACCTCGACCTTCGTGCAGCAAAGTCCGGGCGTGCACAAGGGGCTCGATTACGGCCGCTCGCACAACCCCACGCGCTGGGCGCTGGAGCGCTGCGTGGCCGACCTCGAGAGCGGCGCGCAGGCATTCGCCTTCGCATCCGGGCTGGCGGCCATTTCGACGGTGCTCGAACTGCTCGAGAGCGGCTCGCACATCATTGCCGGCGACGACATGTACGGCGGCACCTACCGGCTGTTCGAACAGGTGCGCAGGCGCAGCGCCGGCCACAGCTTCAGTTACGTCGACTTGGCCGACCCGGCTGCGCTGGCGGCGGCCATCGGGCCGCGCACGCGCATGGTGTGGCTCGAGTCGCCCACCAACCCGATGCTCAAGCTGGCCGACCTGCGCGCGGTCGCCTTGCTGTGCCGCGAACGCGGCATCCTTTGCGTGTGCGACAACACCTTCGCCAGCCCGATCGTGCAGCGGCCGCTCGAATTCGGCGTCGACATCGTGGTGCACTCGACCACCAAGTACATCAACGGGCACTCCGACGTCATCGGCGGCATTGCTGTCGTCGGGGGCGAGGGGCACCAGGCGCAATGGCGCTCGCAGCTCGGCTTCCTGCAAAACTCGGTGGGGGCGATCCAGGGGCCATTCGACTCCTTCCTGGTGCTGCGCGGGATCAAGACACTGGCCCTGCGCATCGAGCGCCACTGCGCCAACGCGCTTGAGCTGGCGCGCTGGCTCGAACGCGAGCCGAAGGTGAGGCAGGTGTTCTATCCGGGACTCGAATCGCATCCGCAGCATGCGCTCGCGAAGCGCCAGATGAACGGCTACGGCGGCATCATCTCGATCGAGCTGGCCACCGACCTGGCAGGAGCGCGGCGCTTCCTGGAACGCTGCGAGGTGTTCACGCTGGCCGAAAGCCTGGGCGGCGTGGAGAGCCTGATCGAGCACCCTGCCCTGATGACGCACGCGACCATCCCGTCGCCACAGCGCGCGCTGCTGGGCATCAGCGACAGCCTGATACGGCTGTCGGTCGGCATCGAGGACGCGGGGGACCTGCGGCGCGACCTGGCGTCGGCGCTTGCGGCGATTTGAGAGGCACCGGCGAACTACAAGCGGCGGGCCAGTGGCGAAAAAAAACCCGCGGCGTGCGCGGGTTTTTTTGGACGGCGTTGCCGCTTACTCGATCTCGACCGTCTCGGGTGGCGCGGTCGGCGGCAGGGTGTCGGACTCGGGGAACTCGAGCACGACATTGTCCTTGTCGTCCAGATCGACCGTCACGCGACCGCCGCTGACCAGGCGCCCAAACAGCAGCTCGTCGGCCAGCGCCTTGCGGATCATGTCCTGGATCAGGCGCGCCATCGGCCGTGCGCCCATCTGCGGATCGAAACCCTTCTTGGCCAGGAACTTGCGCAGCTTCTCGGTGAAGATCGCCTCGACCTTTTTCTCGTGCAGCTGCTCTTCGAGCTGCATCAGGAACTTGTCGACCACGCGCATGATGATCTCTTCGTCGAGCGCGCGGAAGCTGATGGTCGCGTCGATCCGGTTGCGGAACTCCGGCGTGAACATGCGCTTGATGTCGGCCATCTCGTCACCGGTCGCCTTGGTGTCGGTAAAGCCCATGGTGCGCTTGGTCAGGCTTTCGGCGCCCGCGTTGGTGGTCATGATGATGATCACGTTGCGGAAGTCGGCCTTGCGTCCGTTGTTGTCGGTCAGCGTGCCGTGGTCCATCACCTGCAGCAGGATATTGAAAATGTCCGGATGGGCCTTTTCAATCTCATCTAGCAGCAGCACCGCGTGCGGCTTCTTGGTGATGGCCTCGGTCAGCAGGCCGCCCTGGTCGAAACCGACGTAGCCCGGTGGCGCGCCGATCAGCCGGCTCACCGCATGGCGCTCCATGTACTCGGACATGTCGAAGCGAATCAGCTCGATGCCGAGGATGAAGGCAAGCTGCTTGGCCACCTCGGTCTTGCCCACGCCGGTGGGGCCGGAGAACAGGAAGGAGCCGATCGGCTTGTCGGTTTTCCCGAGGCCGGCGCGCGCCATCTTGATGGCCGACGACAGCGCATCGATCGCCGGCTCCTGCCCGAACACGACATTGCGCAGGTCGCGGTCGATCGTCTGCAGCTTGCTGCGGTCGTCCTGGTTGACCGTCTGCGGCGGGATGCGCGCGATCTTGGCGATGATGTCCTCGATCTCGGCCTTGCCGATGGTCTTCTTCTGCTTCGACTTGGGCAGGATGCGTTGCGCCGCACCGGCTTCGTCGATCACGTCGATCGCCTTGTCGGGCAGGTGGCGGTCGTTGATGAAGCGCGCCGCCAGTTCGGCCGCGGTCGACAGCGCCGAGGCCGAGTACTTGACGCCGTGGTGCTCTTCGAAGCGCGACTTCAGGCCGCGCAGGATCTGCACGGTCTGCTCGACGCTAGGCTCGTTGACGTCCACCTTCTGGAACCTGCGCGAGAGCGCGTGGTCTTTCTCGAACACGCCGCGAAACTCGGTGTAGGTGGTCGCGCCGATGCACTTGAGCTGGCCGTTCGCAAGCGCCGGCTTGAGCAGGTTCGATGCGTCCAGCGTGCCGCCCGAGGCCGAGCCGGCCCCGATGATGGTGTGGATCTCGTCGATGAACAAAATTCCGTGCGGCATTTCCTTGAGCTGCTTGAGCACGGCCTTGAGGCGCTGCTCGAAGTCGCCGCGGTACTTGGTGCCGGCCAGCAGCGCGCCCATGTCGAGCGAATAGACGATCGCGTTCTGCAGGATTTCAGGCACCTCTTCCTGCGTGATGCGCCATGCCAGTCCTTCGGCGATCGCGGTCTTGCCGACCCCGGCTTCACCGACGAGCAGCGGGTTGTTCTTGCGGCGCCGGCACAGGATCTGGATCACGCGGTCGACTTCGTCCTCGCGCCCGATCAGCGGATCGATCTTGCCGTCGGCCGCCAGCTTGTTGAGGTTCTGGGTGAACTGGTCGAGCGGGCTTTCCTTGGCCTGGCCTTCCACCTGCGCTTCCTCCACCCCTTCCGAGGTCTTCTGGGTGTCGATCTGCTGGTCCTTGCGCACCCCGTGCGAGATGAAGTTGACCACGTCGAGCCGGGTCACGCCCTGCTGGTGCAGGTAGTACACCGCGTGCGAATCCTTCTCGCCGAAAATGGCCACCAGCACGTTGGCGCCGGTCACTTCCTTCTTGCCGTTCGAGGCCGACTGCACGTGCATGATGGCACGCTGGATCACGCGCTGGAATCCGAGCGTCGGCTGGGTATCGACCTCGCCCGTGCCTGGCACGGTCGGTGTGTTGTCGCCGATAAAATTGGTCAAGGTCTTGCGCAGGTCTTCAATATTGACCGCGCAGGCGCGCAGGACCTCAGCGGCCGACGGGTTGTCCAGAAGCGCCAGCAGCAAATGCTCAACGGTAATAAATTCATGCCGTGCTTGCCGAGCTTCGACAAAGGCCATGTGTAGGGAAACTTCAAGTTCCTGCGCAATCATACTTCCTCCATCACGCACTGCAGGGGGTGCCCCGCCTTGCGCGCATGCGTTAATACAAACTCCACTTTGGTACACGCTATATCTTTGGAAAACACGCCACACACCCCCTTGCCATGACGGTGGACGGAAAGCATGATCTGCGTTGCCGTCTCGCGATCCTTGTTGAAATACTCCTGGATGACTTCAACCACGAATTCCATCGGGGTGTAGTCATCGTTGAGCAGGGCCACCTGGTACAGCGGCGGCGGTTTTACGGTCTGCCGCTCCAGCAGTGTCTCGGTATCTTGCTTGGTTGCCATACGCTTATTCTAATGCTTTCAATGTTGATGCGATGCGTAAACCTCAGGGCATGGTCATTTGTTTTCCATATTACGCGTTTTCCGGTCAACGCGCAGATGGCGACCCGATTGCGAAAATCAAGAGTTGCTTTTGCGCATAGTGTGGGAATTTTGACAATTACCGTTCAAAAGCGCTTGACTTCAATTTTTTTTCCGCCAACAATGCGGATATTGACTTGTACTTATGTACTTGTTGATAAGATGTGAGCAGGCTGAGGAGGGGGCAAGAGCTTCTTGCTTTTATGGCTCGTGTGATTGGTTTTTATTTGAAAGTTCTTTTTATGGCAACAGGTACAGTTAAGTGGTTCAATGATTCCAAAGGTTTTGGCTTCATCACTCCGGATGATGGCGGCGAAGATTTGTTTGCTCATTTCTCCGCTATCAACATGAACGGTTTCAAGACCCTCAAAGAAGGTCAAAAAGTTCAATTCGAAGTCACGCAAGGCCCTAAAGGCAAGCAAGCTTCCAACATCCAGGCTGCCTAAGTTCCGGCTCACGATGTAAAAAACCCCGCTCTCGAGCGGGGTTTTTTTTCGCCGGCATGCGCCCGGTGCGATGCGTGCGGCAGTGCTGGCCGCCCGCATCGCCTCAGCAATTACATGTGCTCGATCATCACGTCGCCGAAGCCGGAGCACGACACTTGGGTCGCGCCTTCCATCAGGCGTGCGAAGTCGTAGGTGACGCGCTTCGATGCGATCGATTTCTGCATCGACGAGATCAGCAGGTCGGCCGCTTCCAGCCAGCCCATGTGGCGCAGCATCATTTCAGCCGACAGGATCAGGGAACCCGGGTTCACGTAGTCCTTGCCTGCGTACTTGGGCGCGGTGCCGTGGGTCGCTTCGAACATGGCGACCGAATCGGACAGGTTGGCGCCCGGCGCGATGCCGATGCCGCCGACCTGTGCCGCCAGCGCGTCCGAGATGTAGTCGCCGTTCAGGTTCAGGGTCGCGATCACGCTGTATTCCGATGGACGCAGCAAGATCTGCTGCAGGAACGCGTCGGCGATCGAATCCTTGACCGTGATTTCGCGGCCGGTCTTCGGGTTCTTGAATTTGCACCATGGGCCGCCGTCGATCAGCTGCGCGCCGAATTCCTTTTGCGCCAGGTTGTACGCCCAGTCGCGGAAGCCGCCTTCGGTGTACTTCATGATGTTGCCCTTGTGGACGATCGTCACGGAAGGCTTGTCATTGTCGATCGCGTACTGGATCGCCTTGCGCACCAGGCGCTCGGTGCCTTCGCGCGAGACCGGCTTGATGCCGATGCCCGAGCTCTCCGGGAAGCGGATCTTGGTCACGCCCATTTCCTTGATCAGGAAGTCGATCAGCTTCTTGGCGCCGGCCGAACCTTGCTCCCATTCGATGCCGGCGTAGATGTCTTCCGAGTTCTCGCGGAAGATGACCATGTCGGTCTTCTCAGGCTCTTTCACCGGCGAAGGCACGCCGGTGAAGTAGCGCACCGGACGCAGGCACACGTACAGGTCGAGTTCCTGGCGCAGCGCCACGTTGAGCGAACGGATGCCGCCGCCGACCGGGGTCGTCAAAGGGCCCTTGATCGAGACCACGAAGTCCTTGAGCACGGCGAGCGTCTCTTCCGGCAGCCACACGTCCGGGCCGTACACGCTGGTCGACTTCTCGCCTGCGAAAATTTCCATCCAGCTGATCTTGCGCTTGCCGCCGTAGGCCTTGGCCACTGCCGCATCGACCACCTTGATCATGACCGGGCTGATATCGACACCGGTGCCGTCACCCTCGATGTAGGGAATGACAGGATTATCTGGTACATTCAGCGAAAAATCGGTGTTGACCGTGATTTTCTGGCCGGCAGCAGGTACTTTGATATGTTGATACATCGTGTTTCTCCGAAGTGGACGCATAGCAGGCGGCAACGTGGTTACCTCTGTCAGGCATTGTCTGCGATCTGAATTGGTTACATTATTTAACACGTTCGTGTGGTCTTCTATAAGACATAAGACGCGCGTTTCATATTATGCACCAGTATTTTACTAGGCGCTACGGTTTTGCGACACTACCCATTGGTTTTCCATCCCAAATTTAAGCCCTGCCCCCTTCCGATGCCGCTCATTCTCTTCAATAAACCGTTCCAGGTGCTGTGCCAGTTCTCGCCCCAGCCAGGACGCGCCTGCCTGGCCGACTACCTGGCCATGCCGGGCATCTATCCGGCCGGGCGCCTCGACGCCGACAGCGAGGGCCTGATGCTGCTGACCGACGACGGCCGCCTCCAGCACAGCATTGCCCATCCCGAGCACAAGGAGGCCAAGACCTACCTGGTGCAGGTCGACGGCCGGCCCGACGCGGCGCAGCTGGCGCGCCTGCAGGCCCCGCTCGACCTGGGCGACTTCATCACCAAGCCCTGCCGCGCGGTGCAGATCGCGCCGCCCGACTGGCTGTGGCCGCGCGAGCCGCCGATCCGGGTGCGCCAGGACAAGCCGACCAGCTGGATCGCCATCACTTTGCAGGAAGGAAAAAACCGCCAGGTCAGGCGCATGACGGCCGCGCTCGGCCTGCCCACCCTGCGCCTGGTACGCAGCAGCATCGGTCCGTTCTCGCTGGCCACCCATCCCCTGATGCCCGGCGAATTCATGGAGGTGCCGGCGGGAGCGATAAAAACGGGCTGAACCATGCAATTTTGCGCGCAAGATTGTCGAAAGCAAAACACTGCGCGCACTATCGGAGCTTTTTTTGATTTTTATCAAGTCGATGTCAACGCACGAGCAGGCGCGACGTTATTGGGCTAGATTCACTTGAATCTATAATTCTTAACTAAAAGGAATTTAAACATGTCCAAGCTCATCGTCGCCCTGGTCGCTTCCCTGTTTGCCGCTTCCGTCTACGCCGCACCTGCCGCATCGGCTTCCGCATCGGCTTCCGCCGCTGCCGCCGCGCCTGCCGCATCGGCTGCCGCCTCCATGGCCGCGTCCGCTCCTGCGAAGAAAGCCAAGAAAGCCAAGAAAGCAGCGCCGGCCGATGCCGCCGCAGCCGCTCCCGCTGCCTCGAAGTAAGCGTTCCGGCTCCAAGGAAAGGCAGGCTGGTCCTGCCTTTTTTCATGCCCGCCCGCTGCAGGCGGCGCTTGACGCGCCGGGCGCCGGCGTGGCTTAATCGCTCACTTTCCCAGCCAGTCGAATCCCCACATGATGAAGAAATCTCCTTTGTTGCTGGCCGCGTCGGCCCTGTTGATCCTGGCCGCGGGCGGCGCCGCCGCCCAGAACGCCCGCTTTTCCAGCACCCAGCTGTCGGCCGGCATGCACCTGATCAAGGCCGAGGTGGCCGCCACCGACCCCGAACGCCAGCAAGGGCTGATGTTCCGTGAAAAGATGGCCAACAACGCCGGCATGGTGTTCGTGTTCGACCAGCCGGCCACCCAGTGCATGTGGATGAAAAACACCCTGCTGCCGCTGTCGGTGGCGTTCATCGACGAGCAGGGCAAGATCGTCAATATCGAAGACATGCAGCCGCAAACGCTGGCGAGTCATTGCTCGAAGCAAGTGGTGAAGTATGCGCTGGAGATGAACCTGGGCTGGTTCAGGCAGAAGAACATCAAGCCCGGCATGACGATCGAGGGCTTGCCGCGCGCTAAATAAGAGCGCCGGCCAAGCGAAAAAACCCGCCTGACCGAAGCCAGGCGGGTTTTTCGATGCATCCCATCAGCGAGCGCCTTGGCGCCCGCGGCCGCTCTTAAGCGAGCGCTTTCAAGGCAGCGGCCAGACGGCTCTTGTGGCGTGCTGCTTTGTTCTTGTGGATGATTTTTTTGTCAGCGATGGTGTCGATGGTCGACACCGATGCCTGGAAGATCGACGTTGCCGCAGCCTTGTCGCCAGCCTGGATTGCCTTGCGCACAGCCTTGATCGCTGTACGCAGGGTCGAACGCTGCGAGGAGTTGTGTGCGTTTTGCTTAACTGCTTGACGAGCGCGTTTGCGCGCTTGTGCGGTATTTGCCATGGAATTTCCTAAATCGGGGTCAAGTTGCGTTTGCAAACATTAGCGTCTGTCAAACCGGTGCGTTCAGTGTATCTGCCGAACCTTGTGTGTCAAACCAGTGCTTGCCAAACATTAGTGTCTGCGTAACAGAATTCTGTACAGCCTTCGATTATAGCGAATTATTCCTGCCGGAGCAATTCAAAAATTAACAATAGTTGAGTTTCCCAAGCGCACGACGGGCGAGCGGCTATAATCTTGCCCCTTGACGTCCTCCCCGACCTAAAGGAAGGACGGGGATTCCTACAGCTAGCGTCGCACGTCCGCGACGGAGAATGTTTAACGCCGCATTGAGATCACGATCATGTACCGCACCGCAATCACAGCAGCACCACTCTCTTACTCCAAGGTCTGCGATACCTTTCGGCCGCGAATCGGGCAAGGTG